>Ga0116157_10000117_pt1 | contig 90100 bp, 78 predicted proteins | sample AD_UKC048_MetaG_FD_89882 | JGI IMG/M metagenome (GOLD analysis project Ga0116157, IMG submission 89882) | Active sludge microbial communities of municipal wastewater-treating anaerobic digesters from USA - AD_UKC048_MetaG | ecosystem: Engineered > Bioreactor > Anaerobic > Digestate | place: USA... | reverse complement strand
TTGCGGCTTGTATGCGAAAGTTACTGCACATTGTTTATGGTGTTTTGAAGTCTCGGAAGCCTTTTGACCCTGAGTATGACCGCCAATTCAATTATTCAGCTTGACTTTCAATACGGTATCTACCAGGACTTCTCATCATTCTGAGGAGATGTCGGGTTGAACCCCGCAAAAATACACGGGGCAGGTTTCGCAACCCGGACTACAACTGAGTTGTGATGGAGACCTTTCCACACGCACTTCGTGCAGGAATCTTCGACGGTCAAACCCCGTGCTCGGTGAGGACACCGGCACAATCAAGGGGGGGGGGAAATCCTATCGTCAGAAACCAGCCCCGTTTTCGGCGCGATAACTTATAATAAATCCCCTATGGAACTGAACCTCAGCAGCTGGCTGCTTTCTTTTCTGCCTATTCTGACTGTCATCCTTCTCATGCTCCTCTTCAAATGGGGAGCTTTGCGCGCCAGCGCCATGAGCTGGCTTGTGGCGGTGGCCGTCGGCTTGATCGCCTTTGGCGGAAGCTGGCTGATCCTGGCCTGGTCGCAGGTGAAAGCGCTGGTGCTGGCAGCGAATTTACTCGTGATCGTGTGGGGGGCACTGCTGCTCTTCAGCCTCGCCAGCGAAGCCGGCACCCTGCATGCAATCGGTCTTTTTATCCCGCGCCTTTCCAACGACCGTTCCATCCAGCTGCTGTTGATCGCCTGGCTGTTGACTTCTTTCCTGCAGGGGATGGGCGGTTTCGGAGTGGCTGTGGCGGTGTGCGCGCCAATCCTGGTGGGGATGGGCTACTCCCCGATCCTCTCGATCGTTATGACCACCATCGGGCACGCCTGGGCGGTTTCCTTTGGTGGGATGGCATCCGCCTTCGAGTCGCTGATCGCCGTCACGCACGTGCCCGGCATGCTCATCGCGCCGTATGCCGCGATCCTCTTCGCGATCAGTTTTGTGCCCACAGGTGTGATCATCACATTTCTTGGGACCGGATGGAAGGGGGTGCGCCATGCCTTCCCCGCCATCCTTGCGGTCAGCCTCACGATGGGCGCATCGCTTTACTTGCTCAACGCCAACGGTTTCTGGAGCTTGAGCACGATCGGACCATCTCTGGTGGGCATCGCCACGCTGGTGCTCCTCACGCGCCTTCCGGGTTATCAAGGCATCAAAAGTGCTGTCTTAAACGGCGCTCATGAACTGAAAACCAGGGATCTCGTGGTGCACCTGACGCCCTACATCCTGCTGGTAGTGATCGGTTTTGCGGTCACGCTTATCCGACCGCTAAACGCTTTCCTCAACCAGGTTTCGATAAGCCTTCCGTACCCAGAGATTGTTTCGGGGTTGGGGTTCGTCACTCCAGCCGAATCGAGCCCGATCATCCACCCCTTTTCGCACCCGGGCATGGTGTTGTTTGTGACGGTTTTGCTTTCTTACGCCATCTTGAAGCGTGAAGGCATGCTTATCAACACCTCTCCCCGTCGCATTCTCAGCCTGACTTCGCACAATGTGGTCGATTCCAGCCTGGGGATGATCGTGATGGCGGGAGTTTCTACAATGATGACCCACGTCGGCATGACGAGCACACTCGCGCGAGGAATCGCCGAGACGATCAACGGGGTGATCTATCCGGTGGTGGTGCCTTTTGTGGGGGTGATCGGCGCTTTTTTGACCGGGACGAACAACAATAGCAACATATTGTTTGGCGCACTCCAGGCGGAGGCGGCTGGGTTGCTGAAGCTCAATGTGCCGTTGATCCTGGCGGCGCAGCAGGCAGGCGGCTCGATGGGGAGCGTGATGTCTCCCACGAAGTTGATCGTGAGCTGCATTACGGTTGGGCTTGCCGGGCAGGAAGGCAAGGTCTTGCGTAAGCTGATCGGTTATGGTCTAATCCCGATAATCATCATCGCGATTGCCACGGGCATCTGGTCGTGGCTTTTAGGTGGTGGAGCCTAACATGAGCCTGAGTAAAGAAACCAAGAAATTTCGCATTAGCATGCTGGTCCTCGTGATTGAGATCCTGCTGCCGTTCTTGCTGCTTTACGCGCTCCAAAATGATTACACAATTCTGGGCAGGATCACATCCGCGATCCTGGTCCTGGGCATTATTTACCTGGTGGTGTTCAAATGAAAATCAAAAAACAAACCATTTTCCTGATCGCAGGACTGCTCTTGTTGGCGGTCAGCGGTTTTCTCTTCTCCCGGCGGGCGATCCCTGTTGCCTCCCAAAGCCAGGCTGTTGCCCTTTCAGATTGGATCTACCGCAGTGGCGGCAATCTGAACGTGATGGTAACCTACCCTGAAAAATTGGAAACCGGTCGCAAGAATCTGATCACGGTAGCGTACGAGGCAGATGAGGGGCTGAAGAGCGTGTTGGCGCAAGGAGTTGTTTTTGACCTGCAGCTCGACATGATCAAGACCGTGGTTCAGCCGCAAAAACGGATGATGATCCCGGTGGAAAGCGGGCGAAAGACCTTTATCTGGGAAGTAGAACCCTTCCTTGCTGGCGTTTCCCAGGCGAGCATTTCAATGGCGCTTGGCGATAACAGCCTGAGCGGCAATTACGCCATCACAGCCCAGCAAAAAATCGATTTCAGCATGGACATCGTTGAGTCCACCGCCGCCACCAGGGGTGAGTTGACCACTTATGGCTTCATTGGACTGGGTGCTGGCTTGCTGAGCCTGCTGGCTGCTTACCTTTTTAACAAGCAGAAGCAGCCGGTAAAAAAGCGAAGGTAAGGGTAAACATGGACCAATCCCTCCGACGCCGTTCCCTGCGCTCTGTCTTTTCAGGCGCGCCCCTGACCGCACTGGATCCCGTCCCACCAGTGATGATTGCCGGCGTCACGAGCGACTCGCGCCGGGTTCGCAAGGGCTTCGCCTTCGTTGCCATCAAAGGTGTGAGCAGCGACGGCTTCAATTACATCCCGTCAGCCATTGCCAACGGCGCACGCGTGATCCTCAGCGACCGCCCCAAGCCGGATGGACTTGCAATCCCGTATGTTCGCCTGCAGGGAGACCTGCACTTCGCCCTGGCGTACCTGGCAGCCAGTTTCCAGCGCTTTCCCGCGCGGAAATTGCGCATGATCGGGGTCACCGGTACCGATGGCAAAACCACTACCTCGATGCTAATCCATCACCTCCTTACCAAATCCGGCATTCCCGCCGGGATGATCAGCACCGTCAACGCGCTGATCGGCGATCAGGCGCTGGACACCGGCTTTCACGTGACCACGCCGGACTCACCTGACGTGCAGGCATACCTGGGGCAGATGGTGGCTGCGGGCATGACGCATTGCGTGCTCGAAACGACCTCGCACGGGCTGGCTCAGGGGCGTGTGATCGCCTGCGACTACGACCTGGCAATCATCACCAACGTGACCCACGAGCACCTCGACTATCACGGCAGCTATGAGAATTACCTTCAGACCAAGGGCAGGCTGTTTAAGATGCTCAGGGAGACCCCGCGCAAGCGAATCGGCAATCTGAGGCTGGCGGTGCTCAATAAAGATGACCGCTCCTACGACTATCTTAAGCGCGTATCTCCCCCAGATTTTCTTACTTACAGCCGCATCAACGAAGCTCACTTCTGGGCGGATGAAATCACCAGCACAACCAGCGATCTGAGATTCATGCTGCACACGGAAACAAATCAATTGCTCGTTCACGTTCCCATTGCCGGCATATACAACGTCTCAAACACTCTCGCCGCGCTTGCGGCGGTCACTTCGCTTGGGGTTGAGCTTGAGCAAGCTGTCAGGGATCTGGAGAGCTTTGAGGGTATCCCCGGGCGCATGCAGCGTATTGATCTTGGGCAGGACTTTACCGCCATCGTCGATTTCGCCCACACGCCAAACGCGCTCGAAAACGCGCTGGTTACCGCCCGCGCCATGACGAAGGGTCGGGTGATCGCAGTTTATGGCTCAGCTGGGCTGCGCGACCGCGAGAAGCGGCGCATGATGCCGGCTGTCTCAATCAGGCACGCGGATGTCACCATCCTCACGGCTGAAGACCCGCGTACTGAACCGCTTGAGGGCATCCTGGCAGAAATGGCGCAGTCGGCAGTCAAAGCCGGCGGTGTGGAGGGTGAGAATTTTTACCGCTTGGCGGACCGCGGCGACGCGCTGCGCAAAGCCCTCAGCCTTGCCCAGCCTGGCGACCTGGTGATTGCCTGCGGAAAGGGGCACGAGCAGTCCATGTGCTTCATCACCACGGAATATGATTGGGACGATCGTACCGCCATGCGAGCCGCCTTGGCAGAATACCTCGGAGTTGATGGTCCGGCAATGCCGTGGCTGCCGACCAGTTCCACCCCTAAACCTGAATAGTAAGCTATTTGCGTTTGCGGGTACGCTGAAACATTTCCCCCAGCGAGCCACCGTTAAAACCGCCAAAAACTGCCATCAGCCCGACGAGCGCTGAGAGCAAACCGCTTTTCCAGGTCATCAACCCGATCACGATCATGCCAGCCAAGCCGCCGTAGACGCCGTAGGTCAGACCGCGCTTGTCTTTGGCAATCATGGACACAAGAAAACCCACCGTAAGTGACCCAAGGAAAACACCCAGCATCAGCGTCGTATCCAGTCCGGTGACCAAATCGCCGTAACGCGCCACCAGGCTGTCGACCAGGCTGAAGAATAACAACGCCCAGGCGATATTGCCAGCCATCGCCAGCCCCAGGTAAGCGATCTTCGTTCCACGCGGGTCAAGTATCTTGCTCAGTTTCATGCGCTAATTCTATCAGGATCCTTCCGGGAGGCAGGCTCTCACTGTGTCTGCCAGAGCTTCATCCAGATCTCCCTTTTCATAGCCAAGCTGTTCACGGCTGTATTCAGTATCAAGAAACGCGTTGCGAGTTTGGAGCTCGACGAAGGGGACCATCGAAAGCCCGCTTTCTTTTCCGCGCAGGTGGTAACCAAGCTCCACGGCTGCCATGGAAGGTTTCAGCAGCCAGTTTGGCAGGGTGATGACGCGTTTTGGCTTGCCAAGGATCTTACCGATGCGCCCCAGGAATTCCACCCAGGTCAGGTTATCCGAAGCGATCGGCCATTCCTCGCCAGATCTCCCAGCCTCAAGCGCGCGCACGGCTGCCCGCCCGACTTCATCCGCGCTCACCATGGCGCTGCCGCCGGCTGGATAGAACGCCCACGGTGAAATGCTATTCAGGTAGCCGATCAAAGGTTTCCAGAGGGGAGTTTTGCCCGGCAGTGAGCCAAAAATGTAGGGCAGCATCAAAAAACTGACTGCCGTATCGCTGCCAGCCTCCTCCAGCGCTTCGCGGATCTGCTCAACCCGACTGCGGATGTAGGGATGGTGCTCGGGCAGGCGCAGCTCAGGCCAGCGCCGGTGGCAAGCCACGAAGTAAGAGCTGAAGACCACTGCCTTCTTGATGCCCGCCTCCTTGCCCAGGCGGATCAACCGGCGGGTGGCAGCGACGTTGGCATCATAGAACTTGGGATAAGCTGGCGCTTTCGGCACCACCCGATCATCCAAACCAGCCGCAAAGATCAGCCCGTCCATGCCCTGAAGCATCCCGCGCAGGGCGTCGTCCGATGTGGCATTCAGGTCGCCCAATGCCAGCTCGACCGAAGAAGGAAAGTTCAGCTCCGGTGATGCAGGCTGAAGAGAAATGCTGCGAACAGTATGACCGCGTGCCAACAGCTCCTGAACCGCAAAATAGCCCAAGAATCCTGTACTACCCACCACAAATGTGTTCATGCCGTGATTGCCTCTCTGTGCTTGGGTTTTTCCATTACGGCAAAATCGCGTAATAGACGGCGTTGCCAAAAGCCAGGAACACCTGCCGGTTTGCAGCTACTGCGAAGGCTGTCGCCTTCTCGGTCGGCAGACTGCCATCGTTCAATCCTGAACGCAGCACCTGGTTCAGGTTCAGGCGCAGGCTGAACTGATACAGCTCCGCGCCATTGGGATCCAGGAAATAGATAGAAGGATCCGGCGGTGGCGAGTAAGCCATCTGGTTGAACTTCAAACCCGCAAAGTCCACACCTGAGTCTCCGCCATCCACATCCTGGTACGGATAAGGATCATCGCAAACCACATTCCCACTGATCTGGGAAGCCAGGCAGTGCGAGCTGCGCCCGTCAGAATGGAGCAGGAAGAGTTCATCCTTGCTAACTGCCAGATCGATGGCTTGCTGCAACTTGACCGGCATGTCATCAAAGTACGAAACCGGCACCTGGTCAAAATTGGAACTGAAGCCACTGTAGATCCAGATTGCGTTTGCAGCCGGATCAAGTACATAAAGCCACCCGGAGTCGAAGGCAATGCTCTTCAACTCCTGCCATCCGCCATCAGGGGGCAGCAAGGCTGCCGCTGTGGGGCTGGCTCCAACTGCGCAATATAAAAGGTTGCCAGCAGCATCAATCGCCAAAATAGGCGCTTTGGCAGGATTGTTGATCGGGATGGCCAGCATATCCACCAATTTTCCAACCTGCACTCCGCCAAAACTGCCCGGCTTACACTGGAACGTGTCATCCAGGGCATAGCCTTGGGACTGAAGCGTCATGTGCCTGACCTCACCGCTGGTTTGGTCCAGCAAGTAGAGGTCGCGGTTGAGAGAAATGAGGTTACTGACGCTAATCTCAGGGAATAATCCAACCGCAAACGCGGGTTTGTAGATCAGCCTCTTGGCTCCATCCAGTTCATCCAGCGCCAGCCTTGCCCTGAGATATAGAGCGTTGACCTCATCTGATTTTTGGTAGGCTGCGGCTTTATCGAGCCACTCGATCGTCTGGTTCCAACCCTCACGCTTCAAATCGTCCGTCTGCATCAACGCAGCATTGCTAGCTGAGGCTTCTGCCTGTGCCAGGAAGTAACCGTACTCGTTGCCCTGCCCCTGGGAGAGGTAAATGAATGTGGTCAGTCCAACCAGCAGAAGTGGCACCAGGATGGCGATCAGCCACTTGCTCAGGGCAGAGAGTTCGCTTACCGGTTTGCCCTCTTCCCGTTTCTTTTCTTCGCTTTTCTGGATGATCGCCTCAGTCTTTTCCTCGATTCCTTTCAAGAAGCTTGCCCCCCTGGCAACGCCTTGCAGGGCTCCTGTCTTGAATTGGTCGACATCAAAAATTGGCGCAGTCTCAGTTTTCTCTTCTGGTATATGTTCCACTGCGGTCGCTTCCGGCGTGATTTCAGGTTTTACAGGCGCAACTGGGAGCTCTTCTGGCTGCGTTTCTGGCTGAGGTTCTGGCTTGATTTCTGGCTTGGCTTCTGAAGCTGAAGAAAGATTTACCAGCGGTACATTTTTAAAGAGGTCTTCTGCCAGTGAACCATTTTCTTCCTCGATCTCAGATGGTTCCAGCACTTCTTCAGGCCACTCGAGCTCCTGCGGTTCAGATGCTTCAGGCTCGGTTGGTTCTTCCTTAACTTCCTGGAGATCCTGAACTGGTTGTGCACGCTTGGTTTCAAGACGCGCCTTGAGGCTCAATCCTTCGCCATAGGTCAGCCTGATGACGTCTGAATCAACCAACAAAGGCACAAACTCGCCCAGGCTGGCTGTTTCTGATGAAAGACGTGTGGATGCGAGTAGATCTGCTGGGATCTTCTGGGCGATCAGGAGAAAATCTCCATCCATTACAGCGGTTTGGAAAAATCGCGGATGGACCACAGAGCTTAGTCCCAATCCCCGGGGGTCGAGCTCCGCGTCGAAGAAATGCTCGCGCCCAGCCTTCCTGACCAGCAGCGCTTCTGCCTTGCCGTTGATCCCAACAAACAAGGTCTCATGGTGGATCACCCCCACAAGCACAGAGGTCGTTTGCCACGTGTCTTTTTCTTGCAGGTGGCTGTTGCCAGAGAGAAAGGTCTTATTCAGCCCATCAGCCAGTTCTCGCATTGCATTCGTGACCGACCCACCCGTCTTGAAATAGGCTGCTGCCAGCTTGCTCAGCGTCTGATCCAGCAGCTCATCACTCAGGCTCGCTGCTTCGGACGGCCAGAGCTTGACGATCAGGCTATCTTCCTCACGCCCACGCGCAGCACCTTTCCCAGCAGAAGCGGTATAGAGCAGCCTTTTCTGATGATTTTCGAACGAGTAAGTGGTCAGGTCAAATTTCATAGCACACCTTTTCAGTCAACATTGATATTGCGTAAATTGAGGAGTACACAATTCATGCCAGAGGGTATAATCGGACACATGCAATTTTCACTGATCACCGACCCTGCCGAATGGCAGAGCCTCGAGGTTGAATGGCAAGCCCTCGCGGCTCAGACACACCGTCCATTGCCGTTCCTCGAGTTTTGGTATCAGCAGACCTGGTGGCAGACGCTTGGTGGGGGTGAGTGGCTGCCTGAGTCCAGTCGGCTCCAAATCATTATTGCCCGCAAGGATGGTTGGCTCATCGGTTTGGCACCTCTGTTCTTCTCGGAAAAAGCAGATAATCCCCCAGCTTTGCGCTTCATTGGTCAGATCGAAGTTTCGGACTATCTCGATTTTCTCTGCTCACAGGCAGACCTACAACCTTTTATCGCAGGTTTACTTGACTTCATCGAGACCGAGCCTGGTTTACTTTCACGCAATCTCGACCTGGCAAATTTCCAGGATGACTCACCCAGTCTGTCCATCCTGCGTGAATTATGTGAACATAAAGGTGTGTCTTACACCAGCGAAGTTGTGCAGCCGTCTCCGTTTATTCCCATGAAACCAAGCTGGGAAGAATATCTTGCCTCCATCTCCAAGAAACAACGCCACGAGATCCGCCGCAAGATGCGCAACGCTGACGCGCACCATGAAACCGATTGGTATTTTGTCACCGCGGAACACAACGTGCAGGAAGAAATCCAGGCATTCATCGACATGATGCGCAATGATCCCAGCAAAGTGGCATTCCTCACTCCTGAAATGGAAAGTTTCCTCTCAGAAACTGCTGCCAGGGCATTAGAGGTCGGCCAAATGCATCTCGCCTACCTGACCTTCGATGGAATTAAGGGAGCCGCTTATCTTTCCTTCCTGGCTGGCAACAAGCTTTGGGTTTACAACTCAGCTTGGGATCCCACCTTTAGCTGCTGCTCGCCCGGATGGGTGCTGTTGGCAAAAGTTATCAACTGGGCAATCGAAGAGGGGTTGACCGAGGTGGACATGATGCGCGGCGATGAGGTTTACAAGTACCGTTTTGGCGGTATCGATCGCCATGTAGTCTCGTTCAAAACTCAGCTTTAATCGCAATAAAATCCAGCTAAAAAAACTCTAACGCAATATTAATGGCGGACAGGTATGCTTTTCTTGACGAGGATAATCCTCGCATGGTAACATTAAGAAAAGCTACTTTAGCACTCTCGACCGGAGAGTGCTAATTATGAAAAGAAACATGACTGACCTGACTTCGCGACAAAAAATCATCCTTTCCCTGATCGTGCACGAGCATACCCGCACGGCGCAGCCTGTCGCGTCTAAAACCCTGATCGAGGATTTTGGCTTGCAGATCAGCTCTGCCACGGTGCGCAACGAAATGAACACGCTCACCGAGCTCGGTCTGATCCGTCAGCCCCACACTTCGGCTGGGCGCGTTCCAACTGAAGAAGGTTATCGCTTTTTTGTGAGCAACCTGGTTCAGCAAACCGCTCTTCCGACCGCTACCCGCAACACGATCACCCACCAGTTTTACCAATCGCGGCGCGGTTTGGACCATTGGCTGCCATTGGCCGCCTCAGTCCTGGCCAATCAAAGCCAGGCGGTTTCGCTGGTCACTGCCCCCCACTCGGAAAAAATCGCTTTCAAGCACATCGAACTGATCTCCACACGCGGGTCGCAGGTGTTGATGGTCCTTGTATTGGTGGGAGGGGAGATTCGTCAGCAGATTCTTGCTCTTGATGAGGTCTACAGCCAGGAGTCGCTTTCCCGGACGGCAAATCAATTCAACGAGAATTTTGAAAACAAGTCCCTTCGCCAAATTGAATCGCTCGAAGCCAGTTCTGATCTCCTCGTTCAGCAGATCCTTGCTGCAATTGTGGATCAGATGCACTTAACTGAACAACTTGTGACAGGTGAGTTGTTCCTGGACGGTCTTTCGAATGTGCTCTCGACGCCTGAGTTTGCCTCGGTCCAACAGAACCGTTCACCTTTGCGTCTGCTGGAAGAACGTCCCATGCTGGACGATTTGCTTTCCCGCACAGTGCTAACGGAAGATATTGGCGGCGTGCAGGTTTTGATCGGCGGCGAAGGTACCTGGCAGGAACTGAGAGAGTGCTCGGTCATTCTGACCCGCTACGGTATCCAGGACCAGCTTTCCGGGATGCTTGGCATCCTGGGTCCCATGCGCATGCCCTATGGTCAGGCCATCAGTGCGGTCCGCTTTGTGGCGGATCTACTTTCCGACCTGGTTACCGATACTTTGATTGAATAAGAAAATATTATGAAAATATTTACGAGGAAGAAAATGACTGAAGACACAGAAAACAAAAACGAAACGCCCACACCGGAAGAAACAACTCCTGACCTGGCTTCATTACAAGCTAAAATTGCAGATCTGCAGAAACAGAATGAAGACTACCTCGACAGCCTCCAGCGTGAACGAGCCAGTTTCGCCAACTACAAACGCCGCATCGATCTGGACAACGCCAGTTATGCTGAGCGCCTGCTCGGCGAACATGTCAAGTACTTCCTGCCGGTTGCTGACGACCTGGAAAGATCTCTTTCTCACCTTCCGGAAGACCCGGACTGCGCCAATTGGATCTCAGGTATTGAACTTATCCTGCAAAAACTGCTCAAGACACTTGAAGCAAAAGATGTTCGCCCGTTGGATCTAAAACCCGGCGATATGTTTGACCCCAACACGCAGGAAGCAGTAACCCACGAAGAAAACGACACTTATTCCGATGGACAGATTATCGAAGTTGTCCAGACCGGTTATCAAATCAAAGATCGCGTCATCCGACCCGCCCTGGTCAGAGTCGCAAAATAGGAGCAATTATGGGAAAAATTATTGGTATCGATCTCGGAACTACAAACTCTGTCGCAGCCGTCATGATGGGCGGCGAACCGGTTGTCATCCCTTCTGCTGAAGGCGAACGCCTGGTGCCATCCGTAGTGGCTGTCAACAAAAACACCGAACGTTTGGTGGGGCGTGTTGCCCGCAACCAGTCCATTATCAACCCTGAAAACACGATCTTCTCGATCAAGCGTTTCATGGGTCGCAGGGCTGATGACCCCGAAGTCCAGCGTGCAAAAACTCACGTGCCATATCAAATCAACAAGGCACCGAACGGCGACTTGCGCGTGGTGATGGGCGGCAAAGACTACACACCTCCAGAAATTTCCGCCATGATCCTGGGCAAAATCAAACGCGATGCCGAGGCTTTCCTTGGCGAACCTGTCACCCAGGCAGTCATCACCGTGCCGGCCTACTTCAACGACACTCAGCGCAATGCCACCAAGGATGCCGGCAAGATTGCCGGTCTTGAGGTGCTGCGCATCATCAACGAACCCACCGCGTCCTCCCTGGCTTACGGGTTGGACAAAAAGGAAAAGAACGAAACCATCGCTGTTTACGATCTCGGCGGCGGTACGTTTGATATATCCATCCTCGAAGTCGGGGACGGCGTTTTCCAGGTGAAATCCACCTCGGGTGACACCTTCCTTGGCGGCGATGACTTCGACCAGCGCATCATTGACTGGCTCGCGGACGAATTCAAACGTGAGAACGGCATCAACCTGCGCGAAGATCGCCAGGCACTGCAGCGTCTCAAGGAAGCTGCTGAACGCGCGAAAATTGAGCTTTCCACCACCATGCAGGCAGAGATCAACCTGCCCTACATCACCGCGGACGCTTCAGGACCCAAACACCTCCTCACCACGCTCACACGTTCAAAACTTGAGCAACTGACTGGCGAACTCATCCAGCGTTCGATGAAACCTGTGCAGCAGGCTCTGACCGACGCCAACCTCAAACCAGCCGACATTGACGAAGTGGTCATGGTCGGCGGTATGACCCGTATGCCCGCCGTGCAGGAAGCTGTGCGCAAATTCTTCGACAAAGAGCCCCACAAAGGCGTCAACCCCGATGAAGTTGTGGCGATCGGCGCAGCCATCCAGGCTGGTGTGCTTGGCGGCGAAGTGAAGGACATTCTCCTTCTTGACGTCACGCCCTTGTCCCTTTCCATTGAGACGCTGGGCGGGATTGCCACACCGCTCATCAAACGCAACACCACCATCCCCACCCGCGAAAGCCAGGTTTTCTCAACTGCTTCCGACAGCCAGACCCAGGTGGAGATCCACGTGCTGCAGGGCGAACGCCCGATGGCTGGGGACAATAAATCTCTCGGGAAATTCACTCTCGACGGCATTCCGCCTGCTCCTCGCGGCGTGCCCCAGATTGAAGTCACCTTCGACATCAACGCCAACGGCATTTTGGAAGTCACCGCTAAAGATAAAGCCACCGGTCGCCAGCAGAACATCACCATCACGGCTTCATCTGGTTTGAGCGAGTCTGAAGTGGAACAGATGCGCAGAGACGCAGAAACTCACGCTGACGAAGACCGCAAACACCGTGAACTGATCGAAGCCCGCAACACTGCCGACAACGCCATTTACTCCTCAGAAAAAACTCTTTCTGATCTTGGCGAGAAAGTGCCCGCTGACTTAAAATCCCGTGTACAAGACGCGATTGCAAAAGTTCGCTCGGTGCGCGATCAGGACGACCCCAGTGCGATTAACACCGCTGTTGAAGCGCTCATGAAAGTGCTGCAGGAAGTTGGGCAGGCTGCCTACAGCCAAACCCAACCCGAAGCCCCTGACCAGACTCAGACAGACCAGGGTCAAGCGCCTGATGATGATGGGGACGTGGTCGACGGCGAGTTTCATCACGCAGATTAGGTAAAACAGAATAAAATACATCCCTGGTAGGAACACTACCAGGGATTTGGTCTAAATAGAGATGACAAACAAACGAGATTATTACGAAGTTTTGGGTGTGACCCGCTCTGCCAGCGCGGATGACATCAAGAATGCGTTCCGCAATTTGGCGCGCAAGTTTCACCCGGATGTCAACAAAGCTGACGATGCCGAAGAGAAGTTTAAGGAAATCAACGAGGCTTACGGCGTCTTGAGTGACCCCGATAAACGCGCAGCTTATGATCGCTACGGCTTTCAGGGTGTCAACACCAACGGCATGCCCGATTACTCCACCATGGATCTCTCAGATCTCTTTGACCTGTTTGGTCTGGGTGGTTTTGGTGGTTTTGGCGGTTCATCCCGCCGCAGCCGCAACGCGCCGCGCCGTGGTGCCGACCTCAGCACGCGCCTAAAGCTGACCTTTGAAGAGGCGGTCTTTGGCACTGAAAAAGAGATCGACATCACACGCAACGAAAAATGCTCTGTTTGTTCAGGCTCTGGTGCCGAACCAGGCTCCCGCCCCACCACCTGTCAGACCTGCAAGGGCGCAGGTGAGGTTCGCCAGGTGCAGCAGACCTTCCTCGGGCAAATGGTCCAGGTTGTCACCTGCCCCACCTGCGGAGGTCGGGGAGAAATGATTGAAAAACCCTGTCCCAACTGCCGTGGCACAGGATTGGAACGGAAGACCAACCGGAAGAAAGTCAACATCCCCGCCGGCATTGATAATGGCAACCAGGTCCGCATGATTGGCGAAGGTCAGCCGGGTGCAAATGGTGGTCCAAACGGTAATTTCTACATCGAAATCGAGGTTGCTCCTCATAGTTACTTCCGGCGCAACGGCAACGACATTTTGCTCGACATCGACATCAACATGGCTCAGGCAGCCCTGGGCGATGAGATCACCATCCCCACCCTCGACGGCGAGGTAAAACTGCGCATCCCACCAGGCACCCAGCCCGGGCGGGTATTTCGCCTCAAAGAAAAAGGGGTTCCCATCCTTCAGAGGACCGAACGCGGGAATCAGATGGTGACTGTCAACGTTCAAATCCCGACCTCGCTGAGTGAACAACAAGAAGATCTGCTTAAAACCCTGGGTAAAACCATGGGAACCGATATCAAAATTCAAGAACGCAGTTTCTTCGAAAAACTAAAGGATGCATTCAGTGGATAAACCTCTTGCCTGGCTCGAAGTGTCAATGATTTGTAGTGGAGAATTAGCCGAAGCTGTCGCTGAGGTGTTCTCGCGCTTTTCCCCGGATGGGGTTGTGATCAACAGCGTTACCCATTACGATACATTGGGTCACGAGGAGATCCCTACGGGTGACATGCAAGTTGTGGCTTATTTCCCCCAGGATGAGCAGTCCGAAGTTATCCGTCACCAGCTTGAGGAATCGATCTGGCATATGTCCCAGATTGCCCCGCTTGGACCGCTTGAATACAAGGTTGTTGTCGATCAAAACTGGATGGAAGCCTGGAAAGCCAACTACAAGCCGCTTAAGATCGGGCGCAACCTGATCGTCCTGCCAGCATGGGTAGATCCTGTTCTGGCTGAGGGTCGCATTCCGATCATCATCTCACCTGATATGGCTTTCGGTACGGGCACACACCCTTCCACACAACTTTGCATGCTTGCGCTCGAGAAATATGGTGCCAAGGAAATGGATGTGATCGATATCGGCACGGGCAGCGGTATTCTTTCAATTGAAGCCGCCAAACTCGGAGCGGAACGCATCCTGGGTGTGGATAACGACCCGGTCTCCATCCCTTCCGCCATCAACAATGCAAATCTGAATGGCGTGGGTGACAGGATTATTTTTGAAGTCGGAACGCATACCGATGTGCTCAACCGCGAGGACGGTCTGAATCAAGCTCCGCGGGTTATCGCTAACATCCTCTCACCGATTTTAGCAAAAATGCTTTCCACAGGGTTGGCAGATTTAGTTAGTCCTTTGGGTTTGCTTTTTCTAGGCGGTGTCCTCGAGCATCAGGCACAGGATCTGGCAGATCTTGCCCGCACGTTGGGCATGACCCTGCGCGAAACCCTCCACCAGGAAGATTGGGTTGTTCTGGTCCTTCACAAACCCGCCTGATCACACCACCCTGCTTCGCGACTAAAGTAGGTAGCAGGGCGGGATTGAGGGCACTGATTATGATGTGAGGGATGAACGTATCGTGCCCTCAATCCGCCGCTTATGGTGATCCAAGTGGTGAACCTCATTAATTGAAAAGTATCGATTTATTGTTGGCGGATTGGAAGCACACAAGGCGCTCTTGGGATGTTGTTTGCTGTGCTTCCAATTACGCCCTACAAACCCTGTCTTGCTCTTATTAAGGGATGAAAGGCAGATCGCCGCGCTTCGCTCGCGATGACGGAGCGGACGGCAGATCGCCACACCCTGCTTCGGGGTAAAAAAGACCAGTGGTCGTACGGAGGGGGCTTGCTCCCTCCGCAATAATAATTTCTGGGCGAATTCAACGGCTGGACAAAAGCCCAGCCCTACAGCTCAGCCCACTAATCCAAAACTGGCACAGGTGCATCGCTCGCAAAATCAAGCTTTCATCGCCCCCCCTGAAACTATTAATTATGGATTATTCACATTTCTCGTTTCGGATTGTTTCGCCTGGGTGCACACCCGCCATCAGGAGCCCAATATCTTCCTTGGCCGCAGTTTCCCTCGGCAAAATGTCCATTATTTTGCCTTCATAGATCACCGCGATCCGATCAGCCAACGCTAAAATCTCATCCAGATCTTCCGAGATCAGCAGGATTGCCGTGCCCTTCTTGCGCTCCATCAACAGCTGCTCATGCACATACTCACTCGCGCCGATATCCAGACCACGGGTGGGTTGCGCCGCCACGATCGCGCGTGGCTCGCGTGAGAGCTCGCGCGCCAGGAGGACCTTTTGAATGTTTCCACCTGATAAACTCTTCGCCAGAGTCTTCTTCGAAGGCGTCTTGACGCGATATTGCTCGATCAAACGATCGGCGTTCTCATTTATGTAAGCCATTTGCAGGAACCCATGCTTCGAAAAAGGCATTTTGTGATGCTCCCGCAGCACAAGGTTTTCGGAAATGTTGAAGTTACGGATCATGCCGTCTTTCATGCGCTCTTCGGGGATGTAGGAAAGCCCCTTTTCGGTGATTTCTGACGGCTTCCTGCCCGTCACATCCTGACCTTCGAGCAAAATCTTTCCCTTGGTGATCGGTCTTATGCCAGTCATCGCCTCAGCCAGCTCAAGCTGTCCGTTGCCCGATACGCCTGCCAGACCAACAATCTCGCCGGAATGCACTGCCAGGTTGACGCCGCGCAGTCCTTCCACGCCCCGGTCACTTCCACAACCAACATCCTCAAGCTCGAAACGGACCTCTCCAACCTGGGGTTTTTCCGTGCTCTTGATAAACTCTATTTCGCGACCCACCATCCAGTTTGCCAACGTGTTCTGGGTGACATCACAAGTGAGGCGAGTCCCAACGTTGCGCCCATCTCGCAGGACCGTTACACGCTCACTGATCGAGATCACCTCGTGCAGCTTGTGCGAGATAAACACCAGCCCGTAACCATCGCTTTGCATCTGCCGCATGATCGCAAAAAGTTCATCGACTTCCTGCGGTGTCAACACGGCTGTAGGTTCGTCCAACAGCAAGATCGCCGCGCCGCGGTAGAGCGCCTTAATGATCTCCACCCGTTGCTGCTGACCGACGCTAAGTTGCCAGATAAACGCGCTTGGATCGATGCTCAGGTGATATTTATCTGCCAGAGCGATCACTCTCTCCGAGACCCGGTCCAGATCGGTCAGGGGTTTTCGGCTTGAGGGCAGTCCCAAAGCCACATTTTCCGCAACAGTCAGAGTGGGAACGAGCATGAAATGTTGATGGATCATACCGATGCCCTGCTGGATTGCAGATGTTGGGGAATTTATCTTTACAACAGTATCGTTGATCAGGATCTCACCCGAATCTGGATGATACATCCCATACAATATTTTCATCAGGGTGCTTTTTCCAGCCCCATTTTCCCCCAAAAGTGCATGCACCTCACCAGCCCGCAGATCAAAATCGACATTATCATTCGCCAAAACGCCGGGAAAACGCTTGGTAATCCCACGCATCTCCAGGGTTTCAAAGGCTACTTTCTCGCTGATAACCGGGCTGTTTTTCTGCATGCTTCTTCCTTTTCGGGTCAGGCATTGCTGCCTGACCCGTACTTGATAGTCTTAACTATGGTAGAGGAACAATGCTGCCACCATTGATACCAGCAATCACTTCCTCAACTTTGGCTTTGATCTCATCGCTGAGTTCAACCTCTGGGTTGAGGGTGATCACCTGACCACCGTTTTGCAAACTGGCGGAGAAGGTTTTACCGCCCATCGTACCTGCGGCACGCAGTGCGATGATCTCACGCAAAATACCTTCCCAGTGGTACACCTGGCTGGCAACAACTGTCTTTGTTGCGAAGGCGTTCTGATTTGACTGGGTTCCGAACCAATACAGACCGGCTTCTTCAGCCTTACCAATAGCGCCGACGACCATTTGAGCAGAGCCGGTCAGAATGTCCGCACCAGCTGCGATATGGGTGGTTGCAGCTTCAGCTGCCAGCGCCACATCCGAGAAACTGCCAATGTAGGTTACGCGCACGTCAATGCTTGGGTCAACAGACTTTGCACCTGCAACGAAACCGTCCACGTACAACTTGGCATCACCGGTCTCGATCGGACCAACCACGCCAATGATCTTGGATTTGGTCAGCATGCCAGCCATGACACCATTCACATAACCGCCCTGATCTGAAGCAGCTTCGTAAGCGTGCACGTTTGGCATACCGAAGGTATCCACCGTGGTGCCCCAGGCAAAGACTGTTTCGGGGAAGTCCGGCGCGATTTCTTGCAAAGAGGAGCCATACTGTGAGCCATGGGCTATGACGATATCGTAGCCTTTGGTGGCGTAATCACGAATGGCGGCTGCGGCATCATCAACAACAAACATGTTTTCGGTGAACGCATATTCCAGACCTTCGCCCATCTCCGCCTTCAATACTAACAGGGCATCCGAAATACTTTGTGTGAAAGCAAGATCATTGATACTGCTGGGGGAAACAACTGCAACGCGCAGTGGTTCGGTGGCAGCGGCCGGTGGTTCTGTTGCAGGGGTCTGCGCACAGGCACCCAGGAACATCGCCAGGACTAAAAGAACTGAGACTAAGGTAATTACTTTCTTCATTATTCTCCTTTGTTAATGGGGGAGGGGCTTTTGCGCCATCCTCCCGGATTTTATCCTTCCCGCTCGAAAACCTTGGTCAAGGCGGATGGACCACGGCTTTTTGAAACAGAAAGGGTCAACACTAAGATGGTCAATATATATGGCATCATCACAGCCAACTCAGCAGGGATGGGAATGCCAAGCACCTGGATCCAAAGCTGCAACGCATTCACCAGGCTGAAAAGCAGTGCACCACCCAATATCCCAAATGGTTTCCAACCGCCAAAATATACCAAGGCGACGGCAATAAATCCCTGCCCGGCGGTCATGTTTTGCTGGAAAACATTTAAGAGAGCAATCGAAAGCGATGCGCCGGCAATCCCGGAAAACACGCCGCCCATAATTACGGTCAGGTATCGAATTCTCGCCACGCTCACGCCCAGCGAGTCCGCTGCCTCGGGGTTCTCGCCCACAGCACGGATCTTCAAGCCGAGCGTGGTCTTATTCAGCACAAACCACGCAACTGGCACAAGCAAGAAAGCCAGGTAGACTAAGGCATTTTGGTTGAAAAAGATATCGCCGATCACCGGGATTTCGCCCAAGAGCGGGATTGAAATTTTTTGAAATCCTTTTACGCCTTCTACGGTTCCAACCAGTTTTTGGAACAGGAGGTTGCTCATGCCCATGCCAAAAAGGTAAAATCCGATACCGCTGATGCCCTGGGTAGCATGCAGATTGACGGTCACAAATGCCATTGCCAGCCCCATCAGAGCCCCCACTGCCATGGCAGCCAGCACACCAAGCCACAAGTTTTTAGTATTGAGTGTGACATAAAACGCGACAAACGAGCCGAGCAGCATTTGCCCTTCCACCCCCAGGTTCAGGACGCCACTGCGCTGCCCGAACATTTCGCCGATCGAGGCAAATAGATACGGGGTTGCCAGGCGAATGCCTGAAGAGATAATTCCAATGATAACCGTAGCGCTTAGCAGGTCCGAAATCATGCCTCACCTGCTTCCTGCTGGAATTCAGCATCCTCTGGCTTGAGTCGATCCAATCCAGATTGGCTCATTCTCCGTTTCTGACTGCGTTTGCGGAAGAACTCGCTGCTCACCACAAAGACCACGACCAAGCCATTCAAGGCAGTGATCAACGCTGATGGCACCTGCACTACACGCTGCATGGCGTTTGCTCCAACCAGCAGCCCGCCAAACAGCACTGATGCGGGAATGGTGATCAGCGGGTGCAACTGCCCGAACAAGGCGGCCACAATTCCATTGAAACCGGCGTTGCCGGTAAAACCGGTCGCTGATCCATCCGTGATCATGCGGTAATTCACACCATACACCTGCATCATGCCCGCCAGCCCGGCAAAGGCACCACTGAGCAAGAGCGCCACCACAATATGCTTTTTGACATCGATGCCGCCATACTTGGAAGCTGGCTGGCTTTGCCCAACAGCTCTGATGCGATACCCAAGCGTGGTGCGCCACAACAGAAAATAGACCGCCACTGCCAGCAGGATTGCAATCAGCAGACCCAGGTGCAGGCGCGTCGGCGAAAGCCGCGGCAGGCGATAGGCTTCGAGCAGCCGGGCAGTTTGAGGGATCTGCGAGGCAGCTTCCTTTTGAACCGGGTCGATCATCGGTCCCCTCATCAAAAAGTTCATGATCTGCACCGCGATGGCATTCATCATCACCGTGCTCAGAATTTCATTCACATTGAAGTAGGCTTTCAAGATGCCTGGTATGCCGCCCCAGATCATTCCGCCTAAAATCCCCAGGAGCATGGCAATGATGATCGCCAGCCAACCAGGCAACTCGGTAAAAGTCAGGCCAAACCAGGTAGAGAGGATAGCCCCAATGATCATCTGCCCCTCGCCACCGATGTTCGTGACACTTCCACGGTAAGCAATGCAGGTTCCCAAGCCAACAAGCAGTAGAGGGATGGCTTTCACCAATGTCTCAGCAAAAGCATTGAAGTCGCCAAAGGCCCCCTGAGCCAAAGCCCCATAGGCCTTCAGCGGATTAGCACCCAAAAGCAACAAGAAAATCGCTCCAACCAGCAAAGCTGCCAGCGTAGCAAAAATGGGCATTAATTAATCAAAGACGGAACCTGCTCGGTCTTTTAAGTGCAAATCCGCTGTTGCTTGTTTTGGCGGCATAGTCAAAACTCCAGGTCGGTTCGAGTGCTCAGGAAATTTCCCGCTAAACCTGATGGGCTTTCCCTGGCGAGGTACGGATTAGAATTATTGACCGATTCTACCAGTAAAGTAAGAAATCCACAGAAATAAGTGCAAAGATGAGGGCATCTTGTTTCATCTCACACGTCTGATTAACAGATGTATAATTTATCCCTGCTAATCTGACGAAGAAAATCAAGTCAGGCAGTAATGCCCCATCAGAAGCAATTTAAAATTTAAGCTACTTACTTTATTTTGAGGAACTATTCTAGAAAGGCCTATGGTCATCAATGTCGTCAACGAATCCTGCTATTAACCCTAATCCGATAAAGAACCACGCATTTTCAGTTTTGCGCAATCGCTGGTTTTTCCTGGGAGTCGGTGTGCTCATTGTCAGCATAGTGCTCATGCTCACCCTCGACATGCAGCTATATGCGGTTTCGATGGCTGCAGGTTTGATGGGCATTGCTTTAGCGGCATACTTCATTTTGCGCATCACGCTACGCCCGGTCAAGTCCCAGAGTATGGCAGACGCGGCAGCTGATATCCGGAATGGCGCAAAAACCTACCTGACACGGCAGATAAAGACAATTTTGCTGGTAACGCCTTTCTTCGCGGCATTGTTGTATTGGATCCTGGACTGGAAAGCCGCTGTTACCGCCGTATTTGGCGTTCTGACCTCGCTATTAGCATCATATATCGGAATGAGCGTTAGCGTGCGGACAAACCTGCAAACCGCAGATATCGCAAACGAGGGAAAACTTAGTCCCTTCCGCATCGCACTCTTCGGTGGTTCAGTCATGGGTTTCTGCATCACTGGCTTAAGCTTGATCGTACTTTCTGTTTTGTTCAGTATCTTCAAGGACCCTAACGCTCTGATCGGTTTCGCCTTTGGCGGCGGTCTGGCAGCTTTGTTTGCGCAGATCGGCGGCGGAATTTTCACCAAATCCGCGGATATTGGCGCGGACCTGGTGGGAAAGATCGAGGAAAACATTCCCGAGGATGATCCACGCAACGCGGCAGTCATTGCAGACCTGGTGGGCGACAACGTGGGCGACTGCGCAGGACGCGGCGCGGACCTCTTCCAGACCTTCAGTGATGACCTGGTCACCGGGTCTATTGTGGCAATCGCGATGGCTTCAGTTTATGGACAGAAGGGTATCTTCTTTCCTTTCCTGATGCAGAGTGTAGGCGTCTTCGCCTCAGCAATTGGCATTTTCGCCAGCCGGGAATGGAAGCCGGGCATGGCTCCATCCACGCAATTCAACATCGGTTTATTTGTGAGTTCAATTTTGAGCATCGCAGGTGGGCTGAGCATGACCCTTTTATTACTGAATGATTGGATCATCGCCATCGCGGTCACCATGGGCGTGCTGATCACCACGATCGCCTCCCTGAGCACACGTTATTACGCGGGCATGGAAGGCAAACCGGTCAGAAACATTGCCAAAGCCTCTAAGCGCGGCGCAGCCTTGAACTTGATCACGGGTATTGCCTACGGTTTGCAGAGCCCAGTTTTGCCGGTAGTTGTCCTGATGGGTGTGGTAATCGGAGTTTACACGCTTTCAGGCAACAGCCTCCTGGCTCTGGTGGGGGTAAATATCGGAACGGACTTGCTGATCACCTTTATCATGGCTGCGGATGCTTTTGGACCGATCGTGGATAACGCAGCTGGGATTGCCGGAATGGCTTCCGCTAAGCGCCTTGTGGTTGATAAGCTTTCCCGGCTCGATTCTGTCGGCAACACCATGAAAGCCATCACCAAAGCCTATGCCATGATCTCTGGAACCGTGACTGCCTTTGTAATCTTCCTGACTTTTTATAAACTCGCAGGCATCGACTCAATCGATGTCACCACACCCTTTAACCTCAGCTTTCTGTTTGTGGGAGTCTCTTTGCCTTTTCTCATCTCTTCACTGGTAATTGGTTCAACCGCGAGAACGGCTGAGAAGATGGTGGATGAGGTGCGCGACCAATTCATAAAAAATCCAGCCATTATTAAGGGTCTTGTCAAACCGGATTATTCTCACTGTATCGACATTGCAACCCGTAACGCTTTGAGGGAGATGATCCTGCCAAGCGCAATCAGCGTCCTCGTGCCGATTGCAATTGGCTTTGCCTTTGGAATGAATGCTCTCGGAGCTGTGTTGGTGGGTTCGGTGGCGTGTTCCGCGCTTTTGGGACCTTTCTTCAACAACACCGGCACCGCCTTTGACAATGCCAAGAAAACCATCGAAGACATGGAACACATGCGCGGCACCCCAGAACATATTGCTGCTGTCATCGGAGACACCGTTGGAGACTCGCTCAAGGATGTCGCTGGACCTTCGACCCTGATCTTTATGAAACTGATCGGCATGGCTTCGCTGTTGATTGTGCCACTGATCAAGTAAATTAGATTTCAATACTGCGGTGGGTCATCGTGCTTTGCGTGATAATTTTTTCGTAGTCGGAGTAGAGCAAATTAGGCTTGTGCGGTCGATGGCGGATTGGAAGCACACCAAGGTATCCTCGTTATAAGTTGTGTGGTGCTTCCAATTTCGCCCTACGCAAATATTCTAATTCTGTTAATTGATGGAAAAGCAGATCGCCACGCTACGTTCGCGATGACGGGAATTTCCGTTGTTGTCAGTATGGAAGTAAGTTGGGATTTTGCTCAATAGATTCGCAAACAAACACGATTTCTTTGTAGGGTGGGTTGGCGTCAGAGGATCTCGCCCTGTCCTAACATTGAGATAGCAAACCCACCAAAAACGGTGCTGCGGTGGGTATGCTATAACGAGTCCTGCTCCTGCATCTGCTCTGTGACGCCTACCCACCCTACTTGCACTCCTGCGTCTGCTCTTTGCCGCCTGCCCACCCTAATTGCTCGATGCAACCAACCCACCAAAAAAAGTGCTGCGTTGGGTTAGCTTTTATACGTCGAGAATATCCACACGCTCCCGAACGCCAACCCACTCTATTAAATTTCTAACAACCTGCTAGAAGAAATGTGAGGGGAAGTAACCGGTCACGTTGACCGCGTTATTCTCGATAAAAAAGGCCTTTGGATCCAAATCCAGCACGCCGCGCCTAAGGCGGATCAACTCATACTTTGACACGACTGTGTTGATCACCACAAAATCTGTATCGGTGTAGGCACCTTTGCCATCCCAATAAGTCGCCCCACGTCGGATTTCCTGCGTAATAAAAGGCAGAATTTCCCGACTGCGCGTGATAACCATCACGTTGATCTTCACATTCTGGTAATGGGTGCGGTCCATCATAAAGGCATAGACCAGGGTGAAAATCACCGAGTAAACCATGATGAGCGGCGGATTGGCGAAGAGAGCATAGCCATAGACGATCAAACTGATGATCAGCCCCACTCTGCCAACACTGAAGTTATTGTGTTTCATGCTGATGTAAACCCCAAGAATATCAGCCCCGCCGGACGACCCGCCGGCTCTCAGGCACAATCCAGCGCCAAAGCCTGCCAGCGCGCCACCCAACAAGCAAACCGTCAGCAGATCATCTAATTCCGGGATCAACTTGCGGATTGGGATGAGTGATAGCGCCAACGTGATCACGGCAATGGAGACGATCGTCTTCAACATAAATTTCCGATTGACCACTTTGTATGAAATGAATAAAAGTGGCAGATTGATCCCCAACAGGATCAAACCGGTCAGTGACCCCAAGCCCGGGATCACCTTTTGAAGCAGTTCAAGGATAATTTTCGCGATACCAGTCAGGTTGCCGATATACAGTCCTGCGGGAATAACCAACAAGTTAATCGTTGCCGCATAGAGTAAGCTGCCAAAAATGACCAGGCAGTAATCCCAAAGTTCGCTCTTAAAATCAGGACTCTTCAGGAGTTGTTTCTGTTTGCCTTTTGATCGCTTTACTGTTTTCGTGTCATGTTTTTTGACCTTGGACTTGCGGACAGAAAACTGAATATCACCCAAGACTATATTGGGTGAATTGAGAAAATTACTCCCCGCTAACGCGGTCTGTGCAATGGTATTCATACATCACAATCTTACTCGAGCAAACCAGTTTTCAACAAGTCCCGGGAAATCCTGCACATATCACACCCCCATAATGCTTTAGTCCTTGGCAGGGTAACCCGTGATGTCCTGAATCTCTTTGTAAAGGGGGGCAAGCCGGTCGTACATTTTTAGATACACCCGGTTGTAGAGCTCATCATAGAGCTCATGGTTTTCTCCATTCGGCTCGAATGTACGGCTGATGCGGGTCATTTTTGCCACCGCGCTTTCAAACGAAGGCTGCAGCTTCAGACCTACAGCCAGGTCCATCGCAGCTCCCAGCCCGCTTGCTTCATAGACGTGCGGGCGGCTGACCGGCATGCCAAAGATGTCGGCAGTCAATTGCGCGGCAGCATCACTCTGCGAACCTCCGCCGGCTACGCGCACTTCGGTGATCGGCACGCCGCTGCGCTTGCTGGTACGCTCGGCGCCTTCCCGCAGGGCGTAAGCCAGTCCCTCCAATATCGCGCGGTAGATGTGCGCACGCGTATGCACACCACCGAAGCCAATTGTTGCGCCTTTGGCATCCGGTCCGGGTGATTTCAAACCAGGCGCCCAATAAGGCTGCAGCATCAGCCCCATAGACCCGGCAGGCACAGAATTGACCAGACCGTCGAACAACTCTTCCGGGACTATTCCCCGATCTTTTGCCAGGCGCTGCTCATTGTGACCGAATTCCCGCAGGAACCAGGAGACCATCCAATAGCCCCTGAAAAGCTGAATTTCCAGGGAATACGAGCCAGGTACTGCCGCAGGATAAGGCGGTATCAGAGGGACTACCTCGATGTAGCGCTGGTGGATGGTGTTGATGGTTGCAGCGGTCCCATAGGAAAGACAGCAGATGTTAGATGCCAGGGTGCCCGTTCCGAGCACCTCGCAGGCTTTATCCGCCGCCGCCGAGATCAGCGGTAAGCCGGTAGGAATACCTGTTTCTGCTGAGGCCTGGTTGGTGACTTCACCCAACAGACCAGCGGGAGGAACCAGGTCTACCAATAATTCAGGCTCAACCGGAACTGCCTTCCACTTCCAATCAAATTTTCCAGCCCAGGCATGTTTTTTGTAGTCAAAGGGCAAATGCGCCACCTGGCAGCCAGTCGAGTCGACAAAATTACCTGTCATGCGGTGGGTGAGATAACCTGAGAGCAGCACTATCTTGGCTGTTTTGTTCCAGATTTCTGGTTGGTACTTGCGGATCCAATTGGTTTTGGCTTCCGATTGCAGATAGCGGATGGTGTCCATCATGCCCGAAAGGGTAAAAAGCACGCCCCAGATCCCACTTACATTTGGCAAACCGGCGGTACGACGTTGGTCTGACCAGTGAATGGCGGGCCTGAGTGGATTACCACCCTCGTCAAGGTTGATCAGCACGTTTCGCTGGGTTGTGATCGCCACACCGGCGATCTGTTCCTTGTCAACGCCTGGCGTAGCCCAAAGCTGCTGGCAAGCCTGGCACAAGCTGTCCCAGAATACTTGAGGCTCCAGCTCTGCCCAACCAGGCTTTGGTGAACTATAATGCGGTAAAGGGATCCTGGCTTTGAAGAGCAAATTTCCCTGCAGATCAAAGATCAACGCACGGGTTGATTGCGTTCCCACATCAATAGCCAGCAGGTGTTCTTTTGCCATTACGCCTCCAAATCTAGTCCCCAGCGTTTTTCTCTCTGCGCCGGGCTCATATCCAGCCCCAGTGTACCACCAGGGTTCATGATGTTGTTCGGGTCAAAGTGTTTCTTTAACAAGCGAATCACGTCCATCTGTTCCGTGCCAATCTGGTCTTCCAGCCAGGGTGCTGTCGCCTTGCCAACGCCATGATGATGGCTGATGGAAGCGCCGGATTTCGCGATCGCCTCAAGTATGCCATATTGCAGGTCAAGATACTCACTAATTGTGTCGATTTTGGCAATAAAAATGAAATACAGGTTAGCACCCTGGGGGTAAGAGTGTGATATGTGGGTCATGCAGATGGTATTCGGTCTGGACTTTACGAAGGTTCTAACGTCTTCGTGTACCTTGGGCATCTGCGACCAGGTGACACCGCACTCAAGCGTGTCAATTAGAACGCCATAATCCTGCAGGTCCTCGCGCAAATAAGGATCCGTGAAACGCCCTTTTTCCCAGGTTTTGGTTACGCCGGCAAAGCTGAGCTCGAATGCCCCGTATTTTCTGAAAATCCGGCGCATCTTGCGGTCCATATTGCGGCAAAAGTCTTTCTCGCCATCGGTAAAACCAAGCATGAGGCATTTTTGCATCGGCTGATAGCCCAGCTTTTGCAGAAGTGTGTCGGCGATGCTACCTTCGATGTGGTATTGCTTCATCATGATATCGGTTTCTTCGGGGTCCGAGATGCGGAAAACCGAAGGGTAACCAAATTCACCCTGCATCACTTCCCGGCTGGCAGCCTGGGCGTCTTGCCAATTGTGGAACATGTAGCTGAAGCGCTTGCGGTTCTCCGGCTGCCAGTGCCAGACTCGCAGGGTGACCTTGGTGAGGATGCCAAAACTGCCCTCCCCGCCCATCATCACCTGGTCAAAATCCGGTCCAGTAGCAGCGCGGGGATGTGGGCAGGTCTTAAAGATGCCGCGCGGCGTCACATACTCCTGGTCAAGCACCATATCCTCGATCTTGCCATAATAGGTGGAGTTTTGCCCTGCCCCGCGTGTGACCACCCAGCCGCCCACGCTGGAATACTCAAACGACTGCGGGAAGTGCCCAACGGTGTAATTTCGCTTTGCTCCCAGTTTCTCAACCGCATTCTGCAGCAGATCCTCCAATTTGGGTCCCCACATGCCAGCTTCCACCGTGACAGTCTGGTCGATTTCGTTGAGTTCCACCAGCCGGTTCATGTGCACGGACATATCGATGCAGATGCCGCCTTTGGTGGCTTCGTAACCGCGTGTGACCGTTGAGCCTCCGCCAAAGACGTATATGGGGATTAGATGCTCATTGGCATAGGCAACGATGGCTTCGATCTCAGCTTGGGAATGCGGGGCAACTACCACGTCGGCGATGTTTTCGACGATTTTCCGCCTCAAACGCAAGGCGTCGATCATGCCCTGCCCGTAAGAGCGTTTGACTCGGGTGTAGGTGTCGGTTTTCAGGTTCTCTTCACCACAAGTTTGCACCAGGAAGGTGAGATGCTCGGCTGCCAACGTAACTGGAACGCTATCCGGAACCTGTTCCAGACCAAAGTCACCGGGTTTGGAGAGCGTTTCCTGGGTCAAGCCAAAGCGATCCATGATCAGCGTGGTCAGGCCGCTGTTAGGATGCTTGTATGCAGCGGGGTCACCCCATTTGAAGATAGAACGCCAGCTTCCAGCAGGAGCCGGGTCTTCGTACCAGGCGGGAACAAATTTGTCTCTTTTTGCCATTATTTCTCCTGTTTGATGCTGCTTTCCGGGATCGGACTGTAAGCCTCACGATAAATTTGCTGGTAGCGCGAGATTTCACTCTGCCATTCATCTTCTGTCCAGCCCAACTCGCCCTGGGTCAACGCTTTAACCTGATCGATTAGCCTCATGCCCCCTTCAGGCAGTAATATACCTAAACGGGTACGGCGTAACAACAGGTCGTCCAGGTGTTCGACCATGCCAAACCGAGCATTAAAGGGTAATTCAGCCCAATGGATGTTGAGATCTTCAATTGGTGTGAGATTTCCCGGCTCCGACATGCCCACAAGGTCAGGCAAAGCCTGGCCATACCGCCCGCCAAGGTAATGGAAATTGTCTACGGAAAGTTTGCAGTCAGGCAGATTCGCTGGAATGGGATCAAACCAGTGATCTATCCGTTTCAATTCTTTTCCAATTTGAGGCATGGCAGCTTTGAGAGTATCTTCCGCCATCGTTTCAAAGATGGTTAGTTTTCCACCGGTAATTGTCACCAGCCCATCCTCTTCCAGCACCAGGTGCGCACGGGACTCGGCAGAAGGGTTATTTGCGTCACCTCGAACGATAGGCCTCAATCCTGCAAAGGAAGAAATGATTGAATCCTCGCTTATCCGGGCATCCGGGAAGATGGCGTTGACAGCCTCGAGCATGTAAGAGATTTCTTTGTTCGTGCAGTAGGGCTCCTGGCTGAGGGGAAAAGGATGATCCAGATCGGTCGTGCCAAAAATGGTGCGCCCCTCCCATGGGATGGCGAACATCGCCCGCTTGTCTTTTGGGTGCGTTAGAGTCACAGCGTGTGGAATGGGCAGGTCGCTGAAACTGAAAACCAGGTGGGATCCCCGCAGGGGACGCACCCTCCCCTGCCGACCAAGTTCCTCGCGAAGTTTGTCTGTCCACGGTCCGGTAGCGTTGATAACAACCTTCGCTTTCAGCTCGAGCGTGCCCAACTGCGCCCTGGAGTTATCTTCCATGGCTACCCCGCAAACATGCCCGTCGTTGGTTCGCAGGAGTTTTACCACCTTCGCATAATTCAAAGCCACCCCACCTGCCGCCTGGGCTTCCTGGATTAGCCTCAAAACCATGCGGCTGTCATCCAGGCGGGCATCCTGGTAGAGAAAAGCGCCTGCCATGCCCTGCTGCCTGAGCAAAGGGATAATCTCGCGTAATTGCCTGTGGTTTAGATGCCGGTGCTTCCACTTTGGCGCCATCAGGTCATAGATGATCACACCCGCGCGGAACATGCGCTTTTGCCTGGCATCAGCGTTGTGTGGCAGTACGAAACCAAGTGGTGTCACCAGATGCCTGGCCTGCCTGAGCAGCACTTCACGCTGCCTGACAGACTCGAAGGTAACATCGTATTGCCCGCTTCGCAGGTACCTGAAGCCGCCGTGGACCAATTTTGAGGACTTTGAGGACGTCCCGCTGGAGAAATCTGCTGCTTCCAGCAGGAGGGTTTTCAGACCTCCGCTGACTGCCCGTTTGAAGATGCCTGCGCCAGTAATGCCACCGCCAATGATGATGAGATCCCAGTTTTCTTTGAGCCTTGACCAAATTTGTGCCCTGGATTGAGGTTGAACCATTACACCTCCCTTTGTGGTGATTTGTTAACATGCCAAAAAGCAATGCTTTCCCTCATAACCTTTTCAGTTCGCCTGGCTGCGCTATCCGGGTCTTTTTGCCGGGCGTCCTCAAGCAACTCCAGGTAGTACTCCCTGGAATATCCGCGGGCTTCAGAATTGGCAAAGTACTGCAGACCAGCCTGGTAAGAAAGCTTGCGGAAGCCATTGTAGATCAGGGTGAAAACCGGGTTCCCTGACAACAACGTGAGCTGGTGATGCAGTTCCTGGTCTGCCTGGGCATAGGCTTCCGGTGTGTCGGGCAGGTCAAGGTAGGCTTCAAGCAAGCTGACGAGCGCTTCACTGGCAAGCGAAAATGCCAGGCGGGTATAAGCTGGCGCCAGTGCAGCGCGGACTTCGAGGAGATGTGGTACGAAGTCTTGGGTAAGAACTCCAGGCTGCTGAGAAAGGGTATTGAGCATGACAAGGTTGCCCTCCTTCCAGAAATCGCTGACGATGGTGGATTTCCCCTGGCGGATTTGGATCCAGCCATCGCGCGCCAACCTCTGCAGTGCTTCGCGCAGGGTTGGCCTGGTGATACCGAGAGCCTGTGCCAGTTCGCGTTCAGGAGGCAACGCGCCTCTAATCGGAAAACTGCCGTCCAATATTGCGGCCAGCAGCTGCTTCTCAGCCAGGTCAGTTGGTTTTTGGGGAATGATCCAAGCAGGTTGCGTTGACAAGTACACCTCCCTTGGTGAGTGGTTAGAGGTCTTACCAGTTAGAATGGATTTTAAGTCGAATTGAATAATTTGTAAAGGTGCATTTGGTCGGTTTAACCAAATGAACACGAGATGAGCTTTTCGTAGGTCAGGTTCTTCCGTTGAACCTGACATCACGACTGTTGGCAAATACAACCCTCAAAGAAGGTGAGCTTCGGGTGTCAGGTTGAAATGCGCATACTCTTCGAGCACGATGACCTGACCTACAACTTAATTATCCCGCGGACGTCGGGTTCAAACCCGGTCACTTTGTTCAGGGGCAGGCTGAAGAGCCTGACCTTCGCGGTCTGACGTCGCCATTAATGGCGGAGTGGCGAAATGCGCGCCATTCCGCCCTACCAAGGCGGTGGAGTACTTCCTGCAAAAATGCCGCTTCTTTGCTCCCCCAGTGACTGGTAAAATTAACCCGTTCAAGGAGAGAGTATGAGCGTCAAACATATCCATGATATCCCCACCGTACCCGTTCCAAATGCAACCGGCGTGACCAAAGCGGTCCTGATCCCGGCTGAAGAAGGCCCCAATTTCGCCATGCGCAAGTTCAGCATGGAGCCAGGCGGGAGCATGCCGCTGCATACGAACAAAGTCGAACATGAGCAGTATGTCCTCCGTGGCAAAGCCCGTGTGCGGCTGGGAGAGGAGATCCTTGAAGTCTCCGCTGGTGATATCGTCTTCATTCCGGTTGAGCTGCCCCATTATTACATCAACATCACGGATGAACCCTTCGAATTCCTCTGCCTGGTACCCAACAAGGAAGACGTAACCACCCTGCTCTGATCGCCATCCTTCGCAAGGAGATGAAAAATGCCCCGTCCTTCTTCCCCCATCGCTACTGATCACGTCATCCTGGCGCTGCTCGACCAAAAGCCGATGCACGGCTATGAGATCCATCAGCGGATTACTTCCATGCCTGGCATTATCAAAATATGGAGCATCAAACAAGGTTTGCTCTACGCAAAATTGGAAAAACTGAAGGAAGCTGGCCTGCTTGAGGACGCCCCGGATCACCCCGAAGCCAATCCATCCCGGCATTACTTCAGGCTCACTCCTGCCGGCAGAGAGGCGCTCAATGCCTGGATCGACTCGCCGGTCACCAGGGCACGTGACATCCGCCAGGAATTCCTTGCGAAACTGATTGTCGCTCGTATGTATTCGCTCGAACGTGCTCTTACCCTGCTAAATGCCCAGCGAGAAGTCGTACGGCATTGGTACACCAGCCTTAGCAATCAGACTGCTCCGTTGCAAAAGTCTGAGTTGGATGATTGGATAGTCCACTCATACCGATTATTTCGGGATGAAGCAAGCCTGCATTGGCTGGACGACCTGGAAAGCTGGCTGGTCAAACTAGGCTGAAATCAATACTTTCCTTTAGTGCCTAGTTACCCCCTCAATCCTTGTTAACCAAGGATTGTGAAAGTTGCATCAACAGCTCAAAACATTCTGCTTCCACGCAATCATGCCATTTGTTGTAGAATGGAAGCCGACTCTTAAACAGAAAGCTGCTATCTGATGACATCAACTGAAAAAACACCAACGCCCCAAACACAGGGCAACGCAATCTTCGCCTGGATCATCCGCCTCGTAAAAGGCATCCTCGCCGGTATCGGCGCCATTACCCCGGGGCTCTCCGGAGGGGTGCTGATGGTGGTGTTTGGCATCTATGAACCGCTCGTGCGCTGGCTGGCGGACATCCGCAAGAAATTCCTTCCCAACCTGCGCTTCTTCCTGCCGATCGGAATTGGCGGGCTTATCGGTGTGATTGCTTTCTCAGCGGTCATTGACTACGCCTTCGACCATTTCGCAGCCCAATTCACCTGGCTCTTTATCGGCTTCATCGTGGGCACCATCCCCTCGCTGCTCAAAACTGCGGGTGAGCAAGGTCGCAAGAACTGGCATTGGCTGCTGCTTGCCGTGTTTGCAGTTGGAATTTATTTCTTTATGACCTGGATGAAAACCATCCGCTCGGTCACGATGGAACCGAGTTTTTGGGGATGGTTGCTTAGCGGCGGCTTGATTGGGCTGGGGTTGGTTGTGCCTGGGATGAGCCCTTCGAACTTTTTGCTTTACCTCGGTCTTTACCAGCCGATGGCGAACGGCATCAAGAACCTCGACCTGGGCGTGATCCTGCCACTCATCCTGGGGGTCGTGCTGGTGATCTTCCTCTTCGCGCGGCTGGTGAGCTGGCTCTTCCGCAAACACCATGCCCTGATGTATCACATCATCATTGGGATTGTGATTGGTTCCACCGCCGCCATCATCCCCTCTGGCGTAAGCGGGATTGGCATCATCGCGGCGTGTGCTTTGCTATTTTTGGTTGGTGCTGGAGCCTCCTACGCGCTGGCTAAACTGGACGAAAAACACCCGCACGAGTCGCTGTTTTAGTCTTGCGGAAAAAAATCTAATCAGCCCTGAATCCGCAGTCGAAGGATTCTGTCAGCCCTTTGCCAAAGCGGAAGATGTGCTCGACCTGCGCTTTGCCATCCGCGTGCTGACACGCAATCGCCAGGTTATCGAGGGTAAAGCGCCAGTTCAGATTTTGTTGCTGGAGTTGGGCAGTTACTTCATCCAACATTTCCCAGCTGAGGTCTTCCATAGCCAGGGTAATGTGCGGATGCCAGCATTCGGGGGAGTAAAGCGGAGAAGCGTCAAGAGTGAGGGGTAATAATTGCCGCCAAATCGCAGCGTGCATCTCCTGCAGTCTTGTGGTCTTGCTGACTTCAATAAAAAGGATGGGTGAGTTGCCGCTAAAGTGATTCAAGCCTTGGGTGCAGATTTCGAAGGGTTCCAGACGCTGGGTGAGCTCATGCAGACAGGAGATGACATCTTCTTCCTGATAACCCTCGCCCAACTGCCAGGTGAAATGCGGAATGGGGGTGATGCGGACATAATTCAATCCAAAGTAGTCTTCAAGAGAGTCCCAAATCTGCTCAACCCGGGTGTTGAATGGTTCCGGTAATAGTGAAATAACTGCTTGCATCTTTCCTCCAGAACTCCATTTTATCATTGGAGGTTGCTGGCTCGCTTATGAATATACAACAAGGATTTGGAACTTGTCAGGGTGCTATAATGCTCCTTAAGTAATTCACTATTTTGGAATCAACATTATGCTGACAATAAAGACTAACTATTCTCCAGACAAATACACACTTGAAAACGAGCGAGCCATCGTTGGGATTGGCTCCAAACCCGGGGAGTTTTATCCCTACGATTTGCTGCTGGGAGCTCTGAGCTCTTGTTTTTACTATACCCTGATCGAAATTCTGGAAAAAAGAAAAGTTGAAATCCCGATAGTCGAGGTCATCGTCACCGGTGAAAAGCGCACAGAAGTGCCGACGACGCTTGAATGGGTGAACATGGAAATTACAGTCACTGGAAAAGTAGACGAAAAACAGTTCCAGCGCTCTGTTGATCTGGCTGCCAAGTATTGTTCCATCCACGAAACCATCAGCAAGGTGGCAAAAATGAGCCACGAAGTGAGATTTAACCCTGTGTCGTGACCAATTCCGACGGGCACAGTTGGTCACAAATTATCAAATGAACCCGTGATTTTCTGATCCGTTCTGTGTCTCAGGATCAAAATTGGATTGTCGTTTGTTTCGCAAGTAATTATCATAATCTTAAGACGCACGTCGAAGGCAAACCAAATGGCAGGCAAGTCCACACCAACCAAGACCATTCACGCATTGACGGACTCGGAATATGCGGAAAACTACCGCGGTTTATTTTCCAGCATGTCGGAAGGTTTTGGGCTGCACGAATTGGTCTACGATGGAAACGGGAATGCTATTGACTACAGATTCCTGGATGTCAATCCAGCTTTTGAAAAGTTGACAGGACTCACAAAACAGCAAGTTGTTGGCAGAACGCACAATGAGTGTTTGCCACAGGATAACCCTATTTGGCTGGAACGATTCAGCGAGGTGGTTCGCAGTGGAGTGCCGGAGAAATTCGAAGCCCATTCTGCCCTGGACCGGTATTACCAGGTATTTGCCTACAAGTATGCAGACCACAAATTTGGCGTCATTTTTTCCGACATCACCGAAGACAAGCGTGCTTCCTTTCACCAGGAATGGCTGGCATCTTTCCCGGAGAACAATCCCCAACCGGTCATTGAAATCGACGCAAATAGTCAGGTAATCTATCAAAACCAACCTGCCAAGCAATTTTGTGTCGCTTGCGGAAAGGATGACTGTTCAAATTCACTGTTGAAGGATATCAACCCTTATCTTGCTGATCTGCTAAATGGTTGCGATCAGCGCAAAAACCGTGACATCCAGATAGGCAAATCCTGGTTCAGGCAATCCCTACTGTACCTGCCGGAAATCCAACACTTGCGAATCTATACAGTAGAGATAACTGACCAGATTGAGGCTAAACAAACCTTGCAGCTAATGAATACCCAGCTGGAAGAACTCGTCACAGCCCGTACTGAGCAACTTAAAATGGCCAACAGAATTGCTCAACAAAATATTGAGGAAAGATTAGCCTTCGAGCAATCCTCGGCCGCGAGAGAACGCCAGCAATTTGAAACCCTGGTTGATTTACTTCCTGCCTACCTCGTGCTCTTATCCCCAGAAAGGGAGATAGTCCGAGCAAACCGCTATTTCCGCGAGCAGTTTGGCGATCCAGTTGGAATGAAATGCTATAAATGTTTGTTCAATCGCGATATGCCCTGCGATAACTGTGAGTCTTTCAAACCATTTGAAAACCAGGAATCTCATCATTGGGAGTGGGAAGGTCCGAATGGCCAGATTTATGATGTCCACGACTTCCTTTATGAGTTGGATGACACAACCATGATCCTTGAAGTGGGTATTGACATCACAAAGATCAAACAGGCACAAAAGAACCTCGTTCGGATGAATCGGTACAATCGTGGGCTGATTGAAATCAACATGGACGCTTTAATGACGGTAAAGCGATCCGGCGAGATCTCAGACGTAAATGAGACCGCGATTGCCGTCACCAACCTCAAACGCAATGAGTTGATTGGCACAGGATTTCTGGATTTATTCACCGACAGAGAGAAAGCCGCAAAGGGATTTGATATCGTATTCAAAGAAGGCAGCATCCGCGACTTTGAGTTGGAACTGATAAACCGTTTAGGTCAAATTACCCCGGTGACATTTAATGCCATTGTCTTCAGAAATGAAGAGGGAGAATTCACTGAATTTTTTGCCAGCTTGCGAGACCAAACTGAATTCAAGCGAAAAGAAGCAGAGCTGAAGAAGCTAAACAAGGATCTGGAAGAATTGATCGCCGAAGATTTGCTCATGCATGACCAACTGGTTCAGGCTGAAAAATTAGCAGCCTTGGGGCGCATGCTGGCTTCTATCACGCATGAGATCAACAACCCGCTCCAGACGATCAAGAACAGCCTTTACCTTCTTCAGGTTGACACTGATCCCAATGATCAAAATTGGGAATACCTCGAGATTGCCTCTGCTGAAACAAAACGCATATCCAATCTGGTCGCTGAACTGAGGGAAATCTACCGCCCGCCAACAATTCCCTCCGGCTCAGTTTTTAATCTGGTGAGTGTCGTGGGCGAAGTCCACGGCTTGATTCGCAGTGAGCTTGACAAAGGAAATGTGGAATGGGTGGTGGACTCAACTGCAAGTGGTAATTGGGACACAAGCGGTAACAAGGACCAGATAAAACAGGTTCTGATCAATCTCTGTATCAATGCCATCGAATCCATGCAGCCACAGGGGGGGCAACTGGAGCTGATTTTCACCCAGGGATCACCTGATAGCAAGGAAATTGGGGTGCTGGTCAGAGATACCGGGCCTGGTATTTCGACTGATTACTTGGATCGACTGTTTGAACCGTTTCAGACCACCAAGCCAAAAGGCGGTGGATTGGGACTGGCTATCAGTTATGAGATCGTGCAGAGACACAAAGGGCGACTCACAGCCCGAAACTATGAAGGCGGGGCGGAGTTCGGCGTCTGGTTGCCCGCGACCTCACAATAGATTGTTGTGGAAGGTGGAAAAGTGCAAAAGATATTAATCATTGATGACGAACCCGCTCTGCGACAAACACTCGGTGCGATCCTAAAAAGATCCGGATATTACCCTGTTTTGGCAGGCACCGGACAAGAAGGGCTCGAAAAATTGCAGGAAGATTCTTTTTCGCTGCTCTTCCTGGATATTAAACTGCCAGATGTGATGGGGGTTGATTTGCTTCCTAATATTCGTCAGATTGACCCCGACCTGCCGGTTATCATCCTGACAGCGCATGCCACGCTGGACGCGGCTATCCAGGCAGTGCGTGGGGGTGCGCGTGATTTTCTTTTGAAACCGATCGACCCCAGGACGATCATTGAACGTGTTGGTCAGATCCTTGAAGAGAACAAAGAGCCGCAAAGACAGCGAGAGATCATTTCGCAAGTACAGAACTTATTAGCTGAGTTGCATTCATCAGATCTCTCTGGACAACGACAGGATACTCCCCAGCCACAGGGAGCAGACCCGGATGCAGCCCGATTTCTCACTTGCGGGGTCATCAAGGCAGATTTGCACACGCAGCATATCGAAATCGAAGGGGAAGTTGTCCCTATTCCGCCATCATCGTTTGGTTACCTGGTTACATTGATGCGTCATTCGCCAGAGGCGGTCTCCTTTGAGGCCCTGGTAAAAGAATCCCAGGGTTTTGATTGTTCAAGAAAAGAAGCGAGTGATATCACTCGCTGGCATATTCACAAAATTCGAAAAGCTTTGGAACAAGATTCATCCGACCCGCAGCATCTTATCACTGTGAGGGATTTTGGCTATCGCCTGGTAGGTTAGCTAACAGTAAGGGTTTCTTGTTTGATCTGTTTGATTAATGCCTATCGCACTAAGGCTGAGCCGATCATCTCGAAAGCAGTCATCAAAAGAAAACCAGGCTCAAAAGGCTTGGGAATTTTCACCCACAATTCCTCTTCATCTAGATATGGGATATCCCCGCATTCAGGTCCTGGAGAAAGCAAGATAAAAGGCAGCCGGGGATAGTCTCTTTTAATTCGAAAAAATAGCGACAGCCCTTGATCGTGGGTGTTATTGATGTCCAACACAACCAGGTCGAACAAACCATCTTCCAGTAGATCCAAAGCCTTGTTACTAATGGGGGTGCTGGTGACCTGATAGCCTTCGTGATGGAATATTTGGACAAGTGATTGGCTCAAGGGTAAGTCTTCTTCGATAATAAGGATGCTCTGCTGGATATCCATGAGTTACTCCATTGAATGATTCCATATTACCCAATCTATTAGTTGATAACGTTGGAGAAAATTTGCGATTGTTGCTTTGCTTGTGAATACAATCTTGAAACTGTCTTGGAATAAGGCCCTGATGGAAATTGTTGAGGCGAGTTTTCGACCCTCTAATGGTTGCGGATCTCACCGACTAACCAATAAATAATTGGAAATTGGCATGGGTAATTGTTAGCAAGTATTTGCAGATATTGAGGGGAAGAATAGACAGATAAACAGAATCAACTCCTTTCGTGAGTATTTTAGCCCCGTTCTAAATCATTACAAATCTTGTCAAAACATCCCAAACAGCACAAGGGTAACCATTCCTTATACTAACAATCAGATGGAGAGTTGTTATGCAAGGACGGTCATCGGGAAGAATTTCTATAAATACTCACAAGCTGTTGAAGATCATTTTTTGCTGCAAATTCTCCAGTGTAAATATTAAAAATGCAAAACAAAATCCACCATCTATCTTTTTGAGTAGTATGAAACGTTTTTCACATTAATCCTCAATCACCATAATCTACAAAGGAGTTTACAATGCTTAAGCACAAAATACTCAGCACAACAGTCTTGATACTGTTGCTCGTGTCCCTGATATCCGGGAACTTTCCAATTAACGTTGCTGCGGCACCAGAAAAGCTTCCGGCTTCGCCGGTTGATGAAAGTGTCGTCCCACACTATTTTGGTCCATACCCTAACTGGGGTCTAACCGCGCTGACCAACCCTGACGCAACTGTCACCATAACTGGTGACGGAAGCGGAGCGACTGCGACCGCGCAAATTGGTGCTGGAGGAGGAATCACAAGCATTACCATCACCAACCCTGGCAGCAACTACACTTCGGCAACCGTCCAGATTACAGGCGCGGGTGCTGGAGCGGCTGCCACAGCAGTCGTCACCTCCAGCAACACAGTAGTCGCCATCAATGTCACCAATCCTGGCATGGATTACGTTCAACCTGCGGTTGCAATCACTGGCGGTGGAGCCACCACCCCCGCGACTGCCACAACTTATGGCGGCGTTGACAGCCTCACCTTGACCTATGGCGGCAGCGGTTACAACCTGCCGACAGTAGATTTCGATTATCCTGACGGAGAAGGCGGCGTTCAGGCAAAAGGCCACGTAACATGGGATACCGTCACTGGTGTGATTACTGGTGTGGTGATCGACAACCCCGGATCTGGTTATTCGCGCGCTCCTAACGTGGTGATTCACGATGGCACCGCGCTAAACCCGCTCAACCGCCGGCAATTCAATGCCGCCCAGGCAGCCCGAGATGAGGGCATCCTGAATCCCCAGGAAGGTCAAGTTCAAGCCCTTCCCCGTGTAAACGTTCTGGATGACGCAATCGTCACAGCCACAATCGACGTGCAATCCGTCGTGGTCGACACTTTTGGAGCCGGCTACACCAGCGTTCCCACTGTCACCATTACCGATACCTTGGGTGGTGGCATGATGGCAACTGCATCCGCTGTAATCGATATTGGGGCTGTTACAGCCATCAACCTTACCAACCCAGGCTCTGGATATGTTACAGGCACTGGTATCAAGAAATTCCAGGATGAGCTGCCCCTGCTTTGCGATCCTTCTGTCGCCGGCAGTTGCGCTGCTGCTTCCAACAACCTCGGCCAATACCTTCCCCTCGGCGTACCTGACACCACCACTTTCCCAGGCGCCGATTATTACGTTATCGCGCTTGTGCAGCACCGTGAGCAGATGAACTCTTCGTTCCCAGCCCAGGGAACGCTCCTACGCGAGTACGTACAGCTTGAAACAGCCACAAATGCCTCCTGGAGTGAGAGCGTTCCTCTTGTAAATCACTTGATTGATGGCACGACGATCCCAGCTTTGATGCCGGACGGCTCCCAGGCGGTCGGTATCGGTGAACCTCACTATTTGGGTCCGATCATCCAGGCAAATAAAGATCGCCCTGTCCGGATCGTTTTCTATAATCTTCTGCCAACCGGTGTCGATGGCGACCTCTTCCTGCCCGTTGACTCAACCTTTATGGGTTCTGGCATGGGTCCCATGGAAATGATGGAACCAGTCGACGAAGGTTCTGTGCTTGATGCGGTTCGCAACCCAATGTGCGGTGAAGCTGACCGAAGCATGATGGACCGCATGATGTGTTTTGCGGAAAACCGGGCAACTCTTCACCTCCATGGCGGCATTACTCCCTGGATCTCAGATGGAACCCCTCATCAGTGGATCACTCCCGCTAACGAAATGACAAGCTGGCCTGAAGGCGTTGCTGTTCGACAGGTGCCCGACATGGTCGGCCTGGAAGCTCCCGCTGGTGTGCCCGATTGTTCTGCTGCTGATGACGGTTGTATGTCATTCTATTACACCAACCAGCAAAGCGCGCGCTTTATGTTCTACCATGACCACGCCTGGGGCATCACCCGTCTGAACGTTTACGCTGGTGAAGCTGCTGGTTACATCATCCGTGATGAGACCGAACAGGCTCTGATCGATAGCGGCTTGCTCCCAAGCGGGCAGTTTGAAATCCCCCTGGTAGTCCAGGATAAAACCTTCGTTTCTTCCCCCGAACAAATGGCTGAGCTCGATCCCACCTGGGATTACAGCCGCTGGGGCTCTGAGGGTGACCTCTGGTATGAGCATGTCTACATGCCCGCAGAAAATCCGGCTGATCCTTCAGGCATGAGTTCTTATGGTCGCTGGTTCTACGGACCATGGTTCTGGCCTCCTGCTGATCCCAAGTATCCACCAATTGCCAACCCCTATTTTGGTTTGGACCCTGAAGGCACCGATGGCATCAGGCACACCGCGGACGACTGGGGTATCCCCCTGGCAAGCCCCTGTGATCTGGAAGACCCAACCACCTGGCAGTATGACACTGACCCCTTCTGCGAGCCGCCTTTCATTCCAGGCACACCGAATAACTCGGCTGGTATGGAAGAGTTCAACGACACACCCTTGGTGAATGGTACCGCTTATCCTACAACTACTGTTGAGCCGACAGCTTACCGTTTCCGCATTCTCAACGCTGCTAATGACCGCTTCTTCAATCTGCAGTGGTACGTTGCTGACCCAACCCAAATTAGTGACCCCCTCATTGGTGCAACCGAAGTTGCTCTGAAACCCGAAGAGGTTGCTGCGGCGCAGTTAGATCCCAACGTATTCCCCACACCTGACCTGACCTTGAGTCCTGCTGGTCCAGATTGGATCCAAATTGGTACTGAAGGCGGATTCTTACCCCAACCGGTAGAAATCCCCGCTCAACACATCACCTGGATCACTGACCCCACCCGCTTTGATGTTGGTCTTGTCGATCAGCACTCCCTTCTGATGGGTCCTGCTGAACGTGCTGACGTGATCGTGGACTTCTCGGCATATGCCGGTCAGACTTTGATCCTCTACAACGATGCACCCGCGGCATTCCCTGCTCGCATTTCCACTTACGACTACTACACTGGAATGCCAGATATGTACCCTGCCGCTCCTGCCGTGGTTCTGCCGGGCTACGGACCTAACACCCGCACAATCATGCAGATAAAAGTGCTCCCTAATGCACCTGCCCCAACCTATAACTTCAACGCCCTACGCTCCGCCTTCTTGCACAAAGCAGATGGCTCCGGTGTGTACGAATCAGGGCAACATCCAGTAATCGTCGGACAGGCAGCCTACAACCCGTCCTATGGTACAGACTTCACCTCGGCTGGTTGGTGTAATGGACCGATCAACCCGAGCCCTGAATGTGACGGCTTCGCCCGTATCTCTGACCAGGGTGGTGACATCTTCAAGTTTGACACCCTTTTAGGCAACCAGCTTGGTGTCAAGATTGAACCCAAGTCTATCCAGGACGAAATGAATGAATCTAATTTCGAACCCTTTGGACGCATGCAGGGTAACCTTGGTCTCGAAACGGTTCCGGCAACCCCAGGACTCCAAAACCTGGTTCTATACCCATTTGTTAATCCACCTACAGAAATGTTCGACGGGACCAACCTGCCTACTACGGCAAACGTGACACCCATAGCTACCGCTGACGATGGGACCCAAATTTGGAAAATCACGCACAACGGTGTTGATTCGCACCCAATTCACTTCCACCTCTATGACGTCCAATTGTTGAACCGGGTGACCTGGGACAACATAATCAAACCGCCAGAGGGTAACGAACTTGGTTGGAAGGATACAGTACGTGTGCACCCCCTGGAAGACACGTACTTTGCCATCCGACCGATCATACCTATCTTCCCATTCGAAATCCCCAATTCCATCCGTCCTCTGGACCCGATGATGCCATTGGGAAGTACAGCAATGTTCAATCCTACGGATCCAAATGGCAATCCCGTCGATCCGATCGTCAACAGCCTGGTCAACTTTGGCTGGGAATATATGTACCACTGTCACATCCTGTCTCATGAAGAAATGGACATGATGCGCCCGAACATTGTGGCTATGCCCCCAATTGCTCCGGATGGGTTGTCGCATACGATCAGTGGTAATTCGCTGACCTTGGTATGGCAGGATAACTCGATCACGGAAACGGAATTCGAGATCATGGCCACAAACGATGGATTCAACTGGATCAGCCTGGGTACTATTCCCTCTCCGCTGGATCAGCCCAACACTCATGGCGCGCGCAGCTTTACTGATTTGAACTACAACGGAACGCGCGTTGCTTACCAGGTTTTTGCCAAGAACTCCATCGGCTACCTGCACACCACACCGCAAAACCTGAATTTCACCTACACGACTGATTTCCCGTCACTTACGGTGCAATCTATGTCAGCTCAGTATTTCCTGACCGGTCCAATGCTCCAGCTATTTCTCCCGCTGATGAACAAGTAAAGGACCACCGCTCAATCGGGCTGCAGCTGCTCCCAACGATCACTTCCTCGCCCTGCAGCTCGTGATTTACACGAAAGAGGCTTCCCCGAAATTTGGGGAAGCCTCAATCATTTACCCGTACGGGTTTTCCCATCTTTATCACTTAATAATTAGCGGCAGGGCGGAGGCGAAGCCCGGAGTGACCTTCATCCCATACAGCACGGCAGTGCCAGTGAGGTTCGTAACGGCAGGCGTAGCTTTGATATAGATTTTCTGGTTTTTTGGGACCATTAGCCCCAGGCTGGTGCTGGTGTTCATAGCCGAGGCGGTAGCAGTCCCCAGGAGGGTGATGCCATCAGCCGCATAGACCGACACACGCACCGCAGCCCCTGCACCAATCGAGCGTGCAAAAATCCGAATATAGTTGTGATCACCCGTCCAAAGCTTGAACCAATCCGCATCTCCCAAACCGCAAATATTGCGCTGGTGTTCCACTCCAAGGCTGATAAAAATCGCCGTTGCAGCAGTGTCATCCTGCTCCGCGCCATCACCCACGCAGGTGGCAGGCGGGCTAACAGTGACTTCGGCTGCACCGTTTAATGGCCAGGCTTCAGCCTGCCCATTATTGTCAATGGCTCGCATTCGGAAGCCGTAAGTTCCCCCCGGAGCCCCGACAAACCATGATGTCCTTGCAGCTGCGGGGTAGGTCATCTGGCGAGTCGTGGACCAGGCTTCGGTTCCCGGACGCCACTGGATCTGGAATGAAGATATTCCTGCTCCTGAATTGGTTGCCGTCCAGTTAAGCTTGAAGGCGGTCCCATCGTATGTGGTGGGCGTTGTCATCTGGCTGACCGGAGGCGGGCAGGCGTGATCCACCTGGATCGTGCGTCGGGAAAGCAATCCGACCTCGTTGCCCTCGTGGTCCCAGATTTTCAGAGCGACCTCAAGCGGACCGTTCAGCGGTCCAGCCTGACATAAATTCACATCCCAGTCAAACACGCCGGCAGCAGTTGGATTACTGACCCGGGGAGCTATTTCCACCCAACTGCCATTGATCAGCCCCAGCAATACAGCTGTCTTGACGCGCACGTCATCCTGCGTGCTGGCGGTGACATCCATCAGCGGGTTGCTGCCCGTTGCCACCACTGCCCCTGCCGCAGGGCGCGTTAGCTGCCCAGTGGGAGGGTTGGCGCCAACGTTTCCCGAGACAAACCAATCGTTGTTTGGGTTGAGCGGGTCAGCCTTATTTCCAATGCACTGCGTTGCGCCATCATATATCTGCCCCAGGGACGTGACCTCGTAGCAGGTGCGTGGGATGCCGTTATTGATCGATACATCCGCAAAACGGGCATCCACTGAATATCCCCAGGGGTATCCGTCACCACCGTACCAAAATGATGGGACAACCATGAAATGAACATGCTCGGAAGTGCTGTAGCCGGTGTCATCCGTGTCGCCAATGTAGGCACCCCGAGGTACATAGGTGCCATAAACAAAGTGGTTCGGAACAGTTCCATAGGCAAGATGAAGGTAGAGCTGATTCAGCCCATTCGCATCGTACAGAACAATATAATTCGTGCAGGCTGTGTTCCCATCCGGGCAGCTATCCCGATAGGAAACTACCGTGCCCGCGCGGGAAGCAACCATCGGGAAATGACCGGCATCAGTGAAATCGTAGGCATACTGGCATTCCACTTGAGCACAGCTTGGATAACCAAGGGGTGGATAGTTGTGGAAATGTAGCACAGAGCCCTCGAGCTTGTGGGCAGTGCCTTTGACGTAGGGAAGGTAGTAGCCCCAAACAGTTTGTGGACTTGCGGCGAGAGCTTTCGCATTGGCAGGTTGGAACTCAACCGGCAAAAATCCTTCAGGCATTTGGCTCACCACCTGATCCCAGCCCGGGTCGCCTCTCAGCAGCACTTGCCACCCATCAGCGGACAGGGCTGCCAGTGCTATGCCGGGTTCAGTTCCGAGTATCCGCCCGCTGTAGTCCCGCAGAGCCAACCAGATCACAGCGGTTTTTCCATCCGCTGAGATAAACGCCTCATCCAGCACTGGCTCAAATAGGTCACTGATTGGGTCATCAGCATTTGAAGCCAGAAATTGTTCATAGCGCTGCTGGTAGGCTGTCCATAGCTCCTCCTTTACCGCTTCACTCGCGATTTGTGGAGGTGGCGGATCGGCAGAGACGAGCACGAATATGATGAGCAAGGCTAAAACAATCAATCCGATTGACCGGATAATTTTCAATGGTTGTGGTCCTCGAAAACCGGAAAAAGTAACCATGGTGACCATACTGCAATTTTTAAGCCAAACTGCCAGGCGTAAGCGATCAGGTGATTCGGTTAATCTGAAAATACTCGTGAGTTCTTTGAGGAGGGGTTGTTAGTTAGATTATACATGAGCGATAAGACAGATACAAAACGCAGTTTTGTAAGAATGCTGTAGGAATAAAGATGACACTCCATCGTGTTGCTAATTCCAGAATTCAGGCTTAAACAAAACACGATGGCTGCAGCGCAACCACCGTGTGAAAGGTAGATGAAGACCAGCCGAGCAGGCACTGCTCGATGGGAATGGCTAAGTTTTAAGGGTTCTCTTGCCCTCGTTTCACAACAAGGCAAAACAACCGTTCTGCAGAAATCAGACTATATCTTGATTTCAATATCTACGCCAGCGGGGAGGCTGAGGCGCATCAACATATCAATGGTCTTTGAATCGGGTTCCAAAACGTCGATCAGACGATTGTGGGTGCGGATTTCAAAGTGTTCCTGGGAATCCTTGTCGATGAAGGTCGAGCGGCGCACGGTGAATTTCTCGATGCGGGTCGGCAGAGGTACAGGACCAACTACTTTGGCACCGGAGCGCTCTGCGGTCTCGACAATACGTTTCGCGGATTGGTCAAGGATGCGATGATCATATGCTTTCAGACGAATTCTAATTTTTTGTTTTGCCATTTTCTACCTTTTCAATCTATTTTCATTCAGGAACTTGAGTTCCTGGAAATGTCATGTTGGACTCAGCCGTTATACCGACCAAGTATTTTTTTCATGTACGCGTCCGAAACCTGGGAGTAATGCTTGAATTCCATCGTGAACACTCCCCGACCTTGCGTCGCGGAGCGCAGTTCGGTCGCGTAGCCGAACATCTCGGACAGTGGCACTTCAGCATGGATGGCTTTGGCATTGCCAAAACGGTCTTCCATGCCAAGGATGTTGCCCACACGGGCGTTGACCTGGCCAATGATATCGCCAGTATATTCCTCAGGAATCGTGATTTCGACTTTCATGATCGGTTCAAGGATGACCGGAGTCGCTTTTTCTGTTGCTTCGCGTACTGCCAGCAGGGCAGTTGTGCGGAAAGCCATCTCGCTCGAGTCCACTTCGTGATACGAGCCGTCTACCAGTGTGACCTTGAAGTCGGTCATTGGGAATCCAGCCAGCGGACCACTCTCAGCTGCATCCAGGACACCTTTTTCGATGGCGGAGATGTATTCCTTCGGGATCGCCCCACCGCGGATCTTGTTCTCAAAAATAACTCCTGATCCGTTCTCGAGGGGCTCAAGGTCGATGACCACATGACCAAACTGCCCATGACCACCTGTTTGCTTGCTATAGCGATAATTAAAATTATTGATGGAGTTAGTGACAGCTTCGCGGTACGCCACACGCGGTTTGCCGACATTAGCCTGCACTTTGAACTCGCGCAAAAGACGGGTGACCAAGACATCCAGATGGAGCTCGCCCATACCGGAGATCACAGTCTGACCAGTTGCTTCGTCCTGGCGGATCTGGAAAGTAGGATCTTCTTCCGCCAGCTTGATCAGCGAGTCGGACATTTTATCCTGGTCGGCTTTGGTCTTGGGTTCGATCGCAATTGAAATAACCGGATTGGGGAAGCTAATAGTCTCCAACAGCACCGGATTGGTGGGATCACACAAGGTGTCACCCGTAAAGCTAAATTTCAGACCAAGAATCGCGCCGATATCACCAGCACCCAGTTCAGCAATATCCTCCCGGCTATCTGCGTACATGCGCAGCAAGCGCCCAACGCGCTCTTTTTTATCCTTTGAGGAATTGTAAACTGTGCTGTTTTGTTTGATCGTGCCTGAATAAACACGAATATAAGCCAACCGACCCATGTAAGGATCAGTTACGATCTTAAAAACCAAGGCAGAAAGCGGTTCAGAGGGATCTGCATGGCGCTGAACCTCGCTGCCGTCGCGCACCAGGGTGGCATCGACCGGGGGAATGTCCAGCGGTGAAGGAAGATAATCAATTACAGCGTCCAGCACGTACTGCACGCCCTTATTGCGCAAACTGCTGCCACAGAAAACCGGCGCAGCCTTGTTAGCAAGCACTGCTACTCGCAGGGCGCTCTTGAGTTCTGCTAATGAGATTGGTTCGCCTTCGAGGAACTTAAGCGTAAGGTCATCGTCTGTTTCGGCGATGCGCTCAACAAGAGTGGCGCGTTTTTCGGCTGCCAGCTCGCGTAATTCCTCCGGAATTTCAGTGACCAATGGTTCCACACCAAGGTCGTCAGAGAATGTGACTGCATTCTCTTCAAGCAGGTTAACAAAACCAACGAAGCTTGATTCTTCACCAATCGGGATTTGCATTTCCAAAGCGTTGGCACCCAGCCGTTCGCGAATGCTTTGCACGGTGCGTTCATAGGAAGCGCCCGTGCGATCCATTTTGTTGGCAAAGCAGATGCGTGGGACAAGGTATTTATCAGCCTGACGCCAGACCGTCTCGCTCTGTGGTTCCACGCCCTGGACCGAATCAAATACGACCACACCACCATCCAAGACGCGCAGGGAGCGCTGCACTTCGGCTGTGAAATCGATGTGTCCGGGGGTGTCAATCAGATTGATGCGGTATCCCTTCCACTCTGCTGTAACAGCAGCGGAAACGATTGTGATACCACGTTCGCGTTCTTCGGGCATCCAGTCGGTGACAGTGGTGCCGTCATCAACGTTGCCAAGGCGGTAAGTTTTACCGGCATAAAATAAAATCCGCTCGGTAGTAGTAGTTTTACCAGCGTCAATATGGGCAATTACGCCGATATTACGGTATCGTTCGAGCGGATTTTCGGTCATAGTTGAACCAATAATTAGTTAAGGTGCAAATCCTGCTTACATGCGGAAGTGGGAGAAAGCACGGTTGGCTTCCGCCATCTTGTGTGTTTCTTCCTTGCGGCGGATTGATGAGCCCTGATTTTCAGCAGCGTCCATCAATTCACCAGCCAACTTCTCGGAGTAAGATTTGCCTGATCTAGCCCTGGAGGCTGCGATGATCCATCGCATTGCCAAGGTGAGACGGCGTTCAGGAGCGACTTCCATTGGCACCTGGTAAGTGGCGCCACCAACACGGCGGGGACGGACTTCCATCATCGGGCTGACGTTTTTGAGCGCCTGCTCGAAGACTTCGATACCTTCCTTACCGGTTTTCTGGCTGATTAGATCAATGGCGTCATAGACCAGCCGGGTAACGGTGCTCTTCTTACCGTTGAGCATGATGCGGTTGATCATCATCTGGATGTGCAGGTTGTTAAACCGAGCATCCGGAGTGACTTCTCGCTTTTCGGGTTTAATTCTTCTTGACATAATTGCTCCTCAATAATTCCAGACCTGCCTGACCAACTAACTCGGTTGGCAACAAGCTAACAGCCCAGTATGCAAATGACTACTTCTGTGCGCGTTTGGCGCCATATTTTGAACGGGCGCGCTTGCGATCCGCAACACCAGTTGTGTCGAGGGTTCCGCGCACGATGTGGTAACGCACACCGGGCAAGTCTTTGACTCTGCCACCACGCACGAGCACAACACTGTGCTCCTGGAGCTGATGACCTTCACCGGGGATGTATGCAGTCACTTCCAAACCATTGGAAAGACGCACACGAGCGATTTTCCGCAAAGCGGAATTCGGCTTCTTGGGGGTCATCGTGCGGACGATGGTGCACACACCACGCTTCTGAGGTGCGCCCTTGGGTTGGCGGGTGCGGCGTTGCTTCTCAGAATTGAGTGTATATTGCAAAGCAGGTGACTTGCTTTTGCGGGTTTTGGTCTGGCGACCACTTCTTACCAGTTGATTAATTGTTGGCACTTCTTTGCCTCCGTGCTACTAATTACTCTATCTTCTCATCAATCAAGGCCATCATATTTATTCGATGGCCTCGCGTTTATAACCTAACGCCAGGCGGGTTAACATAAACCCTGCCTAGCAGGGCGAGGCATGATTCTATCACGCCTCGATCAATTACGTCAAGCAACTTCTTTCAAAGACTTGAAGAAATCACTGCCTTGATCCAACAGTCCGGTTGGGACGCGCGCGCTGTGCGCACGTTCGTCATCTTTCCCGAACCGCATCACTTCGCCATCTTCCATGATCGCTTCCACTGCCAGGCTCAGGGATTGAAGTTCCTTCACCAGCACTCTGAAAGCAGCCGGGATGCCGGGAGCCTCGATGGGAGTGTCCTTGACAATTGCTTCATAAGTTGCAGTACGACCTGCCACGTCATCCGACTTGACCGTCAGCATTTCCTGCAAGGTATGCGCCGCGCCGTAAGCTTCCAACGCCCAGACTTCCATTTCACCGAAGCGCTGACCGCCGAATTGGGCTTTACCACCCAAAGGCTGCTGGGTAACCAGGCTGTATGGTCCGGTTGAACGGGCATGAACTTTATCCTCTACCAGGTGGTGGAGCTTGAGCATGGTCATAATGCCAATGGTTACTGGCTGATCATAGAACTCACCAGTCCGACCATCACGTACCAACTGCTTGCCGATTGTGGGCATGGGATTGCCCGTCTCGAGCATAAGTTGCTTTGCTTGTTGTTCAGCAGAAGCCCGGTCGAGCTCAGCAGAGATTGGTTGACCCAGTTTCTTGCTCCAGAGCATCAAACAAACTTTAACTGCGTTATCGTCCTGGGAAGTGCGATCCTTTAAGGCGATCTTATCCTCAGGGAAGGCGGTAACAGTGGCAGGATCAAATCCTTCACTCTTCAGCCATTCATTCAAAGCTGCCCGACGAGCCAAGATTTCGTTTTCTTTCAAGGCAAACATATCCTGACCCTGATCCCCAAGCGTCTGTTCCAGGTAGAGTAAACGCACTTCCTGGTCATCCAGGATCATTTCGGGGTCATGATCTACGGTGCTCAGCCACTCCCAGCCTTTTTCGCCGATAACGCGCCAGGCTTCGTCAATCATCCAGGCTCTTGCCAATTCGGCTTCGATTTCAGCTTCGGTAGCGCCATCAAAGACGGGGGTAATTGCCCTGAATCCCAGGCTGCGAGCCGCCCAGCCGAGTTCGGCTTCGAGCACCTGACCGATATTCATACGACCAGGGATGCCAAGGGGATTAAGGATGATGTCCACAGGGGTGCCATCTTCCAGGAAGGGCATATCTTCAACCGGCAGCACCATTGAGACGCAGCCTTTGTTACCATGTCGTCCAGCCATTTTGTCGCCCGCGGTGATCTTGCGGCGCTGAGCTACAGAGACGCGCACCATTTTATCCACGCCAGCTGAAAGATCGCTGTTTTCTTCGCGGGTGAAGACTTTTACATCCACCACGATTCCGCGTTCGCCGTGAGGCATGCGCAGAGAAGTGTCCTTGACATCGCGTGATTTCTCACCAAAGATGGCGCGCAACAGGCGTTCTTCAGGAGTAAGTTCTTTTTCACCTTTAGGGGTGATTTTTCCTACCAGGATGTCGTTTGGACCAACTTCAGCGCCAATCCGAATGATGCCAGACTCGTCCAGATCGCGGATGGTGTCATCTCCGACGTTGGGGATTTCACGCGTGATCTCTTCGGGACCCAGTTTGGTATCGCGGGCTTCCACTTCGTATTTCTCGATGTGGATGCTGGTGTAACGATCTTCCTCAACCAGGCGCTCCGAGATCAGGATGGCATCTTCAAAGTTGAAGCCTTCCCATGGGAGTAAGGCAACGGTTACATTTTGACCCAAGGCCAATTTGCCATCTTCCGTTGAGGAGGAATCGACGATCACGTCGCCCTTATAGATCAACTGCCCCTGCGAAACAGCAGGTCGCTGATCGATACAGGTCGACTGGTTGGAACGCTGGTATTTGCGAAGTTTGTAGAGCTTGAGGTCGCCCGAAGTCTGCTTGACCACCAGGCTATCGCCGGTCACAGACAGCACTTCGCCATCTTCTTCAGCGATGACAACCTGCCCGGAATCTGCCACAGCAGCTGCTTCCATACCAGTTGAAACAATCGGCACTTCCGGTCGCAGCAGTGGCACAGCTTGGGTCTGCATGTTGGAGCCCATCAGGGCGCGACCTGCATCATCATGCTCAAGGAAGGGGATCAGGGCTGCAGATATGCCAACCACCTGGTTGGGAGCAACATCCATGAAATCGATATACTCGTAGTCGTAAATTGCAAACTGATTGTAATAACGGCAGGAGTTACGACGAATAAACTCGTTGTATTCATTCACAGGCGCATTCGCCTGGGCGATGACGTACTTATCTTCAGCATCCGCTGAAAGATAGACATACTCTTGAGTCACAAAAGGTCGCACCAGCACGTTCTCGATGCCGAGTTTGCTGATCTTCTTCGCCATTTCTTTTGTGACACGTGTCTCTGCTTCGTACATCACTTCGCCAGTCTTCGGATCTACGATGTTCTGGCGCAGCAGATGATCCACCAAGTTCGGATCATCACCTTTCATCGAACGATAAACGCGTCGATAAGGGGTCTCGATGAAACCATACTTGTTCACTGAGGCATAGGCAGCCAGACGACCAATCAAACCAATGTTCGGACCTTCAGGGGTCTCAATCGGGCAAATGCGGCCGTAATGCGAAAAGTGAACGTCACGCACATCAAAGCCAGCCCGCTCGCGGCGCAAGCCGCCAGGTCCGAGGGCTGAGACTGTGCGTTTGTGGCGGAGTTCTGAAAGTGGGTTCGTCTCTTCCATGAACTGCGAGAGCTGGCTGGAGCCAAAGAATTCGCGCAGCGATGCTACCAACGGGCGAATGTTCACCAGGCTGACAGGTGAAAGCGAGGTGTTTTGATCGCGGATGGACATGCGCTCTTTGATAACGCGTTCCATGCGCCGCAAACCGACACGCAGTTTGTTTTGGATTAACTCACCAACGGTCTTTACGCGGCGATTTCCGAGGTGATCAATATCATCCGGAGGACGCACGCCATTGTTGATCTCGATCATGTGGCGGATCAGGCGCACAATGTCGTTCTTGGTGATGGTGCGATGTGCAATCGGGACAATATCCTGCAGGTCGAGCTTCTGATTCAGTTTATAGCGACCAACCTCTTCCAGGTCGTAATGCCGTGAATCAAAGATCTGCTCAGTCACATAAGTCTTTGCATTATCAAGTGTCGGGGGTTCACCCGGTCGCAGTTTTTTATAAAATTCGATCAACGACGCTTCAGCAATAGAGAAGTTGCTGCTTGGGTCATAATCTGGTTCCTGATCGAAGGAATTCTGAATGTAAAGGTGATCCTGGTTGTTATCCACATCGGCAAACAGGGCAAGGATCTCTTCATCCGTACCCTCTTTGATCAGAGAATCGCTCATGCCATCATTCAAAATTGCCAGAGCACGCAAGAAGACGGTAATAGGCACGGTGCGCTTGCGGTTGAATTTCAGGATAATGAAATCGTTCTTGCGAGTTTCGAGTTCCATCCAGGCTCCCCGGTCAGGGATCAGCTTGGCTGTAGACATCATTCGACCCGTAGTACGATCAAGCTCCGCCTCAAAATATACGCCTGGCGACCGAATCAACTGAGAAACAACAACGCGCTCAGTTCCGTTGATGATGAAAGTACCCTTCTGAGTCATCTCAGGGAAATCCCCAAGGAAGAGTTCCTGCCTTTGCTTTTCACCCAATTCATTGCCGTCCAGCAAAACCGAAACGTACAGTGGACAGGCATAAGTCAGATCACGTTCGAGGCATTCCTCAACCGTGTTCTTGGGAGGTTCAAACCAATACTTGAGATCAAATTGTTTGGCAAGAGGGGTGTCACTGGGGAAGTGCAACCGCAATTCATTGCCATAAGAGATGATGGGGGAGATTTCATTAAACAAACTTCCCAGGCCTTCATCTTTAAGGCGCTGGAAAGAATCAAGCTGGACCTGGATTAGCTGGGGCAATTCCAACCCTACAGGGATCCTCGCATAATTTTTTGGTGGCATCAGGTCAGTCATCAATATCTCCTAACATGATAAAAGCGTGGCGCAAGTACGCATTCCACGCGTCAGTTCAGGCATTAAACGCAAGCGATTATTATATAACAAAATGATCTATGAGTCAATAGTTTTTCGGTTTTTTCTTTGTCCAGCAATGAACTAATAATTATAGCACCCTTTTCCAATCTTAAAAAATAATTTCCTGTTTTCTTTCAGGAATAAACGAACCAATTATTCAGTCGCAGCTGGTTTTAAAATCACTTTTCGGGTTTTTCCATATCCAAAAGCATGTTGAACAAGTAGCGATCACTTCGGTAACGCGATTCCACGAACTCCACGACATTATTTTCCACGTCAAAAGTTTGCCGGGTAATAATCGCCGTACAGCGCGGGCAATTCCCCCCCAGCAGGTCGCGCTCTGCCTTCTCAAGTGTTCCGACTTCGATCGTTTGCATGGCATACTTGAATCGAATTCCACATTTTTCCGCCAGCAATCCATAAAGAGAGGCATTATCCACCAAAGAATCGACAATGCGTTGGCCAATCCACCCCCTGAGAAAGCAAACTTCGATGGCCATCGGCGAATTGTCTGCCATTCGCAGCCGTTTCAGCATGAAAACCGGTTCCTCGCGGCTTATCTGCAGCTTGGAGATGAGGAAAGGCGTGCATGGAACAAACTCCTTGGCCAGGATCTTCGAACCTGGGATCATATTGCGTTGGAGCATATCCTGGGTAAAACTGGTCAGGCGTGATGCGTTTTGGTTGACCTTGTTCTTACTGACAAAAGCCCCCTTCCCCTGCATGCGGTAAATGAGACCTTCCTCCTCCAACCTCGCGAGTGCGCCGCGGATCACCACCCGGCTGACATTAAAGCGCTCACCCAACTCCCTTTCGGAGGGCAGGCAGTCGCCATGCTGAGACTCAGGACGGTTGATTTCAGAGAGCAATTCCTCGAGGACACGCGATGTTTTGGTAATTCTCGCCACTTGTTACTTCCTTCTCACCAATAGTGGATAAGTTGTATTAAGAAATTATACCTTTTAACCCTTTCAGGATAGCCATCACTTTCCGTAAATCGCAGGCCAATTACTGCCGTTTACTATTGCAGAGAAATAAGACAACTGGTACACTTTGTGTGTCTAAGTTTCGCGTTCTCTTTCCAATACCCGTCCATAAAGTGAACAATACGCAGAGGAAGGGTATGTACTGAACAGCCGGGCATCCACTTCCTGGCGCAAAAATTGCATTAGCTGCTTTTTTAGAACTCGATCAATCAAAATGGAGCAACAATGAAGATACAAACAGTCTGCGGCTTTGGATGTGGATCATCCCTGATGTTAAGAATGAAGCTCGAGGAGGTGTTAAAGAAACAAAATTTTGAAGCAGAAGTATTTTGTGGTGATGTTGGAACCTGCCTGTCAAACAGATGCGACGCAATTTTTATTTCCGAAGATCTCTACTCCCGCATCGCAGACCGCGCCACGGTGCCGGTCATCCCAATTCGGAATTTCATGAGCACAGCTGAAATCACCGAAAAGACTCTCAAATTCTTAGAAGAACATCGTTCATAAAAGGAGCCATCGTGAAAATTCTCAATTTCATAATCAATGAAATTTTTGGTCAGGGTGCGATTTTCCTTGCCCTGATCGCCATGATCGGTCTAATTCTGCAAAAGAAATCCTTTGGCGAGATCCTGCGCGGAACTGCCATGACCGCAATTGGTTTCTTCGTTCTCAGCCAAGGTACCGGTATCATTGTCGGCAGCTCCATTGATGGTTTGGCAAAGGCCTTCAACACCATCATGCCCTCCGCAGCCGGAACCCCCGATATTGACATGTCGCCCTATGGTACTCAGATCGGAATCGCGATGGTGATCGGTTTCCTGATCAATATTTTAGTAGCACGCTTCACCAAGTGGAAGAGCGTCTTCCTGACTGGTCACATGTTGTATTGGTTCCCTTATGTTTTCACCGCTGCTGGCGTTAATGCCGGGCTGGACGGCGTTCCCCTGGTGGTGCTGGCAACCATCATGACCGCCATTTACCTGGTTGTCGCCCCCAACCTGATGAAACCGCTGGTGAAAGAAGTAACTGGCGATGACAGCTTCACCATTGGCCACCCCACCACGACGCTCTCGGTCATTTCCGGTTATCTCGGCAAGCTGATCGGCAACAAGGCAAAGTCGACAGAAGACATCAAGTTCCCCAAGGGACTGAGTTTCCTTAGGGAAGTTTCGATTACCGGTTCAATTGTGATTGCGATAACCTACATCGTGATGTCGTTTATTCTCCGCGCGAACGGACAAGTTCCAGGCGAAGTTTGGGGTTACGCTGGCGGTAATACTGGCGCGTTTACCTACATCTTCTCCAAATCACTCTTTTTTGGAACCGGTGTCACGGTCATGCTGCTGGGTGTGCGCATGTTGATCTCTGAAATCGTGCCGGCCTTCAAAGGTATCGCCGACAAAGTCGTTCCCGGCGCCATCCCCGCGTTGGACTGCCCTGTGTTGTTCAACTACGCCCCGAATGCCCTGATCATTGGCTTCATCGTGGCGATGATCACATCCACCATCACCATTCTCCTGACTGCAGGTATGTTCCCGACAATCATTATTCCGCTGACCTTCACCTGCTTCTTCGAGATTGGTACAGCTGCCATCATCGGCAACGGTACCGGCGGCGTTCGCGGCGCAATCGTGGGCGCGGCGGTTTCGGGCATCATCATGGTCTTCCTGGTGGGTCTCGGTTCCTACTTCTTCATGAATACCATCAACAACTGGATGCTGGTCTATGGCGGGCAGGACTTCTCGCTGTGGGGCATCATTACAGGTTCCATCGCCAAATTGCTCGCTGGCGGGTAATCTCAATCTTTCTTTGAAATAAGTTGACACAAACCGGGTTGAAAATTCAACCCGGTTTGTCTTTCTATTGTTTCCTTATCAAGCTCGCCGAGATTGTCAAATATGGCGAGGTTACTAATTATCGTCAGAAGAACTATGACTATAGGCTGCCAGGATCTCACGATTTGCAGGCACATTCTGCAGAAACGCCTGTCTGATCGTTTGATCAGTGATATTTTCAACCTGTTCACCGAGAAGAGTGTACGCCGATCGTAGAACAGCTTTGGCTCTTTCGTCGCCATTTGCAGCAAGAACTTTATAACAGCTCAATAAGATTTCCAGGCGGTCTTTGTTATCTATTTCATTAGGCAAGTCTGTTCCTTCAACCAAAATTTCGTTAACAAAACGCAATGCTTTTTCCAGATTTCCCCGGGTCAGTTCGATTTCCCCGAACAAAGCAAGCACACCATTGTTTTGTCTGCCCTCATTCGCGTCATTCATGGCTTTTTGCAGATCACCTTCAGCCTGATCGACTTCGCCTTGTGCCAGGTGGACTCTGCTCAACATCCACCAGCTAAATTTTTCATAATATTTGACGCCTGCGTTTTGAGCGATATCCAGAGCTTCCAGGCAGTGCTTTTCTGAAGGAGCAAGTTGCCCAAGGTCCAAATGCACCCTGCTCAACAGACCGAGCACCCATTGAAGACCTTGCTTGCCATCAATCTCGCGGAAAATTGTCATGGCCTTTTCAAGGTTTTGAATTGCCGACTCGAACGAACCTTGCAGAGAATAATCCAAGCCTATGTGTGCCCAAGCCCGGGCTTCACTGGCTAAATCATCCATCCTATGAAAAATGTCACGCACATTTCTAAAGATTTGGATCGCCGCTGAATGGTTCCCCTCGATCTCAGCGATAATCCCGAGATTGCCCTGAGCCATGCCTTGTCCCCGGATGTCCCCAATTTTGGTTTCCGAGCATAGCATCTTTTGATAATACTCTTTTGCCTCCTGGAAATGGTTTTTGGTTAGAGCAAGATTTCCCAGGATACTGTATGCCATCGATTCCCCCCTGGTGTCTGCAAGTGAACGGCTGATGTTCAGAGATTGCTCAGCCATTTCCCTGGCTTTGTCCACTGAGCCCATGCGCCAATGGATGACCGCAAGATCATGCAGCACTCCCGCTTCGAGCTTGGTCAAGCCGGCTTTCTGTGCCATGCCAAGTGCTAACTCGGATTCCTCAAGAGCTTCGTTAAATGAGCCTTTCTTCCACAGAATAAAACCAATCCCCTTGTGAATCCTTGCGTTTTGTGCCAGATCATCCTCAGAAACTGTGTTCAGCTTAGCTTCTTCCAGCAGCGACAGTGCCTCCTGGTATTTTCCAATCTGCTCAAAATATCCCGCTTTCTTTAGTAGAAAGCTGGTCATTTTTCCTTTATTTTCCATTTTCAAAATCAACTCGGACGCAAATTCAAGGTCCTTTGACTGATCTTCCCGGTTTCCACCCAGTGAATTTAGCTCTTCACGCAGCATCAGCAGCTCAAAGCGCTTCTCAAGGTCAGTCTCAGGTGTCAGTTCCAGTGCCCGGGTGAAGTAGGCGATCGCCTCCTCGTTGGCATACCTGGCAGCGGCTTGCTCGCCTGCTTTCTGCAGGTAGTAACGCGTTTTCTCATCCAAGCCCGCCTTCTCAAAGTGCAAGGCCAGCTGCACGGCGATCTCACCCGCCTGTTCACCAAACAAAGCTTCCAGTGAATTGCCCACATCTTCATGCAGATAGGCTCTCTCGGCCTCGCTCATTTCGTTATATAGATAGGTCCTGAACAGGTTGTGCTGGAACCTGAAGAGCGATAGTCTCTGCCCGCCCGGGTCCAGGCGCCGGATGCCTTCCGCCCGTACCAGGCGGTGCTGCCGCTCCAGCTCCCCACTCAGCTTGCGGATCAATCCCCCTGCCTCTGCTTGCTGCACTCTCGCCACTACTTCTGCGGTGAAGTCCTCCCCCTGCACGCTACCAATCGTCAGCAAATGTTTGAGTTCTGCCTCCAGCCTGCCGATGCGTTCCTCGATCACGCCTTCCACTTTTCTCGGCAGGTTTTCCCAGTTCAGGCTCTGGCTCTCAACCCACCTGCCCTCCTCATCCTTGACCAAATCGCCCCTCTCCTGCATGTTGCGTAGCAGTTCCACTGTGAACAAAGGATGCCCGCCGGTGTGGTGATAGAGGTTGGTGATAAAGGTATCTTTGAGATTGTTGGGTTCGCTCTCCAGAAAGGCTTTCACAAATTGCTTACCTTCTTCTTCGACTGCTTTGTCCAGGTCGATGGTCACATCCCCAAAGTAGCGCTTGAATTCAGCCAGCACTTTCTCCAAAGGGTGCCGCTCTCCACCCCTCCCAATCGCGACTTCAGCAGAGCGATAGGTGCCCAGGATCAGGATGCGGTGCTGCCCGATGCGTCTGCCCAAGTGAAAGAGCAAGTTGATCGAGGCGGCATCGCCCCAGTGCAGATCGTCCAGGATGATCAACAACGGGTGTTTCTCAGCTATCCGGCACAGCACGTTGGCATATTGCTCAAAGATATGGCTTTCCTGGATGCCGCTCTCCCCCGGATTGGCCTTGGGTTTGTTGACCAGTTTCTCCAGCTTGTCCAGCCAGCCGACTTTCTCCGCCACGAAAGCGCCCAGCTTGGTCACCAGCCCCACCCCGGGCACAAACACGCCAATTAAATCCGGGCCTACATCCACGATGGCCTGCCCGGCCAGCACGAGCATGTTGCGCAGTCTGCCTGCATTCTCTTTGGTGATCGCGCCCTGTGCCAGTTTGGCATCCACATCGCCTGTCAGCTGTCCCAATACCTCCCTGAACGGCAGGTAGGCATCCCCTATCCCAGATTGGGCATCGCACAAGCCCACTGCCACCGCCAGCTCTTTGTCCTGCCCCTGTGCCCGCTTGACAAATTCCTGCACCAGGGTGGTCTTGCCGCTGCCGGCTTCCCCGCTCACAAAGCACACCCGCCCCTGCCCGCCAACTGCCTGCACCAGGCAATCACCCAATTGCTTGAGTTGTTCTTCCCTCGCGATAAAAATCTGTTCCATCTCTCTCCTCAATACTTCCCCAAGTTGATCCGGATAATTGCAGGTTTTGCCTTAATGTTTGTGGCAACACTAAAGGCAGAGCTGCCCTTGCGAAATCAATCCCCCACAACCACATTAACAATAATATATGTGATTTTAAAGTATTTTCCAAATTTATTAAGGATAAGCTCAGATTTACAAAGACTGGCAACTCATCTTCCATTCGTGGTAAGATTATGGGTAGAAATCACGGGGAGCCGCAAGGCTGAGAGGGACGCACAGTCCGACCCGAATGACCTGATCCGGATAATGCCGGCGGAGGGATGTGCATCTGGACCAACAAAACACCCTCCCGGCGGAAGGTGTTTTTTGATGCAAACTAATAAACGCGCGGTGCTCTTCGTAAACGGCCAAGCCAAACCCGGTTTTGAAGTGAGTCTGTTGCCTGGCGACTTCCTGGTGGCTGTGGATGGCGGTCTCCGTCACCTCAAGCGGCTCGGGCTCAAGCCCGACTTCCTGATCGGCGACCTGGACTCAATAGACGCCAGTGAAGTGGCTGAGATCTTGGAAGCTGGCATCGAAGTTCACCGTTTTCCACCCGCCAAGGACCAGACCGACCTTGAGCTGGCGCTTGAGTACGCTCTCAGCCTCGGCTATGCGCAAATCGTGATCGCCTATCCCTTCGGAGACCGGGTGGACCACACCCTCGGCAATCTCAGCCTGCTTGCCCGACCGGACCTGGCGGGGAGAAGGCTCTCACTTGATGACGGTCAGGTGGAAGCGCGCCTGCTCGATGAGAAGGCCAGCCTGCCCACCCAACCCGGCGATCTCGTCTCCCTCATTCCCTGGGGTGAGCCCGTTGAAGGGATCACCACCAAAGGGCTGGAATACCCACTCAACAACGAAACCCTTGTTCCCTGGCAATCCCGCGGCATCAGCAACGTCGCCCTGGCGGATTCAATCGAACTCGATTTCAAATCCGGCCGCTTGCTTGTCATCAAAACCAATTCCATCTCAGGAGGATAACCTTATGTCCAAAAAGATACTCCTACTTACTCTAACCCTTACGCTGCTCCTGGCAGCCTGCACCTCAACCACCTCACCCACCCAAGTGCCCGGCGAACCGACGCCCCTGACCGTTATGACGCACGACTCGTTCTCGGTCAGCCAGGAAGTCATTTCGGCGTTCGAAAGCGCGAATAACATCAAGGTCAACTTCGTCAAAGGCGGCGACACGGGCGCCACGCTCAACCGCCTGATCCTCGAGTCGCTCTCGGGCAGCACGCCAGGCGCGGATGTGTTCTTTGGATTAGACAACACTTTCCTCTCGCGTGCCCTGGAACAGGAACTGCTCGAACCCTACAACGCGCCGCAGTTAGGCCAGATCCCGGCAGAGTTCAAACTCGACCCCGAAAACCGCGCGCTACCTGTGGACTATGGCGACGTCTGCATCAATTACGACAAAGCCTGGTTCGAGCAAAACGCGCTACCCCTGCCTGCCTCGCTGGCTGAACTGACTGACCCCCAATATGCCAATTTACTGGTGGTCGAGAATCCTTCCACCTCCTCCCCCGGGCTGGCATTTATGCTGGCGACCATCGCTGAATTTGGTGAGGATGGCTGGCTGGACTGGTGGCAGGCGATGAAGGACAACGGCGTTCAAATAACCTCGGATTGGGAAACAGCCTACTACACCAACTTCTCCGGATCATCCGGCAGAGGTGCTCAGCCAATGGTAGTTTCTTACGCTTCCAGCCCCGCTGCTGAGTTCATTTACGCCGAGACGGAGCTGAGCGAATCGCCGACCGCTTCTCTGGTTGAGGCAGGCATGTGCTGGCGCCAGATCGAGTTCGCTGGCATCCTAAAGGGCACCAAGAACCGCGCTGCGGCTGAAAAATTTGTTGACTTCCTCCTCAGCCAGCCCTTCCAAGAGGATGTCCCCATGCAGATGTTTGTCTTCCCGGTTTTGCCCGACGCGCTCATCCCGGAAGCTTTCCAAAAAACGGTCGAGTCGCCCGAACAGCCTGCCAGCCTTGCGCCAGAATTGATCGCCTCCCAAAGGGATGCCTGGATCAACGCCTGGATCAATTTAATGCTGAACTGAGATTGCCTTTATGACCAAACGCCCTGCCCTGCTGACGCTCGCCCTCTGGTTGATACCGCTGGCGTTCCTCGCCTACTTTTTCTATCAGCCCCTGGTTGCCATTTTCAGGCTGGTATTCTCGGAGCGTTTCAGCCAGGGCTGGGATCTGTTTGAGTGGTCGCAGATCAGCAAACCGCTCAGCTTCACCTTTTTGCAGGCCTTTCTTTCCACCATTTTGACCCTGGTGGTGGGTTTGCCAGCTGCCTGGCTGTTTGCCAAGTTCGACTTTCCCGGGCGGAAGGGGCTGCGCGCTATCAGCCTCCTTCCATTCATCCTGCCGACAGTGGTGGTGGCAGCTGCTTTCAACACGCTGATCGGCCCGCAGGGGTGGATCAACCAGGCACTGATGGCACTCTTTAACCTGAGCAGTCCCCCTCTGAAACTGCTAAACAGTTTGCCCGCCATTTTGCTGGCGCACGTCTTTTACAACACATCCATCATCATTCGCATTGTTGGATCTTCCTGGAGTCGGCTCAATCCGCGCCTGGAGCACGCCGCCCGGATGCTCGGCGCGACCCCCTGGCAGACCTTCACCACGATCACCCTGCCTTTGCTTTTGCCTTCACTTCTTAGTGCTTCGCTGTTGGTCTTTCTATTTGACTTCACCAGTTTTGGCGTGGTGTTGATGCTTGGAGGTCCGCAGTTCAGTACCATTGAAGTTGAAATATACAACCAGGCAATGAACCGCTTCAACCTGCCGGTGGCGGGATTGCTCTCGGTGATCCAGCTCGGCATCACCTTGCTCGTGACGTTGCTGCAGAACCGGGTCAATACCCCCCGCTACGGCAAAGCAGCCCTTAACCCGGAAAGAAGCGCTCTCAGCCGCCCACACAAGCGCTGGCAGAAAGCCTTCGTGATTTTCATGGTGGTCAGCCTGATCTTGCTGTTCGCGGTTCCTGTCCTCAGCCTGATCACGCGTTCATTCGTGACCCTTGAAGCGGATCGCGGTCAGCGGGGAGAGGTAGCGATCGGGCTTACCCTGCGCTATTACCGCGAACTTTTTCAGAACCGCAGTGGATCGATCTTTTACGTGCCGCCGATCCAGGCAATTCGCAACTCGCTGCTCTACTCGGGCGTGACGATCCTGATTGCCGGTTTGCTTGGCACCCTGACCGCCTACGCCATGGCGCGGCGAGCCCGCTTTAACAAATTCCTGGAACCCCTGTTTATGCTGCCGCTTGGCGCCAGCGCAGTCACACTCGGGCTCGGCTTTCTGCTGATCTTTAACCGCCCGCCCTGGGCAAACAGCACCTTCCCGCTCTTGATCCCGATTGCGCACTCGCTGATCGCCCTGCCGTTCGTGGTGCGCACAATGCTGCCCGCCATCCGCAGCATTCCAGAATCACTGCGCGAGGCTTCGCGTTCGCTCGGCGCAAATCCGCTACAGGTGCTGCTCAAAGTGGATCTGCCTATCCTTCTTCGGAGTTTGCTGGTGAGCCTGGTCTTTGGGTTCACGATCTCGCTGGGAGAGTTTGGCGCGTCCAGCTTCCTCAGCAACCCGCACGCCCCCACCATCCCCGTGGCAATTTACCGTTACATTTCACAGCCTGGTGCGTTAAACTACGGTCAGGCACTGGCCATGTCCAGCCTGCTCTTGTTGGTCTGCGGACTGGGCAGCTTGTTGATCGAAAAAATCCGCCTCCCCGGAGAGGAGTTGTTTTGATGCTCGAAGTACTAAACCTGACAAAAGATTACGAAAACAAACCCTTGCTGAAGGGGGTCAGTTTTGAGGTGGCTAAAGGTGAGTTGGTCTGCCTGCTGGGATCTTCCGGTTCGGGCAAGAGCACCATCCTGCGCATCATTGCCGGGCTTGAAGAGCCTGAGTCTGGCGCGGTGCTCTGGCAAGGGGAGGACCTGCGCGAGGTGCCAACGCACAAACGCGGCTTTGGCTTGATGTTCCAGGACTACGCCCTCTTCCCACATAAGACGGTTGCGCAGAATATCGCTTTTGGTTTACAAATGCAGGGCTTGAACGAAGAGGAAATCACGCGACGCGTGCAGGCTGGCTTGGAAAGCATCCGCATGCAAAGCTTTGCCGACCGTCCGATAACGGAACTCTCGGGCGGCGAGCAGCAGCGTGTAGCGCTGGCGCGCGCGCTTGCTCCTTCACCCTATCTGCTGATGCTCGATGAGCCGCTTGGCGCGCTGGACCATACCCTGCGGACGCAGCTCATCCAGGAACTGCGCGCCATCCTGCACCAGAGCCAGATCCCAGTTATCTACGTCACGCACGACCGCGAAGAAGCTTTTGGGCTGGCAGACCGGCTGGTGATCCTGCACGACGGAGTCATTTTGCAGCAAGGCGCTCCCCAGGAACTGTTCGAGCAGCCCGCCACCCCCTGGGTGGCTGAATTTCTCGGCTTGGGAAACCTGGTGCACGGCGTGGTAACCCAAACGAATCCTTTGATGATCAAAACAGCATTTGCTGAACTGACAATGTCCAACCGGTCCAAGCAATTCAATTCGGGTCAGGAATGCCAAATCTTGCTTCGCCCTGAAGATGCGCTTTTTGGCGCACAAATCTCAGCTCAGGACAATCAGTTTGAATGCACAGTACGCGATTCACTCTTTATGGGAGAATACCACCAGCTTGAGCTGCTCTGTGGTGAGAGTACTCTGTTTGCCAGGAGTCAGACCCCTGCGGACATTGGTTCAAGGATAAATGTGAGCTGGCCTGCAGAAAAAATTCGAGTTTTTCAAGACCTATGAGCACACCAACTGTTACCGTCTTCAAACAAAATCACTTGGGGGAGCCAGTTTTCATTTGGGAAGGTGAACTTGTTGCTGAGACACCCACCTGCCGACTAGTCCGTGCTCATTTTAGTGGGGTTGAGGCAGTGCCTGTGGACAAAGTCACATTCCGGAAAGGTGACCTGATGTTGGAGCATTACTACACCGACCGCTGGTATAACCTCTTCGAGGTCCACCAGGGCTCATCCGGTCAGGTGAAATGCTGGTACATCAATCTCAGTTACCCAGCCCTATTTACTACAGAAAGCATCACCTGGCAGGACCTTGCGCTTGACCTGGTGGTGTATCCGAGCGGAGAGTATCGACTGCTTGACGAAGATGAATTTGACGTTCTGCTGATCGAGCCTGAAGTAAGGAAAACCTGCTTGGAAACCGTGCAGGAGATTCTAAGTAGACCCGATCAAATTACACCAGGCCTGGTTTTGCAACCATGCTGGTGAGTAAATTGTTTAAAATTAGATGAAGCTTAGCAAGGGGGTCAGCATGGTCCAGTCGATCCGATATTGACCGCTGGCAACCATAAAAAAAACCACTGCTCCGCCAATGACAATACAGCAGCATAAAACCAGCAAAAGCACCAGCAAGATGATCCACCAGGCGTTGCTTTTCTTTTTCGGCTGCTCGGTGTAGAGCGGCTTCGAGTCAATTACTTCAGTTTCGGTATAAGTTTGATAGTTTTGATCTTCCATAAAATAACCTCTTTATTGAGCAGAATTAATCAGCGCACTAAGCGGACCACAAACGACCGCGCCGCCTAACACACCCAGCACCATCAAGACACTAAGGCATATCATCAGCAATCCCAAACCCATGCCAATCCAGCCAAGGACCAATCCGGCTTTCGCCAGGCGTTCTCCGCCGATCCGCCCGTGACCCTTTTCAATCTCGGATTTTGCGATATATCCCGCGATCAACCCCACCAAGGCGCCCCAGAAAGGAAAACCCACGAAGTTAGAGATACCGCCGATCAGGCTGATGATTGACCACGCGGAAGTAACCTGCTCCTGATTTGAATTTGTCTGTTCTGTCATTTTATATCTCCTTTAACTTTCACTCTCACTGATTTTCGCTTTACGACGGCGATTGATAACGGAAGCGATCAACCAGATGGTCAAAAACACGATGATAATCATCAAAATCGGAACCAGAATGGATAATACCGAGACAACAGTGGCAAAAATATCTTCGAGTGTGCTAACCACCGGCGTGCCCATGCCCGCTGTGGCCACATCCACCACCGGTCTGGCAACCACTGATTTGGCAGCATGTACCGAGCCGGCCACCAGCAACCCGCAAATCAAGGACAAGACCGGATGGATCTCGGTGATCGATTTTGCGCTTGCGGCAAACAGAATTGCGCCGGCAGTCGGACGGATAAAGGTTTGAATGGCGTCATTGACATGATCGACCACCGGAACTTTATCAGCAATCGCTTCAATGATCACTAAAACCCCCAACACGCCGATCGTCCACCAGCTCTCCAGGGCATCCCAAGGTTTTGCCAGTTCGATCAGATCGGTAAACTTAGCCAGCAGTGAAACCACCAGCAATGGAATGTAGGCGTTGAGACCTGCCGAAACCGACAAGCCAAACGCGCCAAGAATTCCGCCTATAACTTCTGTCATTATTTCCTTCCTTATGGTTGAGCTCTACCTCAACTCTTCCATTATAGCCACTCTTTGTCTGAAGGACAGTAGAAAATCAGAGGTTTAACGGTTCCCACGTGCCAGTCAGCGCTAAACGCAGCCATGATGTCAGAAATATTTGGAGCAACGCAACCGTCATGCCCATCAGGATAGGCAGCACCAGCTCCCGCCAGTGTAATTGGGCATTCTCCCGTCTAAGGATCATCAATGCCACCACGGTATAGACACTACTGAGGACCAGGAAGACCCCTAAACCCGAGATGACCATCACCGGATAGATTACAAGCGGATGATTCGTGTGTAATAGGAAGATCAATAAAGCGGCTAAAGCGAGCAGCAACGGGAAGATGAACCATTTTTTATACGGCGATTCGTCTACCCAGTTGCTCCAGGCAGTACGATTAAACAACACATACAGTACAGTGCCAATCCCCAGCCCTACCCCTATTCCTGTGATCAATCTGAGCAGGTTGTTTGGTTCGTAAATGCCAGTAAAGTTTGGGAAGAAATGCAGGAAGGAGTTTATGCCATCCACTCCGAACCATCCAAGTAGCAGCACCAGCACCACGATCACCCAAATCGGAGGAAACTTCGCCTTGCGTCCTTGACACGACTGATATCCCAGCGAAACGATTGCCCCAAGGTACATCCCCGTGCAGCGAGCGCAAAGCGGGGAGCAAAGTCCGTGGATACAAAAAGAGCGTTCTTCCAGTTGGTGGCAGACGGCATAGCCGAGCGCGCGCAATTTTCCCCAGAAACCAGCTGGCGTGAACCAGAACCAGGCTATTAATACAGCCAAAAATGCCACACCAGCCAGGATGATCCAGGGTCGGTCGTTCCTTTTTGCTGGTTCGACTGGGATTGGTGTTATCAAGCAGGTTCTCCCGTAAGATAGGAGTGTGCATCCTTCAGTCTTTGAATGATCTGGATGCTCTGCGGGCACAAGTCCTCACATTGCCCGCATTCAACACACATATCCGCTCTCTGATCTTCGGTGAAGTCATTCTGGTAAGCGTTTTGCCCACGCCCTTGACGGTCATACATGACAGACTCGTTGTAGAGCTTGAAAATGCGGGGGATCTGAACCCCGCTGGGACATGGCATGCAGTATTCACAACTTGTGCAGGGCACAGGTGCCAGGCCGGACCAGGCTTTTTGAACCCGGCTGATCGTCGCGCGATCGTCGTCGCTCAGGCTTCCAACGCCGGATCGTGAAGCGCTTCGCAGATTTTGCCTAACCTGCTCCATGGTGGACATGCCTGAAAGCAGCAGAGATACTTCCGGCTGATCCCAAAGCCACTGCAAAGCCCATTCAGCCATGGTCCAGTCGCGCTGGCTGTGGCTGAAAGCTTCAGCCACCTGCGCTGGTGGATCCTGCACAGCCAGTTTGCCGCCGCGCAAAGGCTCCATCACGATCACTCCGAGCCCCTTCTCAGCCGCTTCGAGCACGCCTCGCCTTCCAGCCTGTTCGTCAACATCCATGTAGTTGTACTGCAGCTGGCAAAAGTCCCAGTTGTCGTAGCCATTCAAAATCCTGTTAAAAACCTCATAGCAGTCATGGAACGAGAAACCCAAATGGCGGATCTGACCTTCAGCCAACTTTCGTTCAGCCCAATCGAAAACCTTGACTTTCAGGTAGTTGTCCCAGTGACCTGCATTAAGCGCGTGCAGCAGGTAGAAATCGATGTGATCTGTCTGAAGCCGGTCAAGTTGTGTGGAAAACAGTCGCTCAAGGTCTTCCGGCGATTTGACGAGCCAGGATGGCATTTTTGTGGCCAAATAAACCTTTTCGCGATAACCATCCTGCAGAGCCCGCCCCACGAAGGGTTCACTTTGCTCTGAGTGGTAAGGCCAGGCTGTGTCCACGTAGTTCAAACCCTGATCGATCGCGTTCCTCAGCATTGCTGTAGCAACAGGCTCATCAATTTTTCCGCTATCGCCATCCAAAACTGGCAAGCGCATGCAGCCAAAACCCAAAGCAGAAACTTTCAGACCAGATTTTCCAAAATTTCTATATTCCATCAGCACTCCTTTCAAATTTCAGGTTTATTCTAACCGCAAATTTCATCCAGGTGAGTCTGGATAGAGTTTTAATGGATCCATGTGTTGCACTTTGACTTTTTTAGCGTAAAATCAAGGTGTGACAGAAAACACTAACCAAATTCAATCACCCGAACCGATCGAACCCGAAACCATCGCCAAGCGTTCGCCGGAATCGCCTCGTTGGGGATGGGCTACCAAGCTCGTCGTCGGGCTCTTGTTAATTGCCGGATTGCTCGCGTTGATCATCCGCTTTAATGATTACTTCAAGCTGGTGATCACAGCCTTCATCATTTCTTTTTTGCTTCACCCACTTTGCAGACTGATCAACAAACGCCTGAAAATTACCTGGCGCATAGCGACAGCCATTGTTTACTTCCTGATTGCCGGGTTGGTTGTCTGGCTGCTCACCAGCGCAGGCAGCACGATTGTGACACAGCTGCAAAACCTGTTTGATAACCTGACCAAAAACGTCGGTGGCTTGACCACCTTCCTCGAAACATGGTCCAACCGTATCATTGTCGTCGGACCGTTTCAATTTACTTTGCCTTACCTGGACACGGATGTGATTGCCCAGACGATCACCGAATACCTGCAGCCAGCAGCATCCCAGGCAGGGAAGTTGGTGGGTCTTGTGGGTGGTTTCTTGTTCAACCTGGTGATCACCTACATGGTGTCGTTCTTTATCACATCGGAATCCAATGGCGTTCAAAAGAAAATTATCAATATAAACATCAAAGGTTTCGAGAAAGATTTCCGCCGACTCGGACTGGAGATAAGCAAAATATTCAACGCCTTTATCCGTGGCGAGTTCACCGTTGTGGCGATCGCGATCGTTGTTTACATTATCTCCCTGGGGATCCTCGGTTTGCCGTACTTCCTCGTTCTGGCAATTATTGCTGGCCTGGGTCGTTTCATACCCTATATTGGTGCGTGGCTTGGTTGGATCGGTTTCATTATCGGCGCCATCCTGCAAGACCCAACTCCTTTTGGTCTCACGAAGCTGTTATATGTCATCCTGGTTATGTCAATCGCCATGGTGATTGACATGGTGCTTGACCATGTGTTGACTCCGAAACTAATGGGCGACACTTTGGAAGTGCATCCTGCAGCAATTATGATATCTGCACTGATTGGTGGACAGATTTTCGGGCTGCTGGGCATCATCCTTGCTGCTCCTACCTTTGCGACGCTAAAGTTGCTCATGGGTTACGCCACTAAGAAATTATTCGATCAAGATCCATGGGAAGGCATGTCCTACTATCGCAAGCCCAAGGAACCTGCCCTGCTGGTTGCCCTGCGCAAACTGGGAAAAAAGATTCGTACCTGGCTCAAAAAGCCTCTCGGCGTTGTTCGTGAATGGCTAAAAAAGACTACTGCTCCGCTCACGAAACGAATAAATCAAACAGCAACCAGGATCAAGGAACAGGCTAAGAAAAAGCCTGAGAAAAAAGCTACCGCTCAGCAAGCAAAAAAGTAACATGATTAAGTAGCAATACAGTTTCATTTATGAGATAATGAACTAATAAACCAAGGAGATACTATGGAACACGAAGAACCTGTAACCACTACCATTGCCGAGACCGAGAATTACCTCGCCTGGCGAGCTGACGAACCAGACGGCGAATCAACCTATCATCTGGAACTCAACAACGTAACTCTGCACTTCTTCAAAGAGGAATGGCAGGAATTTCTGAAACTGGCCGAAATCGTCGTCGACGAAGAGCTCTAAGATTCAGACGGCATCTAAAAAGCCTGCACAGTCGAAAACTGTTCAGGCTTTTTATATTTCTGCGTGCATCCAAAGTAACGTTCGGGCTAAAGTGAGACCGCTGCTTTCAAAGCCGCGGTTCGCCCTGCCGGCTGGATATTCCACCATTAGCGGTCTGCCTGTCCAGTTTTCTTGAAGAAGACGGGTCAACAAAACCCCCACATACTCTCCCTCAGCAGGCGTTGGCGGTGCAGCAATGTATAGGTTATCCGATCGCAAGGCCGTCCGCTGATAGGTGAGAATAGCTGCCAATTTCTCCCCAACAAACAGACTATACTGGGAAAGCTGAACCAAGTTGACCCAGTTCATCGGATTGATCCAAGCCCAAGGCCTGAGATCTCCAAAATCCAACGGAGAATACCAACGGGTGTCAGGGGGATAATTCAGCCTGAGCCACTCTTTCTGGCTCTGCCAATCGCCAAATTCACGGTTGCGCACCTCAAACAAATTCGGATAGCGATAGTGTTGGTGGTGGTTCAAAACCTGGGATGCGCTCTTTTTCCAGACATCCAGGCAATGATCCTGGCGAAAACCAAGCTGCTGATACATCTTGATGGCGACTTCGTTATCACGCTTGACCTGCAACCAAGCTTCCCGCACGCCAGACTGGTGGCTGAAGCGCAGCACGCGTGAGATCAGCGCCTTGGCAATCCCCTGACCGCGAAAGTCAGGGTCCACAGCCACGTTTGCAATCAAGTGCAGCCGGTGACCATTGAAAAGGTAAGGAATGACGGAAATATTGCCCACCAGGCGTCCATCAATCTCCCAAACAAAACCCACTGTCGACCCAGCCAGGGGCATCCAAGTGGCTTGTTTTAACCTGCGGGCGTTTTCGCGCATCTGGATCAGCACGACTTGCCCGTCCGGATCGTTTTTTAATCCAAACGCATCCTCAATCAGGTTAGCAACAACCTCGCCATCGCGTGCCAAATCAAAACTGCGTATCGTCCCGGGTGGGGTCTGTGTTATTCGCATCGTCTGAATTCTATCCAAATTGGGGTAAAAAAAACAGCCCCCCTTAAAGGAGGGCTGTCATGAGACAAGGGCTAGAATTCCTGTGGTTCGGATGAATTTGGGCGGCGCTGTCTGTAGACAATGCGACCGCGATCCAAATCATAAGGCGACATTTCCACCCGCACTGAATCTCCTAAGAGAATGCGGATGTAATAACGACGCATGCGACCGGAAAGATATGCCAACACTTCGTGGCCATTATCCAGCTTCACCCGGAATTGCGTTCCCGGGAGGGCTTCAATAATCGTGCCATCAACGGTAATCTTCTCATCTTCTTTAGCCATAAAACCTCACTTCCTGGCTTTTACGCTTCGTACGATTTCCGGAAGGAGCGACGAACAGCCTTTTTCTTGTCCATTCTGCGCTGCTCACTCTTGGAAACGAACCAACGCTTGCGACGCACGGTGCTGAGAACACCACTCTTCACGACCTTCTTGCGAAAGCGCTTGAGTAGAGAATCCTGCGATTCATTAGATCTCAAAGTTACACTTGCCATTGCTATTCACCTCCTTCCGGGCTTAAGATGTGCTTAGCGTCTTTTTGACGCGCGCAAACAGATATTATACACGAAATTTCTGGAAAGACCTAATTCAACCTTTACACTTAATTGAGCATGTTTGATTAAAACAACCCGAGTTCCAATTTCTCCCTCAACGCCCACAGCTTGGATTACAATCGAATTGCATTTCTGGTCATCTGAATTCGATAAGGAGATTGTGTGACCCAACTCCTAAACAAACACCGAATACCGCTACTCTACCTGGTTGTGGTGTTTATCATGACAGCTTGTTTAATGGTGCCCATCGAAGCCCAAGCGGCTCCTGTCGTACCACCCGAGGATCCCGAGCTGATTGAGGCCAGTATCCAAACTGGCTCAGCGGGTATCGCCACGGGGGATCCGGAGGGACCCCATTCGCGCTACAGCTGGCCGTTTTCTATCGACCAGGTGGGGCATCTCGACAGCTCCTATCAGCTTTATTCCGATGATACGAATGACGCCTACTTCCACCACGGTGTCGATATCCTGGCCGAAGATGGCACCCAAGTGCGCACGCCGGTGGCAGGGCAGGTGGTGAATGTTGAGAACTACAATTACTCCGAACTCTATTGGGAGGTTGCTATTCTCGATCCCCAAGGCTACGTCTGGCAATACCATCATCTTGACGAGCCTTCCATTCCGGCTGCAATCTACGCAGCCTACCATGCATATCAGAACGACCCCGTCAACGGGGGATTCATCCCTGCCAACAGCCACCTGGGCAACATCGTCAACTGGCCAGTCTGGTCCTTCGGCTATTACTTCCACCACATCCATCTCAACATTCTTGCCGCGGGCGACTTGTACCTGAACCCGCTGGAGTTCCTCGACTACACCTACACAGACACGGATGCCCCACAGGTGCAAGAAGTCGGTCTCTTCACCGGCACCAACACCTTGCTCGGCGGAAACACCATCGCTTACGGCACGGATTACAGCATTTATGTGCACACACGTGATCTCTTTATGAGCGATTTTTATTACCTGCCACCGCACCGTATCACCTTTGAGTTGGATGGATTGCCCAAGACCCATACTGTGTGGGATTTTCACTCGCTTCCCGGAGGCAGCTCTGATACTGACTTTGTGAACCAATACTTCCTGCCAGTGCTAACCAAAGGCGACTATGATTATCGCGATTTTTACATTGATCTGGGCTTTGCCAAGGATGGCGTCAATCCACTGCCAACTGATCCTGGCGTCCACACGGTTGATATCAAAGTCTGGGACTATTCCTATAACCGTGCCACCTGGAAATATGTCTGGACGATCACCCAGGCTTTGCCCGATAACGGATGTAACACGGGGCAGGGTGTGAGTTACACGTATGAGGTCACAGACGACGCTTGGATCGAAGACCTCGATCTGGGAGTGATGGTGGCGCATCCAGCCCGGGGAGAGGTAAGAGTCACCCTTAAAGGTCCGATGGACGCCAGCCTCATCACCCTGATCGAGCCTTCCACGGATAATAGCCTTAATTACAACCTCCGGATTGATGACGCTTCGAGCCTGCCGATCAACGATGGGAACCGCGATGATCTCACGCTGCCCTTATTCAAACGCTCTGTCGGTCCGCAACTCAATGGCAGCCTGGACGCTTACACTGGTCTGAATGCCAGTGGGGTCTGGCAGGTGTTTGTGTGCGATTCGAAGGCTGGCAACGCTGGCGCGGTTTATGACCTGGAGCTGTTCTTCACGACCAGCCCAAATCGCCCACAACAATTATTTCTGCCGCTGGTGATCACAGGCGAGTAAAGTAAATAGATACGGGGGGGTTATCTCTGTGCCAGCATCCCGGAGCCGACCAAGAGTTCCTGCAGCTGCTGGGTGATTTCCTTGCGGCGCTCGGACTGAATGGCTAACGTGAGTTCTTCGAGCAAATTGGAGGTGTTTTCCTTCGCTTCTTCAAGCAGACGGTAGCGGTAGAGATTTTCAGCCGCAATTGCATCCAGGATCAATTGATAGAAGCGGATTGCCAGCAAGTGGCGGTCAATCTGTTCCATCATCCTATACGGATTGCCTTCGATGATCGGCGGAGGAAAAGGCAGGTCTTTTCGCTCGCCTGTATGGTTATCCGCACCGCTTGCAGGCAGGAGCGTGGTGAAAACCGGACTGTAGTTAGTGCCAGATGAACTTTTCCGGAAAGACAGGACTTCGACCCTTGCAAGCGTGCCTTCTTGATAACCGGTTGACCACTCCCGCATCAATCGGGCAGCCAGGTCATACGCCGGCATCGAGCCCTGCCCAAGTGTTTTTCGCCCCTCGAACTTGACGCTTTCCTGTGTTAACGCGCGCTGGACTCTGCCGCCAAATGCCAGCACACTCGTTGGCAAACCATCTGACTGCCCCACCCGTTCGGATGCCAGCCTGGCTAATTGTTTGTTGTATTGCCCGCAGATCCCCCGGGAGCTGCCTATGACCGCCAACACCTGGTTCTGCTGAGTCGGCCGGTAATCGAACCGTTCTTCCACTTCGGGCATTACCAGTTTATCCCCTACCAGGAACCTCACCTGAGCCGCTACCAGCGAAAACCGCTCCGCGTACGCACTCAGAGAAGCCTGGCGGTTGAGCGCCATCTGCATGGTACTCAGCGACAGCACGCGCAATGAACCCAAAAGCGGTTCAATCGCTTCCAAGTTGGAGAGCCTGGCTTCGGCACGTTCCTTGCCTTCGGACATTTACGCCTTATCCTACCTGGAATTTGTCGAGCGTCCAGATAAAGACCACTGCCGCGCTTTTACCAAGCGGTGCGCCTTCGTTTGCCATGTGCGGTTCACAATCAGCTTGCAGTCCGTATCCTTGATGGATGGATTCAATCTCGACACACGAATCTGTAATGACTTTTAATGCCGTCTGAACTTCGCTGCTTCGAACTGCAATGAAGAGCGTCAGCTGGCTCTGGCGCAGCATGCCTCCCCGGGTCTCGGAGTAGGTTGCTGTGTATCCAGCATTGATCAGCGCCGAAAGCACGTCATCGCCATATTTTTTGGGGACAATCGCCATGATCATTTTCATTTGTTTTGCTTCACTTTCTTTTCCCACAGGTCCAGGAAGGCACCTAAAGCCTGGTTTAAATCTGCTTTACTATCTTCGCTCAGGGTGTGGTCGTGCCGGATGGCATCAATTGACTGGGCAGCATGGTTGTGCAGATAGCCGACCATTTCATCCGCAAAAGTTTTAACTGATTCAGGTTTGACCTCATCCATAAAGCCCTGCGTGAGGGCGTAGAATTGCACCACCTGATCCTCAAAGCGGACAGGCCGGTTGGGTCCCTGCTGCAGAAGGGCGGTCAGCCTCTGCCCGCGTTCGATTTGCTTGCGCGTGGCTTCGTTCACCTCAGTGCCAAACCGGGCGAAACGCGCCACTTCTTCGTACTGGGAGAGCTCCAGTTTCAGGGCTTTCACCACGGATTTCATCGCTGGCTCTTGCGCCGCGGATCCCACGCGCGAGACAGACCTGCCAATGTCGATGGCGGGCTTATTGCCTTTGTTAAAATCATCCGCGTCCAAAACGATCTGCCCATCGGTGATGGAGATCAGATTGGTGACAATGTAGCTTGAGATATTCCCACGTTGGGTGGTCGCGATCGGCAACGCCGTAATGGATCCACCCCCATTCGCCTCATTCAGGCGGCAGGCGCGTTCCAGCAGACGCGAATGGAGATAAAAAACATCTCCGGGATAGGCTTCGCGTCCAGGTGGACGCCGTAGCAGCAAACTCATTTCACGGTAGGTGTCGGCATGCTTGGAGAGGTCATCGTAAACGATCAGAACATCCATGCCGTTATCCAGCAGGAATTCCGCCAACGTCACGCCAGCGTACGGCGCCAGGTAGCGCAGCGCTGGAGGATCATCCGGGCTTGAGACCATTACGGTGGTTTGATTCATGACGCCGCCGGCTTTGAGGGTTTCAACTGCTCTTAACACCGACGTCTTTTTCTGCCCGATCGAGACGTACACACAGCGGACATCCGTGCCCTTCTGGCTGAGGATGGCATCCAGCGCCAGGGTGGTCTTGCCCACCTGGCGATCGCCTACGATCAATTCGCGCTGCCCACGCCCAAGCGGCAGGAGCGCGTCGATGATCTTTGTGCCGGTAAACAGCGGTGTGTCCACTGGCGCGCGGTCGATCACGCCCGGAGCGATTCGTTCCACGGGACGATACTCTGAGGGTACGATGGCGCGGTTTTCGTCCAGCGGTCTGCCAAGCGGATCCACCACTCTGCCCAGGAAAGACATTCCCACCGGGATGCTGAGACGTTTCCCAGTCGCAATCGCCACATCTCCCCCGCGGATACCCATGTCTTCACCTAACAGGATCACATCCACGTGCTTACGGTCGAGATTCAGCACCATACCCTGAACCCCGTTCGGAAAAGTTACCAATTCCTCCAGGAAAACCATAGGCAAGCCACTAAGGGTAGCTATGCCATTGCCCACATGTTGCACGGTGCCAACGCTGCGAATAAAGACCTGGTGCTTTTGCCGCTGGCTGGCGGACTGAAGCTCGCCCACGACGTATTCCGTTTTGAGAGTTTTTGGACGTGCAGGCAACTTTTCTGCGACGCGTGATTTCACATCCTCCAGGAACCCTTCAGACGTTAATGACAAGGGGTCGTTGATGTGCAGACGCTCGTTTAGATCTGAAAGTCGTTTCTGAGTCGCCAGGTCTAGATCATTCATCTTCGGGTTTTGCCAACGTTTCCAATTTTTGACCAATTTCCTCGCGCAAAGAGTCCAAATGAGCGTGGATGGTATTATCCAGCACGATGTCTCCCACCCTGGCGCGGATGCCGCCAACAAGTTCGGGTCTGACGCGGATTTCCAGCTCCACTTCCTTGTCCGTCAGAGCGTTGAAGGTGTTGATCAACTTCATTTGCTGTTCGGTCGTGAGCTCACGCGGCACTTCAATTTCGACGGTTGGAATTCTTTCCTCCAGGGACTCGCGAATGTTCTGAACCATGCGCATGTCTGTCCGACCCATGTTCCAGATGTTGCGGGTCATCTCTTCGATCAGGTGATCATGAACCTGGTCGGGCGTGACCTCACGCAGGGTGTCATTGCTGATCTTGATGACCGTTTCCACCAGATCGCTTTGCAAGCGCTTTATGTCTACTTCCTGCTCTTTGCGAGCCTCAGCAACCGCTTCCATCATGATGGATTCAGCTTCCTGGCGAGTTGCCTCCAACAGATCCTTTTGTTGGATTTGGCTATTCACATATGCCTGATCAGTAATCTTCTCGATTTCCTCATCCAGGTTGATCAGACGCTCATCGAGTTCCTCAAGGCGTTGTTTTGCATCCAATTGATCCCGTTGCAGTGCTGCCCTCAGGGCAGCTTTCTCAATTGCCCGTTCCTCCGCACGCCTGGTCATCGGCTTGAAAACCAGGAAGTACAGAATCACCGTCAAGACCAGGAAATTGAGAATCTCCCAGACGATGGTGCCAAGGTCAAGGTCGAGCATGGCTTAGCCCCCAAAGAAGCGGGTAATCAGAGGATTGGCGAAAAGCAGCACCAACACGATTAAGAGCACGTAAATGGAAGCTGTTTCCAACAGTGCCAACGAGATCAACATCGCTGTGCGCAACTGGGGTGCCGCGTCTGGCTGGCGTGCCATGCCCTCAATCGCCTTTTCCGCCGCCTTGCCCTCCACCCAGGTGGGGACCATGGTTCCAACCACGATTGCCAAACCAGCAACGATTGTGGTGACAATGATGATTAAAACCTCAGGTGTCATATTCTCCATTAGTTATTTCCTTTCTCACTCATTTTGCTTAACTTGCGTAATCTTCTCTTCTCAGCGTTTTCAGCTTTGATTCTCTGATCTTCTTCATTGATTTCAACCGCGGACGAGATAAATAAGGCTGCCAGGGTAGTCAGCACGAATGCCTGCAGCACACCCGAAACCATCGTGATCGCGGTCAGGGCGATTGGCAGGAAGTAAGGCACGATTGAGAATACAATCGCGACAATCAAATCTCCACTCAGGATGTTGCCAAACAAACGCATCGAAAGTGAAAGCGTGCGGCTAAATTGCCCAATTAATTCCACTGGTAACATGAAGACCGGACTGGCAAATTCTTTCAGATAACTCCACACGCCCTTCTTGATCATGCCATAGACATGCACCGAAAAAACGATGATCAATGCCAGACCGATGGTGGTGTTGATATCCGCCGTGGGGGATTTCATCCCCGGGACAATGGAGATCAGGTTGGCAAAAAGCGTAAATATCATCAGGCTGCCCAATAGTGGAATGTAAGGATGCAGATTGTCCACATCCATGGCATCATCCAAAATGCTGATAACTGCTTCTAGGATGTATTCCAGCAGATTAGGCTTGAGCAATTTTAAGATCAACACCACAGCGATGATGATGCCCATGGTGATCCAGGTGTAGAGCACCGTATCCCGAATGGGCAGGATCCCGAAGAGAGTGAAGACGATCTTGTGTTGAATTACATCCAAGTTACTACTCCTTCCGATCCGGAGGTTTGTTCATGCGGTTGTTATAAATGATCACCTGCACCCAGGTTGCAATCGTGATCACAATCACCATCCCAATCGCTCCAAGGGGTTCGGTCTTGAGTGCCAGGTAAAGCAGCAGACCGAGCAGAATGAACACAACAAATCTCCTCACTATCAACCCTGCTGTATGTTGCTTTTGCCCGTTCAGCAGGGGGTGAATCTCTTCCACTTCCTTGCGCAGCCATTGGAAAGACAGCACCGACCAACCTGCGGCGACCAGGATCCAAAATATGATCCAAAAAACTTTCATGCCTTCACTTTCCATAACGTTGCCTGCGCCGGCGTTCCTGCTCCTTGATCAATTCCTTCATTTTTTCGAGTTCAGCAGCCCTTTTCTCGTTCTCTTCTTTGTTCATCACGTAAAGTTCATATCTCACGTAACGAATCACTGCTGCAATTGCGGCTAACACACCCACGCCCAAAAAAATCAGCGTCCAGCGCGGACTGGTACCCAAGCGGCGGTCCAAAAAAAAGCCGAGCAAGGGTCCGCCAACAATCGGGATGGCGATTTCCCAGCCAATGGTCGTCGCGCGCAGGTCGCGAGCGGAAAACATGCGCTTGCGCCTGGTTGGCTTGTGCTGATCCGACGGCTCAGGTTGGTTATCCTGGGTTGCGTCGGCGGCGTAGTTTTCGTCCATCGCCGCCTCAGTGCGTTGTTAAGATGCTGACCAGGTTATCAGACAAGGTCAAAATGCCAGCTTTGACCGAAACAGTTTGATCCTGGTTGTCTTTTCGATACTTTAGTTCGCCATCGCCAGTAGCAGCAATCATCGCCGCGTGCCCGGGGCGGATCCCCAGCCAGGAGCCATCCTCCAAGCGGACTTGCAGACGTTCAACCTGCTCCAATTCCAAGCCGCCTTTGCCCAGGCTGAGCACCTCGACCCTGAGCAGTGTGCCTGAATCAGACTGGCGACTCATCGGCTTCCTTCCCGTTGAGCATTTTCTCAACCGTGTCCAATTCTCCAGCCTGCAGCAAGACATCCGCGATCGTGCCGGTCATGTAAAAAGCCTGCTCTGGCAGGTTGTCGTACTTTCCTTCCAGAATTTCCTTAAAACCCCGCACGGTCTCCTCGATCGGCACGAACACTCCCGGCTTGCCCGAAAATGCTTCTGCCACGATAAAGGGCTGCGTCAGGAAACGCTGCACCCTGCGGGCTCGGATCACAACTTGCTGGTCCTCCAGGGAAAGTTCTTCCATGCCGAGGATGGCGATCAGGTCCTGGAGTTCTTCGTAACGCGCCAGGGTCGCCCTGACCTGCATGGCGACATCATAATGCTCGCGACCTACATTCTCAGGCGTCAGCAAATTCGAACTGGATTGCAGAGGGTCAATGGCCGGGTAGAGACCGAGCGAAACCAGCCGCCGCGAAAGCACAGTGGTGGCATCCAGATGCGAAAAAGTAGCTGCCACTGCTGGGTCAGTCACGTCGTCGGCGGGGATGTAGACCGCCTGCACCGAGGTGATGCTGCCGCAACTGGTTGATGTGATGCGTTCCTGGAGCAAGCCCATCTCAGATTCGAGCGTGCTCTGATAGCCCATTTCGCTTGGCAAGCGCCCCAGGAGAGCTGAAACCTCAGAGCCAGCCTGGATAAAGCGATAGATATTATCAATAAAGATCAGCACCGGGCGGCTTTCTTCATCGCGGAAGTATTCTGCCATCGTCAGGGCGGTAAAGGGGATGCGCATGCGCGCACCAGGCGGCTCGTTCATCTGACCAAAAGTGAGAATGGCTGAATCGATCAAGCCGGAAGCGTTCATTTCCAGCCACATGTCGTTGCCTTCGCGGCTGCGCTCGCCCACACCGGCAAAGAGTACGATACCTGAGCTTTTGGTGATGGTATTGTTCATCAACTCCAGCATCAAGACGGTCTTGCCCACGCCTGCCCCGCCAAACAGACCCACCTTGCCGCCCTTGGGATATGGAGTCAGCAGGTCGATGGCTTTGATTCCGGTAACGATTTTTTCGCTGGAAAGCACCTGATCGCGGATCTCCGGGGGTTTGCGGTGGATTGGGGAGAAGCTTTTTGGCTCGAATAATCCTCGGTTGTCAATCGGCTCACCAAGAACATTGAAAAGACGCCCGAGAGTCTCCCTGCCAATGGGAACTTGGATCGGTTCCCCGAGGTCGATCACCGGCATCCCCCGTCTGAGCCCGGCTGTGCTGCCCATGGCAATCGCGCGCACCACGTTGGTGCCGACATGCTCCTGGATCTCGAGGATCAGGTCGCCATCTTGCTTACGTTTAACCAGCAGCGCGTTATAGATGGAGGGGAGATCTCCTGAGCCAAACTCAACGTCAACCACCACCCCGACTAAACGGATGATCACCCCTGGATTTTTGTGTTCAGTGTTGTTAGATTGCACGAGCATCCCTATTTTTGCTAAGAATTGAAAGGTCAGAGCCCTGACCGGGTTACAGCACACGATAATTATGCCGGAAAAGGTTGTAAAAGTCAAAAAACGGAATCCGTTGCTTGTATTTGGCTGCACCAATTCCCCCACACCCCTGCCCTCGTTTGCCCTGGAAAGAGCTCAGACCCCTGGAGAATTCAGCAACTAAACCAAACTTAATGCTGAAGAATTTATGACTGAATTACTCAAGATTATTAAACATTAAATCATTTGGCTTAAAATCCTTGCCGCGGTGTTTCGCAATGTTTTAGCTATTAGATAAGATTAATTTGTAATCCATGAAATCGCGTGCTATACTATCAATACAGTTGTTGGGTTACAACATTTGTTGCCAAAGTTAATCACGTTGTCCTGCAAGAGCCTGAGGGGGAAAACGCACTATAGTTTGTCTTGGTTTATTTTTCTGGAGGGTTATCATGAAACACAGAACTCTTTTTCTGATTGGGTCAATTGTTCTCTTGGTCTACGGTCTGATGTGGTTTGTTTTCCCCACTTTCGGACTGAGCATGCACGGTCATGAAGTAACCGCTAACGATCTTCCCAGCGGTATCGCGCGCTATTGGGGTTCGGCCTATCTTGCCCTGGCGGTGGTCTTGTGGCTGGCAAAAGAAGGTGACGCAGATTCCATAGGGGTGCGAGCGATCATTGCTGGCGGGGTCGTGATGTGCGTTTTGGGCCTGATCGCTGCCATCATGGATATCATCTATGCAAAACCAAATGAGATGATATGGGTAGCTGTTGGTCTCTACGTTTTGTTTAGCGTCTGGTTTATTACGCTTTTGTTCAAGAAACACGCCTAACCAGATCTTCTCTCACGGTCAACAAGGCAAGCGCCGTATAGATCTTCGGCACTTGCCAGTTGATTTTTTCTGAAAATGAGATCAGTTCCAGCCTAATATGTGCTTGCATCAAAATATGTTGTAGGTGCAAAAAATGGAGATTTGTTCAGAAGTAGATTTTCAAGACCTGGAGGTAAATATGTTTAAAGTGATGTTGTTAATGAAACTGACCACTGAAGGTGCGAAACTATGTAAGGAATGGCCAGAAATGATCGAAACAGCCATTAGCCTCGGGGAACAATTGGGCATTAAGGCGACTGCGTTCTACGTCGGTGGCGCCAAGTACGATTATATCGAGATTGGCGAAATGGCTGATTTAATGGCCGGCGAACTCCTCAGGCGCTACGTCATGTCTGGTGGTTATATGGAAGCCTATGTTGTTCCGCTGTATGAAAAGGACGAGTTCAATAAGTTGATCGCAGCTATTTAGACGCAACGGTTGATGTTCACGATACTAACAGCAGGCAAGCACCATTTCCTGTTTGGCTCATAAACAGGAAATATCGATCTGCCTTGATTCCACTGCGTCATCATCGCGCGGTGGTTGTATTTGTGTACCTTGTATGCAATTATTTATTGGATCTTTGCTCAAAGACATCGTTGATTGGTTATGAGCCTTATTTGTTCAACCCGCTGATAAAGCATCCTTCGCAGGGCGGAGTGAGCCCATAAATCGCTAATAAATGCAAAATGTCATTGGGCGGACTCATGACCCTAACGGGCACTTCATCCAACCTACACACAAGACCAGACAGCCGTCGGGGAACCTTGCCATCCAGGCAGAATTGCCCTGTAGCGAGGTGAAAGTTAGGATACAGATACGGTGTGAAAGAGACTTCGTGACGGTGGGACACATAGATAGCCCACAACGTGCATGGGCTATCTTCATCTTTTTCTTAGCTTACTTGCCGGTATGCACCACGATATTGCCACCGCCGATCGCTTGGTTGAAGCCGTTGTCGTAGACGTCATGCTCTACAGCAGTGGCATCCTCCCACCAGATGCGGATGCGGAAGGTGTCGGGTGTCCCATCTCCAGCCCACAGCATGAACTTGTAGGCGCTGCCGTCAGGAGCCAGCTCCCCGTTTACGATGCCGCTGCCCTTGAACTGGGCGGTAGCCTGGTTTTTACTCACCACCAGCCAGTCGTAGCTGGTCGAGTGGAAGTTGAATGCGCCTGCATCAAACACAAATTCGGTGTTACCGCTCGGGAGGCTCGCGCCCTTGAGGTACTTGGAGACAAATCCGAAGGTGGCCTTGCCGGTAAGGGTCTCGTCCAGTTTGTAGGCGCCGGGCTGCGAGTTGAACCAACCTCCGCCGGTGACGAAGCCAGCGCTGGGGTCGTAGACCACGGTCAGGGTGCAGGCTGGGGCTGAATCCACCGCGCCGTCGTTGACGGTCAGGCAGGCGGTATAGACGCCGGCTTCCGCGTAGGTGTGCGCGGGAATTACGCCGGTTCCGGTGCTGCCGTCGCCAAAGTCCCAGTCGTAGTTCAGAGCGCCGCCCGCGTCAGAGGAGAGTCCGCCATCAAAGGTGATGGCAGTGTTGATCGCGCCCAGGTACGGGCCACCGGGGATGGCGGTCGGTGAGCCTGCGGCGAAGAAGGTGCCCTGCAGCTGGCTGAGGCTGGGCGAGCTGCTGTCCGTCACGATCAGGGTGACGCAGCCGGTAGCCGGATCATAACTCTGCGGGCTTGTATTCAGCCACCTCCCAGACCCCGTATCCCACCAGTACAACTTGTTGCCGCCGTTCAGGTTGCAGGCTAAGATCTGCACCTGGTTGAAAGTGCTGTCCGGCGCGGTGTAAACATTAAAGTACGTGTCGCTGGCGCTGAAGTTGGGCGTTCCGCCCGGGTTGGCGTCATATTCGGCCACCACCAGCAGGCCCTCACCGGTCGCGGCGGCAGTCGCAGCCGTCACGCTGGCGATGGGATCGGTGCCGCTGGCCACGTCCTGGCTGGTCACACCAGCGGAGGTTTCCGTGACAAAGAAAGCCAGCACATTCGAGGTCCCACCGCCGGGAGCCGGGGTGAAGACAGTGATCTGAGCAGTTTGGACATTAGTCAGGCTGCTGGTGGGGATCAGCGCGTTCAGCTGGGTGGGGCTGACGTAGGTGGTGACCAGGTTCGTGCCATTCAAGCGCACTAAGGAGGTGCTCATTAATCCGCTGCCGGAGAGGGTCAGGGTCAAATCGCCCCAGCCGGCCTGTGCAGCAGCCGGACTGATGGCTGCCAGGCCTGGCGCACAGGCGCCGCCGTCGGTGATTGTCCATCCTCGCGCTGCCAGGCTTGCTCGCGCGGTTTCCCCGGCGCAATACTGGCTGTATCCGCCGTGGAAGGGCACACCATTTTGCAGGGTTTGTGCCGCCCAGCCATTCAACAGGGCATCGTAATTGGCGGTGGAAAGCGTCACGCCGGTGAACATATTGCTCAAATACGTCACATTGGCGATGTTCCAGCTGGAGAGATCCTGGTTGAAGGCGCTAGCGACGTTGAACATATGAGCCATATCTCTCACGCTGGATGTGTCCCAATTACCGATATCCTGGTTGAAGGCGCTGGCGCCGTGTAACATGTGGCTCATATCTGTCACGCTGGATGTTTCCCAAGAACTGATATCCTGGTTGAAGGAGGGGGCGCCGTAGAACATGAAGCTCATATTTGTCACATTGGATGTGTCCCAAAGACTGATGTCCTGGTTGAAAAAGTTGGTAGTAGCAAACATATAAGCCATATTAGTCACATCCGAGAGGTCGGGGATGTCGCTGGCTTGCCCTGCAAGGTATTGACAGCCAAAGAAGGCGCGTTCCATCGAGGTCCATTTGCCTGTGCCCCACTGCTCGATGGTCAGCAGTTTCAGCCGGTCTCCACCATTGTTGAAGTAGATGCGCGGGAAGCCCGTTCCCAGGCCGGTGTTGTCCTTGATGCGCACAGTGTAGGTTCCGGCTGCGGAGTAGTTGCAGGTGGAGTCCCCTTGTTGCGCGGTGGCATCGTTCACCCCGTCGTTATTGCAGTCTACGTTGTAGTTGTAGCCCCTACCGTAGGTGGGGATGGTGAACTGCATGCCGGTGGAACTGCCCGGGTGGTTCGTCCTGATAGTAATGACGAAGTCATTCAGCGAACCGGTCTGGGCCTTCACGTCGGTTGTCAGCATTGCGCTGGCTAATCCCACCAAAAGCAGGGCTGCCAGTATTAAAGACATCGTCCATTTCTCTGAGATTTTCATGTCACTTCCTCCTTGGATGAAACATTGTATGTTGAAGCCAGCGGGATTTCCCCTGGTGAAATTACGGCGAGTTTGATTCTTTGCGTCTACCGGGCTGATTGCGTATGCTTAGTGCCATGATATTCGCCAGGGATTCCATTGTTTCAAAGTCGATATGTTTGAGCCAGGCGATTTCGCTCTCACTCAGCTCAAAGCCAGACAGAGCCTGGTCGGGATAGGCGATCAATTCGTCCCTGAAGCTGGAATCCAGCACAATCTTGCCAGTAACCCATTCAACCGCCCGAATTGACACTCGCTCCTCCAATTAAAAAAATGAAGCAGGCTTGAAATGCTCACCTGCTTCCATAATAGCGATTTTTTTAGGCATCCATTGTGCTTTTTGCTACATAGAATCTGTCCCTTTAGTTACACTTTCTCCAAGGTTTGCTCTTCAGACATGCGCATCAGCCCGGGATGGTCCAGGATGATGATTTTACGTCCCTCAACACAGATCAAGCCCAGTTGCTCCAACAGCTTCATGGCGTGGTTCAGCCGCCCGCGGCTGGCGCCAATCCAACCAGCCAGCTCTTCCTGGCTGATTGGCAGCTGGATGGCATTCTCAAAGTTTTCGTCTTTTCTTGCCAAGCGCAAGAGCATGGTTGCCAGACGGCCGGTCAGGTTCAGCGTGGTCAGTGTGCGGGTGTGCAATAGCAACTTTCTGGTGATGACAACCGTCGTCAGGTAAACATTGCGGGCAAATTGGGGTGAAGAATCAAACAGCTGGAAAAAATCTTCGCGCCCGAATGAAAGCAGAACCGTGGGTTCGACCGTGGAAGCCCCAAACAGGACAAACTGATCATCCAGAGGAGTTGGAAGCATGAGGGTGTTTAGCGGGCCGGTTAGATTGAACAGCACCTCTTCTCCATTGGTGGAGCTAAAAAACATGCGCACCAGCCCTGATTCGACCAGGTAAGCATATAGGCCTGGTCTGCCGGGGAGAAAGAGATATACGCCGCTGGCAAAAGACCGCTTGGTAATAACTTTCGCCAGGCGTGCCAGTTCGTCTTCATTGAGACCCTCAAAAAGCGGATACTTACGAATCTGATCTACACTGAGCATGTGAAAGCCAGCCTCTCTACTATTTTACACGCAATGGGTGAAGCCTGTAATTATGAGGGAAGTCACAAGCAATCAGATATGAATTAGTTTCTCGTGAGGAGCCTTTACATCGTTTACAATTGACAGAATGAATCCACCGCCCAGCAAGGCCAAAGACCTCGCCATATTGATTGGTTGCGTACTGATCATGGCAACTACCATGGGCATCATCATGAATGTGGCAAGCATTTTCTACCCGGTGGTTGCCGAAGACTTGGGTGTCAGCCGGGCTAACTTCGCTCTGACAGGCACAATCACATCCCTTTCTGCCATGATTGCGGCCTTGTTCTGGGGCTTTCTCTACACAAAAACTGGCATTCAAAAACCGATGATTGTTGGCATTGCAGCTGCTGGCTTATGCTATTTTGGATTCCAGGCTGCCCGGACTCTGGTGCACTTTTACCTGTTGGCAGGCTTGATAGGTTTCTTGTATGGCGGAATCTCGATTATTCCTGTCTCCACTATCATCACCCGCCATTTCTCCAGGAACACTGGTTCCGCCCTTAGCCTCGCCCTTGCTGGCAGTGGCGTGGGACCAATGCTGCTCAATCCGCTGATAAACACGCTCATCAATACCCAGAGCTGGCGAACGGGTTATATGTTGCTGGGAATAATTGTCCTGGCGATTGCGCTGCCATCAGCCCTGATCGTCACCCACCTGGTGCGCCACGAAATCCAGAAAGCGCCCATAAAAGCGAAAAACTCCGAGCCAACTGGCAGATCGCGCCCCAGCATGCCCATCTGGTTTCTGGCTTTTCTCGCAGCAGCATTTCTTTCTGGCTTCGCTGGGGCAGGAACCCTTTTTAACCTGCCCATCTATATGAACGATATCGGCTTTTCGGTCGGAAAGATTTCGATAGTAGCATCTGCGTATGCTGCTTCCATGGTGCTGGGGAAATTCGCCCTTGGAATACTTTACGACCGGGTGGGCACAAAAACCGCCACGCTCATTGCGGGTCTGCTGATGACTCTCACCTGTGTATTTTTGATATTTATCAAATCTTTGCCGTTTCTGGTGTTGATGCTGGTCACTTTTGGGATTGGAATCGCGATGGGCACGGTTTCGATAACCTGGATGACCAATTACTTCTTCGGAAAACAGGAATACAGTAAGCGTTATGGCGGGGTTCAATTCGTCAACAGTCTTGGGGTGGCAACCGGCATCCCCTTTGTTACGACGCTGCTTGAGAAGGTGCCCAACGTCCCATTGATTTGGCTGACCGTAGCAGGATTGAGCCTGCTCATGCTTGTGTTGTACATGGCGAGCATCCAGGGCAATCGAAAAACCCGGGAAGAATCAGCATCAGGTCTGATTAAACCTCACCCGTCATCGTAGGAGTGTTGGAAGGCGTTGCTCAATCCGCCAAAATGAGGCATTCGTAGGGCGGAATGAGCCTCCTTTGCTCACTCCGCCAATATATGCGAAATCGTCGGAGTGAGCCCGCAAATCGCGAATAAACGCAAAATGTCGTTGGGCGGTCTCATTCCGACCTACACAGAAAATCCGCGCGTAGGTCAGGTTCTTCCGCCTGCCCCATAGCAAAGCGGATGGGGTGAAACCTGACATCACGAATGTTGGCAAAAGAAAATCATCTAGGATTGGTCCCCGACGTCAGGTTGAACCGCGCAACCTGACCTACGGCTGAATACACATCCTTTGCTCAATTCACGATAAAGCATCCTTCGTAGGGCGGGATGCGCCTCCTTTGCGCACTCCCCAATATATGCGAAATCGTCGGAGTGAGCCCGCGAGAGATTTATGTTTATGAAATGGTAACTGGCGGTCTCATTACACGGCTTCGCCGGTACTTCGTCCGACCTACATCATCAATTTCATCAATCTCCCTCTCACTGGTAAAATTACTTATCATGGAAAACCCCTCTGCCAGCCCAATTACACCAGAATTAGCAGCGTCGCTGATGCCATCGCGACCGGATGATTCCTTCAAAGGCACATTCGGCAAGGCGTTGGTAATTGCTGGCTCACGCAATTATACGGGCGCGGCAGGGCTGGCCATCCAGGCCGCCTTACGAAGCGGCGCCGGGTTGGTCTTCGCGGCGATACCTGAAAGTATCCACGCCCCACTGTCTGCCAGTATTTCGGAAGCCATCTGGCTGGTTCTGCCTGAGAAAGATGGTGCCATCACTGCGGATGAATGGGCAGACCTTGAGTCAAGGGAAAAGGCAGGCCTTTTCCCTACGGAGGGAAAAGATGCTGTTTTGGTGGGTCCGGGTTTGAACCAGACGGAAGGCACGCAGGCTTTCCTGCTTGGCTTGCTGGAACACCTGCGCGAACATGCGCCCAACCTGCCCCTGGTGGCGGATGCGGAAGCGCTCACCATCTTGAGCCGGCAACCTAACTGGCACTCTCTTTTGCCAAATCGTGCCGTGCTGACTCCGCATGAGATGGAGTTTTCCCGCCTGACCGGTCTCTCTTTGAGTGCGATCCACTCCAACCGATTCGATCTTGCCGTCACCTACGCGCAGGAATGGCACCAGACTCTGATCCTGAAGGGTCCCAACACGCTGGTCGTTTCGCCCGAGGGGGGTTGCCGCATTTTGCCCTTCGCCAACTCGGTCCTGGCGCACGGAGGCTCTGGCGACGTGTTGGCCGGCTTGATCGTGGGGCTGCTCGCACAAGGCATCGCGCCCTTCGACGCGGCCACGCTGGCTGCCTGGCTGCACGCCCGCGCCGCTGAACTTGCGCTGGTTGAGGTTGGTCACCCGGCCGCCACCCTGCCCTCTGATATCCTTCATCACATTGGTAAGGCTATGGCAGAACTGAACTGAAGCCTGCCATCACCGCATTAATTTTAAACAAACCCTTTTGTTCTCACTGGTCTCCCGGTTACTCGTTTGAGACCTAAAGGTCAAACACGTTTCAAGGTACCCAGAGGGCAGGCTTCGCACTCAGGAGACCATGAAAGAACAGAGGTGCTTAAAGGTAAACTGGGCAGTTGGATTTAGTCAGCCGTGGTTGTACTTCAAATTGCGTAGGTTTTGCCGTTATAGTTTGTCTGGGCTTTTGTGAGATTTTTCTTTGCTAATACAACAAGATGGCGTTCTCCGCCAGATTCGTCAACTTCTGCAAAAATAATCTCAAAAACCGCCTGTTTCAATAGCTCAAGATTCTTGTCCATACCATAATGACTCCAATGCATCGTTACACCATGAAATTCTTCACAACCTTCCCATTCCTCATAGCCTAAAGTAGCCAGAAATAAACCATCATCCTTTATAAAACCATAAATGCTCTTAATTAGCTCCAGGTGGTCTTCTTTTGGAATATGAAATATTGCATAAAAAGAAACGATAGCGTCAAATGAATTTTTTTGGAAATCCATTTCTGACATATCTCCTACCAGATAAGTTGCCTCAGGGACATTTATTTTAGCCAGTTCAATCTGTTTCTCTGAGATGTCCACACCGGTTAAATGATGTCCTTTAAGTACTAAATAGTCATCAACTGGTATTCCAGCACCACAACCGACATCCAGGATTTGAGAGTTTGCCTTTAAATGTGTATTTAATTTTTCCAAGTATTTTTGGTTCGGAAAAATGTCCCGATTCAAACCGTATGCATCAGCACACAAGTTATAGGCATCCTTAACCGACTTCCTCATGTTTTCCATTGATAGATTGTAACCCACACATCGTTGTCCTGAATGAGCCCAAAGAGGGAAGCAAACGCGTAGGGATAATAGCAAAAAGTCGATAATCTGGATCGGATTTTCTGGTGGACGTCCACCAGCGATAGCTGTCTTTTGCAACCAAATAGCGCTTCAAGAAATTTCACTTCTTGTATTTCTCAGGCATCTGTATAGAATTAATCCCATCCCATAGATTTCCATCCCCGCCGAGGGAGTTGGAACGGCAAGTTCGATCAGTCTATTTGTTAAATAAAGGAGAATCTTTTTATGGATACCGTTGCTATTGTGCTTTGGATTGTTGGATTGATTTTCATACTTGTAACACTGATCAACATCATCAAACGGTCAATTAAGACCAAACGATGTACCACACGCGCGTCCGCAATCGTCACTGACATAAAAGAAAAAGTCAGTCGAAAAAACAATATTGTGTCACGCGAGTTCATTCCAACCATCTCCTACAATGTCGACGGCAAGCAGTATTCAAGAGAATTTGCCAAGGCGTATGTTGCTGACACCTACCGTGTCGGTCAACCGATTGAGATCATGGTCAATCCAAACAAGCCAACGGAGATCAACAAGCTTGGATCGAACAACAAAGCTGATTTGGTGATGTTGATAATTGGTGTCGTGATCATCGTTATCGGTGCTGTGCTGCTTTTAGTAAAGTAAACAGTCAATGCAGCTACATGCTTAAAGAATAAGAACGAAGCAATCTGGACTGCTTGCCTGAAGCAAGACTTAGGATTTACACGAAGCTTAACCATCAAACCAATCTTCGCTTTGATAGTGAAAGACTTAACCCTGAATTAATTCTGCGGCAACAGGCTGTGAGTTTAGATTGCTTCACAAAAGATGTTCGCAATGACAGATTAAGGAAAATGTTCGCGGTGGCAGAATAAAAAAGACCCCTTACAGATCAACTGCAGAGGTCTTCCAATCCGGAACTGCCTTACTAATCCAACAGGCGTTTCTCGCCTTCCAAGGCCCGGATGCCGGCAACGTTCTGCGAGACTTCGATCACGCCCTTGTATGCTCCGGTTTCATTGCGCAGGGCAAAGTAGCGGATGTGCACAAAAGCTCCCTGCATCTGGATCCAGAATTCCGCCACATCCCGTTTGCCAGCCTTGAAATCTTCGACAATCTTCTGCACCACGTGCACGCTCTGCGGCGGATGGCAGTTTTGCACTTTGCGCCCAATGATGGCGGCGGTGCGGGTGAAGATCCGTTCCTTGCCCTGGGTAAAGTAGCGCACTTCATCGTTTTCGTCCACGAAGGTGACGTCCACCGGCAGGTTGGTGAGCAGCAGGTCGATCTGCTCCGCGCTGAGCGCGCCCGTCTTTAGGGGAATGAGTCCTGATGGGACCGAGGCGCTTACCTCAGGCTCGTACGAATACGAAACTGGCGCCTTGGTGACTTTCCCGGCGATTTCGTCTGCCATCTGCTGCCAATCTTCCGCGGTAAAGAAGCTCAGGGTTTCCGGAATGAGCACCTTTTCTTCCTTATAGACCATGTCCAGGACCTTACGCGCGACTTCCGTAAACGCGCTTTCCACCGAGATAATCAGGGGTCTCTGAGGCTCAAGCAGAGTGATGAATTTTTTGATCTCGTTGCGAATGTCGTTGTCGACGCCCCACATCACCTGCATCTGACCGGCAAAGCCGTGCTTCTCCAGGATCGGGAAGATCATGTTTTCTTTTTTGTCGTAATGATTGAGCACAATGCTCAGGTTTTTGGCGTTTTGGCGCAGTTGCTCCAGCACCCCAAACTCGCCTTCAGTGAAACGGCGGACAAAACCCTGGATGGATTCGATTGTGCGCGCGATCAGTTCATTTTCGATGCGGAAATCGAACAGGGGATGCCCCGGCTTATTCTCAGGCGCGGGTTCGGAATCCAAACCAGACTGGAAGACTGCCACGTGCAGATCACATAACTTCTGAACCTCAGCCACGGGCAAGCCTTCGGCGATCACCTCCCGCTCAGCCGCGGCGATATCTTCCGCGCTGGCATTCGCGATGATGTGACCATATTCTTTCTGAAGTTGTTCCACTGTTTTGCCCAAGTGCAATTGCCGAATAATGCCCTTGACTGCTTCCTTGCGCTGGCTGGCGTTGTTGATGTGTTCGCTCATAATTCTCCTTGGTTATCTTAGTGAAATTAAAAATATACGCATACCTGGCGCTGTATCTTACCAGCGCCTGGCAGCATTTTCAAAGCGATGAATGGGTTCAATACATATGAGACGATGCTGGGGTTAGGTTAGGGTGATTACGTTCAATATACTGTTTAGGGGTCAGATTGTCCAGAGCGCGATGAGGTCGGATATTGTTGTAGACCCATT
>Ga0116157_10000112_pt1 | contig 91489 bp, 52 predicted proteins | sample AD_UKC048_MetaG_FD_89882 | JGI IMG/M metagenome (GOLD analysis project Ga0116157, IMG submission 89882) | Active sludge microbial communities of municipal wastewater-treating anaerobic digesters from USA - AD_UKC048_MetaG | ecosystem: Engineered > Bioreactor > Anaerobic > Digestate | place: USA... | reverse complement strand
CTCTTGAGCCAGATCACAGGCTTCAATCCCGCGTGGGACGGATCGGCGCTCGCCAGCTTCCTTTCCTGAAACTCCTTGGAGGACGGGCTGCCGGTCAGGACGCCATGCTTGATCAGCCATGTCGTGTTCTGGCGGACTTCCCAGAACTCGGTATTGATCGCTCCGTCGAAGGAGTCCTCATAGACCAGCCTGGTGCTCTTGAACAACTCGGACCTGTATTCCGGGCTGCCCGCCCGAACCGAGGGATCCCCCAAAAGGGCCAGCATGAGGATGGGCAGTACGGCAAAGCTGAGACGGTTTTTCACAAGTGGGGTCATTGATGCAGGCCTCGTCCTACGCGGCGAGCGCCGCTTTCGCGTGGTTCGGACTTCGTGCTGGCCAGAGTGCGTCTGACCCGTTCGATGAAGCAAGCTGGCAATCATCGCGAAAGACATCGTGCAACCTCCTCGTCATGGCGCCTGCGCCCGCTTTCGTTTTCGGCTTCCCTTCTTCTTCGTGTCGACCGCGGTCGAATCCTCGGTGGTCGCGGCCGGGGCGACGCCCTCGATGACCGGCACGGGCGGGCGGTCTTTCTGCCACGCGTCGAGTTCGCCGACAAGTTCCTTGATGATTGCGGCGTGGGCCGGGTCACCCGCGAGATTCTTAGTCTCCAGCGGGTCCCCCATCAAGTCGTAGAGTTCGTAGGAACCCTGTCCTCGGGGTTCATGGATGAGCTTGTACTGTGGCGTGCGCACCATCCGCATGTTCCGCTCGGCAAACGCGCGATTCTTCCAGTGGTCCTCCTCCCCGGCGACGAGCCCCGTCATGCTTCGGCCCTGGATGCCCTGCCGCGGCAGCGGCACACCCACCATCTCGCAGAGCGTCGGCATCACGTCGATGCTCTCAACAATGTTGCTGACGACGGTGCCGCGGTTGAAATGCACCGCGAACGGGCTTGCTGCGGGTGCCTTCACCAGCAGCGGAATGCGCGCCGAGCCCTCATACATCACCCCTTTGAACCAGCGGTTCAGGTCGCCGAGCATGTTGCCGTGGTCGGCCGTGAACACGATGAGCGTGTCATCGGCAAGCCCGACCTCGCTGAGCTGGGCCAGCAATCGGCCGACATTATCGTCCACCATCGTAACTTTCGCAAAATAGGCGGCGGTCATCGCCCTCACGATCTCCGGATCATTGACCTCGTGCCGGTTCTCCTTGGTCTTCGGACCGTTGGACGGGTCCTGTCTGAACGTTGGCGGGAGCGGGACTTTTTCAGGAGCGAACATGCCCCAATACGGCTCGCACAGGTGCGACGGGCTGTGCGGGTCCAGATAGCTCACGAAAAGGAAAAACGGCCTCTCCTTCTGGTGTTGTCGCAGGAAGTCCACCGCGCGGTCGGTGACCCAGAATGTCTGAGAGTCCTCCTTGGGGTACGCGAGCTTGCCCAAGTCACGGCCGAGGGGGTCATCAGGGAACGGTTGTATCTCGAGCTTCCGCGTCGCGCTTCGCCCATGCTTTCTCTCCAGGTCCTGCGGCCACGAGGGCAGCGTCTGGGGGCCCTCTCCGGCAAATGACCAGAAATAATCGAAGCCATGGTCGAGGTTCTCGGGGCTGAAATGCAGCTTGCCACTGATGGCGGTCTGGTAACCAGAATGCTTGAGGATCGCGGGAAGCAGGACCTGAGGGTCTCTCGTCGGCGTGCCATTGACGGTGGCGCCATGGACGTGCGCGTAGCGACTACTGAAGAAGCTGTAGCGTGACGGCGCGCAGATCGGCGCCACGGTGTAGGCGGTGGCGAACCGAGTCCCCTCACGGGCGAGGCGGTCGAGGTTCGGCGTCCTGACGATGGGATGGCCCGCGCAGCTCATCACGTTCCACCTCATCTCGTCCACCATGATGAAGAGGATGTTGGGTCTTTCCCCTGCAGGGGCTGTCAACGGAAGATTCAGGAGACACCCGAGGAAGGCGATCGAACGTCGTTTCATGCGAGATGGATATGTTCAGACCGAAGCATCATTCGTGCGCCCCGTGTGTGACCCGTCGCGATGGCGGACATCAAATCCGGCAGCGCGACCACGGCCGTTGAAGGTTCCGTCATTTCAACTCCACGGGCCACGATGTCCGGGTGCCTGGGGTGCTGGGTGTCCTTGCTCTTTCACACACGGGTATCCTAAGCGCGCAATAGCACGATGTGTCGCGATTGGGACAGAATTGGAGGAAACAGACCCCGAAAGCTGGCCATTTTTCCCAAAGGGCGGATCCGCGCATCCTGCGAAACACTGATACAGCGGACTCTAAAGAAGCTCATCTGCCCGGCCGCAAGGCCGACTGCCACTTGGGGATGGACGGCTGACCGACTTATTGGACCTTGAGCAGCTCCACCTCGAAGATCAGGGTGGAGTTCGGCCCGATGGGGCCGCCGGGGGTGCCCCTGGCGCCGTACGCCAGATCAGACGGGATGACGAAGCGATACTTGGCGCCTTCTTTCATGAGCTGGACGCCTTCGGTCCAGCCGCGGATGACGGCGTTCAACGGGAAATCGATCGGCTGCCCGCGCTTGTAGGAGCTGTCAAACTCGGTGCCGTCGATCAGCGTGCCGCGGTAGTGCACGACGACGGTGTCGTTGGCTTTGGGTTGCTTGCCGGTGCCCTCTTTGATGACCGCGTATTGAAGGCCGCTCGCAGTGACCTTGACGCCCTCGTTTTTCTTGTTTTCGGCCAGATACGCCTCGCCGGCGGCTTTGTTGTCTTGTGTCATAAGAGTGCTCGGAACACCACCGGGAACGCCGAGGGTGAGAAAGAGAGAGAAGAAAGACGGTCAGATCTCACGCCCGCACAAAAGAGGAAATTCGACAAAAAGCAAGTGTGCGGCGCCCCGTCCATGCCGCAGCTGGTACCGGCCACCCCGACGTAGGGGCATGGCTCGTCCGTCAACCTCGTTTCACAGGACATCGCCACCGCGTGTAGATTCAAGGCCTTGATTGCCGCTCTTCGAGAAAGGCGCGCATCCCGGTCAAGTCATCGGTGTTCAGCAGGTCCACTCCACTTTCGAAGAGTTTCGACCACATCGCGGGTACGTCGGGCGTTCCCCAAAAGCGGATCTTGCGCCCCTGGGCGTGCGCCTTCTCCACGAGTTGGCGAAGCAACTTGGCGTCCCGGTCTGGAAAGGGCCCGGCTCCGCGCCACTGGAATAGGCTTTTCCAATTCTGGCTGACGAGGGGAATCAACCCCGCAGGCGACGAGTTTTCCAGATCCTCGGGGCGGCCATCAAGCGCGGCTAGGCGAACGTGTTCGGCCTCCATCTCGGCCCGGGGCCGATTGCCGGAAATGATGACGGTGACTGCATTAGGGTGAACGCCGTCCTCGGTGAACTGGGTCAGCATGGGGGCATACGCGCGCAGCATGTCCCGGAGCACCGAGTAGGTCGCTGTTGCCTCGGACTTGAAGTCTATCAACAGGACCACCGCAGGACCGTCACGGTAGACCCGGCCATTGTTTCTCGTAACACGCGCCTGCAACGGATCGAGGTACAGCGCCTGGAGCGTCCGTTCCTTTGCGACCTTGTCTCGATCATGGGCCACGAGCAACTGCCCCTCAATCAGATGAATGTCGGCTTCCACACTGCAAAAACCTTGCTCCAGCGCGTCGAGCAACGGCCGCGGGTGCTCGTAATCGTTGTGCGCGTGCGCCCGGGTCAGCGGTTTGATGGGCGCCGGCTGCGCCGTTGCCGCTAAAGGGCAACCCGCCATCACAGTCAGCAACAAAACAGAAAGCGCTTCCGCCCAAGCGCGTCGAAGCAACAGGTCAGGGGCATCGTCCTGCATTGGGCGTGATAATGATCGGCAGGGTAACCGGAGTCGAAGAAAAACGAATAACTTGCGCATGCCTGCGAGCGGGCCACGGATCCCGAAATCCTCCTATAAATCGATGGACCGTCGCGCATCCTCGCGGCAAAAGAGAAATCACTATGACTGACGGGAAGGATTCGGGCATCAAGAGCGCCTTCGATCTCGCCATGGCGCGACTGGAGAAGCGCGACGGCAAGATGGCGACATTGAGCGACGAGCAAAAGCGCGCCATCGCCGAGGTGGAGTCCAAGGCCAGGGCGAAGACCGCCGAGGCCGAAATCATGTTCCAGCAGAAACGGCGCTCGGTTCAGGACACCGGCGATTCCTCTCAGATTGAGGAGGTTGAACGACAGCTCCGTTCCGAGCTCGACAAGATCAATCGCCAGGCCGAGGCGGAGAAGGAACGCATCCGCCGGGGCTGAGTCAGCAGCGCCCTGCCGTTCGCGGCCGCGACGACGAGGTACGGAATCCCGCTGGCCGACAGAGTCTGCAGGGTCTTGCCTTGCGAATGCGGTCAAACTCGACGGCGCTCCACGTCCGCAGCGAGAAAATCACACGTCCAGTTCCACCGCCGAACGGTCGGCGATGATCAGCGGATAATCTGCCAGTGGGGCCGAGGGAAGCGCCCACCCGCCCCGGGCGCGCTCCGCGCGCGTCGGGCGATGCACCGTTGCGTTGAGCGGATCGACGAGCACGGGAGACTCGATACCAACCGCCGAGGGGGCAGGTACGCTAATGTTGGAGGTTAGGCGGGGCATCGCCTTCATCAGGTTAAGCGGCAACCAGTAGACGTGCAGCGGGCTCCCGTTGCGGATGAACGATCCCTTCATCAGCGCCGTTTGATTCCATGTCGAATCGGCGCCAGGGCCACTCACGTCAAACGACAGGTCGGCCGCTTCGCTTTGAGCGTCAAATAGGGCGCACAGGCACTGGTAGGCAAAATATGACGGTTTCGGCGTGTAGTCCTCGCCCCTCAGCAGGCCCTTGTAGTTCATCCCCCCCAGATGAACCATGCCCGCGTCTTTGCGATCGGGGTACAGAACATCGACGGAATGGAAATAAGAGGTCATCTCGATCCGCAGGCGCAGGTCGCTCATCGTGCGCCTCAGAACCCACCGGGCCTGGAGATCCTCCGTCCAGTCGTACTTCCCGAGCGCGCCAGTACTGCCCGGCTTTGATGGGCATCCGCTCTCGCCCTGCCACAGCGCCTTCTTCAATTTGTGCTCCGCCAGCACGGCCCGGCATTCGGCGATCGACGCCTCATACTTGTCCTCGGGCGTGGGCCGATACCAGTGATATGAAACCTTGTCGACCAGATCCCCGAGCCCCAGATCAAAACAACTCCTGAAATAGGCCGGTCCCCAGACCGTCGGTCCGAGGATCACGGCGCCCGGCACCGCATGGCGGATCACCGGGGCGGTCAGCCGCACGAATCTCACGTACTCGGCCGGACTGGCCTCATTTGGTTTCCAGAAATTGGGATGATTCGGCTCGTTCCAGATCTCCCAGTGCTTCACCCGATCGCGGAAATGCTCGCCCAGCGCCCGCACGAAACGCAGCCAGCCCTGTTGCGCCCCCTCCGTGCCCAGCGGTATCCATCCGACGGCGAAACTGTCGGGAGCCTCGGGCGTGTAGAGCCAGTTGCCATAGCCCAGATTGAACCAGGGCTGAATCCCCAGCCCGAGCAGACGGTCCACGGCCGCATCGAGCCACGCGAAATCGTACTGGCCTTTGACCTGCTCGCAACGTCCCCAACCGGTCTGCATGCGCGCCCACTTCGCACCCAGTCGCCCCAGGTGCGGATATACCCGTTCGGGATCAAACATCTGGCGATCCAGCGTCTCAAACCCCACCCCCAGCGGGGATGCGGCAATCGCCGAAGCGGATCGCGGACGCAATTTGCCGATCACCTCCCAGCCGTCCGGGACCTGCTCCTGGGCCGCCAAACGCGACAGCCAACCCGCGCCGCCGACGGCCAGCGATCCCCGCACAAATGACCGTCGCGAGATCGTTGTCATGCGCACCCCATCTGTCGCATCAGTCCACTTTGTCAGCGGGCGATGTAAGACCGTCAAGCGCATTCTCTACCTGCAATTCAAGCCGCCCGACCGCGCGATTCAGAAGATCACGGCAAGAATATGGGTACTAGACTTCGCGCGAACCGATGTTGGGGAACGAGCAGGACCTCAGCGGCCTTCCGGAGCGAGCGAGGCCCTCAAAGTACCGGTGTTGGCAAAGTCCCAAGTGCCACCGTAGCGAACGTCGTCAATGAACCAACCTTTGATGGATTTGCGCAGCATGATCCGGTCGGTCCACCTCGTGCGCTTGCCCCCTTCAGCATGCGTGCACACCACCGGGACTTCTGCCCGGTCGCCCATGACCGCTGCTTCACCAATCTCGAATGTCAGAGGCCCCTCGAAGAGGCTGCTGAAGAGGTCGCCCTCAATCCATGGCGGCTTTTCATCGGGATGCTTCTTGATGAAGTCCGCCTGCTCTGCTCGCGCGCGTTGGAATGCGGCGGCCAGTTCCTCGGTCATGCGCGGTGCGAGGGCGGACCAGCTCGCCCCGCTCGGGAGGCCGGTCACTCTTAGGCGGCGGAGTTCACCGTAGAAGTACCGGGCGGCATCCCTCGGCCCGGCGGAAACACCCGTGACCCGTTCCCCGCTTTGAAGAGTGTTGGCCTCCACAAGAACAGAGAGGAAAAGCAGAACGGCGTTCTTCATATCAGCGGAAGTAAGCCCGCATGCCGAATCCTTCAAACGCATCTGCGGCGAAAATCGCTCCCGCGATCACCGGCCACCTGGCGCCGAAAGCGGATCCGACGCACCGCTCAGTTTTCAAACTCGGGAAGGTAGCCCCGTCTGGGGGGAACCAGCCCGCCACCGGCCTGGGCGGCGGCATCGTGGTAGGCGCCGTAGAACGGGCTGCCACAATCGAGCCAGAGGGCGATGCGGTGGCGGTCCTCGTCCGACAGACCGCAATTCCCGTGGTCGCAGTCGAGCCTCTGCATCAGTTGCGAGGCGCGTGCACCGAATTCGCATCGGTCGGGCGCCGCCTCTTTCCCGAGACTTACCCCATCGCCGTCGGCCGCAAACCAGGCGTACTTGCGGAGATCGACGTAGCTATGCGTCCAGCCGTTGTAGAGGCTTTCGACCCCACAGAGCCGATCGGCGCGTGAAATTTCGTCCTTGTTCTCGGTCTCAAACAGGTGGGAGCGGAGGTCGGGTCGGCCGGATCGGCCATCGTGGCAGCCAATGCAATTTCGGTCGAGGATCGGTTGGACCAGGCGGGGAAAACTGAGGGGATAGGAACCATGCGACTCGGGCTCCAGTCGCGCGGGCGGCTTCTGCCATGCGAGCGGCTCCGGGGATCCGGCGGGTTCAGTTCCACGCGCGGGATCGTGACAACCGCCGCAGACCCGCGTTTCCCCGGGGCGCAGGCGGGTGGCCGACCTCATCGCGACGATCGCCCGACCGCGCTCGTCCAGCGCCTGCATGTAAAAGTCCACTCCGGCTGGCACCTCAAACCGCGCGCTACCGTCTGCCTCGACCCCCACGGTGCCCAGCACACCGCGGGCGAGCGTCCCAGCCGCATAACCTATGCTCGGCGCTTCACGTCCCACGTCGCCTCTTGGGAACACCTCGACGACGCGCAGCGCAGTGATTCTGGCGCCGGGCGAGTCGGGGTTGCCGCTTTCATTCACCTTGGTAATGGCGATGACGCCGCGGTGCCCGTGTCCGGATGCGCCCGCGGGCAGCGCCCTTTGCCCGACTTCGTCCTTGGACCCCCCGGGTGCCGGGAACGCGGTCCAGGCCCCGGCGCCGAGAACGGTCGCAGCCAGCAGCAATAAACGTCGAGGAGTCATCAAATTCGGCCCAGCGGCGGCGCGGGTGGGCGATCTTCAGCGCGAGAGCCTCGATCCGTCAAGTCCAGGAGGGCCCCTGCCTCGTGCGCGGACTCCCGCCGCTCCCCATCGCCCGGATCCATCGAGTGGCAATTTGCCGATTCGAGAATCCAACGCAGCGTATCCGCCAAAGGCGCATACCCATGAATACCGAGTTCAGATACCGTCGCCTCGACAAAACCGACACCGCCGTCCTCCTGGTCGATCGCCAGACCGGTCTCACGAATTGCGTGCAAGACTTCTCACCCGACGACTTCAAGAACAACGTTCTCGCGCTCGCAGACACCGCGAATTACTTCAAGCTGCCGACGATCCTCACGACCAGCTTCGAGGATGGTCCGAATGGCCCGCTCGTGCCGGAGTTGAAGGCGCTATTCCCCACGTCTCCTTACATCGCGCAACCCGGCAACATTAACGCGTGGGACAACGAAGACTTCGTGCGTGCGGTGAAGGCGACGGGCAAGAACCAACTGCTCATCGCCGGCATCGTCACCGAGGTCTGCGTCGCATTCCCCGCCCTGTCGGCGATCGAAGCCGGCTACCAGGTGTTCGTTGTCTGCGACGCTTCCGGGACTTTCAACAAGACCACGCGCGAAGCCGCTTGGGCGAGGATGTCCGCCGCGGGCGCCCAGCTGATGACGTGGTTCGCCGTCGCGTGCGAACTGCACCGCGACTGGCGCAACGACATCGAGGGCATCGGCGCTCTATTCGCAAATCACCTGCCCAACTACCGCTGTCTCATCAACAGCTATCTCGCGCAACAGAAATAGCGACGCCGGGCGTGATCCGCCCGCCAGTCATATTCCCCATCATCAAATCGGGAGTCCGCTGGAACCAGTGCGCTTCCAGCACGTGTTCCCAAATCACTGACCGGCCAACCGGGCATTCGCCTCGCGTCGCAACAGGTACGTCGGCGTGCAGCTCCACGCATGGCAATAGCTGTTCATGAGGTGGCTCTTGTATGGGGAGGCATAATCATCCTCGGGAACGAAGACCTCCCAGAAAGTATCGGCGCCTTTTGCAATCATGCCTCCCCAATATGACTGCATGTGCCGCCGCGCCTCCTCGCGCAAACCCGCCGCCAACAGCGCCTCTACCACATAATGATGCATATAGGGTGTCACCGGCCTCTCGGCCGTAGTGTGGTGCATCACGCCCGCCATCGCGCGCCTCGATTGCTCCGCCGACGGCACGCCGGCTAGCACCATCCACGCCTGCGAAGCCCATGACAGCTCGCGCTTCGGGCCGCTCACAAACATGCCGAGGGATTCGTCCCAGAGGCGTGTGCGTGCCGCCGATTCCATGAGCGCAACGGCTCTTGAGATGAAATTCGCCTCGTCTGTCTTGCCGAGCTTCTCTGCCAGCTTCAATGTGGCCCGCAGACCACAGAGCACGATGGCGTGTTCCGGCGCCTGCTTGTCGAGCGTGCGATGCCAGTCGACAAACAGCCACCAGCTCTTTGGCGGCTCGAGCAGTCCGCTCGCACCAACCGGTTCGAGCGTAAAATCCAGCTGCTTCAGGACCAGGGGCCACAGATCTTGCGCCGTTTCAGTATCCCCGCTTGCTTCGAGATACTCCAAGACGGTGGGGGCAAACAGTGCGGTATAATCTAGGATGCTGTTGTCGCCACGCGACGGCTCCGGTCGCTCGAAGGAGCACGTGCCCACCAGGCCCTGTTCCGTCGCCGTCCCCGCAAGGATGTAGAGCGAGCGCTTCACCAGATCGTAGTTGCGAAAGGTGGCGTAGTTCGCGAGCGCCTGCAAACGCAGGTCGCCCAGCCAGAGGCGACGGTCCCGCTTCGGGCCATCCTCGAACACCGTCTGCATGCAATCGCGCAACGTGCGCCGCGACACTCGGTCCAGCGCATCCTCATCGGCATTGCGCGGCGAGAAAGGGGGCAGGTGCGACTCGTCGGCAGAGGTGATGGCCTCCGCGCCGATGTCTGAAAAGCCGAATTTGCCGTGCTTGCTGCACGAGACCACCGTCACCTTGGCGTAGCGAAATGCGTAGCGGCGCGGCAGCGTCACCTTCTGCGGCACATCGTCCAGGTTCACCACCTCGTCTTGGAGCCACGAGCGCGTCAGGCCGCCCTCATATGGATCGAATGGCTCCGCCACCTCCGCAGGGACTTCACCGAAGACAAACGACAACCGCACCGGGGCGTCCACAGGAATCTCAAACCGCCGCACCGAGAATGAGAAGTGCCCGACAAAATGTTCGCCAAAGTCCAGAATGAAGCTGTCGCCCGGCAAAAGCGGCCGGTTGCAGACCGATTCGGGCTTGTCGGTCGCAACGATTTTCCAGCCTTGAAAGCCAGCCGTGTCCCGTTCGGCCCTGACGACAGCCACGGGCTTCCTTGGCGACCTCAGCAGTCTTGGAGTGCATTTTTCAGCCTTCGCCAGCCACGAAGCGCGACGTCCTTTGACGAGCTGCAGCTGCCGCTCGAACAACTCGGGTTCGATCGATACAGCAGCCTTGATGGTTCCTTCGTGTCTCGGGTCATTCCTCGGCCCTTGCGCAGGGAGCGGCGATGCCGCGCCCAAAAGAACCAGGAAACCGACGCACGAGTGTGATTTGATCGTATGGTTCATCAAATTCACACTTTAGGTCCTGGGGCGGATGGGGCCAGCGGGAAGATATGAAAATCGTTTCCAGGGTCTCCGACTCGCCCGTCGCCATTCCCGCTCGACCGTCGTGTCCAGTCTTCTAACCTGTCGAAATGGATGGCATGCCACCGCCGACCACGCACTCAGCCCTCTCGCGCGCCTGGGCGATCCTGGCGCTCGGTTGCCTGACCGTCTGCGCGCCAGACAATTCATCTGCAGCTGGGCCGGAACCGCCCGCAAAAACGCCCGCCCCCGGATTGACACTCCACGTGTCACCGTCGGGCAATGACGCCTGGTCGGGCCGACTCGCTGCGCCGAACGCGGACGGGACCGACGGCCCACTGGCGACGATCCAGAAGGCCCGCGACATCATTCGCGAGTCCGGCGCCACGGCCGGTGTCCCTCGGCAGCCGTGTACGGTCTTGCTCCGGGGCGGGATCTACCGAGTGAACAAGCCCATTGTGTTCACGGCGGCGGATTCGGGCACTCGCGACTGTCCCGTGTGCTATCAGGCGTATCCGCGAGAGAAGCCTGTCATCAGCGGCGGCCAAGTCATCTGCGGCTGGCAGCGGGATGATGGCGAGCAGAACAGAGCGCGGTGCGGGGGCAAGCTTTGGCGGGCGGCCATCCCGGCTGTGAGCGATGGCCAACCGTGGCGCTTCAACGAACTTTTCGTCAATGGCGAACGCCGCACGCGCGCCAGGCTTCCAAACAGGGGCGCCTTCCTGCGCACGGACGGACCGGTTTCCAAGGGCGATTTGCGAGGGTTCTATTTCAAACAGGGCGACGTGAAGGAGTGGGAGGATCTCCGGCAGGCGATCTTCGTCATCTACCATTCCTGGGAGACGTCCATCCATCACGTCCGTTCCGTGGACACGGCGGCGTGCCAGGTCACTTTTGTCGAACCAGCGCCATGGCCCATGGGCCAATGGGAAAGGCAGCAGCGATACTATGTCGAGAATGTCTTTGCGGCGCTGGATGAGCCCGGCGAGTGGTACCTGAACCAGACCACCGGGACGGTCTATTATTATCCCCTGCCGGGCGAGAATATGGACAAGGTGGAGGTCGTCGCCCCAAAGGTCACATCGACGCTGGTGAGCTTCAAGGCTGAACCCTCGAAGGGTGAGATCATCGAGCATCTCCACTTTCGAGGCATTGCCTTCCAACATTCGAACGCGAACGTGGGGCGTGTCCGCAACCCCGGCCAGGGGGAGATCTACCAGCCCGCCCTCATCATGGCGACCGGCCTGCGCCATTCGAGCTTCGACGACTGCGAGATCGCCCACACGGGCGCGCACGGCATCTGGCTCGCGGCCGGTTGCGAAGACGACATAATCCGGCGCTGCCATATCCACGATCTCGGCGGTGGTGGCGTCTATATCGGCGGCGGCTGGGGGGTGCAGGAGGAAACTCCCGCCCAGCGAATCGTGGTGGACAACAACTTCATCCACGACGGGTCGCATCTCTTCCACGGCGCGCACGGTGTCTGGATCGGCAAGAGTTCCTTCAACTCCGTAACCCACAACGAGATTTCCAACTTCGATTATTCCGGGATCTCGTGCGGCTGGTCGTGGGGCTTCCAACCCAGCTCGGCCAACCACAACGCCCTCGACCACAATCATATTCACCACCTCGGCAATGGCGACGGCCTGAGCGACATGGGAGGCATTTACACGCTCGGCATTTCCCCTGGGACAACCGAACGAGGCAACCACATCCACCATGTTTACAATTATGCCCCGGTGTCGCACGGCTCCGGCATCTATCCCGACGAAGGCAGTTCGGAAATCCTGATCGAGAACAACGTGGTCCACCACGTGAGAACCTGTCCTCTGTTTCAACACTACGGCACGAATAACGTCGTGCGAAACAACATCCTGGCCCTCGGAGAGGAGGCACAACTTCGGCGTTGTCGGGAAGACAGGCCGTGCCACTTCATCGCCGAGGGTAACATCGTCTATGCCGCCATCGAACAGATGCTCGGCGGCGTGTGGAAGAACGGCGACTGGAAGATGGGCAGCAACGTCTACTGGAGCGCGGCCGGCGAGCCGAAATTCAAGGAAATGGACTTCGCGACCTGGCAGGCGAAGGGCAAGGACGTCGGCTCGATCGTCGCCAACCCGCGCTTCATCGATGCGGAGCGCGACGATTTTCGACTGAGGCCTGACTCACCCGCCCTGAAGCTCGGGTTTATGCCGATTGATTCCCGCCACAGCGGCCTGTACGGCGAGGAGGATTGGGTGCACCTCCCGCGGCGCTATCCCGACAGGCCGCGCAACGAGGTTCCCGTGCCGGTCGAACCGCCATTTGTCATCAATTTTGACTTCGAGCCGGACGTGGCGGGCGAGGCGCCGATCGACGGACACCCTCTCCTCGGTGCCCGTCAGGCGATCATCGCTTCGGCCGACACGGCGGCGGGCGGTCAACAGAGCCTCAAGTTTGTCGATGCGCCGGGCGGGCCGCACGCTTGGACGCCACACCTCTACTACCGTCCCACCTGCTCCACGGGGAAATTCCAGCTTTCGTGGGACATGCGAAACACCCGCCAGGCACCCGCCAGTTTCTACATCGAAGCCCGGCAGTGGGACATAGACCCGTACCTCGTGGGCCCCACGGTGTCGGTCACGCCCGACGGCAAAGTCACGGCAGGCAAGCAAACCCTCGGCACGATTCCACTGGACGAATGGGTGCATGTCGACATTCGGTTCGAGCTGGGACAAGGTGCCGCCAAGGTCTGGCAGATCACCCTATCTATCCCAAAACGCGCACCGGTCACCGCCACAATTCCCTTTTCCAGCCCCAAATTCCAGAAGATCACGTGGTTCGGCATTTCAAGCACGAGCAATGCGCCCGGCGCATTCTACATCGACAACCTCAAGCTCGGGACCGCCGCCGAGCTCCAGGCACCGCCGAGGCGCCGCCCTGCCGCCCCTCGCGTCAAGGAAGGGAGGCGCCAGCCCTCAAATCGCGACATGCTCGCCGGATGGTGGAGATTCAACGAAGCCGACGGTTTCACGGCCAAGGACAGCTCCGCCTGCGGTAACGATGGAGACGTTTGGGCCACATGGGCCAAGGGGACGTTCGGATCCGCCATCTTCTGCGAACCGGCGACCAGCCACGTCAGCGTCCCGGATGCTCCCTCGCTACAGTTTGGTTCCGCCGACTTTACCATCGCACTCTGGATCTGCCCAACCCAGTTGAGCATCGCTTCCAAGGATCCCCGCCGCCGCTTCATGAGCAAGGACGCCCCGCCAAGCACATGGTGGAACTTGAACGTTACCGCCGATGGCAGACCGTTTATCGAGATGCGCGACTCGAACATGGCGGTCTGCGCAAACCGCCCGAAGGGCACCATTGCCGAAAACGAATGGACACATCTCGTGGTCGTCGTTGATCGAACCAACCGAAAAACGTGGTACTACTTCAACGGCAAAATGGATAGCGCTCTGGACATCCCCGCCGCATTCACCGGCGCGCTTGACGTCGCCGGTGGCGACCTCTCGATCGGTTCAGATTGGCAGCCCTTCATCGGACTCCTCGATGAGGTCCGAATCTACAAGCGCGCGCTGGCCGAGAGCGAAATTCAGGCCACTTACTCGGCCGAAAAGTTCGGCCGATCTGGCGCGAGGTACGAACTCGTGGAGTGATGCGCCAGATCGCAGCCCTGGCCCACGGGCGATGGACGCGCATCTCCTCTTGGACCCCCCTTTATTTCTCAGTCATGTGAATCTCGCCCTGCCACCCGGGGGGAGGCGGGTGGTCCTGGCGGTGTTGGGCCTCTTTCTCCAGCCAGAAGGCAGGCTCATCGTCCTCAGACAACTGCTTCAGCTTCACACGCGCCTCGTTCCAGTCGCGTCGCTCGAAGTCCGCAAGCGCCTCCTCGTAGAGAGCCACCTGTTCCCGAGTCGCGCCGCTGCCAACGCAGTCCCGCGGCAAGACCAGTTCGTAGATCGGGTAGGCCCGGTCAAACCCGGCGGGCCGCACCATGCAGAGCCTGCGAACCAGCACATCCACGTCTCGCCGCACCGCTGCGGCCGTCTCCTCAGAAAGCAGCACGGGGACACGAAACTTCTTGCCCAACCCCTCCAGCCGAGAGCCAAAGTTCACGGCGTTGCCGAAGACACTGATCTTCATCTGTTGCGGTGGACCGACGTTTCCAACGGCCATGGGGCCAGTGCTGACACCAATGCGACAGGCCGGAAGCCATCGATTGCCCGCGATATCCCACTCTTTCAGATCGGCCAAATCCCGCATGATCGCCCGCGCCGCGCCAACCGCGTCGGTTGCGTGCGATTCTCCTCCCTCGTGCATCGGCCACCCCCACAACCCCAACACGCAATCGCCCGTGAAATCCGCGACCGAGCCGTCCAGCTTGAAAATGGCTTCGGTGACGCGGGCCAAGATCTCCTGATTTCTGCCCAGGAGGAACAGGATCTCGTCGGCGGTTCCAGCCGATTCGGCAACCCGCGACGAGGACCGCCGGTCGCAGAACATAACCGTGCACGTCAGCACCTGGGGCTTCAGCCTGCTGGCATCTTGGGCTACCAACGTTTGAATCCGGGGTGAGAAACAGGCCTTCAATTGCACCTCCCGGCGGAGGTGTTCGTGCGCCGCAAGCAGGGACACGACAAGTCGCCCGATCAGGCCGACCAGCGGGCCCATGCCCACCACCACAGGCTCCGACGCCCCGTGGATCTCGCCATACAATATCAGTTCGCGCCCCTCGTAGAGGAACGCCGATCCACCAGGATCTGCCGCCTCTCTTTCGGGAAAGGGCGTCGCCAGCCGCATCGCCACGATGGCGTCCACGCTGGCAGCAACACTCTGGCCCAGATCCACGGTCGCGCGGTGCCAGAAGCACGCCCGGTATCCGCCCATGGCCCACAGCCGCTCAAGCAGGGTCTGACTCACCCGAAAATCACCGACGGCCGAATGGTCGGAAGTCAGCAAGACGGGCGCCTCCCCCGACGACAATCCGCCGGCAGGCACGCCGACAAAAGCCCAGGCACTGCGACTGGCGCCAAGATTGCGCGCCGCAAGCTCAAGCAACCCTGCCGCGCGATCGAACAGTCCCTTCGCAGATCGCCACTGCGCCAGTCTCCGGGGCAACTCATCTTGGAGCAGTTTCAATTGGACCCGGATCGCGTGCGGCAGGTGCTCCTCAGTTCCAAGACAGAACTGATCTGGCATATGCCCGCCAGCCGCCAACCCCTTCTCGGAATCTGGAGGGGGTAACGCCGCGGCTTTCACGTCCTCGACAAAAGCAAGGTATGTCCGGGGATTGCGCCCGATCCCGACAGTTTCTCCCGGCAGCAGCGTGACACGCCGCAAGATCTCTTCGCCGAAGCGACCCACCCTCACAAATGGATTGCGCGAACCCTCGCCGGGCAGCGGCTCGCATAACTCGATGTCCACCCCCCTCTCGCCGACCCGGGCAACTGAGTGACGGCGGCTCACCACGCAATCAGGCCAGGTGATCGGAAGGACTTTCGACCCGCTCTCCGACGGCGGGCGCCCGCCGCATGGGCTTCGTCCAATGTAAACACTATCACCGGCCTCCACCTCGACAAACGCGCGATGCTCACGGTCGAGAGTGTCAATCGCGACGAGGACCACAATGCCAACCTAATCGAATGGCGCATCGCCCGCAAGCCGATGGCGATGCCGTGTAGTCCTCCGCCGCAACGGGGCCTGAATCCCCCTCATTCCAGATCCGCCAGCCGCCGTCGCACTTCGCGCAGATCCTCCTGCCACTGGGCATGTTTTGGCGCCGTCGCAACCAGCCTGGCGATGATGGCTTCCCCCCTGATGAGATAGGCCTTCGCCGCCGGGCGATTCCCTCGCTGCAGTTCCACGTGGGCGAGATTGGCAAGGCCAACGAAGACGTCCCGCTGCCATTCGGCATTGTCGGAATCCTGCCGGGCGAGCTTTTCCCTGATCTCGAGTGACCGCCGATAGCTCCCCACCGCCTCGTCAAGATGTCCACGTGCATGCTGTGCGGCCCCCGACTTGTTCAGGCCCACTGCCAGGTCCCGCCGCCAATTGATGTTGTCGGGGTTCTGTGCCGCCAACGCCTCCGCGATCTTCAAAGACTGCCCATAGCTTGCCAGCGCCGCATCGAAGGCACCGCGGTCCTGATGCACATCACCCACCTTGTTGAGGCCAACCAAAAGGTCCCTCTGCCAGCCGGTGTTCTTTGGATCCTGTGACGCGAGCCCTTCCGTAATCTCAAGGGAACGGCGCCAATTATCCAGCGCCCCGTCCGCATCACCCTGGGCTTTTCGCACGTCGCCCACCCTGTCCAAGCTCAACGCCAGATCCCGTTTCCAGTCGGCGTTCTTGGGATCTTGCCCCGCAAGTCTCTCGGCCTCCGCCAGTGCGCGCTGGTGGTTCGCGAGTGCCCCATCCAGATCGCCCTCGGCCTGCCGGACATCACCCACCATATTGAGCCCGACCACCAAGTCGCGCCGCCAGGCCGCATTGTCCGGATCACCCCGAACAAGGTTCTCCGCCCCTTCCAAGAAACGCCGGGCGTTGGCCAGCGCCCCATCCAGATCGCCCCGGGCCTTCAACACGTCGCCCACGTTCGCAAAACTCACAGAGAGGTTGCGCCGCCATTCAGGATTTCCGGGCTCCTGCTGGGCGAGCCTCTCCCGTATCTCCAGAGACCGTCGGTAACTGTCCAGCGCCCCGTCTGGATCGCCCTGGGTCTTGCGAACATCGCCCACCTTGTCGAGGCTCACCGACAAATCCCTCTGCAATTCTGCGTTCGTGGGGTCGCGCGCCGCGAGCACTTCCCTCATCTCCAAAGAGCGGCGGTAACTGGCCAGCGCCTCCCCCAGGTTCCCCAGCGCAGACCAGGTATTGCCCTGGGTGTCGAAGTTCACCGAACGGCGCCTCAATTCCTCGACCGACCGCGCCTCTTTGCCCGCGGCCTCGTCCTCCTCTCTCTGCCGATGATAGGCTTCTACCCTCCTGATCAGATCCTCCATTAGATCCAGACGCCCGATGGGCCGCAGCTTGTCACGCAGATCGAAAGTCATGAAATCGACCAGTCCCTCCGCCTGTACCCGAGCCTTGTCGGCGCGGTCGCGTTCCGTGGCGATGCGGCGCTTGGCCTCCTCCGCCTCCCGCCACAGCCAACCCGCCAATCCGGCTGCAGCCATCGCCACGATCGCCATCGCACCAACCATTCCCAGCACCCGCCGGTTGCGCCGAAGCGCCCTGCGCGTGTCCACCGCCTCCAGCGCCTCGACCACCGCCCGCATATCCCCGTACCGCTTCTCTGGCTCGATCGCCATGCAGCGCACGATCACCGCCCGCTTTTCGCGATCCCCCTTCACCCCGGCGGGCCAATTCACGGGACCCGCGCGCCGAACAGCCTCCACGACCAGCTCAATCCACCGCGCGGTGGCGGTTTCTTCCCCCATGCTTTGGCGCAAGGTCGCCAACTGCTCCGCGGCCCCGCTCGCCCAGGTTTCCAGCCGCGGCAGCCTCCCGGTCAACAGCTCAAAGGCCAGCACCCCGAAGCCGTACACATCCCACCGATACCCACTTCCCCCGCCACTCTCGCCCGGTCGCGCCAACTGTTCTGGCGCAGCATACGTCACCGTCCCCACCCTCTCCGCCCATTGCCCCACGCTACCCCGACTCTGACCAAAATCGCACACCTTCACCCCGGCCGGTCGCTCGTCGGTCAAGAGGACGTTACCGGGTTTCACATCGCAGTGGATCACCTCATGCTCGTGCAAATAGGCCAAGGCCGCGGCCACCTCCCCGATAAGGCGCCACGCCTCCCTTTCCGAAACCCGCCCACACCGGCCCTCGAGCGTCCTGCCCCACAACCGCCCGTCGGATCCCCTCTCGGCATGCAGCCCCATCGCGTAAAAAGGAGATGCGCCCCCCAAATCAAAATCGTAGACCGTCACCACGCCGCGATGCTCCCGCACCCGCTGCAACTTCTCCAATTCGCGCGCCACCCGCACGAGATCCACGCGGTCCGGATAGAACAGCTTAACGGCGCAGTCCTGCATGCCCTTGCGGCGCGCCAGGTACACCACCCCGAACCCCCCGCGTCCAAGCTCCTCGCCCAACTCGTAGTCCGGATGCCGGAACGCGGGACTCACACGCCTCCCTCCCAGCGGATCCCGAAGGCAGACCTCATCGTGCGCATCGGCCCGCCCATACCTTTACCATAACTTCTGGGACTCAATGAGTCCAGTGCCAGGTCTGCCTCATTGCGCATCTCCCAGGGCTTTGGGTTATTCGACAGCACCCTGTTGGAGTTCAGCCTTCAGGCTGAATCGGGCACGAAACACGCTAAAGCATGGACTCCAACGGCTTCAATCGAGTGAACCCAAAGCCCTGCGTCATCTCCAAAACAAGCCTGATACGTGCCATGTTCTATGCCCGAAAACCAACCGATCAGCGCGCGGCATTCGGCGTGTTTGGTGCGCGAATGCTGCGCCACTAGTGCTTGTCGCCCTATCCCAATATCAGGTATGCTCGGCCCCTGGAGGACGCTCCTTCGAACCGGACAGATAGCGACCATGAAAACCGCCGCGATCGCCCTTGCGTTCTTCTTCGCCTTCAGCCGCACATCGGCCGCCGAACCGTTCATGGGCGCCTACATCAATATCCCGCAGCTCTTCGACGGAAAGGCGGACCAGCCCTCCCGCGAGCGCTCGATCAGTGAGAATCTCGACCAGTTTCGCGCCAGCGGACTCCGCGTTTTGATGCCATTCGTGGTCACCACCGACAAGAAGGCCCACTACCCCAGCCGCCTGATCTCGCAGAGGCCGTATGGCGATTGGGACCCGCTCGCCCTCCTGATCCGCGAAGGGCGCCGCCGCGGCCTAGAGACCTACCCCGCTGTCTGCGTCATGGCCAGCGGCGGCGACAGGCCCACGGGCATTCTGAAAGAGCATCCCGAATGGGCCCTCCGTGATCGGGCGGGCGAGCCCGTCGGGTACATTTCGGCGGGTCATCCCGACGCCCGCAGGTGGATCGTCGCTCTCCTGAAAGAGATCGCCACCGACTATCGGCCCGATGGACTGCTCCTGGATTATCTGAGATTCCCGTCGGACTCCGCCCAACTGGACCCCGTTTCTCAGGCGAGGTTTGATGCAGCCCATCCCGCCGAACAGTTCCCCCCCGGCAGCCGCCAGCACGCGGAGGAGTTGCTCAAGTACAAGCGCGAATGCCTCACGGAGCTTGTCGGCCAGATCAGCGGCGAATTGCGGGCGCTGGATCCACGGCCCCGAATCGCCCTTTACATGTGGGGCGCGCACGAATTGAAAGGCACCCGCGATTGGCGCGCCTGGGCCGACCGCGGCTACATCGACATGCTCAACCTGACTGGCTACAGTTTCCCGAAGCAGTACGGCGACAAGTACCTCGATGTCCTCGAAGGACGTTTCCGCGACGTGGCCGCGGTGCTCAAAGAACTGGGCAGGCCCGTCGAGTTCACCATCTGCGTCGGCATAAACACCAGCCATGGGAAGATCCGCGAGGCCCGCGAAATCCAGGACTACCTCAGCATCGGAAAACGCTGCGGCGTCCAGGGCGCGTCGCTGTTCACCTGGCACTATCTCCAACCCTACCTCACCGAAGTGATGCGGGCAGGATACTTGAAGGATTTTAGGACGGACCTGCCCCCCGCGCCAAACCGATGACAACCGCCCGAATCGAATCGCGATCCGAGGCAAACCCCTCGCCAAAATGGGCAAACGGAAGAACCCCCCACCATATGCCAGCAACCGCCTCACGACACCCACGCCATGATCGTATCCCACGAGCATAGATTCATCTTTATCAAGACGAGGAAAACCGCCAGCACGAGCATCGAATTGGCGCTGTCCAAGATCTGTGGGGAGCGCGATATCATCACGCCGTGCAAGCAGAAAGATGAGATCATCCGGACGGAAATTGGAGGGCGCGCCCCCCAGCACTACATGGAGCGCTTCCTGCGCTATTCCTTTCGCGACTGGTTCTTGCTGCTGCGCGACGGGGAGCGAAAGCGCCGGTTCTGTAATCACATAAGGGCCGAGTGGGTGCGCGAACGCGTCGGCAAAACGATTTGGGACTCGTACTTCAAGTTCTGTTTCGAAAGAAATCCGTGGGACAAGGTGGTTTCCGCCTTCTTCTGGAGAAGATCGCATGATCCATCGGCGAAGGATCAATATCCCTTGCTTGATGATTTCATTTTCTCCGGCGCGGCGAAGCGCCGTTATTCGGACTTCCCAAAATGCTGCGTGGGCGGAAAGGTCGCGATGGACTTCGTTGGCCGCTACGAGTGCATCGAGCGCGACTGGCACCAGGTGATGCGCACGCTGGGCCTGCCAGAGGACATCAAATTGCCGCATGCAAAATCTGGACTCCGACCCAACCAAAATCCATATCAGGCGATTCTGACCGAGGCACAGCGGGACCGGATCGCAGCCGATTTTGCCCGCGAAATCCGGTATTTCGGCTACTCGTTTTGATGCAGTCGAGGCTCTCCTCGAATGCTCAGGTCCAAGTGAACAAACCGGCCATCTGGCACACGAGGGGGCTCTCTCCAATGCGCGTTTCCCGCCAAATGTCGCGGGCCATGCAATCGGAAAAGCCCAGTTTAGCCTGCCGGACCCCGGTCGCGGATCAATGCCTCGATGTTGCGGCGCTCCTCAGCCTCCATGCGCCGCCGCTTATCCAGGTAGCGCTGGTATCTGCCGATCTCCTCGTCGGTCCAATCATTCGCCTCCGCATAGTCGCCGCAATAGGGCACCAGCAGGTCGATCCAGCACGCGATCTTCTCCAACTCCTCGCGCGCGAGGCGGACCCCGCCGTGGCCTCCTTCCAAAAGCGGGAGCAATGCGCTGCGGATCGAACCCGCGGCGCATGGCGGCAGCGGCGACGGGATCGACTGCGAACCGACCCAATTGACCATGGCCCCATCGCACTGCCCTCCGAACGAGCCGCGATCCCAGTCATTGTTCGCAGGCTGGGCGAGCGTGAGATTGAGGTAAGCATCGCTCCAGTGCCGCTTGGCGAGGCGATCAGTCGTCGCATCGCCGCGCAGGCTGAATGCCGTCCGGCCCGGGACGCCGACTGCCGGCGAGATGGGCGGCGCCCCCCCCTGAAGCGCGGCGGGCAGGGATGCGAGGGCGCTTAACCAATCAGGATCGACTTCGCGATGCACGGGCCGGACCATCTGCTTCGCCTCCATCCTCAACTGCCGATCACCGTGGCATTCAACGCAGTGGCGATCCAAAATGGGCTGTATCTCCCCCTGGAAACTGAATCCTCGGGGCGGGCCGTAGAACGGCGCCAATACCTGCGGCCCAGCCTTCAGGGCAAGCCGGCCCCGATATCCCTCGGTCGGCGGTGCCATGTTCTTGTGCTCATGGCATCCGACGCAAGACTGATTTTCGCCGGGCTGGAGCGTGGCCCAACTGCGCATCGTCTGCAGCGCACGACCCTTCGCATCGAGCGCTTGAAAGTAGACCGGTGTCCGGGCCGGTGCGACGAAAAAGGCCGATCCGTCGTCACAGACCTGTGCCTCACCGAGCACGATCTTCACGTCCCAGGATCCATTCCCGATCGCCACGGGCGTGCTAATCAGTGCCCCACCGCCCGGACCCCTGCTGCCGTTGTTCCCCACGCCCGCCGGGCGGAAATCGAGCGCCACGACCCTTATCTTTTTCACGGTGCCGCGAGGCACACCCGCGAGACCCATCCCGGCATAGATGTCCTGCACGTAAAAAGTGCCATCTGCCTTGCGCGGGTCTACGAGGCTTGGCCGAGGTACCGGTCGCGGCCGCACCACTAGCGGCACGGGCTGCTGGCACGCTACCTCCCGGTCGGACACAAGGAGTTCCCGCCGACCCGCCGAATCCAACCAATAAATCCCGAAGGCCGCATCGCCCTTTCGCCGATCCCTTTTCGCAGGCTGAACCCACCCGCGCGGTGCAAACCCGACCAGGAATTCGCTCCCGCCCAGCGGAAAAGGATACTGGAACAGTTCGCCCACCTGTCCGTACGCGTCGACGCGCTCCGCCCGGGTCTCGCGCTCGGGCGCCACCAACTGTACCCCGCTGTTCTCTTGCCGACCCTTCGCCGGATCGATGACCGCGAGCTTGCCCGCCTGCGTGGAATGATGGCCGCAGAGAATCGCCACCACCTTCTGCGTCCCCGGTATGCCTCGGGCATGCGCGATGGTCGTCGGAAACCAAGAGCCGTTCCCGTAAAATTCCGTCTGCCCCGTTCCGTCTGGATGCATCTGGAACAGCGCCTGCGGGTACACCTGCCCCCGGTCATTGTAATCCCACCGCGTATAGATCACGCGACCATCCTCGAGCACTGTCGGGAACACGGTGTGGACCTGATCAAAACCCAGCCGTCGCAAATATCGGCCATTCCCATCGCAGGTGTACAGGTTGCTAACCTCCGTCCACCAGCAATCCACGGTCTGCACGCAGCGCGTGGACGAAAAAACGATGTCGCCATTCGGCAGATAGGCGGGCTCATAGTCGGCAAAGCCAAGGCCGCTGGTGATATGACGGACGGCCCCCGATGCCGCATCGAGTTCATATAGGTGATAGTCGTCACCATCGAGGGACTTCTTCCAAGCGAATAGAATGCACCGGCCGTTCCATGATACCGCTGGATCACGAATCGCGCCCTGCGGATCCGCCAGCAGGACGCGCACCTTGACTTGCTCGCCTTCCCACTCCAGCAGGCAGAGTTGAGAGCCCGGCAGGAAGTGCCGCTCGTGCTGCGCGTCAGACTGTCCCTCCGTGTAGGCGAAGAACGATGGCCGGATGGTCCGATGCTTCGTGAATACCACCTTTGGCGCCAGCGCCCTCGTGGTCTCCAGGCGGATGGCGCGGCGCCTCGCCGCCGCCCGCAAATAGAGGTCCAGCCATGGAGCCTCGTCATCTGGCCTCCCGCGCTCGCGCAACCGTCCCACCTCCTGCCGAAGCGTCTCTCCCCGCTCGCCCAATTCGTCCAGCACCCGATCGACCATCCCTCGAACCGCCTCCGCCCCATCGGCCGCCGTCACCCACTGTCGGCAATCCGGGCCGCCGTCCTGCAGCCACCAGTCCGTCTCCACAGGAAAATCCTCGTTCAGACGGACGTTCCACTCCTCTGGCACATCGGCCCTTCCGATGGAGCCGTCGTGCGCCGTGGCGCGAAGCGCGACGAGTGTCTCCGAAAACGAGCCCTTTGGGTGGTAGGACAGATCCTGGGCCGACGCGACGAGCACCATCGGAATCAACAGGAGGCAAGTCAGCCCACATCGCGCGCATGTCATCGGGCCAAACATCGTGTGAGCGTAGCAAACAGATCGCGCGGCGTCGATGCGAGGTTGCCGCGAACGTCGCGTTGCACTGCCTTTTTGGAAATGACGGCGTTGCCGCCGGCCACACAACCATCCAGTCGCTGAATCCAACCTAATTGACGTCGCTGAACCGGATCCCCCGGATGTTGATGGCGTGCCATTTCTGGGGATCCGCCGCTCGAATGCTTACCGGAATCTCGCGGCCCGGTGACACCTCGACGCGGCCCACGGACACGGTCAGGTAGTCATACCAACCGGCGGTCTTCATCGCTGTTCCTCGGAATTGTTGACCGGCCACATCAACGATGAAGTCGGTGTCCCGTATGGGCGTGCTGCAGACAACGCTGACCTCGAACGTCGCTTTCGCCGTTACGCGAAACGTCCACGATGCCCAGTCGGCGGGGTCGTCCCAGGCAGCCAGATAATCGTGGTCATGCCGACTTTCGACGCGAAGTCTTCTTCCGTGAAGGTCGGCCCTTCCCGGTTCCAGGCTCACGCTCCCGTCCGCGCTGGGCTCGACGGCCGTATCCGCCTTGGGCAACGGCGCGGGCGCGAGTCCATCTCCCCGCACTTCCAGCGCCAGGGCATGCTCGCTGGGTCGCTCCGCCGGAAGTTTTACCACCAGGCCCTCGGCGGTCTGCGACCAATCCATGGCTCCCTCGTGGCCAACGAGCCGGACGCCCTTGACTCTGCCGGCCGCCAGGGCCAGCGACCTCACGATCACCTCGCGCTTTGCCGGCCAGCCCAACACGATGGCGTAAAGAACATCTCCCCTGGACGTAAAGCGGACATCCTCGGGCGTGAAATCTCTGTCGGCTCGCTCGCTGAAGCCCCCGCCCTTCGATTGCCGGGTCGGTCCCTCGCCATAGACGGCCCACGGGCGCGTGCCATAGATGGCCTCTCCGTTCACGCGCAGCCACTCCCCAAGCCCGAGCAGCAGTTGGCGGCCCTGATCAGGGATTGTCCCATCCGCCGCGGGACCGACATTCAGCAACATGGACCCATTCTTTGAAACGATGTCCACCAGCACATCCACCAGCTGGTTCACGGTTTTGTACTTCTCAGACTTCTGGTGAAACCATGGGCCCACGGACGTATCGGTCAGCCACGGATATGGCACCAGCCGGTCCTCGCGGCCGCGCTCGAAATCGAGGATCCCCGTATGCTCATGGATGTTGCGGTGTTTGTGTGCCACGCCTATCTGCCGCCCCTGTTGCTCGGCCCAGTTGTATGTCGTTGCAAACATCCGCCGCTGGTAGTCGGGCGTGATCACGGCCTCTAGTTCGAAGTCGAACCAGATGAGGTCTGGCTGATATCGGTATAGCACCTCGCTCACCAGCGCCAGCCACCTGTCCAAGAACCGCCCGTTCGGCGGCGCGTTGGGCTCGTGCGCATCGGTATACAGATCGGCATTTCGGACGTCGGTGCCATCGAACTTGAATGATGGCTCGAAATACCGCCATGCGAACCCATGGTGGAACGTCGTGAGGAACCTGAGGCCCCGTGCCCTGATCGCCTTCTCCAGTTCGGCGGTGATGTCGCGCCGGGGCCCCATGGCGGCACTGTTCCACCGCGTGACCCGTGAATCCCACATCGCAAAGTTGTCGTGATGAATCGCCACCGGACCGGCAAATCTCGCACCACATCTCGCAAATAGGTCCGCCCACTCCTCGGCGTTGAACCGCTCGGCCGTGAACTTGGGGATCATATCTTTGTACCCAACCGCATTCTGGTCCCCATATCTCTCCCGATGGTACTTGAAGGTCGGGCTCTTGGGCTCGTACATGCTCTTCCCGTACCACTGCACGCCGCCGGGGCCATCCTCCGCGCCCACCGTCACCGGTCCCCAATGGGTGTAGATGCCCAGCTTGGCATCCCTGAACCATTCCGGATCCTTGTGCGCCTTGAGCGACGACCACTCCGCCCGGTAAGGCCCTCCCGCAATCGTCCTCTCGACCCGCCTGGACTCTGCCTCTGCCCCGGCAAGACCTGCAGGATCGTCGGCCACCGCCGCATCCCAGGGAGCGATCAGCATCGCCGCACCGCAGATTGTGACCCACCCAGTTTTCAGCATCCCACTCTCCAATTCACGCCTCGCCATCCCACCAGATTGAGGACGCATCCCGCAGTACGGAATGGCGAAAATTGATCCACGGATGGCGATTCTTGACCGATGCCCAATTCATCAGAACATCCACATATGTACCACGTGCGGCTTCCCGCCAAACAGGAGGGTTGGAGAAACGCCCTTCACCGACCCCAAAAGACAGGGTCGGGCGGGTCGCCGCCGAACCCGGTTGGCAACGATTGTGCCCCGCGTGCCCGTGGCCTGAAGCAGCGGCGCTCGACGTTCCCTCTTCTCTTTGCGCTGGGCGCAGCCATCGCGACAAACGCGCTTGGCGGAGTCGACCTCCAAATCCTGATACCCTTGTACTCGTATCCATCCTGGTACCAACCATCCTCCTATATTTGGGACGATGTGGGCCGGGCAGGCAGCAGGGTCCCAATAACGGCAGTCATCAATCCAGACAACGGCCCAGGTCCCGGATTCCCAAATAGCGATTACTCTCACGGCATGGCCGATCTGGCCAGCGCCGGAGTCAAAATGGTGGGATACGTCTATACCTCATATGGCACCCGGGATCTCGCCACGGTGAAATGGGACATCGACCAATACACGAATAGCCCCCTTGTGACGGGCATATTTCTGGACGAGGCGGCCTCTGCCACGAACCAATTGGCCTACTATCAGGATCTCTACGCCTATATCCACGCGCGCACGAACTTCATGACCGTGATCCTCAATCCCGGCACCCAAACCACCCCGGAGTACCTCACGCAATCCGCCGCCGACGCTGCAGTCATCTTCGAATCTGGCACCGGTTGGCGCGAATATGTCCCAGACCCCTATGTCAGCTCACTTCCCGCCAACCGTTTTGCCGCGCTGGCGTACGACTGCGGCAGCGCGGAAACCATGCGAACCAACGTGGATCTGGCGGTGCATCGAAACATCGGCTGGGTGTACGTGACGACCGGCAATCTGCCCAACCCGTGGGAAGCACTGCCCCCGTATTGGGACAACTTTGTCGACTACGTCAAAGCCTATCGCGAACTCCGCGCCACCAGCATCACCGCGACGAACGGAAATCTGTCGATCACATTCTCCGCGATCCCCAATCGCCCGGCGCACGTGGAATGGGCGCCCAACCTCCCGTCCACGAACTGGACACCCGCCACGGGCACCTTGGTGCCCACCGGAACGGTGCTCACCGTCCTCGCTGATACTAACTGTGCCGCAGCCAAGCGCTTCTACCGTCTCCGCCTCTCACCCCCGTAGTCATCGCGGACCCACTGACTCCTTCGTAAAACGGAAACTGCTGGCGCCCGTTGCAGCCACCGGCACGTTGAACGTCATCTGCCACGTCCCCGTGCCCGGATCGTAGTCCGTTTGCCAGAAATCATTGCCGTGCACAGCCTGATCAAGCCGCCGGCCGTTAATCTCCAGGGCGTAGCCCCGCGACGATGTCAGGCCCGTGAATGTAATCGGCACAAAACCCAGACCCCCAACAAGGTTGCCCGCCGCCCCATCCCCCTCGGTGCGGACGCGCACCTCGGGATACAACCCCTCCAGCGTGCCAATCTTCATCTCGACGCGGCGGTCGTTGCCGACGGCCTCCCGATGAATCATGCGCCACGTGTTCTTCCCCTCCCCCAGCGCCTTCCGCAGCGCCTCGTTCGGACCATAGTAGTCCGCAGCGAACTGGGGCATGATGATGTGCTCAATGACCGCATGCACGAAGTCTCCGGGCTCCAACCTGCCGATGCCCGGTGGCGGCAGGATATCCATGGTGGACGTTTCTTCGCCACGAGCCTTCACACCCCGCTCCGCGACCCACGGCGCCACCTTTCGACCGCCGAGGCACGCGTCCCACGATCGGATGACGATGCCCCGGTTGGCCCATGCGCCGTGCGCCCCCGCGCTCGCCCGGCGGACTGCCTCGTGCATCGATACCCATGGCACGCGGCCGCCGCATTCCCTTGGTTCCGTGCGGTAGACACCCTCGCCCCACCGGGTGTCCCATTCGCGGATGAGGCCGGTTTCGTTTCCCAGCGCCATCTTGCGCTCGCCCGTATAGCTGTACGTATCCGCCCCAATCTGGAAAATGACAAAACGTGAAATGTCCATTGCATTTTTGACATCCAGTCGCAGTCGGTAGGTGCCGCGCACGATGTCATCGGTGCGTGCGAGGCTGACGGTGGCCGCATGCTCGATGGCACCGCCCGTCTCGCCCGCGTAAGTGACATCGGTGAGGCATGGGCCATATCGCTCATATGCCGTCCGCATCCGTGCCGGAAACACGCGTTGGCCCGCCCCGTCAAACACTCGAAAGAAGTCGCCGCCTCCAACGTTGTGCGTCCAGCTCCACGGCCGATCATTCGCGCTTGAGCGGACCATGACCGGGCGCACGTCGAGAATGCTGCACTGGGCCTGTGCCTGATCCGGTTCATAACAGATGCTCTCGCCCCACGAGCCCAGGGCGCTCTGATCCCATAGCTGGTTACACCCCCAGCCGATGAGGCAGAGCTGGGCGTGCGAGGCCGCGGCCACCCCGCCCCAGTGGCCGTACGCCAATGTCAGCTCCAGATCGATTCTCGACTCCGGCGGTAGCCGCACCTGTGACAGGCCGTGGAACCACTGACCCGCATACACGCCGCCCTCCGGCCGACCGTGCCAGTTCTTGCTGAGCTGCACTGGAATTCCTGTCGGTTGGCCATCGGTTCCTCGAAGGATCGCCGACATCCCCGTGATGGAAGCCCCGATGCGCTGGCGAAACCCGCCATCGCTCTTCTCAAAGAGCAAACGCGCAACGCGCTCAAACCCCGTGGGATTGGAAAGGACGAGGCTCACGCGCTCAATCGCATCGTTCTTCTTCTCCTCTCCCCCGGGAGGGACGATCGGCTCTATCCCATCGAGATTCACTCGATACCAACCGCGCGCAGGGTCGTAGTCCACTGGCCGAGCCATTCCGCCCGGCATCTCTTCGGCCCGGATGTTTACAGCGCCCGTGGGCCCATCCGCCTGAAATGTCACGGGATCAAAAAAAACGGACACTTCGCGCCAGTCGGGGCTGTGCCATGAACGGCCTGCTGGGAGATCCCATTGCTGGCGCAGTGTGTGTTTGGGGGTGGCCAGGGCGATCTCCATCGCCGCGCTGTTCCACCGCTCGCCCCACTTGGTGGGCGACGCCATGCCATCCGCGCGGAAGCGCCACTCCCGCGCCGGCTCTAACGTGTGATCCACCGCCTCGGGTCTCAGGAAACGATTCCGAATCTCGGCATGCGTCAGCGCGCGATGGTACAATCGTATCTCATCCACCGCACCGCGGAAGTGGTAGCCATCCCCGCAGTTGTCCTGCCGCCGACCAAACGCCAGACCGCCATGACCCGCCACGCGCCTCCGTCCAATGTCTCGCTTCCCAGCGAATTCGCCGTTCACGTAGAGCCGCATCGAATCGCCGTCGTAGCTTATTGCCAGATGGTTCCAGCGTTCGACCTTCAGGCCCGCGCGATCCGCCACCACAAACATGTTCTCGCGACCGCCGCCAATGTTCATTCGTGCCTGAGGCGCCCCCCGCTGGATCACAATGCCGTAATTCCCCTGCGCCTCCTCGTGGCCATTCTTGCAAACCAGCCATGGCGAGGACCGCTCCGATGCCTGATAGTCCGTCGGAACAAACGCCCACAGCTCTAGCGTGAATCGCTCCGGATCGAGCCCGGGGCTGTCCGGGATCTCCAAGTGGTTCGTCCCGTCCAAACCAAATCCTCCACCGGCCCGACCGAAACACGCCTCCCCGGCCGGGATCGGGAGTTGCCCGGGCCGCGCCGCAAGGATCAGGGCCAAGCGATCCGGCCACGCGACAGTCTCGAGCCGCGCCTCGGCGTTCAACCGTGTTCCATCGCTCGCCGCAAATACCAGCCCAGTGACGTCGGCCCTTTGCAGGAACCGTCCCGACTCGATCAATCTGGGTCCACCAAAGGTGCTCCACTTTCCGCCATTGGCACAGCGGTAGGTTTTCCCATTGACCGTGAGAGTCAGCACCAGTTCTGCCGGGGGCAGGGCTCGCCAAGCCCGGTTGTCGTCAAGCGCCGCGGCCGCGTAGCTGGCCGCGCCACGCACCGCCCCGAAATGTGGGATCTGGAGCGTTTCCGTTTCCAACGCCATGGCGTAGCGCCCCGTCTGGATCACCCGCAGCCACGACGCCCCTTTCATGTGCCCGGGAAAACCTTCCGCCCACCACATGTGCGTGTAGTCCTCCGCGCGCGGCATCAAGACCGCGGAAGGAAGCGGCAGGTCGCACTCGCCATGAGGGGTGGATGCCGCCGTCGCCGACGTCCTCTCATGCTCCCACGTTGTTTGCCCCTCCCCTGCGGCGCCATCGGCCGGTCCAATGAGCTTGATCTCGTATCGCGCTTCGCCCTGTGGGCTCATCTCCACCAGCGTCCAACCTTCCGGCTGTTTTGCGCGCGGCAGGCCGAAGGACACTGGCGGGGTCGTGATGTAACTGATTCCATCAACCTGATGGGTGATAGGTGCGTGCTTGTGGCCGCTCAGCACCGTCTTGATGCCGCCTCGCTTTAGCAATCGGATCAGCCGCGCACGAGGCTCAGGCTCGATGTTCCAATAACCGCCGCCGGGCTCATCCTCCCCTGCGACAAATAGCGGGAAATGGCAGAGCAACAAGGAGGGCTTGGCCGCTGGTCCCGCCAACTCACTCTCCAGCAGTTCCCACTGCGCCCGTTCCTCTGGCAAACCGCTCCCGAACAAGGACGAGTTGATGCCGATCACACGCAGTCCCCCCTCCTCCCTTACAAATGTCGCGGGGCCAAACACGGACTCGTATTGCTTGATTCGGGCGAAACTCACGTCGTTCTTGGTCGTGGCCCGTTTGCCGGGCAGGATCTTGTTGCCGACATCGTGATTGCCCGGCACACAAAGGAAGGGAGCGCGCAGTTTCTGCAACTGCTTCCTCACCTCGGCCAAATCACCGCTGTTGCCCTTTTCCGTCACGTCGCCCGCCACGAGCACCAGTCGCACATCGGCCGCATTGATGGCGGCAATGGCTTGATCCAGGTGCGCTCGATAGACGGTTTGATTGGTCAACGTCATCGGCCCCCAATGGATGTCCGACATGAGGGCGAGGCGGGTGCCCTCGGCCCCGGAGGTGGATTGCAGCCCGGCTAGACACGAAAGCAGGACGAACAGGGAGACGTTTGACATGCGGACGGCGCCGCACCACGAGCCGCGCGTTTGTGTCCTCATGGGTGCGACGGATAAGGGCATGAATTTGCTTTCGGCGCAATTGAAGGGAATATCGGCAGGGTATTCATGGGCGCGTATTGGCGGATGATTGGCGCCGTTTCTTCTTCGCCACCCTCTCGCCATTTTGCCTGGGGACACTGGCGAAGGGAATTGGCTTCACATTGTCCGCAAGGAGTTCAGAGGCCAGCGGATCGTCGTGCTCCTCGCCAAACCGCCTGAGCAGTTCGCGATGCTGGCGAAGGACATCGCGAAAATTCGGGTCTGTGGCGAGATCGGTCGTCTCGCCCGGATCGGCCCGCATGTCCACGAGCGACTCCCGCCGGTTACCGCCGCCGAAGATGCAATACTTATATCGTTCCGTCCGCACCATCCGGCCTTCCATCTGTGGCGTCAGGCCGTCAATCTCGCCGGCCTGGCACATGTTGTTCTCCACCACAACGTGATCGCGCCACGCCGAAACATCCTTTCCCAGCGCCAGCGACAACAGGCTCCGGCCGGGAAGCACTTTTAACGCCGCCGCTCCCGCGACATCCAGCAGAGTGGGCAAAATGTCGATTCCCGTGTTGACCAGCTTGTCGACCGTGGCCGGTGTCGTTCTGCCCTTCCAAGAGAAAATCAGCGGCACGCGTGTCGATTCCTCGTAAAAAACGGTCTTTTGATTGAAGCCGTGAGCGCCCGCGCATTCACCATGGTCGGCGGTAAAGACAATGAGCGTGGTGTCTTCCAGGCCGGCTTGGCGCAATGCTGCGAGCACCTTGTTGATCTCGGCGTCCACCCTCTCGATCATCCGGTAGTAGCCCCAACGATGCTTGCGCCAATCCTCTAGAGTAAACTTGCCCACCGGGAACGGGCCTGAATCGACCTGGTAGGCCCGGCGCATCAGGGTCATGCCGTCGGGTTCGTTCTTCGGCGGCGCGAGGTTCGCCGGCGGCGGCGGCAACCGATCCGGCGGCGGCTCACCGATCTCGCCGCACGTCAGCACTTGCTCCCGCCCGGCCAGTCGACGCGCCCACTCGCAGATGTTGTGCGGATTGAGGAAGCTCGCGACGAGCAGAAACGGCTTCTCATGCCGCCGGGCAATAAACCCCACCGCACCTTCGGTGACTCCAGCGTCGAATTCGCCTTCGGCTCTGCCCCGGACGATCTCAAAGCCGTGTGCCGCGGTGTCCTTCACGTTGAAACACAAGTGCCATTTGCCACTGTAAGCCGCGTCGTAGCCGGCATTGCGGAGGTAGGTGCCCAAGCAAACAAAATCATTCGGGTTCAAGCCGCCTTTGGGGCCCGAATTCCGCGTCACGCCAGTCTCGTGGGGGTAGCGCCCGGTGAAGACCGAGTTCCGCCACGGCATGCACAGCGGGTTGGAACTGTAGGCCCGAGTGAAGAGCGTTCCCGTCTGCGCCAGCCGATCCATCGTTGGCGTGTCGATGAACTGCTTTCCCATCCGGCAGCTCATGGCATCGGCGAACTGCTGGTCGGTGATGATGAAGAGGATGTTGGGCTTCTTGGCCGGCTCGTCGGCGGCCTGGAGCGCGACCAGCGGTGCCAACAGCACGGCAACCAGCATGCTCGAAGTGACTTTGCGCATCGTTGGGTTCCTTTGTTGCGTGCCCGTTGGTCGCTCCCGAAGTCGGACGAGCCCAGGCGTCACTCATCCTCGGCGCTGCGGGCCCTCCTTTTCTTCCGCACCTTGGCTTTACCGTCGGCGGACGTGTCCACTGCCTTGCCAGGCCAGTCCGTTCCAAACGACGCCTGGCCTTGCTGTTTGTTGCCCCCGGGAAGCCAGTTCTCGAGATCGCCACCGGTTGCCTTGATGTCCCACGAGTCACCCGTCTCCCGCATGATTGCGCTGAGCCGCTCGTCCATCTGCTTGACGAGCGCCTGGCTGGCCGGATCACCAACGAGGTTCCTCGCCTGCCAAGGATCCTTGGCGATGTCGAATAGGAGCCAGGGGCCGTCGGCCGTCCGCGCATACATCCCGTCGCGCGTTCGCAATGCCCTCCACCCCGGCCAAGGGACGTAGGCGTACTGCATTTCGAGATAAACATAGTCCCGAGGTGGTTTGGACGATTCGCCTCGTAGCAGGGGCGAGAAATCGGCCCCGTCGAGCCCGCCCGGAATTGTGACGCCGGCAAGCCCCGCCAAGGTCGGATAAATGTCCGGCGTGCCCGTGGGGTCCGCGATGACCGTGCCCGGTTTGATCGAACGCGGATATCGAATCAGGAGCGGGACGCGCGCCGATTCTTCATATGGCCACCGCTTGGCCTTGAGACCCTGGGAGCCGATCATGTCGCCGTGATCGGAGCTGTATACGACAATCGTGTCATGGGCGACGCCAGCCTTTTCCAGCGTTTCCATGAGCCGAGCGAACTCGTCGTCCAGGCTCTCGATCATGCCATAGTAGTCTGGCAGGCACTGCCGTGCGTATTCGGTGGCTGTCCCCGGTGGAACATTGGGCGGAATCGTGATGTTGGAAAAATGCGCGCGATATCCGTCGGGCGCCTTGTACGGCGAGTGGGGAAGGATCCACGACACGAACAGCAGCCAGGGCTGCCCCCGTCCGCTCTTCTCGACGATGAACTTGATCGCCACATCGGTGACGTTGGCGGAATGACGGTCGGTCCGATAGTGGCCGAACGGGGTGGCGGCATCCGGGAAACCGTAGCGCAGTTCTCCACCCGCCTCCCGCGGGGTGATGATATGCCATTTTCCAGAATATCCGGTCTGGTAGCCGGCGTCGCGAAATGTCTCCGCAATGCACTTCACGCCGGGCCGAAACCCCACGCCGTTGCTCATCACACCGTGGTGGTGCGCGTATCGGCCAGACATCAGGCACGCGCGATAAGGGCAGCACACGGGCGTGCTGGACATTGCTGCATCGAAGCGGGCGCCTTGTCGGGCCAATGTGTCCAGATGGGGCGTGCGCGCATTAGCGTCGCCATAGCAACCCATCGAATAAGCCCGCTGCATGTCGGAGAACACGAATAACACGTTGGGCTTTCCCGCCACCACCGACCCGTCGGCGGCCAAACCGCCGGCAGTGCCCGCGGTGAAAATGAGAACCGACAAACCACGGCAACACATTCTCACCGCCCACTCCCCCATTCTGCTTCCGTCCTCATGATGGGAATTTGATTTCAGTCGTTCAATAATCCCACTGAACGTCATGTGCCATGGGGACAGAGTAGCAGACGGCCCACCCGAGGTCGAGCCGCCCCAATCATCACCCGGCCGCAAGCGCCGCCCCCAGCCCCCCAGAACTCACCCCCTGTCGCCGTATATCGCCTGAGTTGAAACGACGAAACACACTTGTTATCCACCGTCTCGCGCTCAGACTTCCACCGTTAGGCAAACCGGAGGTGTCCCCGTGAAAAAATGTGTTTTGCCACTCCTGACGATCCCTCTCCTCACCATCGCCGCAGCACCGGCCCCGGGCTCATCACCCGAGATGGTCAAGGACCGTGTCTGCCTGCGCATCCAGCTCGGTCTCAAGGATACCGAGAACACCAAGTGGGACGGCTCGATCCAGGTTTCGGGCGGCAAGATCTCAAATATCGAGATCTGGCGTAAAGGTGTGAAGGACGCCGCCGATGGCGCATCGTGGAGGATCTCCACGCGGCCGGCCCCGCGGTTCCGCGCACGCGAGCAGCGCGGCAAACCGATTCCCGTTTCCGAGAATGGCGTCATCGTCACAATCGATGGCGCGAACGATTCCACGGAGGTGAATGTCACGACGGCCCAGGGGAACTTCGCGTTCAAGCTTTCGGACACGCCCTACGGCAAGCGACTGCTGCAACTCGAAGGGCGCGCGGACGTCGTGCGCGTGCCGCCGAGCTACCAGATCGCGGGGGGACCGGACGAGGAGGATTTTCCGTCGGCGGCGCTTGCCAAGGATGGCACGGTCTACGTCGCCTATGTGGCCTTCACCCACGGCCCTCATTTTGCCAGGGCGTTCAAGTTCGAAGACCAAGACCCCGAGCAGATCGATATCTCATACTTCAATGAGCCGACCGGTGGCGACCGCGTCTGGGTCGTGTCACTGCGCGATGGCCGCTGGTCCGAGCCGGCGCCGCTGACACCCGGCAATGAAGACGTCTACAAGACGGCGACCGCCGTGGACGGCGATGGCAAGCCCTGGGTGTTCTGGAGCGCGCAAAAGGACGGCAATTTTGACCTCTGGGCGAGTTGCCTCGATGGCGCCTCATGGAAGGCCCCCGTGCGACTGACCTCCCATCCCGATCCGGACATCAATCCCACTGCCGCGACCGACTCAAAGGGCCGCGTGTGGGTCGCGTGGCAGGCGTTTCGCGCCGACAGCGCCAACATCCTCGCCGCTCGCCAACAGGGCTCCGACTTTTCCAAGGAGATCACCGTATCCGCGGACCCCGCGAACGAATGGGATCCTGCGATAACCACCTCGGCCTCGGGCGACGTCGCCGTTGTCTGGGACAGCTACGCGCGCGGCAGCTACGACGTGTTTGCGCGGGTGGCCAAGGGCGGTGAGGCGTTCGGCGACACGGTGCCCGTCGCGGCATCGGCCAGAGAAGAACTCCATCCTAGCGCCGCCTACGATGCTGCCGGTCGACTCTGGGTCGCCTATGAGGAGGGGCCCGAGCTTTGGGGCAAGGACTGGGGCGCGACCGACAAGTTCGGCATCGGCCTCTACGGCGGCCCCCGGACGATTCAGATGAAATGTTTCGAGGGCGGCGATGCGGTCGTGCCCACCGGTAGCCCCGACGATGTGCTGCTAAGCCGCAAGGCGCCCGCAACCGCTGGAAAGGCCGCGAGAAAGAAGGGCGCCGAGCGGCAGGCCCGATCCGGCAATCCCGAGAGCCTCCCGCGGTTGACGGCTGGATCCGATGGGCGCATCTGGCTGGCCTATCGTTCGAAGAATCCCGTCGTCTGGTGCAAGGTCGGTTTCTCCTGGTTCGAATACGTCGCCTGCTACGAGGGCAATGCGTGGAAAGGTCCGATCTACGTCCACAACTCCGACAACATTCTCGAGAACCGTCCCGCGCTCGTCGCGTTGCCGCGCACCGGCGTGCTCCTTATCACCGCAGCCGATGGCCGACAGAAGATCTCTGGCCACGTTGCTGCGCTCGAACCCCCGCCCAAACCCGGCGAAGCGCCCGACCCCGTCAACAACAACCTCTTCGCCGCAGAGATCACCATCGCGGGCAACTCGCCCGCCCCCGCCGTCACCCGCGTCGGCCCAGAGAATCCCGCGGAACCCCTCGGCGCCGATGAGCGCGAGCAGATCGCCCGTTGCCGCGCCTACCGCATGAGCCTCGGTGGTCGGGAACTCCGCCTCATGCGCGGCGAGTTCCACCGCCATACGGAACTTTCCACCGACGGAGGAAACGACGGTTCACTCATCGACATGTACCGCTACGCGCTGGACGCCGTAGGCTTTGACTGGGTGGGCAATGGCGACCACGACAACAACAGTAACCGGGAGTACCCCTGGTGGATCACGCAGAAGACCGCTGACGCCTACCGGGTTGGCTCCACCTTCATGCCGATGTTTTCCTACGAGCGCAGCGTCTCCTACCCCGATGGCCACCGCAATCCCGTCTTCGCAAAGCGTGGCATCCGCACGCTCCCTCGCCTCGGTCGGCCCGGATCCGGCCAGGATTCCCAACAGCCCGCCCACACCCCGGATACGCTCCTGCTCTATAGATACCTGAAACAGTTCAATGGCATCTGCGCCTCCCACACGAGCGGCACCGATATGGGCACGGACTGGCGCGATAATGATCCCAAGCTCGAGCCCGTCGTCGAAATCTTCCAGGGCTGCCGCCAGAATTACGAGGAGCCCAATGCCCCGCGCGCCCCCACCGAGGCCGACGCCATCGGCGGCTGGCGCCCAGCCGGCTTCGTCTGGAACGCCCTCAAGAAAGGCTACCGCCTCGGCTTCGAATCCAGCTCCGACCACGGTTCCACGCACATCAGCTACTGCTCGGTCTGGGCCAGCGCACCCACCCGGGACGCCATTTTCGCCGCGCTCCAGCAGCGGCATGTCTTCGGCGCCACCGACAACATCATCGCGGACGTCCGCTGCGGCGATAAGATGATGGGCGACGAGTTTGAGCTCGACGCCGCGCCCAAAATCGAGGTCCACCTCGTCGGCACCAAGCCCTTCAAGCAGATCGACGTGGTGAAGGACAACGCCTACGCCTATACGCTGAAACCCGCTCAGCCGGACGTGAAGTTCGAGTGGACCGATATGAATTCCTCGAAGGGCACGAGTTATTACTATGTCCGCGGCGAGCAGGAGGACGGTGAACTCGTCTGGGCCTCGCCCATGTGGATTACGAGGAAATAGCCCACGACTTCCCCGGCCAAAACGAGATCGCCACATGGATACGTGCCTCGCTGCGCCCACCCTCTTTGTCACCCTGCTTTTGCCCCTGGCCGCCGCAGAGAAGGATTCGTTACCTGACTTCGCCGACTACAGGACCGCCGCCACGGCGATCCGAGCCGAAATTCAGCCACTGAAAGAATCCGAGTCTGGCGCCACGGGATTCCTCGGGATCGAGGTTGTCTCGGACGCCCTCGGACGCCTCGTGATTTCCTCGGTCGCCCAGGATTCCCCAGCCATGCGGTCGGGCGTGCGCCCTGGCGACGTGCTTGCCAAACTCGACGACACCCGACCCTCGAGCGCCGCCCACCTGCGCGAATACCTCCAGCGGCATTCGCCGGGTGAGATAGTGGTCCTTGGGATCCAGCGCGGCGCTGCCACGCACGAGTTCGCGGCCAAATTGGGCGCCACCAGCCAGCCGTTCAAACTGAGCGACCGGCGCGCCATCCTCGGCATCAATCTGACGCAGCTCGAGGACACCGACGGCGCACGAGTCAATCGCGTGAGGGCCGGCATGCCGGCGGCCAACGCCGGCATGAGGGTTGGCGACGTACTCCTTCAAATTGATGACACGCCCCTCTCCGCAGGCTCCACGCTCACCGATCTCCTGGCCGCGCGCGAACCCGGTGAACGTATAACGATCACCTATCGTCGCGGGGCCCGGGAGTCGCGGGTCGAAGCACTCCTGGCGGCGGACGAGGAGCGAGACCCGATTGTCACATTCTCGCCCAAGAAACTCTGGAAGAAAGATACCTACCGGCTTGCGGTCATAGGGGTCGGGTTCATGGACACGAAACCAAATCCCCGCATTCCACTGTCGGCGTGGGAGGAGTTCTTCTTCAGCACCGGAGTCTTTCACGACCGGACCAATGTTACCGGGCAGGCCGTTTTCGGCAGCGTCAACGACTATTACCGCGAGGTCTCCTCCGGCCATTTCCATCTCGAGGGTCGAGTCTTTCCGTGGGTCGAGTTGGACAAGAAGCGCGCGGACTATTCGCTGGGGACTGCCAACAGCCGGACGCGCACCGAGTTTTTCTCGGAGGCGCTCGATAAATTGCTTGCGCGCGAGGGGGATGATGCCCTCAAGTCGTTCGACGGGCTCGCGGTCATCTATGCCGGCGAGCGGTTCGCGACCGCCAATCGAGGCACGCTCTTCTGGCCACACCGCGGGAACACGACCCACAAGAACCGCCGTTGGCCATACATCATCTGCCCCGAGGGCGGTGCTCGCATGGCAAACATCAGCGTCTTCTGCCATGAATTCGGCCACATCCTCGGGCTTCCAGATCTCTACGCCCGTCCTGAGAACCCCGGATCGGAAGGGGTTGGCACCTGGTGCGCCATGTCCAATCAATCGCGCAACGGCCGACCGCAGCACCCGTCGGCATGGTGCAAAGAACAACTCGGTTGGATAAATCCTGTCGTGATCGATCCCGCGGAGCGCCAGAAACTCCTCCTGTCGCCGATCGAGGGCACGACCAACGAGTGCTTCAAGGTCCTCGTGCGACCCGACGCCAGCGAGTATCTCCTGCTGGAAAATCGGCGCAGGACGGGCTTCGATCGCAGTCTCGCTGGCGAGGGCCTCTTGATCTGGCGGGTCCTCCGCAATCGCCTCATGCTGGAAGAGGCGCACGGTGTCGAGGGTCCCTCCGGCCCGCGCGTGTTCTTGAGCGCCGTGCCATATCCAAGTCGTGCCAACGGTTCATTCACGCCCTACACCACGCCATCCAGCCGTTCCCAGCTCGGCGGCGGATCACCGATTCACATCAGCGATATCCGGCGGATCTCCGATGGCCGGATCGCATTTCAGATCGGGTACGAATACGAGTGAGGCCAAATGGGGCGCACATCCAATGGTCCTCGCCGGCGGTGATCTTCGTCGGCTAACGGACCACCCTCTGACCCGACGGCACCGGTCGGTGGTATCCCGGTACCCTGCAGATCATGTCCCGCACATCAGGCCAGCAGGGCGTGGGCCGCCTTCAGATTCTGCACGATAGGAAGCCGACCCGGGCACACCTGCTCGCAGCGGCCGCACCCCGTGCACGCCGGGACCCGCTGCTGGCTCGCAAGCGTGCCATAGAGTTCCCGGGCGTCGCGCCTGTGGCCATAATTGCTGTAATACATCCGAAAGCGGAGGATGTCGGGGATTCGAATCTCCTCCGGGCACACGGACATGCAAGTCTCGCACAACCGGCAGTAATCACCAGTGGCGAGCGCGGCATATTCTTCCAACAGGCGCTCGTGGATTGCCTCGAGCTTACGGGTCACCGCCACGCAATCTTCATCCACATCCTGTGGCGCATTCATCCCAACGATCGCGCAGGAGACGTTCGGGTTTTTCAGCACCCACATCAGAAAGGCCTGATACAGGTTACCTGCGCCATATTCCTTCAACGCATCGATCAGCCCCGCCACCTTCGGGTCATCGGTCTTCTTAGCCCAATTGGGAATGAAATGGCCCGTCATCGGTTTGATCACCATCACGCCGACATCCTTCTTCTTGCACAGGTCGAAGAGCGCCTCCGTCCCGACGCGATCGGTCTGTTCGGTCCACTTGGCGAGATTCATGTAATTGTACGGCTGAAGGATGAAATCGACCAAGCCCGCCTCGACCCGCTCCCGGTGCTTTTCAGGCACATGGCAGCTCATGCCGATGAACCGAATCTTGCCCTGCTCTTTGAGCTTCCTGGCCGCCTCGTGAAATCCGTCGGTCCATCCCCCGTGCGCGAAGTATCCGTCGATGACATCCGTCCGAAAACGCACGAGGCTGCGCTCGCAATCGGCGATGACCGCCTTGGGGTCGCTCTTGTTCGACGCCGTGAATACGAGGACGTCCTTGCGCCGGCCCTCCAGAGCGCCGCCGAGGATCTCCTCTGTATCATGGTAGCAGGATGAGGTCGCGACAAAATTGCCGCCGCGATCCAGCAGCTTCCGAGCGATTGTAGGAAGCTCCTCACGATACCGGTTGAACAACTCCGGCCCAAGCTGCTGCGAGCGAAGCCCGCTCGCGCACCCGAGCCCGATCTCGGATACTTCGAGCCCCGTGCGGCCGAGACGCCGATATTTCATGACCGCCGCCGAGCCGCCCGTAGCAACCGCATGGCCCTCGGCCATCACCCCCAGCGTCGCGGCCGTGGCCCTCTCCAAAAATCGACGCCGCGTTACCGATCCTCGTTCCTCTGTGCTCATGCCGCGCCTCCTTGCCAGATGCAGTGGGGCTCAACACCGCCCTGATGCCCCACGTCACCGAGAGCAGCTTATGTCCGGAGCCGGTTGGAAACAACACGCAAACGCCCCGGACTCGTGAAGAGAGCGGCCCGACGGCGCACGGCTTCCCGGCGAATGCCTTCCCCAATTCCAACGCCCGAGCGCCATTAGGACGTCCCGCCCAAGAAAAACAGGTTACTTTACGCCACCTCGTAGCATCTCCACTTGGCCGGCGCGCCATTCCGGTGTGCCCCAGCGAGCGCCTTTGACGCGGTCAATGCAGAGCGTATCGCCCGCCTCGAGCAACACTTTCTGCACAAGCCCGGGATCGAGTTGACGCGGCTGCACATGGTGCTCTATCGCGAGGGCCGCGATCGCCCCTGCGGCCTGACCCATGAGCAGCGTGTGGGGCTGCAACCGTGTCGCGCCATTCACCATCCGGGACTGGGAGATGTTTTTCTCCGCCGGCAGGAAACCGTCGATCTTCTCAGGAATGAAGCACTCAAACGGGACGGAGAATGGCCCCGAGCCCTTTCCGCCAAACTTGTCGGGGATGTCGGACTCATGATCGAGATCCAGTTCCAGATACGGAGCCGTCATGGACCCATGCATGTCCACGGGATAGTCCCCAATGGCGACGCTGTGCGCGAACTGCACGGGCTTGCCTTTCTTTCGCTCGATCTCATGCGCAGTCAGTGTCCGGATGCCTATGATGCGGCGGCTTTCTCGCACGTAAGGGATCGGAGAGAAGTGATATAGAATGGCGCGATAGGGGGCAAGTTCGGGCTGCCCGGAAAGCCATGCGTCGATCTCGGCGCGATTGTATGGCGAGTCGTAACCCTCGTCATTCGCCACGGACCAGTCCGTCTTCCCCAACGTGTGCTGGACGTAGTAAAGCAAATGCAAAGTCTTCAGGCGCATCGCGCGATTGCACGCCAGTCGCCTGGCGGGATCTTCGATCTCCGCCACGGTGGATGGAAAATCGTTGTTGAAATTCATGTGCGTCCGCGTGATCGGCGGCGCGTCACCAGGACGCGAGCTATCCGGCATGCCTCGATAACCAATGAACCGCGCCCACGTCCACGGGCGGTCGTTCGGGCCGACTCTGTCGCCGCACACCAGTGAGCGGACAAACGCCGCATGCGCCGCGTCGGTATAGCCGGGTGGTTTTTCTTTGATGAGAAGCTCCTCGGGAACGCCCCGGGGATACTGTTTGATCACGGCGGTCCAGGTGTTCATCTGGACCTGCCTCGAGGGTTCGATCGCGTCGCTGGTGCAATTGCCCACCCGGTAACGCACGCCCGTGAGCGGGATCACGTCCCCCCACTCCGTGGCATCGATGAGGATCTTGCTCGCGACGCGGCGCGTCTGCTTTCCGTCGCCGCCCGCGCTTTCGAGTTCGACACCGGTGACGACGTCACCGGCCTTGATGACGCGGGCCACACGGGTGCTGAGCACCAGGTCCAATGCGCCGCTGCCATGGGCGTCGCCGAGCATCATCAAGAGCAGCTTTCGGCCCACGCGCGGTTCCACGCACACATGTCGAAAACCATATGCCGTGATGGGATTGATACCCAGCGGCCGATAGTGCGCAAAGATGAGCCCGCACAACTCACGGTACAGTCCTCGCTCGCGCACCAGCGTCCCTCCCTCATCCATGGAGGTCACGGCCGCCGCCGTCATTTGACCGCCGATCCAGTCGGTCTCTTCGAGCAAGAGCACGGACCGCCCGAGCCTTGCCGCCTGGACCGCCGCCCCAATCCCGCCCGTCCCTGCGCCGGCGATGACGACGTCATAACTGTCCCCGATCTTCCCCGGGGGCGTCGGCTCAAGGGGTTGCGCCCTCGCTGATTTAGGGGGCTCCACCGGCAGATGCGCGGCGCAGCGGCTCAGCACCGCCGCGACATTCTTCCCCGCGCAAGAGCCTCCCGGCACCGCATTCTTCGTCCAGAACTCCGGGGTCCCAATGACCCCGCGATCGACCAGCAGCGCAATGGCCTCCGCCGATGTTCCCACCTTCTTGAAAACACCCGACACCTCGACCAGCATCTTCGCCACCCGCGCGCCCTCGCATTTCCCACCCTCGACCGCGTTGGCGGTCCAATAGTCGGGCGCCGAAAGAAGCTGATGTTCTGCGAGCGCGGCGATGTCATCGCCCATGTCGTTGGCGGAGGCAGCGGGCATGTTTGCGAACATGGCCAGCACAACTGCGAGGAGCGTCGAAACACGTTGGATCATACGGTCACAAGTAGGATACTGAATCGCGGCCATGGCGTCCATGCGGATTCGAACCGGGGCATCACTCGGCGAAAACCGGGCGCATCCGGCGACGTCATCGTCGCTGCGCGGCAGTGCGCGCGCGATCGAGGAGAGCTTCGCCGCGGGCCCGGATGCCGACAGCGCATGCGCCTTGACCTGCAAACTGGCGCGGCAAGATTGGATTTTAGGCAAACGGGGCGGTACGGTGGAGAACATGGGAGGCTCAAAATCCACTTTTTTGATCGCTGCGCGCTCTCTGCTTGTCGCCGTGGCCAGCGATTGCACCGCATTGGCGAACACCGATCCGATAGAACCTCTCAACCCTATCGTGATCCCTGACGGCATCGCCCATCTCATAGGATTGACCGCCACCATCAAGGTCACCAACGCAAGCGAAACACCGGCACACAGGTTCCTTTTCAGAGTGACCGTGCCATCGTCCGACCTGCCCCACCAAAGGGTGCTGATGCCTGCCCTGAGTGGCGCCGTCCTCAATAGGCACAAGAACGGGACTGATCATTATCTTGAAATAGACCTGGATGTCCCTCCTTCCGGCGCAGTCACCCGTGATGCGAGATTCCTCGTCCTCCTCCTCCCTGCCGACTATTTGAGAACCAAGCCATCCGACGGTGGCCCTCGGCCCGCCCCCAGCGACTATCGCCGCCCTTCCCGCCTCGTCGAATCCGATGCCCCAGAAGTCCGCGGCGTGGCCGATCGTCTTTTCGCAGGCAAGGGTTCTCCGCTCGAAAAAGCAAGAATCGCGTATGAGTATCCGGCCAAGCATTTGAAGTTCAAACCGCAGTCGCCCGCCGGTGCTGTGAACGCGCTGATAACGGGATCGGGAGACTGCACGGAATTCGCCGCGCTTTTCTGCGCCCTGTGTCGCGCGGGCGGCATCGCGGCACGGATGACGGCCATTTTCAATCTCGGAACAGAGAGAGAGATCACCGTCTCACAGCCGAACCACAACGCGGCTGAGGTATTCCTTGCTGGGCCCGGATGGGTCCCGGTGGATCCCAATCTCGGTGGAGGAAAATATGACCGCCCGATTGGTTTCGGACGGACCGGCAATTCGACCGTTCTGCTCAGCCGAGAAGGCGCCTGGATCTGGTCCACGTGGCTGCCACCGGACGGCTTCGCCGCAGGAAGCCCGCCCCCGACCATGACAGCTGGCCTGTCGTGGCACATGACCGTTGTCGACGAAGGAGCCCCGTCGAAGATGCTGGCCAGTTTTGAGAAGCACAAGGCTGAGTCCGGCGGTGCGCCATGAGCGACATCCCGCCACCCTGCAGCGGCGCTGGAGACGATCAAGCGGCTTGCCACGACCATCGCACCGTCGCACTCTCGCGGCATGATCGCGCCCTTGCGGGCCAACCACCCCGCTGCATCGGCTCGCTCGCGGGCCCGCTTCATTAACCGCATCAACCTAAGCCGAAATCGGAGGATCCCATGAGTCCGACCACATCAGACAATGCCAGCTCATCCATCAATCGCCGCGCTTTCCTCAAAACTTCAGCAGCGGCCACGGGCTCCGCTCTGCTCGGCGCGCTGGAACTGGGTGCCGGTGTCCATGCGGCCGGAAGCGACACGCTAAAGGTGGGCCTCATCGGCTGTGGCGGGCGCGGCACCGCCGCCGCCGGCGACGCACTGACCGGCGATCCAAATACCCAGCTCTGGGCCGTCGCGGACATCTTTGCCGACAAGATCGAATCGGCGCTCAACACCCTCACCACAAAATATGGCGACCGGGTGAGGGTGGAACCGTCGCGCCGCTTTACCGGCCTGGACGCCTACCGGGGCGTCATCGAGAACTGTGACGTCGTGATGGTCGCCTGCTCCTCGCGTTTCCATCCGAAATACGGGCTTGCGGCCGTTCAGGCAAAGAAGCACGTCTTCGTCGAGAAACCTGCCGCCGTGGACGTGGCCGGCATTCAAACGATCCTGGAGGCCGACGAACTCTCCAAGGCGAACGGCACAGGATTCCTCGGCGGCGTCACCTATCGGTACCACCTGGGCCGCCGCGAGGCGATCAAGCGGATCCACGATGGCGAGATCGGCGACATTCTCGCCATCCAATGCGATTATCATAGGGCGCCCTACCGGCTGATTGACCGGAAACCGGAGTGGAGCGAGATGGAATACCAGTTTCGGAATTGGTATCATTTCACATGGCTCTCGGGCGATGACGTGCCGCAGTCGCTCATCCACAACCTTGATTCGGCCTTGTGGGCACTCCGCGATGAATTGCCGCTGAATGCCTACGGCATGGGTGGGCGCTCGACGCACTTCCAAGCATCGCTCGGGACATCGTTCGACCATCACTATGTCACTTACGAGTACGCCGACGGGCGCTGCATCTATGGCTCCTGCCGGACGGCCCAAGGATGCTTCGGCTCAAACAAGGACGTTTTCCACGGGACCAAGGGCCGCTGCCACTTTGCGGCGTCCGCGCCACCGAAGATCACCGACTTGAAGGGCAATGTTATATGGACGGCCGACGCAGAACTCTCAAAGCAATCGCCCTACGTCCAAGAGCACATGGAGTTCCTGAAGTCTATCCGCGATGGCAAGCCATTCCAGCGCGGCAAGAATCTGGCCGAGTCCAGCATGGCGAGCGTGCTCGGTCAAATGGCCGTCTATAGCGGCCAGCGGATCGCCTGGCAGGAGGCGATGGACTCGAAGTTCGCGTTCCCGCCGGCGGGCGAGATCCGGCTGGATATGGAGCCGCCAGTGAAACCCGGCCCCGACGGCCTCTATCCAGTGGCCATCCCAGGCCAGACGAAGCTCATCTGACAACCGCCGCAACCATCCCTCATTTCACAAACTCGCCAAAGGGCCGACCGAAGCCAGAAAGCCATTCGCCCAGGCGGCCCTTGAGATCCGCAAGCTCGCTGGCGCGCGTCGGGTCTTTCGCCAGATTCTTCTGTTCTGCGGGATCCTCCTGGAGATCGTACAACTGATCGGCATCGAAGTAGGCCGGGTGCCCCTTGAGGGCCAATTCCTGCAAATCCAGTGACGTGTCCATGTGATACGGGGGACGACCCAATGTACTATTCATGATCGCCTTCTGCGTTCCCGCCGGATATCGCACGGCCACGTATTTGTAGCGGCCGTCGCGCACCGCGCGAGTGTGCCCAATTTCTAAGAACAGGTGCTCCCGCCATCGGGTGGCGCCCGGATTCGTGATCAGGGGGATGAGGCTCATCCCATCCAGTTTCATCTGCGGCGGCGGATTGACCCCGGCCACATCGAAGATCGTCGGCACGAAATCGATGTTCTCGACGAGCTTGTCGCAGACGACCCCGCATGGCAGGCGACCTTTCCACCAGAGGAAGCAGGGCGTTCGGGCGCCCCCGTCATAGCACGTGCCTTTCCCCCCCATGGTCCCGTTGTCGCTGAAGAACAGGATCAAGGTATTCTCCAGCAGACCTTGGTCCTCGAGCTTGTTGAGGATAGAGGCCACGCCGTCATCGAGCCATGTGGCGTGCCCCATATCCTCGGAAATGCCGGATTCCTTCAGGCGCTCGGCGATCGTCGCGCGCGGCGCCTGAACATCGAGGGGCCCGGGCAGATGACCCGCCGGGGTCATCGTGGGATCGCCGCCGATGGATTTTTGAGGTCGGGGAGAGTGCTGAAGAGTGGTCGCCACCTGGAGATAAAATGGCCTGTCTCCGCATCGCCCGATAAAATCCAGCGCGCCCTTCGTCACCCATTCCATGTTATGGGCGGTGAGTTGATCCAGCTTGTGATCCTTAAGGTTACCACGATAAACGCTCGCGGCGTAATCGAAGCCCACCTGCTTGATGTATTCGACCAGGCGCCGCTGGTTCTCAGCCAAGATTCTCGCCACTTCGGGATCGCGCAGACTCGCGTTGGCGTCACACGGGAGAATCGCCGGCGCTCCGGTGTGCCATTTGCCGACGAATCCGGTGGCGTAACCGTTCTCGCGAAGGACGCGGCCCACATTCCAGCCGCCCGGTTCCACCTGGACATTGAAGCCCACGTTCGACTGCTGGCCCGGTGGGCACATGCGCAAAAACCGGGCGGTGGTGCACCGGCTGGCATACTGGCCCGTCAGACAGATATAGCGGCTGGGGGTGCAGACGCTGGATGCCGTGTAGGCCTCCGTGAATTTAACCCCCTCCCGGCACAGGCGATCGAGCGTGGGCGTCAGCACCTTGCCGCCAAAGCAGCCCAGGGTGTCGCCGTTCTGGTCGTCGGTGAGGATGAACAAGATGTTGGGCCTCCGGGCGCCCGCGGAAAAAGCCAGGGGCGCGCCCAACAACAGAGCCGACAGCCCCCACACGTAACGAGCCAGTACTTTCATGCCCCCTGTTTCACACCATAAAGGTCCCGCGCTCCATTCAAAAACCCGCGCCCGTCCTCCATCAGCGCGATGGTTTCAGGGAAATCACGGCACAATACCAGTCTTGGTCTTCAGGAATTGCGAGTGTTAGCGCGCGTGGCAGCCCATCCTCGATAAACACATCCGGGCGCTGTAACGGCGGTCGCGTGCGGAGCATCGTCCCGTCCACCTTTTTCAACTCGTTGCCAACGACCACCCGATAGTGCTTCGCCTGCCCCCAGCGAAAGCCGTCGGTCGATTCAATCAGCCCGATGTAAGTGTAGGCGTGAAACACGGCGAAGTACTTGCTGCGCGCCGCATCCCACCACAGGGCGGCGTCCTCGGTGTTGATGTCGCGGATCGCCAGCTCGGGCTGAATGCAAAAAGGCCCGCCTGGCCGATCGGCCACGGCGATCCCCTGCACGCGCTGCGCCACCGCATCCGTTGGCGCCTTCGGCGCAAGGTCGCCCTTGAGCATCATGAGGTATCGACCGTCGGTCATTTGCGCCACGGCCGGATTGACCGTGACATTGAACACGGGCGCGGACGGTTCCACGATTGGTTGATCCGACCGCCGGTAGGGCCCCGGCAACGTGTCGGCCACGGCCACTCCGGTGCGCTGGCTGTCGCGCACGTGGCCGCGCGTCGGACCCGATCGGCTCGAAATGTAGTAGAGGTAATACTTCTCGCCAAAACGGTAGAGCTTCGGGTTGTGCGCCATCAGTTCATCCCAGTGGCCCGGCCCCCTGCCCTGAAGCAAAACTTTCAGGTGTTTGAACCGCCCCTCCGGCTTCTCCGCAATCGCCAGCGCGACTTCGGACTGAGTCAGCCAGCCGCCCTTGTTGGAACTCTTCGGCCAGCGGTTGGATCATCGCCCCGATGTCCATAGGCCCGGGATCATTGGCGGCCCCGACGGCGCACACCTGGGCCACCGCACCCAGCATCATCGTGGCGAAGGCGAGCATGTCGCTCATGGAGCCTCCTTTTCGCGGACCATGGCCTGCAGGGTCACCGGCCCGAACAGCCCCGAGGGAACAAGCGGCGAGTCCTTCTTGTAGTGCCTGCATGTCGTGAACGTGCGGCGCCCTGAAGATCTCGAGGCGCCGGTCCTGAACCACTCCGGCCACTCGAGCAGAGTCTCGAAATCCCTCCAATTGCCATCCTCTGGCAACTGTTCGTCGCCGATCATCCGGTTGATCCAGAGGTTCACCACGTCGATCTCCAGATCGTTCTTTCCGGGACGGGCGGCACGCGTGATGTCCACGCGGTACGGCGGCTTCCAGGCGATGCCGCACTCGATCCCATTGAGCCTCACGCGCGCCATCACCTCCACCCGGCCCAGGTCCAGCATGAGCCGGGTCCCCTCTCCCGACGCCTCGGAACCAGAAAGTTCAAACGTCTGCTGGTAGACCGCCGTGCCCGAATAGTACCGGACGCGCGGATCGCCATGCTGGCTCCAGTCGGACAATGCATCGAGCGCGACCGGCCCAGCTGGGCCGCCCCACTTCGGGTCGAAGGTCGCTCGCCACCCGCCCTTGATCTCCCGCAGACGCCGAGGTGAAATGAAATTCCTCCCGCGATCCGCGATGCCGCCCCCTCCGGACTTGCGGAACACGACAAACCAGCTCTGCATCGGCTCGAAATGGAGGGGCAAAGTGATCCGTCCCTCTCTCTCCGAGAACTCGGGCAACTCCCGTATCGAGCCGCTCTCCGGGTCCCAGAGCTCTGGGACCTTCCCCGCGACCCGGAATGTGCAATCGATGTCTTGAGTCTGATCCTGCTGGTGGGACACGAAGTACGCATCTGCGTCGCCTATCCCTCGGTGGATGTACAGCAGACCGCGACCCTCAAAATCAGGCTTGAGTCCGTCCCCAATGAAGACTTCGGCGAGCCCCTTCCCCGATGCCACACGACCGGCATCCCACAGTGCCGCGGCGATCTTCTCGACGCCCGCATCGCACGCAGGATAGTCCGTGAGCCCCGGCGCACCTTTAGGGCGTTTTCCGCCGACCACGCGTGCGCCCGCCTCGACAAGCTCTCGGATCTTGGACGCCAAGGGCAAGGTCATCCGGTCGGCGTCGGGCAAGAGGAGGTATCGGTAGCTCGCGCCCGATGGCAACACGAGGCGACCATCGCGGACGCCCATCTGTGACAGGTTCTCCGATGAGCACAGGTCATAGTCGTATCCGGCGGGCAGATCGAGCGCCATGTCGTCCACGTTCAGGGGCGCACCTTCTCCGGACCAGTAACAGACGTCGGCCACGAATTTGCCCTGTTGCAGGAGAAACTGGCAACGGGACAGGTAGTCGTTCCACACCCGCCCGTATTCCCACCACGTGTTGAACCTCTGAAAATGCTCGCCCCATTTCCGGTGGGTCAGGCCGGGGATCATCTTTCCATAGGGCTGGTGAGCGTAGAGGTGGAAAATCATCCGGTTGACACCCTGGCAGAACGCCCAGTCGCCCATTCCCTTCAGCAGGTATGGGTGATCGCGCCAACCGCGGTCGGACGTGAACGATTCGGCTCCCACGACGGGCTTTCCGCCGGTGTGGGCGGCCGAGGCCATCGCCTTGCTCGAGCGGGCATAGCCGCCGCGCCCAGCCAAAAGATCGGGAAATCGCCCCGCGCCCCGCGCCCAGAATTCGCTGACCGGCATGTCACTGACGCCCGCGTACGAAAGATTGTCGATGCAGAGTGAACCATAGGCCTCGATGGACAATCTCATGCCGTGCGGCCGTAGGAGATCGCGCAACCTCGCGGCATAGTTGTCCCGGATCATCCCGCTCACGGTGGTCCTCACATCCCACAGGAACCGCTCGGACATCTCAGCACTACCCACGACGCGGCCCGTCAGGACCGGCAGCCACGGGCGAATCTCATACCCCCTCCGCGCGCGAAATTCCTCCGGGAAGGACGATGTCCAATTCTGACAGCCCGCCTCCCAGCTATCAATGTGAGCATAGGCCAACGCGCCTCCGGCCGACCTCCCCGCCCCAGCAATGATCTTTTCCAGGAATGCGCCGAAGTGGGTTTCAATCCCGACCTTGCTCAACCGGTCGCACTCGAGGCCGACGGCCGCCTGCGGGCAAGGGCGCGTCATTTTGAAATTTGAAGCATGACCGAATCGGATCACCAGCCACTGCCCGGGAGGCGCATCCCATTTCAAACGCCCGTCGCGATCCATGCGCGAGGTCAGGTCGATCACCCGTTCCACTGGTGTGACAGCACCGGACGGCGGCAGGCCAACATCGCCGTCTTTTGCGGCAGCGTGCAAGCGCAGCCCACTTTTCCTATCGAGGTCGGGGATGCGGTAAGCGCGGGCCTCGGGCGAGCCAGGCACGGGGATCGCCAGCACCGCCACATCGCGGTAAGAATCGACCTTCTCGATCGACTCCAACACCCGGGAATTCATCTCGACCCCAGGCCTCAGCCACGCGGACACCTTCTTCGAGACCTCCGGCCTATCCAGCGCCACGTCGACATCTCCCCCACCATCGACGACCCTCTCGCTCCGATACAATTTCTGCATCGAGATGTCGGGCGTGATGTGGGGCCCGCCGCTGCCGTAACCAAAATCGAGGGTCGCATCGAACGTGATTCCGAGGCGCTCGCACTCGCGCACGGCCCATTGGAAGGCCTCGTGCCACTCAGGGCTCAGCGGAACCACTTGGCCGTCGGGAGCCCACCAGGGCCCACTCACCTCCATCCACAGCACCCCACCGATGCCAGCCCGCTTCATCGCCTCAAGATCCGCCGTGATCCCCTCCTTGCTGATGTTGCCATTGATCCAGAACCAAAAGACCCACGGCCGCGATGCCGCCGGCGGATTCTGGAACGCTGCAACCAGCCCGCCCCCTCCCTCGCTCCCTTGTGCCGCGGCCGCGCCGCACAAAATCACCTGGCCCAACGCGACGCACAATGCCAACGAGCCAACCCGCCAGCTTGAGAAGATCGGCCTCCGCACTCTCATGGCACGATGTTGCCCCGGCTGCGCCCAGCAGCCACTCAATTCAATACTCGTTTTGCGTCGGCACGGTCGCAGCCCAAAAAGTCCCGGTCACGCCCCGGAGTTTCTGTCACTTGATCTGATTCCTCTCCATGCGCACCGCCACCGTGTTCTGCAGGACCATGGGTTCTGCCGGACCTTTCCCCTTCCGGATTTGCGGGCCAGACACGATTCGATTATCCAGAATGATGGCGTTCTCGACATCGCGGAGCAGTAGCGCCGGAACGGGAAAGTCCTCGATCTCATTTCTATCAATCAGGAGGTTGCGATGCGCGCGGTCCCCGCCGGTCCTGAACATCGTCGCCCAGATGGCCGCATGCTCGCGATCGAGGCGCCCACAACCCAGCACCCGGTTCTGGCGCACCACGTAATTCTCCGCAGCCAGGCCCTCGAATGGCGCGTTCCAGAACTCCACCGCCCCGCCCCCGAGCCCCTCGAACCTGTTCCGTTCGATCAGGCCGCAATCGCCTTTCGCCAGGACGCCGATGCGGCGGCTGTTTCGGGCGACGTTGTTACGAAACACGAACTGGTTGCACATGCGGCTCGCATCATAGACCTCCGTGACATCAGGGTTGCCCGATGCCGCGTAACCCGCCCCTTTCGCCGGAGTGAGACGGCCCGTTACGATGCCCCCCACGGCGCGGTCAAGCGTGACCTCCACCACCTTGTCCCGCGGCGTAGCCGCCACAACCTTGGCCTCGGCCACCACGGAACCCGTTCGCCTCTGAAAGAACTGCAAGCGGTCGCCCGGCCTGATGTCGAGCTGCGCCCCCGCGCCAAATTGGTCGTAGGGCTGATTCAAATTCATGATCAACCTGTCGGGTGCGGGCTGGTCAGCCACGGCCATAGCGTAGCCATTCACGTGGCACACGTCGTCACCGCAGTTCTCGAACAGGCAGCCCTCGATCCATGGCCCGGTCCGGGCGTTGTGATGGTTGTTGCCCCCGTTGTTCACCGAGAGCGCGCGACCGGGTCCCCGCTCCAACCGCACGTTCAGGATTGCATGCCGATCCGCGTAGAATGAACCCAGGCACTCGTTGGCCGCGCCCCGGATGGTCAGACCGCAAAACACCACGTCCTCCCCGCCGTAGACGACAGCCCCATGACCGCCGCCATCGGATAGCCATCGTGGGTCCAGCACGTAGATGTCGCCGACGGCAAAGAGCGCCACCGCCTTCGGATTCTCAAATCGGAAGCGAAACCGGCGGCCCTCGATCCGCTCGAAACCCGAATGCGCAACAACCAGCGGGATGCCCCGCTTCATCGCAAAACCCTCGGCCTCGGTGACCACCATCCCCTTCGTATCACGCGAAAACACCGCATGCGCATCGGGAAGCGCATGCCCAGGGATGATTTCCGTCTCGATCGAGCGACCTTTCTCATCCACCGACACCACCCGGCCCGCCGTGTATGCCGGAGGATCGAAGTCAAAGGTGAAATCCTTCACCAGGATGCGCCGACAATTCTTCAACGAGATGAATCCCACCGGATGCGAAAAGACGAATCTGGCCCCGCCCCCGTCAAGTATCAGGTCGCTGGCGGACGCGATTTCGATGAACACGCGGTCCTGCCCCGGATCCAGTCGATAGTTGCCCTTCTGGAAGACCACGCGCACCGGGGTGTTCGTCGCAGCCGCCGCTAACGTGCGCCTGATCTCGGTCCAGCTCGCGCCACTGGCAACCCGGAGCAAGCGCTCAGGTGGCCGAACGGAAAACTTCCGCGCCGCCGACCATGGCCCACGCGCACCTCCAAGATCCACTCCCGCCACACGCCACCAGTATGCGCCGGGGCCGAGTTCTCTGTCCGGCAAATACCACCGGATCACCGCCGCAAGGCGGTCCTCCTTCAGCAAGGCGCGGAACTGCGGGTCTGCGGCAATCTGCACATCGTAGGCCGGCATCGCATCGACCCTGGGATCGAGCGCGCCCTCCCACCGAAAGTGCGGGATGCCCATCGCCACCACCGCATCATTCGGTGGATCGACAAGGGATGGCGCAACGACCGCGCTCGCCACGGCGACAGGAAACAGCAGTAGCCCAAGCGCTGAACCAAGGTTGTGTCGCGTTCTCATGGTGGTAATCATTCTAACTTCTCTTGGCGCCAGACGCCATCGCCCAGACACGCCGGGCCAGCCGACGATCGCCACCGCCAGTCCGGGGTTGAATGCACCCAGCTCGGACGCCAATATCCGGCTCAGTTCATGTCGCGAAACGTGACCCAGTTCCTCATCGGCGCCGCGCTCGCTTCGTCTATGTCCTGCGCTGCGCTTCACGCGGCCAAGAAACCTCTGCCACCACCTCATCCGGACATCGGGCAACGGTTCGCGCCCGAAGACGTTGACTGGCACCATCCCGTCTATGCCACCTCGTTCGACAATGCCGATGCCCTGAAGGACTGGAAGTTGGAGGGCGGTAAGCGCATGGCCGTTGAGGACGGCAACCTAGTCCTCGAGAGCCAGCCGTCCAGCGGGAAAGCCGCGCCCACCGACAATCACCTGGTCTGCTGGCTCACCAAAGAGATGCCCGCCGACTTCCTCCTCGAGTTCGGCGTCCGTCCACAAGACCGGAGGCGGGGCCTCAATATCGTTTTCTTCAACGCTCGTGGCATAAACGGCGAGGGCATCTTCGACCCGGCACTCCAACCCAGAAACGGCTTATTCGCCCAATACCACAGCGGCGACATCAACAACTACCACATATCCTATTGGGCCGGCGATCGCGGCACCGCCAACCTGCGCAAGAATAAGGGCTTCGCTCTTGTCGCCACCGGACCGGACCTCGTCGTCAACGGGCCACCGGAAATGTTCCAGGTCATCCGTGTCTACAAGCGAGGCGGCAAGATCCGACTGATGGTGGACGATGTCATCTCTGTCGCGTTCGACGACGATGGCCGGACACATGGTCCCATATGGGCGCACGGCGGCTGGATCGGCCTGCGCCAGATGGCCCACACGACCCGATGCGAATACGATCACCTAAAGGTGTTCCCCTGCAAACCGTGAGGAACACCATCCCCTTCGGCTCGCCGCATCTTCACCCGGTGCTCGAGGGACTCCTCCCGCTCTCGATCGCCCGAACCGGCAGTCCCATGAGAGACCCCCGTAGATAGCGCACCGCATTGATCGGCCTTCCATCCGGGACCGCACCTAAGATAGCATATGGCCATGAGACGGGCCGTGATCTCATTCCTCTTGTTTGGGTCCGTGCTCTGGACTGCCGCGCAGGATATTCCGCCGATTCAGCCACAGCGCGCTTACGCCAAAGCGGCGACATGGCCCGCGACAATGATCGCGGCGCGATCCAACTGCACGGAATGGGCGACGGCGGCGAAACCCAAGGACGGCGCGCTTGTCGGAACGCCGATCCAGGCCGTGTGGGCAAAGATTCGCGCGGACTGGCCCGAGCAGTGCGGCTGGTTTGCGCGAGACCTTCCACACAATCGGCACCTCGACTGGTTCCTCCACTCCGCCGACACCAGCTTCGAGACATGGATCCTGCGGACGCTGCCCGAACTCGGCCCCCCCGCCACGGGCCTCCAGCAGGAGTTCGAAGACCTGCGCCGCGCCAAGGCCTTGCCGAGCGACCCAAGCTGGCTGGAACTCTACGCACGCACTAAACGGCTCGAGCAGGTGCTCGCCGACAGCCGTCCACTCTGGCTCGACGAACTGCGCGACGTTTTTGTCGACAGGACGATGACGATGATCCAAACAAAAGTGCCGTCCGAAGACGCCCGCTGGGCGACGCTGGTGCAACAGATCGCACAATGCGCGGACGGCGGTCCCCTCGCACACGCCGGTGGCGTCGCGGCCCTGGGGTCGGCTGTCGGGATGCTCGACGCGGCGTTGCCTGGCCGGTTTCTGGGCGGCAGCGCCCTCTTGGAAAGGCTCAAGGATGCCCGACCCAGGTGGACTGGGATCATCGGGAGGGCGATGAATCAGGACATCCAGGCGCTGTCGCTTCTGCCGTCGATGCAGCGCGAGGTGCGCGAGTTCCGACAGGCCCTGTTGCGAGCCGTGCGCGGGATGCCAGTGTTTTTGAGGGAGTGGGCATCCATTGATCTTGAGCAGGATTGGGAGAATCAGTTTGAGGCCCTGCGCCGCGATCTTGCCAACCGCCCGGCGCTCGAAAAGTTCGCGGGCGAAACCTACCGCCCAGAATCGCTGGTCCAACCGACGGATCGCGACCCCGCCGACATCGTGCTGCGACGCACGGCGGCGCTGCTGGCCGATCTGAGGCTCACGAGAGCGAAGCTCGCGGAATTTGAGGCGCCGCTCGCCGAACTTCAGAAGGCCAGCACGATCATCGCACCCGAAAACGCCGAGGCCAGGTACGTCCTATTTGCCCAAGGTTGCCGCCTGCGGAGGCAGATCGCTTTCAGCAACCCCCTCCTCAATTTCGACCGGCTCCTCTTCATCAAGCGCCACCCCGCCATCTACAATCACATGTGCGACCAGTACTATGGGATCACCGCGAAGCCGGGCGGCGCACTGTGCGTCCTGGACAATGCCTTCACCTCCAGGGTCCGGACCCGCAACCTCCTCGCCCATGCGGTCGTTTGGCGCGGACGCCTCAAGGGCCGAACCCTCGATGGTGGACCGAACCGCGACTGGGACCTCCATTTCGATGGACTCGGCAATCTCAGCGGAGACGAAACCGAAGGCGGCTCATTCCTATCGCCGGACGTATCATTCGACGGAAAGCAAGTCGTCTTCGCGTACGTCGAATGCCGAGGCGAGCGCGGGCACCGAGAGCACACCGATCCCAGCCGAGGTCATTGGGATGAAGGACGGTGCTACCATGTTTTCAAGGTGAGGGCGGATGGCTCGAATCTGGAACAACTGACCGATGGCACGTGGAACGACTTCGACCCGTGTTTCATGCCGGGCGGCCGCATCGCCTTTATCAGCGAGAGGCGTGGCGGCTACCTGCGGTGCGGGCGCGTCTGCCCCACATACACCCTCCACGACATGGCCGCCGACGGGAGCGGCATCCGCTGCCTCTCCCCTCACGAGACCAACGAGTGGCATCCGAGTGTCGCACACGACGGCATGATCGTCTGGACCCGGTGGGACTACATCGATCGCCACGGCGTCGTCGCCCACATGCCGTGGACGACAACGCCCGACGGCCGCGATCCGCGCGCCGTGCACGGCAATTATTCGTTCCGCGCCAAACGGCCCGATATGGAGCTGGATGTGAGAGCCATCCCGGCATCCATGCGGTTCATTGCCACGGCCGCACCGCATCATGGCCAGTCGTTCGGATCGCTCATCATCGTGGATCCGCGCGCAAGGGACGACGACGCGATGGGACCGGTCAAACGCGTGACGCCCGAAATCGCTTTCCCCGAGAGCCAGGGTGGTACCGTCGCCTATGGCGAGGCTTGGCCACTCAGCGAGGATTACTACATCTGCGTCCATGACCCCGCGGCCAGCACGCAGGCATCGGGAGGCCCCACGGGAAAGGGCATCTATGGCATCTACTTGCTGGACGCCTTCGGAAACAGAGAACTGATCTATCGGGACCCTTCGATCGGCTGCCACAACCCCATGCCCATCGCGCCGCGGCCCCGGCCACCGGCGGTCAGCGAGCCCGCGCCGCAACTGGCGGCAAGCGGGCAGGCCGAGGCGACGGTGGCCGTCCTCGATGTATACAGCAGCCAGAAACCCTGGCCTTCTGGAACAAAGATCAAGGCATTGCGTGTCTACCAGGTCCTGCCGCAGACCCTCGGCTCCGCGGCGTTACCCCACTCCACTGGAGTGCAGATTCCATTTACGGCATCCGTCAACGTGGCGCGCAAGATCCTCGGCACGGTGCCCGTCGAGACCGACGGCAGCGCGCATTTCATCGTGCCGGCCCAAAAAGAACTGTTCTTCCAGGCGTTGGACGAGGATGGGCTAGCGGTGCAATCGATGCGTTCGGCCACGCATCTCCAGCCTGGTGAAATGCGCACCTGCCAAGGATGCCACGAGCCGAAGGCCCGTGCTCCCGTGGCGCCAAAGGGCACACCGATCGCCATGATGCGACCCCCCTCGCGCCTGCAGCCCGACGTCGATGGAACAAACCCATTCAGCTACCCTCGGCTCGTCCAACCTGTCCTGAACAAGCACTGCGTCGCCTGCCACCAGCAAAATCCAGACAAGGCGCCGCGGCTCGACGCGGAGCCAGTCGTGATCAAGCGCGGCCACTGGTGGTCCGACGGCACTTACTACACATCCTACATGAACCTCGCTGAAAAGTACGGTTTCTACGACTATGGGGGCCACGACTTCGGCGACGAGCGCGCGTACAGGACCATCCCCGGACAGTTCGGCGCGCGCGCCTCCAAGCTCTACCCGATGTTGTTGAAAGGGCATCACGACGCCAGCCTCTCGCCGGAAGAATTGCATCGCATCGCCGTCTGGCTCGATTCGACATCGCCGTTCTATGGCGTCTACGAAAAGGACGGCGGCCTCGCCCAGCTGCGCGGAGAAATCGCTCAGCCAACGCTGGAGTAGAAATGCCGCCGGCCGTTATCGCCCTCGCGTCTCTTTGCGCCGCCTCTAGCGTAAAACCAAACATCCTCCTAATCGTCGCAGACGATCTCGGCTATGGTGACACCGGTTGCTATGGGGCGACCGCCATCAAGACGCCAAACATCGACCGCCTCGCGTCCGAGGGCGTCCGATTCACCGACGCGCACTCGACGGCGGCGGTATGTCAGCCATCGCGGTACTCGATCCTCAGCGGCACATATTTCATGCGGGCGCAGCGCAAAGGTAAATGGACGTTGTACTTTCATGAAGGCCAGGCCACGCTGCCCGGCATCCTCAAGTCGGCGGGCTATCGCACCGCATGCGTCGGCAAGTGGCACCTGGGCTTCGGGCGGGGCGCCGAACCCGACTATAATGCCGAGCTGAAGCCAGGCCCGCTCGAGATCGGATTCGATTATTTTTTCGGTTGCCCCCGCACGCACAACGAACCCCCATTCGTGTTTGTTGAGGACCACCGCGTCGTCGGCCTCGATCCAGCCGACCCGATCCGGATCATCGATGCGAAGGACACCAGAGAAGGCTGGGGCCACGGCGTCAGCAAGGGCGCCGCCATGGCTCACGCCGCAAGACCGACCGATCGGATTGACCTGATCCTCGCCGACAAAGCCGCGCACTGGCTCTCGGAAAAGAGCCATGGGCCGTTCTTCCTCTATCTGACGTTCCTTGCGCCACACGTGCCAATCGCGCCTGCCCCCGAGTTTCAGGGCAAGAGCCAGGCCGGCCGCTACGGCGACTTCATCCAGCAACTCGATTCTTGTGTCGGCCGAGTGTTCGCTGCCCTGGAGGATTCGGGGTCGGCCGACAACACGTTGGTCATCTTCACGAGTGACAATGGCGCCGTGCTGGCCCGCGAGCCACTGGAATCGGGCCACCGAACCAACGGCCCGCTGCTGGGGCAAAAAACCGATGCATGGGAGGGCGGACACCGAATCCCGTTCATCGCCCGCTGGCCGGGGCACATCCCCCCCAACGCGCGATGTGATCGATTGTTCGGCCTGATCGACATCATGGCTACGGTCGCTGCGGCCGCGGATGTGCCGTTGCCTCCGGGCGCTGCCCCCGACAGCCTCAACCAACTGGCCACACTCTTGGATCCAGGCAACGCCCGCGCCGTCCGGTCGGAGTTGCTCGCGCAAGGCACGGGCGGTTACGCACTGCGGCAGGGCGACTGGGTATTCCTCCCGAAACAGGGCTCCTGTGGCATGACGGTCCAGGTGCCGCCCGGCCCACCGTGGGGACAGCCCTATGCCAAGTTAGGGCTGACGAACAGCGACATCGATGCACAGGGCCAGATCCGCCCAGGCGCCCCACCCTTTCAGTTGTACGATCTCCGCACCGATCCCGGCCAGGCATCCAATCTCACCGCCCAGGAACCGCACCGTGCAGAGCGGATGCGGAAGCGTTTGGAGGAGTTGATCCCGAAGCCAAGATCAAGCCCGTAGCCCCCGTTCCGGTGGCACACATGGTCGTGTGTCTCACCAGTCCCCGACTTCTGCCGCCGGGCGACGTCACTCCTTGCCCGTGGCCTGCGCCTCCCGGAGGACGCGCCCGGCCAAAGGATTATCGGGGTGGAGGCCCATCATCCATTTGTGTGAGGGCTTGTAAAAGACGGCCTGCCAATTAATGGCGAAGGACGGAAACGTTTTCTGCATCCGCCCTGCCTTCTCCCAGTTCGCCTTCACCCTGCCGATGGCATCGGCGTCCGCTCCCTTGCTCTGTTCCACCTTTTGCATCCATGTCCGCGTGTCCACGACCAGCCGCGTGTAATCGAGCCCACTCCGCACGAATGCGACGCGTCGGCGGTACTCCTCGGCCGCACCCTTCACCTTTGCCGCGGCCCCGTCCAGCAGCCCATCGGCCTCGGCAAGCAGCTCCGGGGTGTACCACCTCGGAATCTCGAATGCCCGCTGACGGTTCGGGACGTCCCTGATGGCCTCCATGCGCGTCCTCTCCATGAGCGACCAATAGGCCTCGATCTCACCGGCGGCGGGGCCGAACCCCCGCCGGTAATAATCCGCCATCAGCGCACGTGCGTTTGCGCGCGGATTCCAAGCCAGATGCGCGACCAGATAGTAATACGGCCCCTGCGTCGCCCAGTGGAACCACAGCATGTCGAAGTACAGGCCCATGCAGCGGTTTTCCGCCACGAATCGAAAATCCTCTGCTGCTTGGCCCAGCGCGACGTCCGGCATACCCCAGCTGAGCCCGACCGGATTGCCGAGGTTCGGCCGCCAGGCGACATGCTGGGTCCTCTTCGCCCATTCGGCAAACTCCCTCATGCTTTTCGTTCGATCGTCACCGACGCCATCCCCCCGCAGATGGAAATTTGCGACACTCGACACGATCACGTTATCGTCCGGCACGGCCGCGATGGGCGCAGGACGGCTATAGCCGTAGGCATGCAGTTGGACAAAGAACTCCCTCCCGGGGTAGCGCTGCCGCAACATGCGCCCCAGCGTGTTGGCGAACGTCACCTGGCGATCACTCAGCGCGGGCCTCTCCTCGTTCTTGCCCTTCCATCGCCAGGTGAACCTCTCGCCGTCGGGGTGGTCTTTTGCCAGGCAATCCGCGCAAACGCAGTGGCCGTAATCATAGCCGTCGTTCTCGGAGACGTTGAACACGCGTTGCGTGGGATCCGCCTTGAGCTGCTCGTCCACCTCCGCAAGCCACTGTGCCCACACGGCGGGGTTGGACTCGCACAGTTTGGTGTCGTGCGGCTCCGGATGCGGGCTGCGTGTCCCGTCTGGCTGCAGGGCGAAATAGTCGGGGTGGGACTCGTGATACTTCTCCCACCAGTCGCTGAAGGCATGGCCGCCGAGGAGTTCCAGCGAATCGAGTTGAACTCGCTGAAACCGCGCCCACAACTCGTCGGGCCCCTCCTTGTTATCCCCGAGCGAGAGTTTCGTGAACATGCCGCTGCGCGAACGAAGCTGCGGGTGATGTCGGAGTTCGAATGGCTCGATCGCGAGGCGCTCGTGCTTCGACACGTCTTCCTCTCCCGGCCACAACCAGCGCACGCCCAGAATCTCCTGCAAGAAGGTGTATACCGCGTTCGCCGTCCCGTACTCCTGCTGCATCCCCGTCTTCATCGCCAGGCGGCCCTTGGCCTCCATGTGCGCCGGATCCCAGCGATCCCGGCCCGCGATGACGATGTGCTGCCCATTCGCGCTGATGAGGATCTCTTCGGGGTATTGAAAGTCGAAGTCTGCCTGCGGAAACAGCTTCCGGAGCGCCGGTTGAAAGCCAACCCAGATGGCGCGCCCGGGCACCGGCTCTGGTTGGCCCGCGATCACTTCGGGCCGCACTCCGCTCAGTTTCTCGATGTATCCCGCGAGTTCATTCGCCGCCTCACGGGTCCTCGGTGGTGCGCCCTCGAATACGATGATCGGTGCAGGCGGGACGCCGGGCGCCACGAGGACGAGTTCATCACCGGCGACCGCCGCGAAACGGAAGGTGGGGATGAGCGATGTCGCCAGCAGCAAAAAGATGCCAAATCTCATGCCCACCTTCTGCAATCTGTCAGTTCTGGGTGCTCCTGACGGCGTCCAACAAAGCGCGCCAGTCCAATCCAACACGTTCCCGGCGCCTTCCGCTTACGATCCCCCTATTTCAGCTCCAGGAAGCTCCCCTTCTCCTCCCACTTGATCTCGGGAAAACTCTGTGCGGGATCGACGATGATGTGGCCTTCGGCATTGAGCGCGATCCCGAGACGGGCGAGGCCCTGTGTCGCCGGACCCACGAGCACCCGCCCCTCGTTATCAAATACCGATTCGTGGCCCGAGCACTTGATGCGCGTGTCATCCTGCGAATCGCGAAGCAGCGGCTCGCCCATGTGGCTGCAGATCGACGTCGTGGCGTAGAGCCGCCCGTCGCGCCGGATGACGAAAAAGTTTTCCCCGGTGAATCTGTCGGATATTCCGTCCTTGGGAAAATCCGATGGCACACCGACGTCGACCGGCTTAGCCTCACTGGCCAGAATGCGGCTCACTCGGCCTGCCCCACAGGCGCAGCCACAACAGGCCAAGGCCAGAAACCGGCGACGACCGATCTCGCCGGATCCGCCGCCAAGCCGTTTTCCTGGCACCCCGATTTCGCCCCGGATCTTCTCGCTCATGACGCCAATCTAACAAGCGCGCGTCCTGCCGTCGAGAGAGACCCGATGCCGCTTTGACCCCGGCATCGAGAACTCACAGCCATTCCCCGTTGGACATGTCGTCATCCGGCGCCAAAGTGCCGTAGAGCAGATGCATCCCCAAGACCGGCCCCTGAAACTCCTCTTCATCTGCAGCCAGAATCGGCTCCGCAGCCCAACAGCGGAGAAACTGTTCGAAGGATCTCCCCGATACAGGGCCAGATCGGCTGGAACCAGCCCCTCCGCCCGCGTGACTGTCACCGCCGGCCACATCGGCTGGGCCGATATTGTCTTTTGCATGGAAAAGGACCACCTCGCCATGCTCCACCGCAAGTTTCCACAGGCCATGTCGGGTAAGCGGGCCATATGCCTCGGCATTCCCGATGAATTCGGCTATATGGATCCCTCTTTGGTCGACCTGCTGCGCGATTGCCTCTCGCCCTATCTCGAGGCGCCCCCCTGATGCGTGGGCCGAACTGGCCCCGGTGGCATACGATCCTCCAGGAATAGCCCGCCCGGCCTGCCATTGCGTAACGGCCCAGTTTGTGGGAATCTCTTGCCGCCAACGATGGGCGGATCCGCGCGATCCTCTCTCATGGACGGATGACAACTTCTCCTCAAGGTGCGTGACACGGAGGTAACATGGGTGGTTTCTTCGGCGTGGTTTCTAAACAGGACTGCAAGGGCGACTTGTTCTTCGGAACGGACTACCATTCCCATCTTGGGACGCGGCGCGGCGGCATGGCAGTGTACGGCGACAAGGGCCTCGTGCGCCGCATCCACGATATCACGAATTCCCAGTTCCGATCGAAGTTCGACGACGATCTCGGCCACATGAGCGGCGGTCACGGCATCGGAGTGATAAGTGACTACGAGGACCAGCCGCTGATCATCGGTTCCCACCTGGGCACGTACGCGATCGTTACGGTCGGCGTCGTCAAGAACCTTGCCAAACTGGCGCAGACGACTTTCGGCCGGCGCAGCACCCATTTCTCCGAGATGAGCGGTGGGGAGATCAACCCGACCGAATTGATCGCGACCCTGATCAACAAGGAATCGACTTTTGAGGACGGCATCCGCGCCGCGCAAGACCAGATACAGGGATCCTGCTCACTGTTGATCCTCACTGAGTCGGGCATCTACGCCGCGCGCGACAAACTGGGCCGGACGCCGGTGATCCTCGGAAAGAAACATGGAGCCGTGGCCGTGGCCATGGAGACCACCGCCTTTCCCAATCTCGGCTACGATATCTGGCGTTCCCTCGGACCCGGCGAAATCGTGTTCATCTCGGATGATGGCGTCGATCAGAGGCGCAAGCCCCTCGATCGCCTGCAGATCTGCGCATTTCTCTGGGTCTACTACGGCTACCCGTCATCCGGATACGAGGGAATCAATGTCGAGGCCGTGCGCAACCGCTGCGGCGCCGCCCTGGCGCGCCGAGACGATGTGAGGGTGGACAGCGTGGCCGGAATCCCTGATTCGGGGACGGCGCATGCCATCGGCTACGCGAACGAGGCCAGGGTGCCGTTCACGCGTCCCTTCGTGAAATACACACCGACGTGGCCCCGCAGTTTCATGCCACAGGATCAGTCCGTGCGCGACATGGTCGCCCGCATGAAACTCCTGCCGGTGCGTGATCTGATAAAGGGACAGAGGCTCCTCTTCTGCGAGGACTCGATCGTGCGCGGAACCCAGCTCAAAGGGGTCATCGAGCGCCTCTATGACTGCGGCGCCAAAGAGGTGCACATGCGCCCCGCTTGCCCACCGCTGGTCTTTGGCTGCAAATTTTTGAATTTCTCGCGGTCGCGGTCCGAGTTGGACCTCGCGGCGCGCAAGGCGATCAAGCAGATCGAGGGTCGCGACGAAAAGCATCTCGCTCAGTACGCTGATCCTTCGTCAAGAAAGCACTGCGCGATGGTCGAGCGGATTCGAAAAAGGCTCAAGCTGACATCGCTCCGCTACCAGCGCCTGGAGGACCTCGTCGCCGCGATAGGCCTTCCCAAGGAAAAGCTCTGCACGTACTGCTGGGACGGAAAAGAATAGGTCGCCTCGCCTGCCATGCGCCCACTAGCCAGCATCTTTCACGCATTCGCGTGGACGCATGCACCCCCTCACTCGAAATAGGGTTTCAACTGGACGAAGTTGAGGATCAGTTCCTCGCCCGGGCTCGCCTTGCTGTCGCTGAATGTAATGACCTGCGTGGGCGACGTCGCGCGGAACACGATCCGGTTGAGGTTTATCTTGGCAACGTTGTCGTTGTGAGCATAACGCCCCCCCCTGCGCCTGTCGATGTGGACAAAGCTCTTTCCGACAATCGGCTCGATCCCTTCGAGTTCCGCATCGATGCCGTACCGGCGCGGGTTATACCTTTTCTCGGTCACATCCTTGCGGTCTGCCGTGACAAACTGCAGGCAATAGGCCTTGCCCACCCGCAGGTCGCGCGCGGTCTGGCTGATGCGATTCGGTCTTTCCGCGCCTCGGACCATGACACAGACGGTGTCCCCCGCCCTGCCCGCGCCCCATCGGCCCTGGCTGTTCTTGCCATATCCGGCGATGGTGTCCGTGCGAACGGAACGCTCCGTGGCCGCCGCCACCGTCCAAGCTCTCAAGCCATCCGCGAAATCACCATTCTCCACGAAACCCGGATTGTACGAGTACCCGTAGTGCGTGGATAACATCTCCCTGTTCCCATCGACCGCATAGTGACGCATGAGTTTGAACGACCAGCGCGCCAGTTCCTCGTCGCCGTAGTACGTTCCCCAGTAGCCGGTGGTCGCCAGATCCTTGAAGTCCGGGCTGTTGGCGATCAGGTTGACCTGCATGTCCAGGAAATACTTGAAGTCCACCGCGGGGTCGTGCTCTAGCGAGATGATGGGAATCTGGTTGAAATTGCCGAATATAATGCCCGTTCCGGCGGCGGCGTTTGGAAAGAACGCGTTGAAGCGCCGCATCGTCTCCCCGACCATGTTGTCAAGGTACGCGGCCGCCGCCTTTTCGTCCGCCTGCGGATGGCAGTAGGCCTCGAACAACAGGCGCCCGCGGCCCCTGGATGCGTTGAGGCAAGCGGACATGAAATCGGTGTGGAGTGAGGCGATCGCCGGCTTGCCCACGATCCAGCTATAGACCAGGCGGTTTTCAGGATTGTTCAGGCCCCACAGTGCTTGGGTGTAGTTATCGATGGAGGTCCGCCCGAAGAACAGTTCATCGCTTGTGAAACCGTCGTAGCACCCCTCGCGCATGCCCGCGTGCCTCTCCATCCGCTCGCGCACACTGGCGGCATTATCCACGGGCGCCACGTTGAAGTTCGCCAGCCACCTGAGGCCGCGGGATTTCGCTTCGGGGAGTGAGTCACCCGGCAGAGCGCCGCCGTTCAACGTGGTCACGGCACAGAGGATGTGCTTCTTCATGAAGGCCCAGTCGTAGCTGCCGTTCTCCTTGACCTGCGAATTCGCACAGGGCGGATAGTCGAATATCTCGGAGATGGAGCGCACGAGAAGGCGCGCGCCCTCGGTCGCACCGCTCACGGTGATGCGATGCGCGCCCATGGCGAGTTCGCGAAATGCTTCCAGCCTTTCGGTGGCGGCAGTGATCACCGTGTCCCGATCGTCCACCTGAACCTTGATGTCCGGCGCCGGAGCGGCGGCCGCAACCGCCACAAAAATCCAACCATCGCGGGGATTGACGAATGAGAATGTCTCGGGTTCTGGCCCGCCCTTGGTCGGCTGATTGAGAAGCTCGGCCACGAGGTTGTTCAACGGTCGGACGGCGCCATGGTCAATGGCGGGAAGATCGACGATGCTTGCGGAATAGTGGGCCTCGAGCACCGTCGCGCGCGTCACGCGGTGCCGCAAGACAGCTTCTATAAGATAATCCCCGCAGGAAATCCCGGCGAGACTGACGAGAACCTTGCCGCCCTCGAGCGGAACCACCCTTTGGGGAAAACGACCTCCGCCGACAGTGAAGTGACATTCGTAGGCATCCTGTTTCTCGGGAAGCGAACCATAAAACTTGAATGCCAGTCGGGGATCGTTGACCGGAATCTTGTTGAGAAGAGGCCGGAAGGGAATCAGCCTGGGTGCGGCTACGATGGACATCTGGGAAGATGAACCCTTGCGGGCATCTTCGCTGACAGCCTCAAGGGAGACTCCAGCGAAGGAGATCTCCCCGGTCATCTCGACCGCGAACATGGCCACGCCATACTCGCCTTTCGAGGGAAACAGGGTGAAGGTCTTCTCCCGCAAGGTCCAATCGGAGTCGGGCGGCAGCGCCTTCAAACCGACATCGTTAAACCATCCACTGTTATGCACGATGAATCCGGCGTTCCGGCTCTTGAATCCCTTTGTTCTCACGTAGGCGCTGAGCCTGTAGGTTCCACCGGCCACCAGCGTCAGGCCCTGCTGGCGCACGCTCGCATCGGAAACTGCCGCCCCATCATTCCTTAGGGTGATGGAGGCCTTCTTTCCGCCGGGGCCACCCGCGCGCAAGAAAACCACACTCTTGGACGAACTCGGGCTCCAGAATTCCGGGAAATCGACCTGCTCGGCATCAAAGCCACCGTTGATGAGCAGGTTCTCCCCCTCGCCCACCGCCGCCCGTGTGGCCTGCGTCAGGGGTGCAACACCCAACAAAGCGAGAAGGAGCAGAGATTTACCCTCGAGAACCCCGAGGTCGATCCGCAGTCCAAAGCGCGTCCCTGGTGCCATGCTCGCGTCCCGACTCGATGTGACCATTGAAACAGCGCAGCAGGCGGTCCGCCGGAAGTCGAGCGGGATTGGCACACTGGGTGCAGTGATCCCAGTTGCGACGCGTCTTCTCGCGTGGGCTTTGCCGACTCACATGCCTCCACCCGACGCCGCCGGATCGATCTCCCGGCGCATCCGGTCGAAGGTATCGCGAACCGTGGTTGGCGGCGGCAGATCGCGCAGGCTGAATGCCACGATGGCCACGCAGGCGAGTGTGAAACCCGGCACGATCTCATACAACCCCCACCAGCCGCCGTTACGCCAGACGATCACCGTGAGCGCGCCAGTCAACATCCCCGCCAGCGCCCCAGTGCGCGTCATCCTCGGCCAAATCAGCGAAAAGAGCACCACCGGCCCAAATGCGGACCCGAAACCCGCCCACGCGTAGCCCACCAGACCCAGCACCCGGCTGTCGGGGTCCGCCGCTATCCCCAACGCGATTCCCGACACGAGGAGCAGCATCGCGCGACCGACCCACACTAACTCGCGCTGCGACGCGCCGGGCCGGAAAAAGGACTTATAGAAATCTTCCGTTAGCGCCGAGGAACAGACCAGGAGCTGACACGACAGCGTACTCATCACCGCCGCCAGAATGGCCGACAGCAGGACACCGGCGATCCACGGATTGAAAAGCACCTGCGATAGCGTTATGAACACCGTCTCGCGATTGGCCCGCACGGGGCCCTCGTGTTCCGGGTGCGCCTGAAAATAGGCGATGCCAAAGAAACCCACGGCCATTGCCCCTATCAGGCAAAGGATCATCCACGTCATCCCAATCCGACGCGCCCTCGGTATCACCCTGACGGATGACGCCGCCATGAAGCGGGCCAAGATGTGCGGCTGACCCAGATAGCCGAGCCCCCACGCCAGCAACGAGACGACACCGACCCATGACGTGCCGCGGAACCAATCCAGATTACGGACGTCCACCGCCCGGATTGCCGCGAGCGCACGATCCAGACCACCCGCCTGAACCAGCACCACCAACGGCGCCAGCAGCAGGGCAAAGATCATCAGCAGCGCCTGGACGGTGTCTGTCCAGCTAACAGCAAGAAACCCTCCGACAAACACGTAGAGGATGGTGGCAAACGCGCTTGCCCAGAGCGCTACGGGGTAGCTCAGACCGAAAGTTCGCTCAAACAGCCGCGCGCCAGCCACCATCCCCGAAGCACAATAGATCGTGAAAAAGACCAGTATGACCAGCGCCGACAGGACCCGCAGAAGGCGGCCGTCGTCCTCGAAACGATGCGTGAAATAGTCCGGGAGCGTCAATGCATTGCCGGCCAATTCCGTGTAGGTGCGCAATCGGCCCGCGACGAGCCACCAGTTGAACCACGCCCCGAGGATGAGGCCGACGGCGATCCAGCTCTCCGACAGGCCGACGCCGAACAGGGCGCCAGGCAATCCCATCAAGAGCCAGCCGCTCATATCCGACGCCCCCGCACTCAGTGCCGTCACGAAACTGCCCAGTCGCCGCCCGCCCAAAATGTAGTCGGAGAGATTGCGCGTGCTGCGCCAGGCGGCGAAACCGATGCCCACCATGGCGCCGATGTAGAGCATGAAAGTGATCGTGGTCGGGTGGGATAGGCTCATCGCGCACACCTAGAAAGCCCGCCAGATGAAGACCCCGGCGTCCCGCGCCGGTTTCGGGCAGTCTCCATGCACGCCCACAGGGCTCACCGCTTGGGGGGCGTCTTGACACCATTAATCTTAAGATCGCGAACCTTGACCGTCTTGCCCACGGCGAGCCAACTGCGCGTCTTCGGGGTCGCAAGAAATGGATGCTGGGCTCGGAGTTCCTGGGAATTCAACCTGGCGGCCATGCGGTCCCCCTGCCACTCCACTCGGAGATGATGCCATGCCCCTGACGGAACCGGGGCCTTGAGCGAGGCGATGATGTGCGAGGGTTTCACGGAATCCTCGGCGATATCCATGCCGCCGGGCCTAACCACAACGCGGCCCACGTGCCGCTCCCCATCGCAGCCGACTATGAACGTGGCAGAACCCTCCAGGCGAAACTCGCACTCGATCACCGCACTCTCCAGGCCGACCTGATGATGGAGGACGGCTGCATGTTTCTCTTCCGGCAGCTCCACGGCCTCCAAGACGCCGTCTTTGACCGTCCAAGACCCGCGCGCAATCTTCCAGCTTGCATCGAGCGGCAATCGAAACCCGGGCGCCGCGATCGCAGGCAGGTCGTGGTCATGAAGCAACGGTTTGCCCTCATCCGCCCGCGCGGCCGCACACGCCGAAAGAACCAAGAACGTCACTATCGCCAACATGGGCACAACCTAGCAGCCTGTAGGCCTTTGGAAAGCCCAACAGATCGCTGGTGCAATGTTCCGTTTGGTTCTGACACGTTCGCCGGGAGGGCCCGCGGCCTCGCGGGCCGCTTCGGCCCAGGAAGCGCGCATCCGGTGGGATGCGGACGCCGGGGCCGGCGTCCCTCCCCGGATTGGACCGGGGTGCCCTCCATGTTCAGATTCATCTGAAACACCGCACTGCCAAGCAAAACTGCCTCTCACCCTTTCCCAGCCGCAGCGTTCCGCAGACGGTCGAACATCGCCTGCAGCAGGGTGTCGGCCCTGCAGATCAGCAGCGACCACACCATGATGCGATACACCTCCCCGCGCGTGGCCTTCACCCTCCGGGCCGGGTCCAGCACATCCTCAGAGTGCCGGAGACGCCCGATGGTCTTAAGCCCAATGAAGATCGGCCATGCGCATGCCAACCGAAGGCGCCACAGCAATGGCGGGATCGCCAGCGTGTAGCGCCAGCCGCAGTCCAGATGCTCGAGCGTCAGGTCAAGATAGCGGCAATGCAGGGGGCGAAATCTCGTCACCGCACCGGCCGACAGCAGGTCTGCCGCCTCCAGTCCCACCTCGGCCAACTGCTGACGCGGCAGATAGCAACGGCCGATTCGCAAGTCTTTCGGAATGTCGCGCAGGATGTTGGTGAGTTGCAGGCCCTTGCCGAAACGAATGCCCAGCTCGACCATCCGTGCCTGATCCCACGCACGCGAAGCCGGTATGTGCGCCACGCACATCTTGGTCCAGAATTCCCCGACGCAACCGGCGACGGCGTATGTATACTCATCCAGCTGTTGCTCGGTCTGGAATGATGCGAGCTCGCCCTCGCTCTCCCCGGGAAACTGCACGAGGTCACCTTCCTGCCCACGGGTGATAACCCCCAGCAGTTCTCCGATGCGTCGCCTGTCCTCGATGGGAAGCGTCCCAAGCAGCGCGAAACAATCGTCGAGCCTCTCCAGGAGCCGCTTCTCCGCCGGGAGACTCTGCCGCGGCGCGAGATCCGCACGGATGAGCGCAAGGTCGTCCGCGCTGGCACCGCGCTCGAACTGCTGCCGAAATCTCAAGAGCAACTCGCGGCGCCGATCCCGTGGCACCACTCTCGTGTCGGCGATGGTGTCGCTGGCGCGCGCAAATAGGTAGGCGAGTGAAATCGCCGGTCGCAATTCGGGCGGCAGAATGCGCAGGGTGAGGTAAAATGATCGCGAGACCTCTCGCAATAGTGGGCCGATGATGTCGTCGCGTTCCCGGTCCGTCATGCGCAATATCGTAGGGGCACGCCAAGCCATCGGCAAACGGATACGGGACGCAGGGCCCCACATCGTCAAGACACTCGCGGCACATCCACCCGCGGACCACCGCCCTAGCCCGGATATTTCACAGCCTGTCGGCTGTGAAATATCCGGGCTAGGGGAAAGCCGCGCCATGAAAGCCATTTATTGGGAAAGGTCAGGCACAGACTGGGATTCTGCACGGTTGCAGAGTGCGTTTCGCGGACCGGTGGCCCCCAGACCCTCCAGAATCGCGCCTTTCGGAGCGCGGTTTTCCTTCGAGCCTGCATATTTCACGCTTCCGCGTGAAATATGCAGGTTAGCCCGATCCGATCCCCGAACCAATCGCATGGGCGACGGCCCTGCTTGCCGGCCGCCACCCCTCACACCGGCCACCGGCCGTATTTGGCCTTGGTCTTCGCACCCGCCTAGGGTTTATTCCCCGCCTTCTTCACGGGCGGCCCAAACTTGGCGACCTTCACCAGGTCGTACCCCGTGGGTCATTTGAATAGCCCACCCAGGATCTTCGTTGCGACTTGCGAGATATCTCCCTGCGGGACCTGCCCTTCAGGCGTCAGCCTATCAACGGCGTTCGGCAGATGCTGCGCCAGCAGGGAGCTGAGCTGGTCAGCGGGAATTCCCACCTTCGCGGCAAGCCGACTCACAACGTCGGCACCGAGCCCCTGCTGCACCTGGTCCCCACTGATCGGCATATTCTGCCCCTTCCCGACCCAAGAGTTCACAATATCGCCCAGTCCCTTGGAGGCAAACTGCTGCACGAGGCCGTTCAGTCCGGCCCCCTGCGGCCCATTCAGCAGACCAATGACCTCCTGCATGAGGTCACCCTTCTGACTCGCGCTCGTCAGGCCCCCGAGGGCCTTGCCCACCAGATTCTCCAGCAATCCCATATGAGTCTCCCTTCCTTCAGTTCCCGTACTCGAATTTCCGGGGCACGAACGATCAGAGTCGCCCCACGCCCTTTCCTTTGCCCATTTCGTGCTTATTGAATTCGCCACAATCCGATATTCGACGGCGACCTAATCGCCGCCGCGATCACGGTCCCGAGTGCTTGCCTCGGCGCCTGTATTTCATTCTAGCACAGTCTCAACCTCGCGTCCAACTCACCCGGCCCCAACCGCGTCGCGCGCAACCGCTGCCTAGCCCGACCGATGCAAGGCGGGCCTCATGCGTATTCTCTCATCACGGCTTTCGCTCTTGCCCCCGGATGCTCCCACTCTCAATATATCTTGTTGTTCGCCCAGTGCGGATTCAAATGGCGATGACCACTGAGACAAGGTCAGTCCTGGCGCTCGTCCTCCGGCAGGTATTTGTCGTCTTCATCCCGATTATTTGCCCCCACGTCTCCGCCGGCCCGGGGCCCGAACGGAGCGATTGGCCAATGTGGCGCCTTGACGCGGGACACACTGCGGCGACGGAGGGCGGACTTCCCAATCCATTGCGCCTTCGGTGGAAGCGCGACCTCCCGCCGCCGGCGCCTGCGTTCCCGAACGACCCCCGCCTCTGCTTCGACAGATCCTATGAGCCGGTCGTCGCGGGAAAGCGGATGTTCGTCCCCTCCATGGTGACCGACAGCGTAACCGCGCTCGACACGGAGAGCGGCGAAGAGGCCTGGACCTTCTTTGCCGACGGCCCTGTGCGTTTCGCCCCCGTCGCATGGCGCGGCAGGGTGTACATCACATCCGATGACGGTTCTCTTTATTGCGTCGCCGCCGAGGATGGTCGCCCCGTCTGGAAGTACTCGCCCGTCGAACCGGAGTACGGCGCATGCAAATTCTTGGGCAACGAACGCCTCATCTCGCGCTGGCCAGCCCGCGGAGGACCCGTCGTCTGCGATGGGATCATCTATTTTGCGGCCGGCATTTGGCCGTTCGAGGGCGTCGTGGTCTGCGCGGTGGATGCGGAGACGGGCAAGCCCCTCTGGGTGAATAAAGACTGTGGCTGGATCAAGGATGGATTGCTCGATCACGGCACCCGTCGCGACGGCGGCCTATCGCCGCAGGGATATCTAGCCGTCCTTGGATCGAGGCTGGTCGTGCCCTCGGGTCGGGCGCTGCCCGCCTTCTTCGACCGCGCGACCGGCCAGATGGAGCCATATACCACCGGGTGGGGCGGGCGCGTCGCGCTGGCCAAAGGCAGTTGGTACGTCTGCGGAATCGGCGAGTTCATGTTTCAGAGCGGCGACCTCTATCGGCTCGGTGGACATGAGACTGGGGCAGCACAAAAACCGGGCGATTACCTCAGCGTCGGCGACTTCGCCCAACAGATGAATGTTCGGCCGGCGACGGTGGAACGGTGGATCGATAAGTATAAGCTCGAGACCGCCACGCGCGATGGCGAACTCGGCCTCCGGGTCCGCAACGACGATCCGATCACGTACCTGTCTTGGTGGACCACCTCATCGAAAGGCGCACCGATGCGCGACGGTGAGCGACAGGCGCTGGAAATGCGGCCACGCCTCGATATCGATCCCGCAAACGTCAAGGAACTCGGGATCTTCCGCGAGCCAGTTCTCTCGGCCACCGCGATATATTATTCTTCCCCGAGATCCAACAGCGCAAAACGGTTCCGCGACAGCAACGAGGACCGCAATCACCCTCGCTCCGCAAGCTATTCCGCAATCATCGGGTGCGACCTTTCCGGACCGCCTCAATGGGGGGCAACTCTTCAGGGTGGCTGGGGCACCCCCACCCGCCTGGTGGCCTGGAACACCGCACGTTTCAATCGGCTCTGGAGCCTCCCGTCGGCATTGAAAATTCACGCCAAGGCCGGCTCCCGACTCTACGGGGGAGCCCCGGAGATGGTCGCCGCCGTTGATCTCCCCACCGGGGGCCAGAAGGCAGAGGTGTCGTGGCACGCGTCGATCAAGGGCACACCCAACCGGATGTTGGCCGCCAATGGCAAGTTGTTCGTCGTCACCGTCGAGGGAAGCATCTATTGCTTTGGTGCGGAAGATGCGCCCACGAGGGCCCACGAGGCCTCGACGGATCGGCAGGGGCCATCGGATGACGCTTGTGCGGCCCGCGCCGCGGAGATCCTTCAGAAGACCGGCACCCGCGATGGATACGGAGTGGTGCTGGGGCCCACCAGCGTCCGCCTGCTGGATGAATTGGTCCGCCAATCCAGCCTGCGGCTGATCGTGCTTGAACCGGATGCCGAGAAAATCGCCGCATGGCGGCGCGAATTCCACCGGCGGGGCCTGTATGGCACCCGGATACACATCCTGCCGGGCGATCTCAACTCGGTGCGGATGCCGCCCTATCTGGCAACGCTCGTCGTCGCAGAGTCGTCACCCGAGTCGCCAGGCCGACTCTTTGATCTGCTGCGGCCTTATGGCGGCATCGCCTGCCTGCCCCTTCCTGCAGACCGGCACGCGACATTCCTCCAAAGGGTCGAAGCAGCTCGGCTCGCTGGGGCCGAAATCTCCAGGGCCCATTCGCTCACGATCCTGAAGCGCTGCGGCGCATTGTCCGGCGCGGCGGACTGGGCGCACGAGAGCGGCGACGCCGCCCACACTTTTGCGTCGCGAGACCAGAGGGTGGCGCCACCGTTTGGCGTGCTGTGGTTTTCCGGGGAACTGGATCGGGCGATCCCATGGATCGAGGGCGACCCGCCGTGCCTGCCCGGAGAGACGGCACCGTCGCCCTTCGCCGGTGCCGGACCCCGGCCCCGCGTGGCCGGTGGACGGATGTTCGTCCAGATCGGCGACAACCTCTACGCGACCGACATCTACACGGGCCGTCATCTCTGGACACGATCTATTGAATCCCTGGGCGACTACGCCGCGGCCAAGGACAGCGTCTTTGCGGTGTCGGGCGCGATCTGCCTTCGCCTGGACGTGGCCAGCGGCGAAACGAAGGCCTCATTCCCCTGCCCTGGCGGGGAAACCTGGCGACAGATTCGCGTCAGTGGCGATGCGCTCGTCGGCACGGCCGGAAAACGGTTGCTCTGCCTGGATCACCAAAAGGGTGCACCGCGATGGGAGATGGCCTCGCAACGGGACGGCTTCGGCTTCGCCGTGGCGCCGGACCGGGTCTTCTGTGTGGATCACTGGTTGCCAAAACACCGCAGGGAGCAAGCCCCGGAAACGCAGGAGGCGGAGATTCTGGCCATCGATCTCGCCACCGGTCGCCCACTCTGGCGGGTCCGGACAACTACCCCTGACGTCGGCGCCGCCTCGAAGTGGAACAAGTACGCGCCCCCCCTGAACCCCCAACTCGCATACTCGTGCCAGAGCGACGTCCTTCTGTTTACTCGGAATGCGGCCACCGCGGCCGCCTACGACGGCTCGTCGGGCCGCCTGCTGTGGGCAAAGGAAATACCCTGCAAAGATCCCCCCTCCTCCTTCACGAGTTATCATCCCCCGATCATCCTCGGTGAACGCTTCATCACCCACGCCGGGGAAGTGCTCGATATTTCCACGGGCGAGCCATGCAGCCAGCGCTTGTGGAAGGGCGCAAATGTGGAACTCCGCGGCTGCGGCCGGGCCCTCGCCTGTCCGCGACTCGTGATGATGCGGGACGCGCACGCGTCCTACTACGACCTGGCCACCGGCGCGCACGCGTACTTGCGCGGGATACGCGCCGGTTGCACCAGCAGCCTCATTCCGGCGGACGGCCTTCTCACTGCGCCAAATTATAGTCGCCATTGCACCTGCAACTACCCGGTGTCGGTCTCATTCGCCCTAGTGCCAATGCCTAGAGCACCGGGTTGGGACGGGGCGCCCCAGATGCCGGCGCCTTGATGCGCCCGCCCACGCCGAAAATTCTCAGCACATGCGCGGCCTCGTTGCCCGAATCCCCGATGTGCTCTTCGCCTACTTTCCTTGTGCGCTCGACGTGCCCGCCCTGCACTGACTGCCGAGGTCGTAGCTCAGCATGGGCGCCGCGTAATAGCCCATGAAGGCGATCGCCACATCCGACCGGTAGATCGGATCCTGCATGAGCGAGACATGCCGATCCACCGCCGGGATCGTCGTGCTATAGATACGGAGTTCTCCAGGCGCGCTGGTGATGAGTTCCTCGCGCCAGTCGCCCACCACGTCCGCAATTGCCACAACGCGGCCGACAAGTTGGCCCGGGTGCGCGTCGCCACGGTAATCAACGATCTTGCTGCCCCGCACCAGTTCGCGCTGGGGATCCGCATCCCAATAGACCGGCATCGACATCGTCCCGTCCCGCTTGTCGGCGACCAGTTCGCCCCGGGCACTGAAAATCCAACCCTTCTTGAACTTCCTGTCGCGATCGATATCGGCCGCGTGGCACTCCGAACCGGGGTAGCGGGCATCGATATCCGCGCACATCCCGTCGGTTCCCACGTGGGTGGTTGCCTCCTGCAGTGCCCAGAGAACCTTGCCATTGATGGCCTCCACCAGGCAGAGGGCGCTGTCCTTGCGCGGCGGTTCGATGCCATAAAAGATCTCCAGCCCGGGATGACTGGGATCGATGTCCCCCACGTAGCAAAAGTCGGGATGGCCGAAGCCCGTCGTCCAAAGTCCATTGCCATTATCGTCCACGACGGCGGAGCCGATGATCACCTCATCGCGCCCGTCACCATCAACGTCGGCGGCGTGCATAATGTGGGCACCCTGGCTGTTGTAGCGTCCCCGGCCCGCCTCCTCCCGGCTGTCCCAGGTCCACAGCCTCTCGAGTTTCCTATTGTGGAACTGATAGGCCACCAGGCGGATCGTCGTGTATGTGCCCCTGGCGACCAGCAGGCACGGTGTCTTGCCGTCGAGATAAGCGATGCAGATCTGGTTTCGGCTGGAGAGGTTGTAGTTATACTTTTCGCCCGGGATCTCCCGAGAGAGCCAATCCGCGCGCGCCAGTTCCTGGCCGGTCGCACCGTCGAGCACCGAAACAAATTCTGGGCCTTTTTCCACGCGCCCTTCAGGCCCGCGCGGATCGCCCTCCCCGGTCTTCACTGCCACCTCCGCCTGGCCGTCGCCATCGAGATCGTGGACGATCATCGGCGAGTACCAGATCCCCCGCTCGATCGCCCACCCGAGGTCCTTTCGCCACAGACGGCGGCCATCCGCCGAATACGCATCTAGTTTGTAGGAATCGGGGCTCGGTTTCCAATAGCTGCCGGCAGGGTCGATGTTGTCCTGGGGCGTTTTGAGCACGTAGTCGTACCGTCCGTCGCCGTCGAGGTCGCCCACGCCAACCTTTTGGACCGTCTGGCCCGGTTCCAGCTTAAACAACGTGCAGGCTGGGAGTCCGGCCGAAACAGTCCCCCGCACGCGCCTCGACCCTTGTCCCTCGCCACCATCCGTCACCGCGCGGACCATGTAGGTGCACTCGGTCCCGGTCGGCGCGGTCCTGTCGAGGAAGTCTGTGGTGGTGCTGATCGGCTCAGGGTTGAGCTTCTGGGCATCGGTACCGCCGATCGAGCGATAAACGTTGAATGCGACCGTCGCGGGGTCTGAGTCCAGCAGGCGCCAGCTGAGATACATCCGCGCATCGGCGGTCGGCGTGGCGACCAGCCCACGGTCGAGCTTCTCCCGCACCCGCCCGCGGGCAAAGCCTTCGACCTTTGGTTTATCGACGTGCGGGAGAGTCGGCGTGAAGCGGACGAAATCATAGTAGGCGCTGCCGACGTGCGACTCATCCGCGTAACGGTCATCGACCCAGAGCTCAAATGTGCCATCGGCAATGTCGAATACGCCCAGCGGCCCATCCGCCGCGGTGTATTTCTTCCAAGTCTTTCCGTCGCGCGAGACCGCAAGGGTGCGGCCAATGCGAATCTCAACCTCGTAGCGGCCATTGGGAATGCCGGTGATGCGGGTGTGAAGCGGCGGCGCTCCTTCCTCCGGCGAGACCCGGTCCTGTTTTACAACTGGCGATTGGAGGACCACGCCGCCCGACCACTTCTTCTGCGCGTCGGAGTCGGTGCTCCACAGATTCCAATGATCGGCAGACGATTTATCGGCCTGCCACGCGTCCTTGGGTGTCGTGTAATCCTCAGCCTCATAGACCAGCGGCGCAAAGCTCGCAGGGACCTGCGACCACAGGTCCGGTGTCAAAGCGACCCCCAAGAGCATTGACCACATCAGGCACGGCTTGAGCATGGCGACCTCGCGATTTCTGGATTCATGGACGGCAACTACCATAGTAATAATCTCGGGAGGCCAAGATGCCAGCACTTTACGCCCCCCGCGATGCAGGAGCCACGGGCCTATCTTGACACGGGAGCCTCGGCCAACCGATGATGGTGCCAAGGTCCTTCGATATCATGAGCGGACTCCATCGCCGGGAGTTTCTCCATCGCACGCTGAAGGCCAGCGTTGGCCTCGGGACGGCCGTCACGACGATCGGCAAGCATGACGCTATGGCCGAATCAGTTCATGCGGCAGACCTGATACTGCGGGGCGGCAAGATCTATTCCCTCGATCCCTCCGACAGCATCCATCAGGCGATCGCCGTAAGCGGCAGACACATCATCGGCTTGGGTCGCAACACCGACATCGACGGCCTCCGAGCACAGAATACCCGGATCATCGACCTCGCCGGGAGAACCGTCATTCCTGGGCTGATCGAATCGCACGTGCATGCCCTGGGCGTAGCTCGGGCCTCCCTAGCCGGCCCCTATGCGGAATTGCACACGATTCCAAAGATCCAGGACTGGATTCAAAACCGCGCCGCGCAAGTTCCCCCCGGGACTTGGATTCTGGTGCCACGAAATGACATCACTCGCCTCGTCGAGCGCCGTCATCCCACCCCCGCCGAACTGGATGCGGCCTGCACCACCCACCCCGTGGCCTTCGAAGCCGCACGCCGCTGGGTCTTGAACACTTCCGGTTTTCATGCCGCCGGCATGACGGGTGAATCTGCGCTGCCACCAGGGGCGAAGATCCTTCGTGATCAACGCGGCAACCCTCGGATGCTCTTCGGCGCCGACGCCAAGCTGCGCGGGCTGATCGCCGGTCCGAACCCTTCGGAAGAACACCAGCTAGAGGCCCTCCGCCAGGTCCTTGGCCGCTACAACGCCGTGGGCATCACCAGCATCTACGAGCGGGCCCTGGATGGCGCCGGGCATGCGATATTCCGCAGGCTCCTAGATCGAGATCCGCTGATCCGCGTGACATTCAGCCTGCGCGGCACCATGCGGAGCGAGGCCGACGTGCGGCGTTTCGTGGAGCAGTCCGGGTTCAAACCGCTCGCGGGTGACGAATGGCTGAGGGCTGGGTCGCTGAAGATCGTCGTCGATGGCGGCATTCACTGGGGCAACACGTATCTCCGCGAGGCCTACGGACCGCGCCGGGCCGCCTTCTACGTCCACGACGATCCCCAGTATCGAGGGGACATCCACTACTCCGCCGAGGAGATGCGCAACGTGTTTCTAACCGCCCACCGCATGGGCTGGCCAATGTGCGTGCACGTGACCGGCGACGGCGCCATGGACCGCGTGCTGGATGCCCTGGAGGCCGTGGATCGGGACCTGCCGGTCTCTGGCCGCCGCTTCACGCTTTGCCACGCCTATTTCCCCGATGCGAGAATTGTCGCCCGCTGCCAGAGGTTCGGCGTGTGCGTGGACACGCAGCCCGCCCAGTACTATCGTGACTCCGAAGCGATCGCCGAAGTCTATGGCGCCTCCTGGGCAGACCGGCTGATCGGCCTGGGACAATGGGTGCGCGGCGGAATCCGCGTCGCGATCAACAGCGACCATATGATCGGACTCGACCCCGATCACGCCATGAACGCGTTCAACCCCATGCTACAGATGTGGATCGCCGTCGCCCGCCGCAACGATCAGGGCAATACGCATGGCCCCCATCAGCGCCTCTCCCGGCTACAGGCGCTCCGTGCGATGACCACCGAGGCCGCTTGGATTAGTTTCAATGAAGACCGGGTGGGTTCGCTGGAACCCGGCAAGTGCGCCGACCTGGTCGTGCTTGACCGCGACCCACTCACTTGCCGCGAGGACCAAATCCCGGAAGTCCACGCCGTGACCACGATCGTCGGCGGGCGGATCGTCCACCAGAACCAAAGCGGTTGATGCCAGCCCATGAAGAACCACAGAATCATCCTGGCGATGCTCCCTCTCATAGGCATCGCGAGCGCCGCCGCCCGTTCCATGGAGATCAGGACCGACGATGGACTTTCGCTCCGGCTCTCAGAGACGGGAGCCATCGAGTCCCTCGCGGTGGGCGCCCAGCCGCTCCGTCTCCTCCCCCAAAAGCACCCGATCAGCGCGGTCGAATTCTCGCCAAACGCCGTGAGGCAGAACATGGTGCCCAATCCCGGCGTCGAGGACGGCGGTGCGGCGCCAACGTCATGGAGCGGACCACCCACCAGCGCCATCCGCACCGACGAATTCAACCACACGCCGCACGGGCATTTCTCCGGCAAGATCTGCACGCCCGCGGAAGCGGACGAGTCCCATCCCGCGATCGGCGGCTCATTTCGCTGCACCAACATTCCCGCCAAACCGAATACGCCGTATGTACTGCGGGCGTGGGGCCGCGTGCCAAAAGGGGGTTCCGGCGGAAACGTCTTCGCCGCCGAACTCGATTCAAACGGACGGGTGCTGACTCAGAACAAACTCAACGTCCAGCATAACCTCGGCTGGCAAAATGCGCCGCGCGATCAATGGACGCCGTTGGAGCGGATATTTACGACCGGGCCGGATTGCGCACAGATTTATGTCTACGCCAATATCTGGAAAGGCTACGGCGCCTTTTTCTTCGACGACGTGGAGTTGTTCGAGCAGGCTGCACTCTGGAAAGGGCTCGAGCTTTCGCCCACCGAGCTGACGTCCGATCCCAGGGGCTGCTGGTCCCAGCATCTTTCCTCCCCCGGGCAGCATCTCGATATCCATGTCTGCTATGCCGTGCGCCCCGATCACATCCGGATCGAGACCTCGGTCCAAGATCTGCACGATCCTCCTCACGAGCGCGCGATCCGGGCCCGCTACGCGCTGCCCATCGATGCTGCCAACTGGATCTGGCACGACGATGGCAGGACCAGCCGCACGATTACCGCGGGAGGAATCCCCTGCCACAACACTCAGGACATCGGCGGATCCCAAGTGTCCGCTTACCCATTCACGTCCATCTCAAAGGAAGGTGTCGGACTTTCTCTCGGAGCGCCAATGGATTGCCCACGATTACAGGATTTTGCCTGCGATGCGGCGACTGGCTACGCGACAATGGTTGACTTGGGCATCTCCTCACACACGACCCGGATCGGCCCCGGCAAGGCCACATTCACCACGATTCTCTGTTGCCACGACGGTCTCTGGGGCTTGCGCGCCGCCGCGAAGAAGTTCTACTCGATCTTCCCCGAACATTTCGCGAAGCGATCAAAACGTGACGGCATGTGGCTGTACGCCGCTCCGCTCCGGCCCATCCCCCGCCCCGAAGATTTCAGCTTTGCGTTCTATGAAGGCTGGTTCCCAAAGGCCGAAGACCGGGCGCTGCTGCGCGAGAAAGGCATCTACCTCTTCCCCTACGTGGAGCCGTGGGGCGCGCGGCAGGTGTTCCCGCAGGCCCAAACACAGGAAGACATGCCGCCCTATGAGGATCGCCTAGCAGAGCTCAAACATTGGGCCGCGGACAAGCAGGCCAAAGACAAGTTGCTGGGTGGACCGCGCTGGGAGGTCGCGCGGGCCATTTTGAATTCGATGCCACTGGACCCGGAAGGCCGCGCCTATTTCCACGTCGACAAATACGGCTCTTGGGCGCAGTGGTGGATGACCAACCCAAGCCCACTGCTGCCCGAACCAAACCGCGGCACCACGTGCCGACGCTATGAGATCGAGCCGTTTCTCGCCGAAGCCGACGGTATCTATCTCGACTCGGTCACATCTTGGCTAGGGAAGAATCTCGACTTCCGGCCGGACCATCTCGCACACGCGATGATCCCGCCCACCTTCGATGGGCTTGGCGGTCGCCCCGCGCTGCTCGGCATCCTCTCCTGGTACGACTTCATGGACTGCCTCGCGGCCGACCTGCACCGCACCGGAAAACTCGTCCAGATGAACATATTCGCGAACTCGTACCGGTTCTGCGCCCACTTGGCTGATGTGCTCGGCTCCGAGGTCGGCTGGACCCGGCGCAAGCGAGGCCTTGCCGACGTCGAGACCGACGCGGCCTGTCTCACGCGCCGGATGCTCGCCTTCCAGAAACCGACGAGCAATCTGCTGCAGGAGGGGGATTTCAAGACGCCGCAGCCCGAACTGCCGTCATCCGAGATCGAGGCCTACATCAAGCACCAGATGTTCTATGGCTTCTTTCCCGGCATCGCGACCATCGGCGGCGAGGACAAGCCTGGCTACGCCGGCTGGAAGCGCTATTTCGGCACGCCGACGCAATATGAGCGCGACCGCCCACTGTTCCGAAAGTACATTCCGATCATCCGGGCGCTCTGCGCGGCCGGCTGGGAACCCGTGACGCTCGCCCGCACCAACCGTGACGACATCTTCGTCGAGCGTTTCGGTTCGTGGGAGAACAACGATCTTCTCTTCACCTTGCGCAACAACGGTGAAAAGGAACAGGCGTGCACTGTAAACATCCAGGCGGCGGCCCTCGGCGCTGCGCCACGCCAATTTCCTCGCATCGTGGCGCGCGAACTGGTTTCGGATATTGCGCCCAAACTCGCTGCTGACGAAAAGGCGGGCGTGATTGCGCTGACCATGACGATTCGCCCGAAGGACACGGCGGTCGTCAGGCTGGATCGAAATCTCCAGTGATTGGCCGAGGAGCCCGGCCGCCCCCCATGCCCTTGCCATGACACTCCCCGAGACCCTAACCTCTCCCCAGGAGGCCCATCCCATGAATCCCAAAATCACCCCAATCACTCGTCGGGGGTTCCTCGGCACGACTGCCCGAATCAGCGCTGCCGCGGTTCCCGCTTTCTCTATCCTTGCCCACAGCCGCGGGGCGAACTTCGACAGAATCCGCGTCGGCCTCGTCGGCTGCGGAGGCCGCGGCACCGGCGCCGCGCGCGATGCATTGCTAGCCGGCCCGAACATCGAACTAGTCGCGATCGGCGATATCTTGAAGATGCAGGTCGACGCCTGCGTGGATCGCCTCACGAAGTTCCGGGATTCCGATGGCAAACCGCTCCCCGGCCTGAAGGTCTCCCCCGACAAATGCTTCACCGGATTGGACGCCTACAGGCGCGTCATCGACTCCGGGATCGACTATGTGTTGCTCTGCACCCCTCCCGGATTCCGGCCCGCCCACATCGAGTATGCCGTAAGCCGCGGCATCCACATCTTTGCCGAAAAGCCCTGCGCGACGGATCCCCACGGCGTGCGCCAAATCCTCGCGCTCGAGGGGGAAATGAAACGCAAGGGCATTGGGCTGCTATCCGGGTTCAACGGTCGCCACGCCTTCCACTACGTCGATCTCGTGGAGGCGTTGCGGGCCGGAGAGATCGGCACGATCATTTCGATGCACGCCTATTTCAACACCGGCGACATCTGGTACCGGGAGCGCCCTGCGGGAATGCCGCTGCCCGAATACCACTTCTATAACTGGTTCCACGTCGATTGGCTATGCGGTGACCACCTCGTCGAACAGCACGTCCATAACCTCGATCGCTGCAACTGGATCATGGGCGACCATCCGATCAAGGCCTATGGCATGGGCGGCCGCCAATATCACACCGACCGCGGCGGAAACATCTACGACCACTTCGCGGTCGAATTCGAGTACCCCAATGGCGTTCGCATGACCAGCATGTGCCGCCAGATCAAGGGCACCGACGCGAAGGTCGGGGAAGACATCATTGGCACCAAGGGCACGGCATCGACCGTCGGCAAAGGCGCAGTGATCACGGGCGAGAAGGGGCGCGCGTTCAAAGAGCATCCCGGACAGCAAGAAAGCCATCAGCAGGAGCACACCGATTTTATCGCCGCGCTCCGGCGCGGTGAAATCCCAAACGACACCCGGTTCCTCTGCGAATCGACCCTCACGGCCATCATGGGGCGCGAGTCCGCCTACACCGGCAAGGTCGTGACTTGGGACGAAATCATGTGTTCCGAGCTTAGGCTCGTGCCCGAGAATATCGCCGCCTGGGATGGCTCCCTCCGCCCCGTCCCAAAACCCGGCATGAAGCGCGCGTGATGTCACACGCGAAAACCCCCGTTGCCGGACGCGTCAGCGTTCCCGCTCCCAGGCATCGCCCCTGTGGAGACCACCGCGATGCACAACCGACCTAGATCCTCCTTGCCGACACGCCCTCGCCCTGCCGCCATGGGTTTGGCCGTCCTTCTCCTCGCCCTCGCATCGGCATTGGCCTGTGATCCCGCACCTGGGCCGACCGAATTGCTGTCAGCGCACCAATGGCTCCAACGGCACCTCCTGGACTGCCAACCCGCCGCGGGCGCGCCCAGGTGGCCTCCCCCAACGCCACCAGAACCCGCGCCCGGATTGGACGTCCTCGCGAACCACGATCCCGTGCTGCCGAAAACCCGCGGCGCCCACCGCCTGAAACTTGGCGAGAGGGACTTTGAGAGAGGCCTGTATTGCCATGCCATCAGCCGGGTGCTGGTGCGCCTTCCCGCGCCCGGAAAACGATTCACGGCCGTCGTCGGACTGGATCGAAACGACGACACCATGCGCGGGAAAGGAAGCGTCATCTTCTCCGTGACGGTCCGTGATGCCGTCGCCTTCAAATCAGACGTCATGCGCGTCGATTCGGCGGCCCGGGCCGTTGACCTCGATCTCGCGGGCGCGACGGCGTTCACCCTGGAAATCGACGATTCCGGCGACGGGATCAGCTGGGACCAATCCGACTGGGCCGATGCCCGCGTCCTCCTCCGTGATGGCCGAGATCTGTGGCTGGACGACTTGCCCATCCGCGATCTCCGACCGGAGTTCGCCTCCGCCCCCCTCGCGCGATCCAGCGAACTCCCTTTCGGATTCGTCTGCGGCGGCCGCTCGTCCGACGCCCTGCTCGCAGGCTGCGCCAGAACCCTCGATTCCGAAAGACTCGATGCGGCCCGAACTCGCCATACGGTTCGCTGGTGCGACCCCAAGATGGGACTGGAAACCCGGTGCGTCGCCGTCGAATACGCCGACTTTCCTGTCGTCGAGTGGACCGTCCACCTAACAAACAAAGGGCCGCAGAATCTCCCGCTTCTCGAGAACCTGCAGGGACTGGATGCCAGGCTCGAGTCCGGCGGAGACGGCAAATTCCGGCTCAGGCACTGGAATGGTGACACGTGCAAGCCCGATCTTTATCAGCCCTTTGAGCGCGCGCTCCCATCAGGAGATCCGGTGCGCTTCGCGCCGGTGGGCGGACGCGGAAGCAACGGCACCTTCCCCTACTTCAATCTCGACGCTTCGGAAGGCGGGTGGCTGCTGGCCGTCGGCTGGCCGGGGCAGTGGGCGACCGCCTTCGTGCGCGAGACGCCCGACAGCGTGCGGGTGACGGCCGGCCAGGAATTCACCCGCTTGATCCTCAGGCCCGGCGAGGAAATACGGACGCCGCTCATGGTGCTCTTGTTTTGGCAAGGGACCGACACGATCCGCGCGCAGAATCTTTGGCGGCGCTGGATGTGGGAGCACAACGTCCCGCGCACCGCCGATGGGCAACTCCCGCCCCCCATCCTCTTCGGTAACACATCGGGGGAATTCAACGAGATGTGCAATGCGAATGACGCCAACCAAAAACTCTTCATCGATCGCTACGCCGAAGAACGTGTCGGCATCGATTACTGGTGGATGGACGCGGGCTGGTATCCCTGCGGCGGGAAATGGCCCAACACTGGCACATGGGCACCCGACCTGAGCCGGTTCCCTGGTGGATTGCGCTCCATAAGCGATCACGCCCACGCAAGAGGCGTCAAAACCCTCGTGTGGTTCGAGCCCGAACGGGTCTCCGAAGGCTCCTGGTTGGCCATCAACCACCCCGACTGGCTGCTCGATGGCAAACTCCTGAATCTAGGCAATCCCGAGGCGCGGGCGTGGCTGACCGATCACGTGGACAGATTGCTACGCGAGCAGGGCATCGATCTGTATCGCCAAGATTTCAACATGGATCCGCTCAGATACTGGCGGCGGAACGACGGGGCCAACCGCCAGGGCATGACCGAGAATCTGCACGTCCAGGGCTACCTAGCCTATTGGGATGCCCTGAGGGCGCGTCATCCCCAACTGATCATCGATTCGTGCGCATCCGGCGGACGACGGAACGATCTCGAAACCCTGCGCCGCGCCGTCCCGCTCCACCCGACAGACTATAATTACGCCGATCTCACCTCCAAACAGGCCTTCCATCACAGCCTGCACCAATGGATCCCCTACTTCGGTTCCAACACGGTGCCGATGGATCAGCCCACCCCCCTCGCGGTCCGCAGCGGACACGGACTGGCCATGATCTTCGGATATGACCTGCGCCGCCCCGACTTGGACACGGAAACCCTGCGCCGGCTCACCGCCGAGTGGCGACGGAGCGTCCGCTCCTACTATGGCGATTTCTTTCCGCTCACTCCCTATAACCGCGACGACGACAAATGGATCGCATGGCAATTCCACCGGGACGGCCCAGACGGTGGCATCGTGGAGGCATTCCGCCGCAGCAGATGCGATCGCCCCATGGAAACCCTCCGCCTTCGCGGCCTCGACGCCGCACGGATGTACGAGATCGGCACCACTGACGGCGAGTCAACCGAAACTCGCTCTGGAAGCGAGCTCATGGAAAAGGGCCTGCGCGTAGAGATCCAGACGGCACCCGGCGCCGCAGTTATTGTCTATAGCCCCGTCAGGCGGTGAGTGGATCACCCTGCGTACGCGGGCGATTCTCCGCCCGATTCCTGCCTACTTCCCGGGAGATTCCGCCCCATCGCCGACGGCGCGCCGCAGGAGATTGCGCGTGATCTGTTGCACCCGCCGATCCGGACCGTGAGGGCGGCTCCAGTGCGACCATGGGAGCGTGTGGCCCGGTGGCATAGACAGGCCCTGGCACCAGAAGATGGTCGCCGCGTTGAAAACGAAATTACCTTTCGGCCCCGGAAAAATCGTGGCGGTCCACCGCACCGGCGTCACGCCACCGCTCCATGCCGTGCCCTCCGCCACAACCTCGAGGCCCGGCAGTTTCGCCGGGGCACCGTGATGCTCCCAACCGACGAGCCCCGGGATCGCGTCCCCTCTCTTCATGCCGGTGCCCTCGAAAATCCAGTTCTCCGGTTTCGCGCACGCCCAGTCCCCACCACCGTTGGCAGGCATGACCGTCCGCGCTCCCATGATCAGGCTCTCGTCAGGACCGGCCCGCCTCCAATCCTTGGTCATCGTCTTCTCGGCCTGCGCGTACTCCTCGTCGCTCAAACCCGCGAAATGTCCCACCCGCGTGATGATGCGGTCTCGGCGCCCATCGGACGAGTCGGAGAATTGGCTGACCGCGAAGACGGAGTTGCCGCTGAGCCAGAGAACGTTGACGCCGGATTCGATCGCCGCCTTCGTCGCATTGTATTGCGGCACGTCCCAGTATTCGTCGTGGCCCACGCTGATGAACGTCTTGCAGCGCGTGATCTGCGAGGCGTCGAGGCAGTCGCTGTTCGAGCAGTAGGTCACGTCGTAGCCATGCTCTTCCAGAAAGTACGCCAGCGGTTGCTCGAAACAGAGGAATTCGCCGGACCCCACCGAAAGCGGGTCGTTGACGATGCCGGTGTACTGCGGCATCCGACCGTACGGGCGGTCGAAGCTGACGGCCACGTCGCGCGCGTGCGCCCCGCGCGGATCGGTGTAGAGCGAGTAATTGTCGGGCCACTTGTTGTAGGCCTGCCAGGTGTTGTCGCTGCACTGGAAGAGCACGTCGGCTCGGCGGGTGTCGCGCACGATGAAGATGACATAGCTCTGCCAGTAGGGCTGATCGGCGGCGCCGGGAATCGTCGTGAGCCGCCCCAGATAGACGCCGCTCGGCCAATCATCCGGGATCTTCAGCGTCGCGGACGCCTCCCAGCGGCACTCCCGTAACCTCTTTTCGCCAACTGGCGGAATCGGTTGCACGGCCCCCTGAAACGGCCCCAGCGCCCTCATCAGGCGCGCCCCTCGTCCGCCGTAGTATCCCGTTCGAAAGATCTCGATCCTGAACTTCGAGGGAGGGTCGGTGCTGACCATGATGCCAATCGACTCTCCCGCGAGCACGGACTGCCTGGAGCAGTACCCCTCGATCCAGGGCGACCGCTCGTTGCTTTTGTCAATCCGCACCCGCGTGAGCTGCCAATCGGCCGAGCCCGATTTAAGGTTCTCATCCCTGATAACGCTCGACTGCGCGGCCTCGCAGTCTCGATCGGAGACGAGCACCACCCATCCGACCGACAGCGACAAGGAACCGGCGACCAGGACCCTCGCGAACTTCATACGCTCCTCCTCTCGTTCACTGCCGCTCGTTGCGTCCTTGGTGGCACCGAATCTTGCACCATATGGCCTTGCTGTGCCCACCCGCCATGAGGCAGCCCTTCCGATGATCATGGATCGGCCGAACTTAAAACGTCAAGTCTCTTTGCAGGAAGCAACCATCCGGGCTCTTGTGTTGCATGCGGCTGTATGACATATAATGCTTGTTCGTCGGGCGATGATCGCCGCCAAAACACGAGGAGGAATCCCTATGACGCGAGTCCGTACCATCACGACCATCGGCCTGATTTCGTCCTGGGCGTCCATGTTGCCGGCTCCTGTCGGCGCGGACATGACGATCTATGAGAGTGCGTGCCAACAGGCGCGCGAGGTGTCCAGCGCATCACTTGCCGCGCCCATGCCACCTGCCCAGTGGAATGCGACGCTCGCCCAACGCCGCCAGTTGTGGCTCGAGATGCTGGGGCTCTCCCCCATGCCCGAGCGTACCCCGCTCGACGCCACGGTCACCGGCGTCCTGGAACGTGGCGACTACGCCGTGGAGAAGGTCCATTTCCAGAGCATGCCCGGGGCACACGTGATCGGTAATCTCTATCGCCCCGCGAAAACCACGGGGCGTCTGCCCGCCGTGCTGTACCTCTGCGGTCATTCCAAGGGAAAGGTGAACCCGCCCTACCAAGCCAATCCCCGCTGGTTCGGCCAGCACGGCTATGTGGCGCTCGTGCTGGATCCCATCCAGCTGGGCGAGTCACAGGGCATCCACCACGGCACGTACCGCGAGGACCGCTGGGATTGGCCCAGCCGAGGCTACACGCCAGCCGGAACCGAAGTGTGGAACGCCATTCGCGCGCTGGACTATCTGGAGTCTCGGACCGATGTGGACAAAGACCGGATGGGGGTCACGGGCCTCAGTGGTGGCGGCGTCATCTCATGGTGCCTCGGTGCAGCCGACGAGCGCGTCAAGGTCGTGGTTCCCGTCTGCCAGAGCGGGAGCATCGAGCATGTGGTTGTGGATCGGGCCACGGACGGCCACTGCGATTGCGCCTTCTGGATCAACTATTATCGCTGGTGCTGGCCCGACATCGGCGCACTGATCGCCCCGCGCGCGTTCCTCATGGCGTCCGGCAGCGAGGACGTCCTCTGGCGACCCTACGGCTATCGCGACGTGGCCCACCGCATCCGCCACCAGTACGCGGCGCTGGGCACACCGGAGAACTTCGAACTGGTCGAAGACCTCACGCCCCACGGCTATACGCCCAAGCTCCGGCAAGCCATCTTCACCTGGTTCAACAGGCACCTCAAAGGAGACCCGACGCCCGTGACCGATGACGTCACCGACTTCATTGAACCCGAAGAGAACCTGCTCGTTTTTGGCGGCAAGCTGCCGGAGAACGACCAGATGCGCCGGATCGAAACCCAATTGGTGAAGCGGGCGGAACCGCCGTCGGCCACCGATGCAGCCGATTGGCGAAGCCACCAGAAAACCACCATCGATCGGTTGCGGGAACTCACCTTCCGCCACATCTCGCGCGAGCAAGACCCCCGCCTCCGCGACTGCCGGGCGGACGGCAGCGACAAGGGCGGCATGTGCTTTGGCACCCGAGTCTTCGACAACCGCGACGGCTTGACCCTCCGCATCAAGACCGCGCGGCCCCCCGACGCAACCTGGCCGATCCCCACCGTGGCCTACGCGGTTCAGGCCGATGCGCGCAGCACGTTTGCCGGTGGCGGCCCCTCGCGGCCAGCGATCTCGCCCGCGTTTGCGACGGCCGGCGTCGAAGTCCGCAACACGGGCGTCACCTCGGTCGGCCCCGGATACCTCTGGACCCTCCGCCGCGTATATCCGCTGCTCGGCGAAACGCTCCCGGAGCGCCAAGTGGATGATCTGCTCTCCGGCATCGCACTCATGCGGCGCGAGCCAGGGACCGGGCCTGTGGCGCTCTTTGGCCAAGGCAACACGGCGCCCCTTGCCATCTATGCCGCCATCCTCGATCCTCAGGTGTCCGAGGTCATTCTCGCGAGTCCGCCCGAAAGCCACGCCAACCCAGCAACGCCGGAATTCCTGGGCATCCTCCGCATCGGCGACCTCCCACAGAATTTGGCACTGCTCTATCCACGGGCGATCACCTTCGTTGGCGCGGTGCCGGCTGCCTACGAATGGACCCGACAAATGTACGAAAAGCTGGGCGCGGGAGATCGCATTCGGGTTATCCCGAGCGCCCGCGAATGGAAGCCCAGGTAGTCGCTGGTGGGCGCGCCAGCGATCAGGGCGCGCAGCCGGCGCGGCGAAGCAGGTTGAGCGTGATCTGCTGCACCCGAGGATCCGGGCCGTGCGGCCGATTCCAGTGCGACCACGGGAGTGTGTGGCCCGGCGGCATGCTCAGGCCTTGGGACCAGAAGATCGTAGCGGCATTGAAGACATGGTTGCTCTTGGGGCCAGGATATATCGTGGCCGTCCAACGCGACGGCACCGTGCCGCCCTGCCATGCGGTCCCCGTGCCCACGATTTCCAGACCGGGTAAGTCCGACGGCGGATCGCCGTGGTACTCCCATCCGATCAGGCCGGGCACGCTATCGCCGCGCTTCATCCCGGTACCTTCGAAAATCCAGTGCTCTGGTTTCGCGCACGTCCAGTCGCCACCACCGTTGACCGGCCGCAAGTTCCGCGCGCCCATCAGATAGCCCTCGTCCGGGCCGCGCTCCGGGAACGGGCCATGCTGTTGGCTGCGCAGTTCCGCCCACTGGTTGGTCCCGCCATACGGTCCACCACGAAAGATCACCCGGTTGGGCCGCCCGTCGCCGCTGGGCTTGAACGGACTCACCCAGCAGACCGCGTTTCCAGAAAGAAAGAGCAGATTCACGCCGCTGTCGCGCATGGCCACGGCGCTGTTGAACTGCCGGATATCCCAGTATTCGTCATGCCCCACGCTGATGAAAGCCTTGCACTTCATGCCACGATCGGGAGTGATCATGTCACTGTTCGAGCAGTAGCTCACGTCGACGCCCTGCTGCTCCAACCAATACGCGAGGGGAAACTCGAACGTCAGATAGCCACCGGAACCCACCGAAAGCGGGTCGTTCACTATCCCCGAGTATTGCGCCTCACGACCGTAGGGTCGGTCAAAGCTCACGTCGGCCCACGGTCCCTGATTGCCCTTGGGGTGCGTGTAGATGGACGACTTGTATGGCCAGCCATTGTAGGCCTGCCACGTGTTATCGCTGCACTGAAAGAGCACGCCAACCGGCCGATCATCCCGGACGATGAAGATCACGTAGCTCTGCCAGTAGGGCACGTCATCCGCGCCAGGCAGCGTCGTGAGACGGCCCAGGTAGACGCCGCTCGGCCAATCCGCGGGGATCGTCAGTTCGGTGGCCGGTTCCCACCGGCACTCGTGCATCGTGCGGTCATCGGGCTTTGGAACGCCCTGCGGCCTGCCATCGAAGGGACCGAGCCTCGTCATCATCCGCGCACCCCGACCCCCGTAATAGCCAGTGCGAAAAATCTCGATCTGGAACTTCGCCGCCGGCTCCGTCGAAACCATGATCTTGAGCTTCTCGCCCGCCGCAACGCTCTGTCTGGAGCAGTAGCCCTCTATCGCGGGGCTGCGGCAGCCGTCGCTCTTTTCCACGCGGACCCGCGTGAGCTGCCAATCGGTCGCACCCTCTCGGGCATTTTCACGCTGGGTCAGGTTTTGTCCGCCCGTCGGATTACCCACCACGGCACTCCCGGACATTCCGGTGCCAACTCCGATCACCGCCACCATCACCGCTGTCACCGCAGACGGGAATCCGCCGCGCTTCACCGGCTCAAATCGTCGAACATTCATTGCACATCTCCTGTAAGCTCGTCCTCGCCCCCAATCAATACCAGCTCGATGCCCACTATCCACCCCGATCTGAAGTTACCCTTAACAGCCCGTTGAAGAACGGGCGAGTTTGGGTTGGGTGAGTGTGGCGGTGAGAACTCCGGCGAAGCGCAACCCTTCGGCGACCGGAAGGCGGAGAAAGTCGCCGAATGCGCCACAAGCGG
>Ga0116157_10000111_pt1 | contig 91803 bp, 83 predicted proteins | sample AD_UKC048_MetaG_FD_89882 | JGI IMG/M metagenome (GOLD analysis project Ga0116157, IMG submission 89882) | Active sludge microbial communities of municipal wastewater-treating anaerobic digesters from USA - AD_UKC048_MetaG | ecosystem: Engineered > Bioreactor > Anaerobic > Digestate | place: USA... | reverse complement strand
GAAATCGTGATGCGCCTTCCGAGAAAGGCCCCGACGACGCTCCCCGCCCCGGGAGCGATGGCGGAACCGACGGCAGCGCCCAGGGTTGCGCCGACGAGCCCCCCGGTCTGGTCGATACCGGCCCGGATGATGGCGACGCAGCAGAAGTCGGCGAAACTCCCGTTCCGGACCGCCTCTTCGACGAGATCCCGGATCCGGTGGGAATCGTGCTGGACGGCGTTGGCGACCAATTCGGCCCCGGTCGTCGAGAGCGACTCCTTCGAGAAGGACGTGAAGGTTCGGGTCACGGCCTCGGCGGCCAGTCGGGTGTCGAACGAGGTGCAGAACGCGAGAATCGTTTCCCCCGCCTTTTTGAACGCGATCCCGCCCGCGATGTCGATGAACTCCTTCGACAGATCGTAGACGAGCCGGTCGAGGAACACGACGATGTCGCCCTGGAAGCGGAATCCGATCACCCCGTCGCGCCGGACGATCGAGTGGATCGCCAGATCCCAGGCGATGTCCGAATCGCTCGTGAAGGTCCGGTCGGCAAAGTCGTCGGTGAACGGCAGCTTGCCGGTGAACGTCGCGGCCCCCTCGAACGCCACGAACAGCCGCCGAAGCCCCTTGTCGTAGAAGCCGGTGCCGATCTGGAGCCGGACGTGCCGGCCGGCATTCAGATGCCGGGCGAAGGCCTCCATGCGGTTTTGCACGACTCCCGCAACCCTGACCAGCAGCTCATCGGCCTGTGCCGGCAGCCGTTTCAGGAACCCTGCGGATTCGCCATCCCCGGCCGGAACGGCATGAACGGCGGCCAGGCGCCACGAGATCAGAATGATAAACAGGATTATATATCCTGCGCGTCGTGACAGACGTTCCACGTTCATTGGCCCCCTCTGAAGAAGAGTCTGTTCCAAGTTTATCATAATCATCCTCAGCCCATCCCTGGCATGCAAAGAGCCGGGCAACCGCGATGCATCGAGCTGTGGGGAAGGGCAGGCACATGAGGGCTCCTGTTCGCCCTGCGTGCCCGAGGGGCATGGCTTGCCTTTTCCGTGGGGGACCGGCATAATTTGCGGAGCACCGGGCAGGCTCGCCCGGAACGAAAAAATACACATGCACACAGCTCCAGGGAGGACCCCCATGATCAGGAAAGTCAGCCTCGGCAACCCCCACCATGAAGTCTTCGGCAACCCGGCCCCGCTCGGCCTGCTCGGCCTCGCCGTCGCCTGCGCGGCCCTGACGCCGGTCGCATTCGGCTACGGCATAACGGCTGACGGGAAGCTGATTCCCGGCGCCTTCGCGACTTCGGGCCTCTTCGCCCTGCTGTTTGGGGCGGGCTGCCAGCTCCTCGCCGGCCTGATGGACTTCGCGAACCGGAACACCTACGGCGGCACGATCTTCACGGCCTTCGCCTTCAACTGGATCGTCACCGGCCTGTCATTCATCGGCATCGCCTACGGCGTCGTTCTCGACCACACCGTGCTGCTGGCCACCGAAATCCTGTTGCTCGTCGTGTTCCTCTTTCTGACCTACGGGTTCGGCTTCTTCAGCCGCCTGCTGTTCTTCTTCCTGCTCGACATCGACTTTCTGTATGTGTTCCGCATCATCCGTGGCTTCACCGGCTCCACCGCGATGAACATCCCAATCGCCGTCTGCACCCTGATCCTCGGCCTCATCGGCCTCTGGCTCGCGCTCGGCGGCCTTCTCAACCCGCTGACCGGCCGCCAGATGTTCTACATCGGCGGACCGATGTTCCGCGGCCAGCGCCGGAAGGGCTTCGACTGGACGGTCCGGAACCGCATCTTCGAAGTTCTGTATCGGCACTGGAAAACCGCCGCTTTTGCCGAGATGACCCTCGAGAAGCTCCAGGCCGAGGTGAAGCAGCTCGGTTCCGCGAAGGTCAAGGCCGGCCTCGAAACCGAGGAGATCGTTCCCGACCTGTTTTATTTGATGGAGTATGGTGCGCTGAAGATGAGCTTCACCGGCGGCGAAAGCGGTTCCATCACCGGCATCCGCCTCACGGCTCAGGGAATCGATCTCTACGAGCAGCTCATCCTCCACAAGTATGAGTTCTGACCGTCCGGGAATCCGCCGGCCGGCCCGGGGTTCCGTCGCGCTGCTGTTTCTCGCGGCCGGGCACCTCGCCTGGGCCGCCCCCGATGCCTCCGCAACCAGTGCCGGACAGCTTCCCCCGATCGCCTCGGCCCCAGCTCAAGGAGGTGCCGTCATGCCGGGCAAGATCATCCGCCTCATTCCGATGAGTCATTGCAAGCGCGGCCCTCAGGCGTGCGAACAATGCCGCGCCATGGGCGGCCCCCGCATCTGCCTCCTCGACATCGACCCGCCTGACCCGGGCATGGTCCAGCGCCGGGTGATCGAACTCCTCATCGACGGCGAGCGTGTCTGGCGCGAGTTCGAGATCATCCGCACCTTTGCCGCCGAGGCGGAGGCCCGCGATTGGGCTGCTGCGCACGGCATCACGGACATCGATCTCTCTCAATAGTTTATGCTTTTTTATTTTTCACCCGGGATCGCGATTGACGCACCCGGACACGGCATACTATCCTCGTCCGTGGATGGCGCACCCTGCCTGAGGATGGTTGAATGAGCAACGAGACCGTGGTTTCCTACCCCCAGATTTTTTCCGGGTTCAGCCATATCGGCAGTTGCCGGGAGTTCGTCTGGATCCACCATCCTAACGCGGCCGAGTGCAGGTTCATCATGAAAGACCTGCACTGCGGCGACTCCTTCGAGAACCTGATGATCCGAAAGGATCTGTTTCTCTGCTCCGAGTCGGGTGAGGAGTATGTGGTGAAGGATTTCCAGCTCCTGGACATCTCGGATCCCACCAACATCCTTGGAACAGCCGGCTATTTCGGCATCATGACCGACAAGTTTCCCGAGGTGAAATCCTCGATCCCCCTCCAGAACGCGATGGTCTCGAAACCCACGCAGCTTCTCGCCATTCGGGCGGTATCGACCCTGATTTCCGCGGTGGAATCCGAGAAAGCCATTCCGACCCGCGAAACACGGGAAGTCGCAGCCCAGCTCATCGCCGAAATCGCCCGCACCCCCGACGCGGTGCTGAACCTACTGGCCGTGCGGGCCTATGACGATTACACCTACGCCCACAACGTCAACGTCGCCACGCTGTCGCTGATGATCGGCCAGGCCATGGGCCTGTCCCGGAACGATCTGCACTCCCTGGGGGTCGGCGCCCTCCTTCACGACATCGGAAAACTGAAGGTCGCCAAGGAGATTCTCAACAAGATCGGCCCGCTGACCCCCAAGGAGTTCGACCTGATCCGGCAGCATCCGCGCGTCGGCTACGAGATGCTCCGCTCCTCCCGGGAGATCGGGGAGTGGTCAAAGCTGATCGTCTTGCAGCACCACGAGAAATTCCAGGGCGGTGGGTATCCCGCCGGGTTGAAGGGGAACGAAATCTCGGTCATGGCCCGGATCGTCGCGATCGCCGACGTCTACGACGCGCTCACCACCTCGCGGCCGTTTAGGCCCGCCATGTCCCCGTATCTTTCCACGAAGATCCTGCTCAGCAACACCGAGAACCAGTTCGACCCGGCTATTCTCGCGGTGTTCCTCCGCCGGATGTCGGTTTACCCCCCGGGCAGCCTCGTCCGGCTCAACACCGGTGTGATCGCGGCCGTGGCCCGGTCCAACCCGGGTGCGATCCTCCGGCCGATCGTCCGGCTGCTGAAAGACGCTCAGGGACTCGATGTGATCAACACCAAAGAGATCGACCTGTTGTTCGAAAAGAACCTGTACATCGTCGGCCCGCATACCGACGATTGATCGGCCCGGCGGCGCCCGATTCTCGAAGCGTCACGCGGGCGCATCGCGATGCGCCCCTACATATCGTTGAATCGGCTCAGGCATCGTCGGGGCTGGAAGCGATCACGATCATTTCAGCCTGAAGACGTGGAAGCTTTCGTAGATGAAGGAGCGGTCGATCTGGAAGAGGCGCTGGGCCAGTTCGGGCTCGGGAATCAGCCGCTCGGCGTTCGCGGCGTCGAGCTGCCGGGGCCGCGCAAGCGTGTACCGCCAGCACAGGCGGGCGCCGGGCCGACTCATCTCGAGCATCTCCCGTATGACCCCGTTGAAGAAGTCGTGTTCCATCCACTCGAAGATGTTCGACATCTGGAGGGCATCGAAGCTCGCGGGGCCGTATTTCTTCAGCACGTCTCCGCAGGTGCCCTGGTAGATCTCGAGCCGGCCGATGTTCGCCTTCATCTTCGGCCAGTTCGCCTCGAGCAGATACGGCGACATCGCCTGGCGTGACCAGTGGCCGCCCAGCAGCATCAGGGCCATGAAATAGTTGTCAGGATTGTAAAAATCGGTCATGCCCTTGTCGATCTTGCGGCTCAGGTTCCCGGCGAGGTCGGGATCCTCGACCATCGCGAACGAGTGGGCGCCCTTGACGAGGCTGAGCACGAACTTGTTCAGCAGCAGGCTGTTCAGGAACCGCCACTTCCGGCGCTTCATGCCCTGATACAGCTTTTTCTGCGCCTCGAGATCGGGACAGCGGAACAGGGCTTCGAGATCCGAGAAGTCGTAGAGCCAGCTCAGGATCTTCCGGTACAGATCGAAAAAGGCCTCGACCTTGCCGCACCAGAAGGCGCCTTTCTCGATGATCCGGGGGTTTTCGTCCCAGAACTCCGCGGCCGAAGAGGAAAGATGGCCCCGGATTTTCCGGTACAACTCGAGCCGCTGCGGCCCAGTCAGGCGGGGAGGCTTGCCGTAAAAGGGCACCCCGATCACCTCGAGGAAGTCCTCGTAGTCGAGCTCGATGATCGCCGCGCGTTTCAGTTCGAGCATCGCGAGCTGCGCCGGGTTCAGATCGATCGAGACGACCCGCGAGGGATCCTCGAGCAGCAGGCACAGCGAGTTGCAGCCTCCCGAGGTGATCGACAGGACAGACTGGCCCGGCTTCACCTGCAACGCCTGCCGGTTCAGCTCGGGATCTTCCCATACATTACTATATACAACCGCCGGTTTGCTTCCCATCGTTTCCCGTCCTTTCGAAAATGAAGAGCATCCACAGATGACACAGATTACGCAGATGAGTGGAGATGAAACACGAATCGCTCATATTGGAGGCGTGGCGCTCCAAAATTCAGGAGAACGGCCTTGTTCAATCCCGATGCCTTGAGATAGTTGATCGTCTGGGAACGTTCACGATTTGTCAGATCCCCCAGTGCCTTCAATTCGACGATGATTTCATCATAACAGAGAAAATCAACCCGATACTTCGATGACAGTTGAATGTTCTTGAACTGGATCGGGAACTCCACCTCCCGCTTGAAGGGAATGCTCCGCAACGCACATTCCGCCGCCAGGGCTTCGTGATAAACGGATTCAAGGAACCCGTTTCCAAGGATACGGTGGACTTCCATGGCGGCGCCGATGATGACAAAGGTCTGTGGATCTTCTCTTTCTGATCTTCCACCGGCCTTCCGTTCCATCGTTGAACCGTCAGGGGTCATCTGTGCCATCTGCGTCATCTGCGGATTTCTCCCGTTCTACTCCTTCTGGCGGGCACGGTCGAGGTGGGTGCGGAACATGCAGATCAGGGCGGGCATGATCGTGATCTCGCATAACATACCGAACACGATCGTCAGGGCCAGCAGGCCGCCGAACAGGATGACCGATTTGATGCTCGCGAAGATCAGGGCCGAAAAGCCCAAGGCATAGATGATGGAGGTCGAGATGACGGCCGGGCCGGCCTCGATCAGCGAGTCGCTGATCGATTCGACCGGGTCGAGATGGCGTCGAGACGGCTCATAAAACAGGAACAGCTCGTGGATCGTGTCGTCAACGGCGATGCCGAGCGCGATCGAAGCGATCGTGACGGTCGCGATATCCAGCCGGATACCCAGCCAGCCCATCATCCCCATCGTCATGATGACCGGGAACACGTTGGGAATGATCCCGAGCCAGATCGCATCGAGCCGTTTCAAGAGCAGCGCCATGCCGAGAAAGATGAAGAACAGCGCCGTGCCGAAGCTCGTGACCTGGCTGCTCGTGATATAGTTGATGATACGGGCATACAGGGGAACGTACCCGCCGAACCGGATCGTGACGCCCGAGCCTTCGAAGATGTTCCGGAGCAGTTCTTCGCTCTTCCCCTCGAAATCCCGCAATCGTGCCGCACTCACCATCGGCAGCCTGACGGTGAGGCGGGCCTCGCTGTAGTTCGGCATGTCGGTCATGTGCTCGAGGTCGTTGTCGGGATCCGACTCATACAGCATCAGCAGCTGGCTCACGGCGTTGAACGAGTCCGGAACGCGGTATGAGGCCGTCGCCCCGTCGCTCATCACCTGGTTGAGCTTGCACAGGACGTCGAGAATCGAGGCGGCACGCTGAACTTCGGGAACCGCCTCGAGCTCATCGTGCGCACGCTGCAGCCGGCGGAGGAACTCCGGCTCCTTGATCCCGTCGGGTTTGCCCGTCATCAGCCGCACTTCGAGCGGCAGATAATTGCCGTAATCCCGTTCGACCGCATCGCTGTCGACCCGGACGGGATTCGACGGATGCAGGAAGCCCATCGAATAGGTATCCACCTGCAGGCGGGAGATCCCCACGAAGCCGAACACGGTCGCCAGGACAAGCAGGCCCATCACGAGCCGGTAATGCTTCGGCATCAGCCGCACCCACGAATCGATGACCCCGGAGAACGGCCTCCGGAGCTCCATTTCGGGGCCGGGCTGGAGTTTCCCGAGCACGAATGCAGCGGCGATCATCGAGAGCACGTATTCGGCCAGGCAGGCGGTGCCGGCAAAGAAGCCGAATCCCTTCAGCACCGCCATCGGGCTCGTCATGATCGACCAGAAGCCCAGGGCGTTGGTGATCGAGGTGAAAAGGCAGGGGGAGAGACATTCGACGAACACCTCCTCGAGCCCCTTCTCTCGATCCTCGGCGACGCGCTTCAAATTATAGCAATAATTATTATATACATACGCGACATCCGAGATCGACAGGATCATCATCAGGGTCGGCAGCACGATGGTGACCATGTTGAAATTCTGCCGGAACAGCCCGTAGAAGCCGACGAACCAGCCGCCGCCCAGGATCATGACGGTCACGACGATGCCCAGGAACGGTTTCGAGCGGTACAACAGGAAGATGACGAGCGCGATCACGACGTTCGAGATCAGGGAGAAGACGATGCCGTCACGAATGCTGAGCCGGTTCAGCTCGTCATACATCACGCCCATGCCGGCAAGGCGGTAGGTCATGCCGGACAGCTTCTCCCGCACCGAGGCGATGATCCGCGGCCGCATCACGTCCATTTCGGGCGTCGCGATCGGCTCGATCAGCAACACGGCAAACCGCTGCGCCATATCGGTCAGCAGCTTCTTCTTCAACGGGTCGCTGAGGAACCGCTCCCGTATCTCCGCCGCATCCGATGCTCCTTTGACATCCCCGGTGATCAGATCCTCGACGATCAGCGTGTCACTGCCCTGCAGGCCGATATAGGGAGCGACGCCGACGCTCAGGACCCGCTTGACATGGGCCTCATCGGCCTCGATCGCCTTCGAAGCCTTCCATAACGACTGCAATTTGTCCGGCTCGAACACCCCTCCCGGCCCGCCGCAATCGACGAGGGCGAGGATGATCTCGTCATTGCCGTACTGCTTCTTGAACTCGCGATAGCCGGTCAGGGTCGGGTCGTCCTCGAGGAACCACATCTCGAGGCTGTTGTCGATCCGGATCTGCGTTGCGAACGGAAGCCCCGCGAGCACGACGAGGATCGACAGGATGAACAGCACCGTCCGGTGCCGCACCAGCAGGCGCGCGCAGGCGGCGAAGAACGGCGACGGCTTGTGCTGGCTTTCGTCGCTCATCAGGCAGCGCCCCCGGCCGCTTCACCCGCATCGGCGCGCTCGATGATGCGCACGATGCCGGTCGTCCCGTCCATCTCGACCAGATCGCCCGTCTTCACACGCTTCGTGATGCCGGTGATACCGACGATCGCCGGCAGACCGAGTTCGCGGGCGACGATGACGGAGTGGGACAGCATGCTTCCCCGCTCGATCAGCAGCCCGGCCGCCGTCGCGAACAGGGGCACCCAGCCCGGATCGGTGCGGGCGGCGACGAGGATCTCCCCGTTGAGGTTCATGTCGTCGCTCGGGTTCAGGATCACTTTCACCCGCTTCCGCACGACACCGGAACAGCCGCCGATCCCCTGGAGCATGTTCGGGTCATCGCTCTGCTGCACCTTGAGGACGCTGCGGGTCAGATCGTTGGTGTAGACGATCCCCTTTGTCTCGATGCGGTCGGGCAGCTCTTCCATCGCTCGATACGCGGCGAATTCAGCCTTGCGCACGGCGGCCAGCTCGCGCAGCTTCTGGCTGACGGCAGTGCCGACGACATACGACATGATCTCGTCCTTGTGCAGGTAGAACACGTCCTCGTGATGGTCGAGCACACCACGCTCGGCGAGGCGCCGGCCGATGCCGATGTAGATCCGGCGGGCCACGCCGTACATCTTCGTGCGGGCGAACCGCTGGTATTCGCGCACGGCGACGGCCTTCTTGGCATACTCGGTGACGAACTTCATGATCGGAAGCTTCGGAATGAAGCCCCACAGGGTCTGGTCCTTCAAAGCCTCCTCGACGCGCTTCTCTGCCTCCTCGCGCTTCTTCGCCTCCTGGCGGCCCGTGTCCTCCTCGGGCGGCAGGGGACCTGCGGCATAATTCTTCAGCATGCTGAAGAGGAACTCCGGCTTCTCGTTCAGCGAGGGCTCCTCGAGCTTGAGCTCGTTCATGGTGCGGTAGCCGAACTCGTCAAGATACGCCCGTATCTGCTGCGCCAGCTCCCGTTCCTCGACCGGGGCATCCGCCGCCGGCCCCGGAATGAACCGCCGGTGCAGGGCGGGGGCATCGAGGGTCTGGAACAGGCCCGCGAGGGGTGCATGGGCCTTGATGAACCGGGCCATTTTCTGCATGGCGCGCATGGGAAGCGTGCTCTCGACGTTCCCCTGCCCCGCCACGAGATCGTTCTGCAGCGCGTGATCGGCCCCCGGAATCCAGGATGCGATCAGGGATTTGAGGACGCCGTAGAAGATCATCGCCATGAAATCGTTGATGATCGGCGCCTTCCAGTTGCCGAGCACCGTCGTGACAAGCTCGTTGTAGATGCCGACGAGCCGGTGTGCCGGCAGTTCGTCGAAGTCGCAGTCCTTGTATTTATTATACATTTTTGTATATATATCCATGAACTTTTTGACTTCGGCGTCGATACTCCAGAACTTCCAGGCAAGATTCACCCCGACCCAGCCCATGCGGGGCAGTTCGATCAGCCACCGCCGGAAGAAGCCCGCCTTCTGCTGTTCCTCGTGGGTCTCGGTCGAGAAATCGAAGGTCGCCTTGACCCCCATCATGCCTTCCATGAACCGGGCATTGAACGAGTAGCCGGGCAGCACCGAAACGAGGCGGTACCAGTTCTTCAGATTGTAGTAGATGCGCCCGTTGAGCAGACCGAGCATGTTCCCGAAATTGAAATCGTATTTCTTGATGATCTCCTCGGGGACGCCAAGCACCTGGCAGAACTGGACATAGACGTTATGATACGCGTTCAGCGCGAACGAGAAGGTGAGCGGGGTGGTGACGCCGGAGTAGCTCTCGACGATGTTCGAGTTGTCCCACAGGGTCACGTACGGCCGCTCCGACGGCCAGGGCTTGTCGATGGTCGTGATCGGCCGGGCCTGGAGAATTTTGACCCGCCCGTCGCGGCCGACCGCCCACTCGATGTCCTGCGGCACCCCATCATACTGCCGTTCGATCCGATGGCAGACGGCGGCGACGGCGCGCACCTGGGCCTCGGTGAGACTGGGCTTGTCCGCCTCGGCCACCGGCACCTTTTCCTCGATCGTGCCGTATCCCTGCTCCCGGTCGAACACGACCCGGTCCTCTTTGTGCGCGATCTCGGCGATGTCGATCGGATACTCGTCCCGCTTGATCACCACGAACCGGTCGGCATCGATGCTGCCCGACACGAGGCCCTCGCCCAGGCCCCAGACTGCGTTGACGAGGATCTCGTCCCCGTATTTCGTCTGGGGATTCACGGTGAAGGTGACGCCCGATGCGACCCCGTCGATCATCTCCTGGACGACGACGGCCATCGAGATGCCGTGCTGGGCGATGCCGCGCATGAACCGGTAGGAGACCGCCCGGTCGGAGTACATCGAGGCCCAGCAGTTCACGACGGCAAGCGCGATTTCGCTTTCGGTGCGGCAGAACAGGTAGGTGTCCAGCATTCCCGCGTAGGAGAACTCCTTCGAATCCTCGCCCAGCGCGCTGGAACGCACGGCGACGAACCCGTCGGTGCCGACCTGGTTCCGGAGTGATGAATATATTTCATCGGCGATATCCGGGGGGAGCGGATGGGCGCAGATGCAGTCCCGGACGATTTTCGACGTTTCGGCGACCCGGATCGGCGAGGAGCCGTCCAGCTGCCGGACCGCGGCGTCGAACTCGGCACGGAATCCCGCGACGAACGCATCGAAGCAGCGGCTCGAGACGATGACGAAGGGAGGCACCTCGGCGCCCGCTTCGACCAGCCGCAGCAGGTTCGCTCCCTTGCCGCCCGCGATCGGGGCAGCGTCGGCATGGTTCATCGAGTTCGGGGAGATGATGCGTTGCGTCATCGGCGTGGCTCCTTATCGGTTCAGTGCGTAGAATCCGGCGTTCAGATACGTCGCGAAGCTCACCCAGAGCAGGTAGGGAACGAGCAGCAGCGCCGACACCGGATGTGTTTTCCAGAGACGGGTGATCAGGACGAGGAGGGTGCCAACCAAGGCCAGGATGTCAACCAGCGCAGCGCCGGGAACCTGGCAGCCGAAAAAAAGCGGCGTCCACGCCAGGTTGGAGGCGACGTGAACGCCGATCAGGGCATGCATCCGGGCAGGGACGGCCCGCCCCTCGGCACGGTAATACAGCAAGAGGGAAGCGGCGATCATCAGATACAACACGGTCCAGACCGGTCCGAACACCCAACTGGGCGGCGTCAGAGGCGGCCTTCGGAGGGTCGCATACCAGGCATTCATGGTCCTCTCCCTTCGTTCGTCACATCCCGGCCGTCCCGGCGGCAGCCCAGGCATTCCAGGCGCCGGCGACGATCGCCAGGTGGTAGGCCAGCAGATAGAAGGTGACCATGCCCCGGTACAGTTTCGCGCCGCCCGCAGTCGGCTTGAGGGCATAGACGCCCCCCGCAGCCAGGACGAGCAGGACGAGAGCTCCGGTGGCTCCCAGCAGCAGGCCCGGCAGCACGGGAAACACCATCGCGCATGCTGCCCGCAGCAGCAGATAGCCGGCGAGCATGTTCCCGGCCAGCAGGGCGACGGCACCAGCCGGACGCAGACGCAGCGAGTACGAGTCGACGCCCTCGCGCTCCTCTTCCCGGCCGAAGGTCTTGCGGCCGAACTCGAAGACGTTGAACACGAACCAGTTGCCGAGAGCGAACCAGAGAAATCCCTCGCCGGCCATCACGAGCGGGCGGCCGGTCGCCATCGAAAACGACAGGAAGCCGAGGAGGGTCGCCGAGAACGTGTGCGTCACGGCATACAACTCCAGCTTCGGGCGCATCCAGTCGCCGATGAAGAACTCCATGCGCATCAGCAGGGTGAAACACAGGACCAGCACCATCGTCGTGAACGAGGGCCATCCCATATTTGCCGCTATAGCAAGCTCGGCCAGAATCACGAGCAGGGTCGCCGCACCGAACTCACCGAGGCCGATCAGCCCCCGCGCCAGCGGCCGGCCGGGATTGTGCTCCCGGTCGTAGGCGTAATCCTTCACTTCGTCGAACAGGCGCATGTGGAGAAACACGAGCCAGACGACGGCGAACCCGGCGGCGAGGCGCACCGGCTCGAAGGCGAAGCCCGGTTCGGAAGGCCGACCCATCAGGACGTTGGCGGCATAGAACGCCGCGACGGTGAGGGTGATGCCGACCGGCTCGTGCCGTTCGCGCAGGAACTGCCACCAGCGCCCGATCATGGCAGCCATCTTTCTCTCGCGGCGGCGGTGCCCACATGCAGGGGGGCTTCCCGGTGAACGCCGGACCCGCCCCCGTCGGACCAACCACTCGATGATGGATGATGGGACCTATCGCACTCGGACATGGTGCCTCTCTCCCTCCGGCTGCAGCATCATGGGTTCGTTCTCTCCGGACAGGCTACCATGGCCGGCATGGCAAACGCATCTGTTTTCCCCTGTCGCCGGAAAACCGGGAACAGGTGGAGCTCCTCCGCCGGTGTGGTATCATCGATCGGAAAAGCGAGTCACAGCGCCAAGGGAGGCGGAAATGATCACGAACGTTCACTTCATCCTGTATGTCACGGAGCAGACGCGGGCGGCGGCGTTTTATCGCCAGGTTATCGGCATCGCACCCCGGCTCGACGTTCCGGGCATGACCGAGTTCGACCTGCCGGGCGGTGCCGTTCTCGGCCTGATGCCCGAGCGGGGCATCAAGAAGTTGTTGGGGGCCTCGCTGCCCGATCCCGCGTGGGCGTCCGGCGCGCCGCGCGCCGAGGTGTATCTGATCGTGCGCGATCCGGCAAAAGCCCATGCGAACGCTCTGGCCGCCGGCGCCGCCGAACTCAGCCCGGTCCAGCCGCGTGACTGGGGCCACGAAGTCGGCTACAGCCTCGATCCCGACGGACACGTCCTCGCCTTCGCCCGCCCGCTTCCCGGTTCGAAGTGACCACCGATCCGACGCAGGCACACATATTATATCAATAGGATTACAACGATGAGTGAGAGCACCAGCCAGGGTCCCCATCCCGTTTTCACGACGCTGAAAGCCCCGACGGGCACCAGCATTCCGCGCAGCAAGATCGTCACGGCCGCCGAGGCCGTCTCGATCATCCGTAACGGCGACACGCTCGTCACGGGCGGTTTCGTCGGCATCGGGTTTCCCGAGGATCTCGCGATCGCCCTCGAGACGCGGTTCCGGGACACGTCGGCACCGCGTGATCTCACCCTGCTCTACGCGGCGGGCCAGGGCGACGGCGCCGAACGCGGCCTGAACCATTTCGGCCATGAAGGGCTCGTGAAACGGGTCATCGGTGGCCACTGGGGGCTGGTTCCAAAGCTGCAGAAGCTCGCCCTCGACGGCAAGATCGAAGCCTACAACCTTCCCCAGGGCGTCATCTCGCACATGTACCGCGACATCGCGGCCCACAAGCCCCGCACGATCACCCCGGTCGGTCTGGGCACATTCGTCGATCCGCGTCTCGGCGGTGGCCGCATCAACGACCGAACGACCGAGGAACTGGTCGAGGTGATGACGTTCGACGGCCGCGAGTATCTCGCCTACCGCACGTTTCCGGTGAACGTCGCCCTGCTGCGCGCCACGACGGCCGACCCCGAGGGCAACATCACGATGGAGCGCGAGGCCCTCACCCTCGAGGCCCTTTCCATCGCGATGGCCGCGAAAAATTCGGGCGGCTTCGTCATCGTCCAGGTCGAGCGGATCGCCGAGAGCGGCACCCTCAACCCTCGCCAGGTCAAGATTCCCGGCATTCTCGTCGATTGTATCGTGCTCGGGAAGCCCGAGAACCACTGGCAGACCTTCGCGACACCCTACAATCCGGCCTATTCCGGGGAAATCCGCGTCCCGATCAACTCGCTCGCCCCGATGCCGCTGTGCGATCGCAAGATCATCGCCCGCCGGGCCGCGTTCGAGCTGGAGCCCAACAGCGTCGTCAACCTCGGCATCGGCATGCCGGAAGGCGTGGCCGCGGTCGCGAACGAGGAGAAGATCATCGAGTTCCTGACCATGACGGCCGAGCCGGGCGTCATCGGCGGCGTGCCCGCCTCGGGCCTCGACTTCGGCGCAGGCACCAACACCTCGGCCATCATCGACCAGCCCTACCAGTTCGACTTTTACGACGGCGGCGGCCTGGATGTCGCCTTCCTCGGACTCGCCCAGACCGACCGCGAAGGCAATCTGAACGTCAGCAAGTTCGGCCCGCGTCTCGCCGGGGCGGGCGGGTTCATCAATATCAGCCAGAATGCAAAAAAGGTCGTCTTCGTCGGCACCTTCACGGCCGGAAAGCTCGAGCTCGCCGTCGCCGATGGCAAGCTGCGCATCACCGGCGAAGGGAAAACGAAGAAGTTCCTCCAGCACGTCGAGCACGTCACCTTCAGCGGGAAACACGCCGTCGCGCGCCAGCAGCCGGTGCTGTACATCACCGAGCGCGCCGTGTTCCGCCTCTCCCCCGAAGGCATGGAACTGGTCGAAATCGCGCCGGGCGTCGATCTCGAACGGGACATCCTCGCGCAGATGGAGTTCCAGCCGGTCATCAAGCAGCCGCCGCGCCTGATGGACCCCCGCATCTTCCGGGACGAGCCGATGGGGCTGCGCGATCAGCTCCTCACCGTCCCGCTCTCGGCCCGCCTCACGCTGAACGCGCAGCTCGGCGTGCTGTTCGTGAACTTCGAGGGGTACAACATCAAATCCGAAGCCCAGATCCTGCAGATCGAGCAGGCCGTCGCGGGCCTCGTCGGGCCGCTCGGCCGCCGCGTCAGCGCGATCGTGAATTACGACCATTTCACGATCTCCCCTGACCTGGTCGACACCTACTCGTCGATGGTCGAGCGCCTCATGCACACCCACTACACCAGCGTCACCCGCTACACCACCAGCGCTTTCCTGCGCGTGAAGCTGGGCGAAGCCCTGAGCGAACGCGGCGTCTCCCCCTACATCTACGAGAGCCGGGAAGAAGCCGAGCGCGCCCTGACCCATCTCAAGGGCTCCTGAAGCCGACCGCCACGCGGGCGGAAAACACGAACCGGCCCCCGGAAGCTCGTTCCGGGGGCCGGTTCGCGTTCACGACGGAGGGAAACGTCAGGGCATGCTGGCGACGGGGAAGAAGCCTGCGGGGTCGGCGGCATTTCCCGTTTTCGTCGTCGACGGATGGATCGGGAGCGACCGCTCGATCACAACGGGCGGCGTGAGGGGCATGCTGAGGCGCATCCGGACTGTCTTGTTCCGGGAAGCGCCGCTGTCGAGCTCGATCGCATCGCATCGGGTCCTCGCGCCTGTCCAGAATCTGAACGTCTCGGTCCCCTCCTTTGCCCCTCGCTCGACCTCGCCGCGCGAGGGATAGGTGTCGTAGGTGACCGTCCCTTCAGGTCTGACGATGATGAGCGACATCTCCCCGCCGAGATGGTAATCGGTACGCCATTCGAGACAGCCGGCAAGGTCCTTTTCGAGACGGTTCGCCAGCCCCATGAACACCGTCTGGGCATGGATCTGTTCCGAGCCCGTCTTCGTCTGGCGGCCCAGTTTTGAAAAGATGCCCATGACCAGCCCCAGAAGCACCGCCGCGCCGAACAGGTAGGCCATCACCTCGACCAGGGAAAAGCCGCCGCGGCGCCCGTACCCGTCAGTTCGGAGGCGCATAGGTGAACCCCTTGAGCGTCATCTTCCGTTTGGGCGCCGAAGAGGGCGCTCCAGGCATGCGGAACTGCGTCTCGACATCGATGAGCCGGTACCGCGGATCGGCGCCGGCGTTCACGTTCACGGCCATGTGATAGGTAACGCTGCCGACGTTGCGATCCCCATCCCACCGCTGGAACACCTTCGTGAACGTCGCGTTCGAGGCATTGGCGATCTCCTCGAACCGCATCGACTGGAAATCCGCCATGCAGGAAAGCAGCTGCGCATTGGCCACAACGGAATCCCGCGCCGCGATCGAGACGCGCCGCGTGCTGACGAAATGCTTCACGAGCGGCATCAACAGCACGGCGAGAATGATCATGGCGACGACGAGCTCGACGAGGGTGAACCCCCGTCGTCGTTCCTTCTGATCCGTTCCGGTATTCATGAAACCCACTTCCAAATAGTATATATATCGCTATTCTGAAATTTTGACGATGTCGACGCGCCTGTTTTTGGCCTGCTGTTCCTCGGTGTCCCCGGCATTTCCCCGTTGTCCCCGACCGACGTAGGTGATGCGGGTCGAGGGGATGCCGTGGTCAACCAGCCAGCTTTTCACGGCATAGGCACGCTGGACCGAGAGAACGAAGTTGTAATCGACCGGTCCCCGGTAATCCGTGAAGCCCTCGATCCGGATCTTCAGGGTCGGCCGGTTGCGCAGCATCGTGAGAATCGTGTTCAGCGCGGGAAGCGAGGCAGGTTTAATTTCCGCCAGGCTGAAATCGAAGAGGATTCCGTCGACCGAAACCCGGCCGGAGGCATCCAGGTCCGAGGAGAGAGCTTCCCCGGCCATTCCGTCGATATTGACGTCGAAGCCGTCTTCCTTGTATTCGACGACCGACTGGGATTTCAAGGGCACCTGCGGCCGAGCAGCAGCGGGCGAGACGGCCGTCGTGGCCCCCGGGGCGGGACTGCCGACGATCCCGTCGACGGCGGGATCACCGGCAGCCGGCATCGTCTGCGACGCCACCTCCGCGCGGGCGGGAACGAGCTGCACCTGCACCTCATTTCCCTGCTGGCCGAACGTGACATCGTATCTTTTCGCCGGTTCTGCAGCCAGAGCCGGACTGACGCAAAGACTCCAGAAAACCAGGACAAGGGCTGCCCAGCGGCAGGATTTATGAATAGAATACAATATATTCATAAGAGGCTCCTCCCATCCAGACTCACGAACACCCCATCATTGGTCTAATTGGACAGCTTCACGATATCGACCCGACGGTTCTTCGCCCGCTGCTCCTCCGAGTCTCCTATTTGGCCACGCATTCCCTTGCCAACGCTGGTAATGCGGTCGGACGAAATTCCCTTGCCGACGAGCCAGTTTTTCACGGAAGCCGCGCGGTCGGCGGAAGTATCCTCATCCGACAACTGGCCCAGGGCTTCGTATTCCTTCACGCCGGTGTAGTCGACATACCCCTCGACGGCGATCCTGAGATCCGGTTGGGATTTCATCACCGAGAGAATCTGGTTCAGAGACTGCATAGTCACCGCATCGGCCTGGTTAACCGCGCTCGAATCGGCTTCGAACAGGATCGCCAGCGAAAGACGGCCGGTCTCCGCCAACTGGCCGCTGACAACTTCCCCGGAAATCGTGTCGATGTTGATGTCGAATCCGTCCTCTTTGTAATCCGCAACGGATTGCGACTGGAGCTGAGTCGGCGGCACGGCGGCCTTCGGCGTCACGGTCGAAGTGGGCCGGACAACCGGACTGCCGACGATCCCCGTCACGGCCCCCGCATCGGGCGCCGGCATCGCATGGGTGGCAACCCCCGCGCGGGCCGGAACGATCTGGACCTGCACCTCGTTTCCCTGCTGCCCGAACGTGACGTCATACCGCGGCGCCGAGCCGGCGGCCACGGTCACTTCCATGCAGACGAGTACAACACCCAGGGCACATGCGTATCCAAGGGAGCGCATCCATCTCCTCGACTTATTCATGATTCCCCACCTCCGTCTGTTGTCATCATCATGCCGGCCGGCGCAACGCCCCGTTCCTCGAACTCAGGGGGCCAGTTCCCGGACGTTGAAAAGTACTTTCGCGCCTTCACGCAAGGGTTTCCCAAAATCGTAGAGCTTGGCCTTTCCATTGGCGAGCCGCTCGATCGCGTTTCCCCGAAGCGTATACGTGATCTGCTGGAGGCCGCCGGAGGTCATCACCTCCATGATGCAGCCGTCGGGCGTCGGCTCGATCCTGCGAGCCATGCGGGAATCGGCATGAAGCGTGTCCATGAACGTTGCAGCCGAGAGGTAATACGCAGCCACTTCCTGGTCGCTCGCCGAGAGCCGGCCCTGCTGGCGCCAGATGTAAAAGTAGGCGCCCGCCACCAGGGTGAGGATGAAAATCACCATGACGAGCTCGATCATGGTGAAGCCTCTCACGGAGGGGCGGAGGCGTTTATCTGCCAGGCTCGACCACATACTCTTCCTCTTCCGATACGCGGTATCGATACAGGGAATCGGCGTTCAAAGCCGTTGCTGCTGCATATGGGTCGTATCGCGGATCCCAGTTGATCTGCTTGGCCTGGGTGTTCAGCATGCTCCCCATGTCGATCTCTCCGGCCGCCACGCCGCCTTTGATCGTGAACGCGTTCCGCGGCTGGAATTTGCCGCGCAGGCAGATCAGCTGCGCTTCGATCGGTTCGCTTGTATCCACCGATATATTTCCCGTGCAGACCAGGGTCAGGGGGGGTGACGATTTGATCCCCGCTCGGATGCTGATGTCACCGCCGACGATCAGGACCCCGCCGGTCACGACGTCCCATTTCCGGTCGATATGAAGGTCTTCCCGGCCCAGGTAGACGATACCCGACACGGCAAGCTTGCCGGCCGCATCGAGATGGCGGTCCAGATAGGCTTTCGGCGAAGGATACATGGCCGTGATCTTCGGCCCGAACTCCTTCACCCCTTCGATCCCGGCGAGTTTGCCCTCGTAGAACGTCTTCGCCGCCGTGCCGAACTTGCCCTCGGCCTTCAGCAGCCCCGTCACGCCGTCACTCCAGAGATCGAGATTCGTCACCACCTCGGCCGGAGGGTCTGCATAGTTCTTGGCGACGGGCGTCTGGACCGTCCCGGTTTCCCGGTCGGGGATCGCGAGATACTTGAGCCCTTCGATGAACGGTTCGGAAACGAGCGTGGTCTGGGCGTTGGCCCATTTGCCCCACCCGGCGGCGAGGCCGGCGGCATCGGCATCCATATTATACAGCTGCGCATACAATGTGAAATCATCAGCATAGCTGCGGGGATTCGTCGGCGGGGAGAGGAACGTCTGTTTGAACTTCCCGACATCGGGAAAGCCCGGGATGCCGATCTCCTTGAAATTCTTGGTCACTCCGGAAACATTGATCGTGCAATCGGCCGAACGCACGCGCAGATACTGCCGGAGCACCGGCCCGAACAGCAGGGTTGGCGAGAAATCGGTATTGGTGCCGAAGGGCCGGATGAGGCTGACGCGGGGCGAGGGCGGCACCAGGAACCGGACGCTCAGGAAGTCGGATGCGACGACGACCGAGCCGCCCTTGCTGATCGTGTAGTCTTTTTTGATGCCCTGGAACTTCTCGTTCACCTGGGTGACCGTCGTCCCGCCGCCCTGGGGCGGCGTGTTCACGGCCGCCTTCAGCGCATCGTTGCTATAGGCGCCGAACCGCAGCATCGAGCGGTCGTCATACTCGGGGCTCTGCGAGGATCCCGCCAGATTCAGAGGCCAGGCCCCCGCTTCCGAGTTCAGGAACACCCAGCCGGAGGTTTTCGAAAGTTCATTGAGGTCGGGAACGGCACCGACATCGATCGCGGGAGTCACGACATTGCAGCCGCCGCCTGAGCCGCGATTGTTGAGGAGCAGAGGGGCCCCGTTCGTGAAACCGGCCCCGTTCGTCGCCTGTTCGAGAGCATTGATCGAGGTATCGGATGGCTTTTTCCGGATGAAACACGTGAACTTTCCGATCACGGGATGCACAGAGAGAAACACCTTGACCCCGCGGCTCATCCGCACCTTCCGGCGGGCCATCCCGACCTCGGCCATCGCCTCGACGTCGATCCGCCCCATCTTCTCGACCGGGTCATCCCTGAACCCCGGTGCTCCGGCGGCAAGAGGACGCCATTGGGAAAGCTTGACCCGCAGCGACAGATCGCCGCCGAGTTGGGTGATGTACTGTTTGAGCTCGTCGCACGGCTCGACATCGCCCTCATACTCCGAGCCGCCATCGCCGAAGAGGGCATCGTAGAACTCGCGCCGGACGAACGCGGGAGAAGCCTCATACGAGCCGCTTGCCAGAGCTGCGACGGCCCAACCGGCGCCGGCTTCGGCGAGCCCCAGAGCACGGCTGGCATCGATGAAATACGCGGCGCTGTGCACCTGGCCCCGCGTCATGAAACTCAGAGCACCGAACAGGAGACCGACGACGAGGGCGATCGCGACAATCGCGGGAAGCAGAAAGCCACGCCGTGAGCCGCGCAACACGCCGCCGGCCATCGCCGGGGCCGCCTCAGCCTGGGAGCGAGTCACCGATTCATACATCCGTTCCTCTGGTCTCGTGAAGCAGGACCGGTCAGAGAGAGACCGGTCCTGCCCATACTACCATGAACGCCTCAGGAAGTTTTCAAGAATCCGTCACTGGAATCCGTCGCTCCCGTCGCCCGTAGTTTCCGGGTTCGCCTCCTGGAGCGTCGCAGCCGGATCGACGGCCGGATTCTGGGGAACGGCGGCCGGATCTGTTTTCACGGGGGCAATCGGGGTCGGTGCCGGTGCAGGCGCAGGGGTCGGCGCCGCCGTGGGAACGATGTTTTCGATCCGGCCGGCGGCAAGCGTCAGCTTTTCCCCCACCTTCCACTCGAACTCTTTCATGTCGGCATGCTCGGGCCGGACGGCGACATGTCCCTCGATCAGGCTGACCGAACCGACCCCGTCACGGAGGGCGAAGCCGATCGTCGTGCCGCGGACGCCCAGAACCGCGCCTGGAACCCGGACGGCAAATCCCTTCTTGCCGCGCTTGAAAGCTGCCGTGAAGGCGGCATCCTTCGTCTCGAACCCATCGGCACGGCTCTGGATCACGCCCTTCCCCGTGACATCGATGGTGCCGCCGCTGTCGTAGGCAAGCCGGACAGCCGCTTTCTCCCCGGTGAGCTCGACGCCGCCGCCCGCGGGAACGATTGCGGCTTCAGCCGTGATCTGTTTTTGGGAGCCGTCAGGCATCGTGATCGTTCCGCCTTGCCCGGCTACGGATGCCCAGGCTTCGGCGGCCGGCTTGACCGGAGCGGTGGTAGCGGGCTGGGGAGCCGGGGCTGGCGCGGGAGCTGCCGCCATGCCGGGCGAAGCGGTCGGGGCCGGCGTAGTTCCGGTGCCGCCGGGCATGAACACGACGGCCAGAACCACGACCAGACAAAGCGCGGCTGCCGGAACGAGCAGTCCTTTCCAAGCCGGAGCCGTCGGAACCCCTGTCGAATCCTTCGTCATCTTTTCCACGTTCTCAAAATCCTCCTTCATCTCGATGTTCGGCCCACGCAGAGCGAACAGTTCCCGTTTCAGGCCGCCGACCGCCTCGTGCAGCCGGCCGCATGTTTCACACGCACCGATGTGCCGCCGAAGCTCTTCCGGCAGCCGTTCGAGCGAGGCACGCTCGGCATCGGCAATCCAGTCTCCCAGCCGATTGCAGCTCATTGGCTCGCTCCTTTCGTTCTCAGCTTCGCCAGCGCCCGGGAAACGATCTGGCGCAGGTGATCCTCGCGGAGTCCTGTGATGGAGGCCAGCTCCGCGTAACTCATTTCCTCCACGACCCGCAGGACGATGATTTCCCGCTGTTCCTCATCCAGGCCGGCGAGCCGGTCGAGACTGTTTCCGGCGTCCCTGTCCGGTGCCGGAGCCGGCCTGTTCTCGGCCCTGGCGAGGGCCGCGGGCGCACCCGTGGTCCGGACGGTTCGCCGTTTGGCCCGGTCCAGAACCAGGTTCCGGATGATGGTGAACAGCCAGCCGCGAAACCGTCCCTGCATCTGATACTGGCCGGATCCCCGGTAGACGCGCACGAAGGCTTCCTGGACGTGGTCACGTGCATCCTCCCGGTTCCCGGCAAGGACCGTCGCATAGCGGAGAGCCGCGTCGTAATGTCTCGCGAACAGCTCCCGGAACGCATGCGGATCGGCACGCTGAACCCGGGTCATGAGGGCATCATCGGCATCAGCCGCAGTCGGGTTCCGGGATTCGGCCGACATTATCGCAGTTCTCCCAGTGGTTCTGTCCTGTACAACGACGGATGTCGCGATTTCGTGACACCGGTCATGAAAATAGGGTGAAGATCGCTTCGGCAACCTCGCCGGCATGACTCCAGATCAGCGCATGGCCGCCCCCGGCCACGTCGGATCGTTTCACGGCAGGCAGTGCCGAACCGACCAGCCCGGCGCTCGCCGTCCCGGAAACCTCGTCTCCGGCCCCTGTCACCAGCAGAACAGGGCAGGAGATCCGGCCGATCGCGGCGTTCACGGTTCCGCAGCGCTCGAGGAACAGGTTCTTGTCGCGGAACATACCCTTCAGGGCATTCACCCCCGAGCACTCGGCCGTGAGCCGTTCGACCAGGCCGGCCGCGGGAACGGCCGGACGGAATGTCGCTTCAATATGGCTTCGTATTTTTCCACCCGCCAGGAAGGGAAGCGCCAGGCCGAGAAGACTCCCGATCACGGGGGTCTCGAGCAGTCCCGGCAGCCCCGATGGCTTCTCGGCTGCATCGCGCGGGACGAGATACGGCGCGACGAGAGCGAGGCCCGAGACGAGGTCGGAATGCCGCTCAGCCAGGTCGAGCGCGAAGTGAGCCCCCATCGAGTATCCGACGATGAGGGCCTTCTGTCCGCCCAGGTGCCGGAGCAGAGAAGCATACGCCGCGGCAGCGGCGCCCGGATCGGAACCGACGGTTCCGCTGTTTCCGTGGCCCGGCCGGTCGACGGCGACGCACCGGAATCCGCGCGCGGAAAGAAGCTTCGCACAGCCTTCCCAGTCCGCGTGCGAGCCGGGATTCCCGTGCAGCAGGAGAACCGGTTTCCCCGTCCCGCACTCTCCGTAGGCAAGAACCGTTCCGCCCTGGAGCGTGATGCTGCCGTCCCTGAAGATCGTCATGTCCGGTTGTCTCCCTTGTCAGAGGACGAATCCGGCTCTGCGGAGCCGGAGAATCTGTGCAGGTGTCGGATTCCGGCGGTAATCGACCGTCTCGGTGCGGTTCGGCATGCCGACGACGCGGCCGCTTTTCCGGATCGTTCCCAGCACCTCGAGAAGGGCTTCGGCCTCGACGCGGCTCGAAGCCTGCGGAATGTCGAGATAACACCGCATTCCTTTCACGTCCACCTCGCGCCGGGCGATGATGTCCCCGTCGTCGATCTTCGCGTTCATCCAGTGGATCGTGAAACCGACCGGCCGCCCCTCGGCCCATGCCCACAGATCGCACATCGTGCCGCGGTTTTCGGGCAGGATACCGTGATGGATGTTGATGCAGCCGATCCGCGGCAGGCCGAGAACAATATCTTTATAAATATTTCGCGTGCGCATGTTGACGATCAGGTCCGGTCGGCGCTGGCGAAGCCACTCGACGGCCTCGGGGCGATTGACACTGTCGCAGCGCAGGAGGGGAACGCCGGCCCGATCCGCGGCGGCGGGGCGGGGATCGTTTCCCGCGGCGCGCAGCAGGTTCCGGGCGAGGGTGAAGGCGAACCGGGGGGCCCCCACCAGCGGCAGGCCGAGGATGTTCTTGAGCAGAACCGCCCGGCTGACGTGCAACAGCACGAGGCCGGCCGGCTCGACGCCCTCCGGCAGCAGCTTCCGGTCGAGCACGCGTCGGACCAGGGCATGGTAATTGTCGGCCACGTAGGTGACATCCGACGTGACGAAAACGACCCGCATCGGCTCAGCCATGGGGGGTTCCCGTTTCGGACCGGCCGCCGCTGCGCCCGTATCGGGCGTGGGCCCCGGCGAACTCGTCGGCCGCCATCGCCGCGATGAGCGAGATCTCGCCCGCCAGAACCGCGGCCGCCACGATCTCGGCCAGCTTGCGCGACTTGCGCGGGCCGTCGCACTCGAGCATCTGGAGACAGGCCTGCTGCGTCGGCAGCCGCGTCCCCCCGCCCACCGTGCCGACCATCAGCCCGGGCATCGTGACCGAGACGGCGAGCCGGTCCTGCCGCAGCTCGAGGTTCGTGACGCCGGCCGCCGACTCGGCGACACAGGCGGGATCCTGGCCGGCCGCGATGAACATCGCAGCCAATATATTTGCATAATGCGCCTGCGAGCCGAAGGCGTGGGCGTGCAACGCCGTCATCATCGACAGCTGGCCCAGCCGCACCATCCGCTCGGCCGAGGTGTGCAGATGCTTTCCGACGAGGCCCAGCGGGATCTCGACCTCGGCAATCACCCGCTTGCCGCGGTTGCGCGTGAAGTTGACCCCGTTCACCTTCTTGTCGCCAGACAGGTTCGACTCGAGAAACCAGTCGACCATCGGCCCCCGGTAATGGGCGACGATCCATTTGATGGCGGCGTGCGTCGCGATCGTGGTCATGTTCTGCCCCGACGCATCGCCGGTCGCGTAGACGAACCGCAGGCACAGCGTCGAGCCCATCGGGAACGGCTCGATCGCGTCGAGCCGGCCGTGCCGCGTCGTCGACTCGGCCGCCGTCTTCAGATCGTCGTAATGGTTCTCGATCCACTGGTTGAACGCCATCATGTCGAACAGCGTCTCGAAAACGAAGATCGGAGCGCGCACCAGGCTGTCGGCGAGCACCTTGACCCGCGCGCCGCCCGAGAGCGTGATGATCTGCGCGCCGCGCGCGACGGAGGAAACGAGCGCCCCCTCCGTCGTGGCCAGGGGCACGTAATAATCCCCGCGAGCGTGGTCGCCCATCACCCGCAGCGGCCCGATCAGGCCCAGCGGGATCTCGGCGAACCCGAGAAACCCTTCGATATTCCCGTTCAGGGAACGGGCATCCTCGGGCCGCGGAATGCAGCGCACCTGGGCGCCCGTGCGCTTCTGCATGAACCGCTGCCGGGCCTTCACCGCATCGGGACTGTAATCCAGCAGCGGGGGAAGCCGCCCCTCCCGCTCGGCATCATCGATCACGGCATCCCCGGCCGCAACGCCCCCGCCCGCGATCAGCAGGTCGAAGAGGCCCCCGAAATCCTTCGCCCCTTCCAGCTTCAGCTCACGCATCGGCACCCGGAACTCCTCGCACAACTGCGAGACGAGCGCCACGACCCCGAGCGAGTCGAGCTGCAGGAAGTCGGAAAACGGCCGTTCCCGGGTGATCATATTCGCATCGATATGCAGAAATCGTCCGACGGTCTTTCGGAAGACCTCGAACTGGTGCTCCGTCTCTGCCGACGTCGGCTGGGCGGCCGGCCTCACGGCAGGCGCGGCGCCGGCTGCTGCTGCGGCGGCGGGCGGAGCGCCCAGCATCTCCACGACCCTGTTCCGCTGCACTTTCTGGCTCGCCGAGCGCGGCAGCGGGGTCGCGGTGAGATGGATGCGCCGGAACCGTTCCCATTCGGGCCAGTCGGCCGTCAGACGGCGGATCTCGCCCTCGGCGAACGCCTGGGCCTCGGCCGGCGTCTTCCCCTGCAGGATCGTCTTCGATGGCCGCAGAACGAGAGCGGGATACTCGCCGCCCCCCTCGGAGAACCCGAACACGGCATACTCGTCGGCGAACGGCAGCAGCCCGAGCCGCATCTCCAGCTCATCCGGATACACGTTGACACCGCCGGGCGGGATGATGACATCCTTCGACCGGCCCCGCACGTGAATATATCCTTTGCTATCGAATTCACACAGATCCCCGGTCTTCAGGAACCGACCGTCGAACATCGCCTTCGTCTCGGCTTCGCTCCCGAAGATGCCGCTGCACAGGGTCGGCGAGGCGATCATCAGCTCCCCGACCCCGTTCTTCGCGTTCCCGAGGCGGAATTCGACCTCGCCCGCCGGCTTGCCGACCGCCCCCTCCGGACCGTCGGAACAGGCGATGATGCCGCCCGCCGTCTCCGTCATGCCGTAGCCCTGGAACGCCGTGATTCCGCGCGCGCGGAGAGCCTTGATCACGTTCGGATCGCATGAGGCGCCGCCGATGATCATCTTCAGGCTCGGAATGGGCAGCGGCTGCGTCATCTGGCGCAGGGCCATGGCGAAAATCTCGGCCAGCCGCGGCACGACGAGCAGGTAGCTGACGCGGAACCGCGCAACCGCCTGAAGAATCTCGATCGGGTTGTAGGAGGCCGTCATCACGATCTTCGAACCGACCGACAGCGGGCAGAGCCCTGTGTCCACCAGCCCATACACATGGGTCAGGGGCAGAAGCGCCAGCATCACATCCGTCGTCTGGTAGTCGCCGAGAGAGAGGCCGATCCGTACCGACGCGCACAGGGCGCGATGGGTCAGAATCGTGCCCTTCGGCTTGCCGGTCGTTCCCGACGTGTAGATGATCGCCGCCTGATCTTCGGACTCGGGAGCCGCCGGGCGAGGGCGACCGGTCGATTTTCCGGCACATGCCCGCACGAGGTCGAAATGGAAATTGACGATGTCGCACGGCGCGTTGATCTGCTCGGCGATCGCCACCGTTTTGTCCTGGAACTTTTTCGACGTCACGATCACCCGCGGGTTGCAGTTCTCGATGATGCCCATCAGGCGCTTGTCGGCCAGGGTTCCGTCGACCGGCACCGCGACCGCGCCGTAGCCGGCGATACCGAGAAACACCGGAAGCCACTTGTAATGGTTCTCGCCGACGAGCAGGATGCGGTCACCCTTGCCGACACCACTCTGCTGCAGGATCCGGCCCACCTCACCGACGATCTCGACGAGCTCGCCGTAGGTCATGTCGACCCAGTGGCCCTCCCCGACATCACAGGTGATCGCGACACGATCGGCTTCGAACGGCAGGGATTCGATCCGCAGGGTCTTCTCGAACAACATCCGGGGGGCCTCCTCGGGCTGAGTGAAAGATCCGTCCTCTGCCCGTCAGTCTACTCAAACGGCCGCGCCCCGGCAACTGCCCCATGCAATTCCAGAAGGTGATGCAAAAAATGGATCTGCGTCATCTGCGTCATCTGCGGATCGGAATTCCTCGAGAGGAAGCCGCCGGAAGCATCGTCAGAACTCGTAACCGGCCCTGATGCCGATGTCTTTCTCCAGATCCGAATTCTCGCCGCCCGCGATCAGACCAAACCGCAGCTCATAAAATCCCCAGTCGACGCGCCGGTGAAGCCGGCTTTCGAGATTCTGCACACTGCCGCTCTGCTGGTCGAACTTCGTCTCGGCAAGCGTGAGCCCGATGCGGGTCCGCTTCGTCACGACCCGTTCGACGGTCCCCGACAACGTCCGGCTCACCGATGCGGCCCCGGTCTCGACCGTGTAGCCGAGCCCGACCGAGTTTTCCCCGCGCCGCCCGTTCCCCCAGGTGATCGAACCCTCACAGAACGAACGATCCTCGAACGCCTCGTTTTCGAAGTAGGACTGGCCGCCCACCGAGCCCTCGAGATAGATCTCGCCCGACTCGACCCCGGCCGTCGCGCGGCCGATCCCGGTGTCGACGAGATCGTTGCGGTTGAGACGGTAATCCGCCGTCACGTCGACGCACTTGCCGTCGTAATACTGCATGCTCATGCGCACGGTGTCGGTGGCCCCGCTCGACCGGTATTCGCCGAGCAGCCGCAACCCGTCGATCACGTATCCGAGCCGGGCCGCCGAATACTTCTCGCGCCACTCCTGCTCGGAAACCACTGAAACCGTGGCCTGCTCGTTGAACCGGTACTGCAGGCGCCCCTCGAAATAGCCGGGTTTGTCAGCCTTGTCCTTCAGATCGGGGGTCGCAAGTCTTCCGGCTTCGAGCGTCGTCGAGAGCCGGCGCCCCCACGGGTAGGTCCAGGAGCCGCCGTCCACGGGCCGGAACAGGCTGTTCCCGCCCCAGATGCGCCCCACGCGGAAGCTCATCGGCGAGTTCATGTTCCGTCCGGAAAAGGCCGCGTGGTACAGGAAATCGCGCCCGGTCTTCGTGCCCCATGCGTGCTTGAAGATCGCGTGCCGGAACTGGAACTCGGTGCCGAGATACGGGGTGAAATGCCCGTAACTCAGCCGCTGATCGGAGCGCTCGCGCCAGGGGCCGAAAGGGGTCGTCGTGCTGCGCTCGGTGCGCTCGAGCGAGCAGGGCGGAGCGATCTCCATGGCCGCCGGCAGGCCGAACGCCCGGCCGGCCAACGCCAGAATACCGATGAGCAGCGGAAGAAGCGCCCACCGGCGGAAACCGGGCAGTGTCTGTGTCGGATGCGATTTCACATGGGGTCGTTCCAGTTATCGGCGAAACCGGCGTCATTCGTGAATCTGTACACCCCCCTTCCCAGAGAGCTATAATCAGAGGGTAAGGTACACATCATGAGCAGTTATTACGACCGCATCGACCTGAGCGACGTCCGGTGGTTCTTCATCGGCTGTATCCTGCTGCTCGTCCCGATTCTGTATCTGTTTTTCTCGACGGTCCAGACCCCCGACGAGCAGGAGTTTTCCTCGCATGCCATCGAAAGCCGCACTTCGGCCTTCGACATTCTGCCGTCCCGCTCGACCTCTTCCAGCGCCGGAACGGGACCGGTAATCGGGGGCGTGATGGCCCACATCGAACAGAAACAGAGCGGGGTCGAGAAGGACCTCGACCGGGCCTGGGCCGCGATCCAGTCCGCCCCGCGCGACCGGCGGTATCCGCAGGAAATGGCGCCCGAAGCCATCCAGATGTCCGAGGTCGCCGAGAATCCCGAACTGATCGAGGGAAACGCGAGCCTCGACCAGGGCAACCTGTCGGAAGCGGAACGATTCTACAAGTCGGCGCTGTCGCAGGCTCAGGATAACGCGTTCCTCGAGGTCGAAGCGCTCGGCGGGCTGATGGAGGTGTACAAGCGCCAGGGCAATGTCGCCGAGTTCGTCAAGGCGTTCCGCAACTATGCCCTCGCCGCGCAGAAGCTCCGCAACGTCTACGGCCCGGTCGCGGATAACGTCGCGCGGGCGGCCGAGATGTTCGCCCAGCTCGCCAAGGTCGATCCCGGCAGGCTGCGCGAAGAGCTGGTCAAAGGAAATCTTGCCATGGGAACGAACGTCGATGTCTCGACGTTCATGAAAGCCGTCGAGGAAGCCAGAAAACTGTATCCGGCCGATCTTCCCGACAGCGAGTCGGTGTATCCGAACCGTCCGGGCGGTTGACGGCAACAGGAGGCGCGTATGAACCGGTATCCAGCGACAGGCAGCCGGCGGGGTAATATTCTCGCCGTCGTGGTCATCATGCTGTCCCTGATTTTCCTCGTATCGCTGTATCTGGCCGACTCGACCATCTCGCGCGGCCGGCAGACCCGCCGCTCGCTCGGGGGCGACCAGACCGCCTGCCTCGCCGAAGCCGGCCTCAATCGCGCCGTGCACATGCTCAGCAAGGCGATGAACAATCCCGACATGTTCAAGTCCGACGCAAACGTGCAGAACTTCGCGATTCTGTTGCGATATCCCCTCAAGACGGCCGCGAACAACCCGTACACCTTCGGCGGGGATCTGGGAACCGACGAACTGCTCGACGTCTCGGGCTTCGCCAACACGCCGTTCAAGAACAAGATCGAGCTCACGATGAAGGAGCTGCGACTCAAGCCCGAGGGCGAGGACACGATGGACAAGCTGGTCGCCTATATGGGCGACGGCCGGGCGAAGGATTATGAGGTCAAGGTCACCGTCGAGGTCGACAAGGCCTTCCGCATCACCCCGAAAAAGCCGGCCGACGGCGAATATAAAGTTCCTGGTATAGATATTGAGTTCTCGACCCGCCAGGACATCCTGGATTTCCTCGAGAACAAGGGCCGCATGGCCTTCCTGCTGTATTTCCCCGACTGGCTCAAGCTGTTCAACTTCGCCATCCCGATCAAGGTCTGGATCCCGCTGATCAACAAGGAGATCACGCTCGCCACGATCGACCCGACCCCCGTCATCGACCTGGCTGTCAAACCCCTGACGAAGGGCAGCGAGTTCGCCTCGAACTGCAACCGGCCGGACGGCCTCGGAATCAACGATTATTTCACCCTCGACGTCATTGCCCGCATGGTCGCCCAGGCATTCAACAAGCCGAACATCTACCCGTTCAAATGGCTGTATGACGAGAACTTCTTCCCCAAGGTGGCCGACCTGTGGCCGTCCGCGATCGGCACGGTCCCGACCGGCTTCGAATACCACGTCGAGAAATACGGCGAGATCCGCATCAAATCCGTCTCTCGCATCAACTTCAACGACGGCACCTTCTCGGAACGGCGCATCGAGGCGACGAAGGAATTCAAAGTCTCCGATATACAACCTATGGCGCCCTTGTACAGCTTCTTTGCAGCGAACCTCAGCAACGACAAGATGAACTTCAACGATTACGGCGGCAGCTTCTACGTGAACAACAGCGGCGGCCGCATCCAGGACAAGGAGACGCGCGAGAAGAACAAGGAGATCGGCGGCCAGATCCGCATCAACTACATGCCGGACGATTACGCCAGCGACGAGGAGCCGGGAACGCCCCTGCTCATCAACTGTTCGATGATGGGTGACTGGAAGGGGCCGCAGTTCTCGCAGAACAGTATCGGCAACACCTTCCTGAACCTGTCCGGCGGCATCGACGGCCTGATGATGCTCGGCCGCGATGAGGACATGGTCGTCTCGCAGGCGAACTACAACGTCGACATGACCTTCTATACGAAGTCGAAAAAGCTCGACGCAGAGAAATACAAGATCCCGAGCATCAAGAGCCTCAAATTCGAGAAGCTCAACCGCGGCTTCTCCTTCTCCTCGGATGTCGCGGGAAACGCGAAATTCCTCAACAAGGACCCCAAATACAAGGAAAACCGCGAAACGTGGCGTTCCAGCATCAAGCGCGTGAACGCCGGCAAATGGTGGGCTCCCGAGCCCCCGGCCGAAGCCCCCGACAAGGACAAGAAAAACGGCATCAATTTCATCCCCGATATCTCCAAGGTCAGCAGCACCATCATCAGCTTCGGCATCTCGCTTGCCCAGCGCGGACTCGGCAAAGCCCTTCCCAACGCCCCCGTCGCGTTCGGCGACCAGAGCGACGATGCCGACGCGTTCATCGACTTCGAGCTGCCCTGGATGGGCACCCGCAACAGCGTCTACACCCTGCCGACCCTTGGCTGGGGCCAGAACAAGACGCACTTTTTCGGGGTGAACAGCGTCTACCCGACGCTTTCCCGCGACATCGAAGGCATGGTGGCCAAGCGGTACCGCCAGTGGCACGTCACGATCATCGGCCTCACGCAGACCGACCGGCTGCCGCTGCTGCCGTTCCCGCCGCCGTGGTGCTTCGTGCCCCCGATTCCGATTCCCGTCTGGTATTCTGACGAGGTGATAAATAAGTATGACTATAATTTGTGGTTCCTCAAGCCCTTCGACGTCGAGACGAACGCCGCCGACACGGCGCTGACGGCCTACGATCCGGCGAAGATGGTGAACTGCCCGGCCAACTTCTACGCGATCGAGCAGTATGCGAAGAAAGCCACCTACTACTACCCGAACTACGACGCCTTCGTGAAGGATCTGCCCAACCGCATGATCGACACGCCCCAGGGAAAGGCGTTCCTGCTCAACGGCGTCTCGTTCATCGCGGGCTCGATCGGCTCGAACGAGAAGGAGTTCACGCCCCCCGAAGGCGACACGTTCAACGTCATCGGGAAGGGCATCATCGTCTGTTCGGGCAACATCCACCTCGGCTGCAACATCCGGTGCATCGACGATGCATCGGTGGCCGAAAATCCCGACAAGCGCACGGTGTTCAGCCTGATCGCCCGCAACGGCGGCCTGGTCGTCACGAAAGCCGGCAACTGGACGGTCGAAGGCTCGGTTTACACGAACGTCGGCCTGTATGTCTCGCCCAGCGCCTCGCTGAACATCCAGGGCAACTGGGTCACGAACCGCGTCGACAAGATGCGCATGCAGGGCCACGTCATGATCGACTACATCTCCTCGCGCGTGCGCGCTTCCCTCGGCAGCCTGCACCCCTCGACCGGCAAGTTCGATCCGCGGCGGTACCATCTGACCCTCTCCCCGAAATGGTCGACCTGGAAGGTGGACTGACATGACGCCACGACCTCGCCCCGGCCGGACCGGCATCACGCTGGTCGAGATCCTCGTCGCCGCCGCGGTCATCGCCCTCGCCTTCATTCCCCTGATGCGGCTCATCTCGGGCAACTACACCGCCACGGCCAAGACGAGCAACCAGTCGAAGGCGGCGGCCATCCTCAACCGGCTGATCGAGGAGGTCAAGCACGTCCCGTTCGCGACCTACGTCAAGGAGTGCCCGGAAGTGATGCAGGAAAAGCCGTTCGCCGTGCCCGCGAAGTATTATCCCGAGACGGTCGCGGCGCTCGACGAGCAGAAGAAGGCCGACGACCGGGAGTTCTGGATCGAGGCGAACATGACCGGCTCGAAGAACGATGCCGGCCAGCTCGTCGAGATCTACTTCGAGGCCGAGATCAAGTGGCGAGACATGGGCGGCAAAGCCGCGACGAACCAGCCCGAACATCGGCTTCGGGCCGCGACCCTGGTGTTCAACCCCGAAACGAAGTTTCTCTGAGAACGGGGCTCAGGAAATGAGGCCATCCGCATGAAGACGCATCGCAGACACGGATTCACCCTGACCGAGGTCATGGTGAGCATCGTCCTGTTCTCGATCGTCATGGGCGTGACGATGAACCTCTGGAGCCAGGCCCAGCGCAACATGGCCCAGACCACGACACGCCAGACGCTCCAGCACGACAGCCGGCTGATCATCCAGATGCTGACCGCCGACCTGAAGGCCGTCAAGGCCGGCACGTTCAAGATCTCCCAGGAGCCCCTCTCGATGGAGTTCGACCGGTTCTCGGGAGATGAAAAAGCGATGGAGGGCGAGAAACTCGCCAACGAGCGGACGATCGCCGTCAAATACACCTTCTCCAAGCCCCTCCTGCGCCGGGAAATGGCCGGGAAAGGGCCGCGCACGCTTTCCAGTCACGTCGAGACCGTCACCGTCTCGCGCAAAACCCTTTCCGCGGAGGAGGCCGAGGCCAATCCCCAGCAGTCGGCCCGCGTGGACGTGGTCGTGACCATGAAGATGCGCGTGCCGGGCTCGCGGAAGGAGCTGACGCACACCGAGCGCACCTCGGTCATCATGCGCGACGATTACTACCAGCTCGCGAACAAGACGTATGCCAGCAACCTGCAGACCGCCTCGACGATCAAGGAGGATCTCTCGGAGGCAGAAAAATCCAACTGGTTCGACCAGGAGCTGACGGCCGACTCGCTGAAGAACCTCACCAAGGAACAGCTCGACGAGATGTCCACGGTGCAGCAGGATACGATCAAACAGGCCAATTCCGACCTGAAGGAGTTGAACAACCAGATCAAGGACGTCGACACCGGCAAGAAGTGGTACAACTACGCCTTCGGCTGGCTGACCGGCACCGACCCCGACGTCGAGTTCGCCACGACGATGCGGAATAAACTTGCCGATATTGAATGCCCTGAGAACGGCCTGCCGGCCAAGGGCCAACGGCCCTCCGACGAGGCGGACAAAATCATCCAGGAAGTCGACAAGAAGATCCAGGAGGATGAGAAGGAGTTCTTCGGGAAATCATTTGACACGATATATGACGAGAAGAACGCATCACAGAAAGAGCAGGCGTCGGCCCAGAAGAAGGCCTACGAGATGAAGCTCGCCGACCGGCAAATCGAGAAAGCGATGGAAAAGCTGAGCGAAGAGGACAAGAAAGACCCGGAGAAGATGAAGCAGTTCACCAGGCTGATCGACCAGTATCCGGCCACGACCGAGGAGCTGCGCGCGAATCTCGCCAACGACCTCCGGCTCAACGAGAAGACGGGGGAGGCGCGGGCCGATCTCGAGAAGATGATCGATGCCAAGTGCAAGGAAATGGAACAGATCAAGGCCGAGTATGCCAAGTGCGACCTGCAATGGATGAACGACAGCTCGATCGAGAAGAAGATCAAGGCCTACGAGGCCAACAAGCAGGTGTTCAACTTCGGCAAGAGCAAGGTCGAGACGCTGCGCACGAAGGAGATGTCGATCGACAACGCGAAGGTCATCGAAGAAGCGATGGCCAACCTCGCCACCACGAAGTGACCGGCATCCCTGACCGAGTCAGGGTCAGGCGATCTCGACGACGCAGCCCTCGGCGTCGGCGGCGGTAACCCGGACGCGGGTGATCACGTTGTGGAGATCCCGGTCGCTGCGGGTCCGGCACGGGATGTATGCCCGTGTGAGACCGTGCCAGAGATCGTCATCCCGCGTTTCCCACAGCACTTCCGCTTCCCTGCCCACGAATCGCTCGTGGAAGGCGCGGGCGGTCGTTTTCCATACGGTTTCGACGGCCCTGGCGCGGGCTTGCTTGACCGCATTCGAAAGCTGATCCGGCATCGTCGCGGCGGGGGTGCCGGTTCTTGGGGAATAGCGGAAAATATGGATTCTCGAGAACGCCATCTTCTCGACGAATGCAAGGGTTGCGGCGAACTGCGCCTCGGTCTCGCCCGGGAAGCCGACGATGAGGTCGGTGCTGATGCCGATATCGGGCAGGCGGCTTCGCAAGCGGCTGACGAGGGCGGCGAAAGCGGCAGTGTCGTAGGGCCGCCGCATCGCCTTCAGGGTCTCGTCGCATCCCGACTGGAGCGGCAGATGCAGATGGACACAGGCTTTCGGCTCCGATCCCAGCCACGCGACCAGCTCCTCCCCCACCTCGATCGGCTCGATCGAACTGAGACGGATGCGTTCCAGGCCCGCGAGGCCGGCCAGCTCCTGCAGAAGCGGCACGAGGCCGAAGGCATACCGTCCGACGTGGATGCCGGTGACCACGATCTCCCGGCGCCCCGCCGCCACGATGCGGCGGGCTTCGGCAAGCAGCTCCGGCCGTTCCCGGGAGGTTTCGGGACCGCGCAGATGCGGAACGATGCAGTAGGCGCAGAACTGGGTGCAGCCATCCTGGATCTTGAGGAACGCCCGTGTCCGCTCGCCGCCGATCAGCTCTTCGGGCAGATGCGCCTCCTCGTCATCAGCAGGGACAGGGGGCAGCAGCATTCCGAGCTTTTCGAGAAGCTCCCGTACGGCCGGAACGGTCGCATACGGGAGCGTGCCGTCCTTCTCGACGGGCGGTTCCTCATCCTCCCCGTGCGAATGCCGGCCCTCCAGGCGGGCTTCACAGCCCGCCAGAACGATGCGGGCCGCAGGCCACTGGCGCCGGGCGGCCCGCAGCGCCTGCCGCACCTTCTGGGACGCGCGGCCGGTCACGGCACACCCGTTCAGGATGAACAGATCCGGGGCCTCGCCTTCGGCGGCATGGCGGAAGCCGCGCCCGACGAGCATCTCGGCGATGCGCGCCCCGTCATACTGGCTGACCTTGCACCCCAGCGATCTCAATAAAAATGAATAGCTCATAGTTTTATATTCAGACACATCATGAACGTCGCGGCGGGGTCACTCCCCATCGTCTTTGTGCCCTCACACCCGGCATGTGCGATTCAGAACGAGAGCCACATCCACAGATGGCACAGATGTCGCAGATAAACGGCAGGAAACGCACGAATTGTTTTTCAGATCACGAAAGATCGGTCTTTCGTTCTCAACGGTCGTTCCCATCTGTCCTTCATCTGCCCTGCATCTGCGGATACGGCCTTGAGACCTGCGATTTATTCAATGGCGTATGGTTGTCGTGACCGAACCTGGCTTCGGGGTCTTCAGAGGCTCAGCAGGCGGGCGAGGGCGACGACGGGGGCGGTGTCGGTCTTGAACAGACGTTTGCCGAGCCAGACAGCCTGCCAACCGGCGTCGAGAAAGGTCTTCACCTCGTTCGGGTCGAACCCGCCCTCGGGGCCCGAAGCAAGCCACAGTTCCGGTTTCTCGGCTTTCGGCAGCTCCCGGAGCGAGACCGCCATGGGGATCTCGTGGAGCAGCACCGGTCGCACATCGCCGGACGGCCGGGGGAGCTCCCGGAACGGCAGTGGTTCGGCCACCTCGGGCATCACGCAGCCGCCGCACTGGAGCATCGCGGTCACGGCGATCTTGCTCCACCGGTCGATCTTCGCGCGCCCCGGCGTTCCGGCCACCACGCGGCTCGTCAGCAGGGGCACGATGCGCCGCACGCCCATCTCGACAGCTTTCTCGATCAGCCACTCGAACCGGTCCCCTTTCGAAACGGCGCAGAAGATCGTCGTCTCGAACGCCGGTTCTCGCCCGGGGTCGGTCCATTCCCGGAGCTGGTAAGAGCCCTGAGCCCCGAGAACGGCGATCGTCTCGCGGCCCGTTCCGTCGGTAACGGTGAAGGCATCCCCCGCCCGAAGCCGCAGCACGCGCTCGAGATAATGACGGTTTTCGTCGCTCAGAACGCCGCCGGCGTCGGGTTCGAGAACCCGCGCATGCGGAACGAGCACCTCGTCGCTCATGCTTCGAAGGGGATCCTCGGGGCATCGCCCCACAGGTCATCCAGCGCGTAGAAGCGCCGGGCATCGGGCTGGAACAAATGGACGACGAAGTCTCCGCCGTCGATCAGCACCCAGGTGGCCTGGGCATCGCCCTCGACACGGGCACCCTTCACGCCGGGCACCTTGAGGAGGTGGGCGACGGCGTCGGCCATGGCCTGGATGTGGGGCGTGCTGGTGCCGGTGCCGAGCACGAAGTAATCGGCATAGGAAACGAGGCCGTCGACGTCGAGTACGGCAAGATCGATGACCTTCTTCTCGGCGAGGGCTTTCAGGGCTTGCACGAGCGTGTCGGGGAGGTCGTGCATCGCGACCCGGCGCGACGTCACTCGCTCTTCGCTGCGGGTTTTCGGCGCAACCTTGCGACGCGGCGGCTTGATGATGCCGGTCTCTTTCGCAGTCGATGCCCGTGAGCGCTTCACCGGCGCTTTTCCGGCCGTGGCGGCAGTCTTTTTCACAGCCGGCGCGGTTTTCTTCGCGCCGGGCTTCGTCGCCGTCTTCGCAGTGATCTTCGCTCTGGGGGTTTTCTTCGTGGTTTCCGTCATGGTGTCCGTTTACCTTCCTGCGATCGGGAGACGCGTGCGCGACCTCCGCTGAAAATGCGACGGTTCCGCCTGGGGGCTCATTGAACGGCCGATCCGGGGCGGAACCGCACGGGAAAACATCAGGAGTTGCTGCCGATACCCTTGAACACCGAGTAGACGTACCGGCCGAACATGTACTTCTTCTCGGTCACGAACTGGAAGCCGCGTTCGAGGGCTTTCAGGTTCAGGTCGATCAGCTCTTTCTTGGCCTTGGGAGTGATTTTGGGCAGATTCTCGGCCATGGCTTCATACGAGACCAGCTTGCTGAACTTCGCGTAGGCGCCGGCCATCACGAGGTTGGCCACGCGCGGATTGCCGAGCTCGTCGGCGATCTCGCTCGCCGGCACCTCGACGAGCCGGATGTCGTCGCGGAATTCCTGGCGCTCGATCAGAGAGGAGTTGTACATCAGCATGCCGCCGGCCTTGATGCGAAGATTGAACTTGGCCACGGACGGGCGGTTCATCGCGATGACCGTGTCGGGCACAGAAACCAGCGGGGAAGCGATCTCGTGCGACGAGAGGATGACGGTGCAGTTCGCGGTGCCGCCGCGCATCTCGGGGCCGTATGAAGGCAGCCAGGACACGTGTTTGCCGTTGCGCATGCCGACCTCGGCGAGAACTTTTCCCAGAAACAGGATGCCCTGTCCGCCAAACCCGGCCAGGATGATCCGTTCAACCTCTGCAGACATGCATGAGCCTCCTCGGAGATAGGGTCAGTTCCCTGATTTTACATCACCCGCGGCCGAAATTCCACCTTTCCCGCAATCTCGATGCAGAAATGGGCGTTAAAAATCGACCTTGAACGGTAGGATGCACAATCCCATACCGAGCACGATACTCAAGACCGTACCCGAAACGAACAGCGGAAACACGCTCAGACCGATGCCGCAGAGCAGGAAGAGCGCTTTCGCCTGCTTTTTTCCGTAGATGAAGTATCCGACGCCAATCGAGCCCCAGATCATGCTGAGCATCATCGACGTCATGTCCCAGCCGCCGTCGGCTCCGGAGGAGGATCCCGTTCCATTTTTCAGCTCGTTCCCGAGGAGCTCGTTCGCCTTGTTCAGCTGGCCGGCATATGTGAGTTCATCAGCCTGCTTCTTCAATTCATCTTCCTGCGTGTTGTTTTTCGCAAGGACCGGAAACCGGACAAGGAGGAGTCCCACCAACACCAGGAACAGTATCGCCTGCAACCTCATGGTGCGCATCCTTTATGCTGATTTGTCCGAAGCATCCCCGCTGGACTTTTCGCAGGCGATGCGGATGCCTGATGGTACCACATCTACCCGCAACCAGGCGGCGGCGCCTTCACCAGCCCCCTTACGCCACCCGCAGGGCCATCCTCCCGGTCGATTCCCGGGAAAATCGCCACCGGGTATCCGCAAGCCCGTCGAGAAACCGCGCATCGTGGCTCACGAGAATCAGAGCGCCGGGAAACCCCCGCAAAGCCTTTTCCAGCAACTCAACCGCCGGAAGATCCAGATGATTCGTCGGCTCATCCATGACGATCAGGTGCGGACGGCGAATGATGCCGAGTGCCAGCAGAATCTTGCGGATCTCGCCGGGGCTGGGCAGATCCCCCCGCAGGAGCCGTTCGGGCCGCGTTCCGAGACAGCTCACGCAAGCCAGGACCCCGCCGAGCTCGTCCCTCTTCAGCCGCCGCACCTCGCGGATCAGCCGCTCCCCATCATCGATCGGAATTTCCTGCGGCAAATACACCACACGATCGGCCGGCAGGCTCAACCGACCGACCAGATACCGGAGGAAGCAGCTCTTGCCCGTGCCATTCGGGCCGCTGATGCCGATCCGGTCTGCCGGCAGCAGGACAAGATCGGGAAAGGCGAGCGATATCGACGGCCCGAGCGGCAGAACCCCCTGCTCGAGCCGCACCAGGACATCCCGGTTCGACCGTTCGCCCTCGATCCGGTAGGCAAGATCGTACTCCTTTCGGAAGCCGATCCCCTCCAGCAGCTCCCCGGCCTTCTCGAGCCGCCCGCGCAATTGCCGGGCGAAGTTGCCGGCAATGGCATCCTTTCCGGTCAGCCGGGCCAGATCGATTTTTCCCCGGCCGTCCGAATCATTCCGGTGGAGATGGCGCTTCGACATCCGGCTGGCCGACCGGGCTGCCTCGGCCTGCCTGCGGATCATCTCCCGATGCAGCTTTTGCACCTCATCCTTCGCGACACTCCGCTGCCGGCGCTGGTGCTCCTCCCCGAGCTCCTTCTGGGCGGCTGCCTCGGTGTAGGCTCCAGGGATGGCAAGGACTCCCGGTGGTTCGATGAATATAATATTTGTGCATATATCATCAAGGAGCTGCCGGTCGTGACTGACGAGAATGCCGATGCCGCGGAAGGCGGCAAGCGCGGCCCGCACCATCTCCCCGCTTTCCGCGTCAAGATGGTTGGTCGGCTCGTCGACGAGAAGGACGTCGGGCTGGCGCCACAACACGGTCGCGATCTGCGCCCGTTTCCGCTCCCCGTGGCTCAGGGTGTCCCAGCGCTCCCACCAGTCCGACCGGATGCCGAGAATGCCTTTCAACCGTGCGGCATCGGCATCTCCGGCATCGCGGAATACCTCCCACCCGTCAGGGCGGAAATCCGTTCGCTGGTGGCACTGACCCAGCCGCCCCTTGCGGAGGATCCGTCCCGAGTCCGGCGCCAGATCGCCCGCCGCAAGCCTGAGCAACGTGGTCTTACCCGAACCGTTCGCCCCCACAAGGCCCGTCCAGCCCGTGTCGAACTGGAGACTGATCCCGCAAAACAGCGGTTCGGGCGCATCCGCATGCGTGAAATCCACATCGATGAATCTGATCATGAAATCCCCCTAGCAAGAGGGCAGGCCGGTCGCTCCGCAATGTGCTGGACGCCAGGGAATCCGATGGTCATCCTGCCTTGGAACCGGGGAAAGGCATGCACGGAATTCCCGTTGTCCTTCCCACCGGACGGAGCGCGCCGGCGAGCCGTCAAAAAAGCCCGCCGTTCTTCCTGTCAGCGCCACCGTCTCAGTTCTTCAACCCGGTTTCTCCTTCACGGCCGGCTGAAACCGGCCATTGATCCTGCCCTCTATTCTACCGACCCGTTCCAAAAAGCGCAACTGGCCCCGGGGGCGGGGGAAAGAGAACGCCCCGCGCGGGGACACGCGGGGCGTTTGACGAAAACGGCAAATTCAGGCGTTGGCGTATTCGTAGCCCTTGGTGAAAGCCGTCTTGTTGAGCTCGAGCATCTCCTTCTTCTTCGCGGGGGTGAGATGCTCGATCTGCTTGAGCGCCTGCTCGAGCGACATGACGGGACAGGCGCGCAGGAAGGCGCCGGCCATGACGACGTTGGCGACGCGCTCGCTGCCCAGATCGCCGGCGATCTTGCTGGCCGGCACGGGAACAGCCTTCACGTCACCCCGGAACGTCTCCTCGGGGATCAGGGACGCGTTGTAGATCATGACGCCGCCCTTCTTGACCTTGGGAAGGAACCGCGTGACGGAGGGGCGGTTCATCGCGATCAGCAGGTCGGGCTCGTTCACGATCGGCGAGGCAATCGGGGTCTCGGAGATGACCACCGAGCAGTTGGCGGTTCCGCCGCGCATCTCGGGGCCGTAGGAGGGGAGCCAGGACACGTTCTTCCCGGCCGCCATCCCGACCTCGGCCAGAACCTTGCCCAGAAACAGCACGCCCTGACCGCCGAACCCGGCCATGATGACTTCTTCCTTTCCCTGGGGGATATTCATATTTTATCCTTTATATTCTTTGATATTCAACGAACCACGGAGGCACGGAGACACAGAGGCGATCGTCCCATATTTCGGTTCATCCTCTGTGCCTCGGTGTCCCAGTGGTGCGTCGATCTCCTGCTCTGAAGACAACAGGCGACCCTTGCGGGTCGCCCATGTCTCTCGATGACGGGATGCGATGCCGTGAGGCATGCGCGGCCGGCCGTGGATTTCTCAGGCTTCGATCTTGTGCTTGTCCCGGAACGTGCCGAGCGGGAAGACCGGGATCATGTTGTCCCCCAGCCACTTGTGGGCATCGGCGGGCTGCTTGCCCCAGTTGGTCGGGCAGATGCACAGCACTTCGACGAACGAGAAACCCTTGCCGTCCTTCTGGAGCTGGAAGGCGTTCTTGATCGCCTTCTTCGTCTTCATCAGGGCTGCCGGGGTGTTCACCGTGACGCGGGTCACATAGGCCGGGGCGTCGAGACAGGCGATCATTTCGGAAATCTTGATCGGGTTGCCGGTCAGGGAAGCGTCGCGGCCGTAGGGCGAGGTCGCCGTCTTCATGCCGACCAGCGTGGTCGGGGCCATCTGACCGCCGGTCATTCCATAGATCGCATTATTGATGAACACCACCGTGATGTTCTCGCCGCGGTTGGCGGCGTGGATGATCTCGGCCGTGCCGATCGCGGCCAGATCGCCGTCACCCTGGTAGGTGAACACGATCGAGTCGGGCCGGCAGCGCTTGATGCCCGTCGCGACGGCCGGTGCGCGGCCGTGGGCGGCGGAGATGAAGTCGAGGTTGAAGTATTCGTAGGCGAATACCGAGCAGCCGACCGGCGCCACGCCGATCGTGCGTTCGGCCAGGCCCAGCTCGTCGACGGACTCGGCCACGAGACGATGGATGACGCCGTGGTCGCAGCCGGGACAATAATGGGTCGGGTTCGCGCTCAGGCTCTGCGGCCGCGAGAATATCTTCTGCATTTGCTTCGCTCCTTTGTCTGCGCGGCGCCGTCAGTCGGGGCGCACGATCTTGTCGACTTCGTTGAGGATCTCGAAGTCGGACGGAATGGTTCCGCCGGTGCGGCCGAAGAAGTAGACGGGCACCTTGCCCTCGACGGCCAGCTTGATGTCCTCGACCATCTGGCCGCACGACATCTCGACGACGAGGAACTGCTTCGTCTTCTTCGCCAGCTCGGCGACGCGGGCGCTCGGGAAAGGCCACAGCGACTTCGGGCGCAGCAGACCGGCCTTGATGCCGCGTTTCCGGCACTTCTCGACGACGGTCTTCAGGATGCGGCTGATGATGCCGTACCCGACGAGGATGATGTCGGCGTCTTCGCACTCGTGCTCTTCGACCGCCAGATCTTTCCAGGAGCCCTTCTCGAACTCGTCGCGGATGAACTGGTACTTCTGGTAGAGATGCCAGTTGTGCTCCTCGAGGTGCTCGACGTCCATGAAGATCGTCGTGCAGAGGTTGCGGCCCTTCTTGTCGGCGCCGCGGTACCCGAGGCCCCACTTCTTCGCGTTGATGTCGTAGTTGACCGGCTCGGGCAGCACGACCGGCTCCATCATCTGGCCGAGAACGCCGTCGCTGAGGATCATGACGGGGTTCTTGAACGTATCGGCCGCCTCGAACGCCTTCATCGTCATGTCGGACATTTCCTGGACCGAGTTGGGGGCCAGAACGATCAGGTGGTAATCCCCGTGGCCACCGCCCTTGGTCGCCTGGAAGTAATCCGACTGGGCCGGCGAGATGTTGCCCAGGCCCGGACCGCCGCGCATCACGTTGACGATGAGACAGGGAAGCTCGGCCGCCGCGATGTAGGAAATACCTTCCTGCTTCAGACTGACGCCGGGGCTGCTGCTGCTGGTCATGACGCGCGCGCCGGTGGCGGCGCCGCCGAAGACCATGTTGATCGCGGCGATCTCGCTCTCGGCCTGCAGGAACACGCCTTCGACCTCGGGAAGCCGCTTCGCCAGATACTCGGGCAGCTCGCTCTGCGGGGTGATGGGATAACCGAAATAATGCCGGCAACCGGCCAGGACGGCCGTCTCGGCCAGGGCCTCGTTGCCTTTCATCAGGATCTTGTCAGCCATTGTTCGCTCCGTTTCTGGATGATTCAGGCCTTGAACACTTCGATAGCCACGTCGGGGCAGCTTCGCGCGCACAGTGCGCACGAGGTGCACTTCTCTTCGTTCAGCATCTTCGTCGGATGGTATCCCTTGGCGGACAGATGATCGGAAACCCCGAGCACCTTCATCGGGCAACGTCCGATGCAGATTCCGCAACCCTTGCACAGGTCTTCATTGATTACCCATTTGGGCATGTCGCAACCTCCTGTTCCTTTCCAATGATCCAGGGTGTTTCCCAGTACCGGTCCAGCACGAGGAGCGGCTGGCCGTCATACTCAACAAGATTCGTGGGGGCCTCGTCGGAGGACGCCCCCGCCGTGTGCGGCAGCAGCCGGAGAAGGGCCGGCGCCGCCACGGAAAAAGCGATCGGTATCCGCATCGTCTCGGCGAACGTCCGGACTTTCGCAAGACCGGCCTCGAACAGCTCGGGCGTCGTTTCATTGATCAGATGCGGGTTGGCCACGATATGGGTCACCTCGAGCGAGGACAGCTCACAGAGCAGCTCGAAGCTTTTGCGCATCTGGTCGGGATTGAGAAACCCGGGTCGATACGGATTGATCACGAAATACGTCTGGGCCTTGCGGGCCGCCGCCTGCTGCGCAAGCCGCCCGAGCACCCGCAGACCGAGCTCCCCCCCACCCACGTCACAGACGACCGCGGTGTCGTGGCGGGCGAGAATGCCGAACGCGGCCCCCGGAAGGGCCGGCATGTCGTTCGCGGTCACCTGCGCATCGGGGGCGATCAGCTTCACGCCTTCGCGCTCGAGAGCGTCACGCAGGTGTCGAACGCGGAAAAACGGGTTGACGATATCCAGGTCGAGCAGATGGGAAAGGCCGGGGCCGAGCTGGCGTGCCCGCCGGATCGCGAGATTCAGCGCAAGCTCGGTCTTCCCGGCTCCCAGTCCGCCGATCAGGAACGTGACCTGGGTTTCATCGACCGGCATCGTCATGTGCAAACGACCTTCAGCGGCCGATGTTGCTCAGAAGCTCCTGGAACTTGTCGAAATGCGGCACGTCCACGCGCTCGATCATCTCGTGCATCACCAGTTCCATCGTGGTCACGATAGCCCCGGCGCGGCGCATCTTTTCGAGCGAAACCTTCCAGTCGACCTTCCGGCGGGAGCTGGTCGCGTCGAGAACGACATGGACCCGGAAGCCGCGGGTGAGCGCATCGAGTACGGTCTGGCAGACCGAGACATGCGTTTCCATGCCGACCACCACGAGGGTGTTCGTGTTCATCGCTTCGAGGCGCAGCGTCAGATCCTCGCTGCCGAAGGCGCTATAGCGGCTGCGCTTGATCGGTTCGAGGCGCGGCATCTGCTTCTTGATCTCTTCGATCGTGCTGCCGAACGTCTGGGGGGCCAGTTCGGTGAGGAGGATGGGCAGGCCGATCACGCCGGCATAGGAAACGAGGGTCTTGATGTTGTTGATCATCGGTTCCTTGCGGTAGATGGGCTTGATGCACTTTTTCTGCACATCGCAAATGAGAAGGACGGCGCCTTCGCGGGTCAGGATATCGGGGTGTCTCATGAGTGAGTGTCTCCTCGCCGTTAGATGGTCAGAGAGTAATCTTTACCGAAATTGTTGTCCCAGAGCTGGTCCACGCCTTCCGGGCGGTACCGCGAAAGCTGGAAACAGTAGCGGACCTCGGCGCCCTTCGGAGCCCAGATCAGTCCGCGAAACCTGCGGGGAACCGGCAGGCGGCGCACCACGAGCAGCCGGCCGTTCTGATACAGCCGGTCCTTCGCGCGATAGGGCGCGCTGCTGACGGAAAACTCGCTGCCCCACTCGATGCCGTCGGCTTCCAGATCGGTGTCCTGCGCATACGCCCAGTCGCCGATGCTCCAGTGCAGCCTCACGTTCACCAGTTCGCCCGCATAGTCGAGATACTCGACCTCGTGCGGCTGGACCAGTTGTGCGAACATGCTGCTGACGCGCTCTTCCCCGTTCGTATAGAACGTCTGGAAAAAATAGTGAAAAAGATATCTATCCTGGCCGTCCAGGTGCGTGGGCAGGCGGACGATCCAGGTGCGACGCAGGGGGGAGGTGCCCCATTCGGGCATCATCACGAAGCTCTGGGTGCGGCTCCAGTCGGCGGGAAGATTGGCCGGCCCGAGCGCCATGTTGAACGTGACCTTTTCGATCCCGTCCTCCTGGTCGAGCCACTCCTTCCGGAGATAGGTGTACCCCTCGAACGGGCGGGTGGCGGGAACCTCGACGGTCACGCCGGGATCGCCGGCGTCTGCGTCGGGAAACAGCTCCTGGCCGCGGTTCTGTTTGGGGGTGGAAACGCCCATCGCGCACTCCTCCTTGGAATGAACGTGGGAAAGTATAACACAAAACCGAACCCGCAACCGATCTTTTTGCGGCTCAGCGTTTCAGGGTGCTCTTGGCGGCGGTGATGTCGCGGATCATCGCCTCCGCATCCTTCGCCAGTTTTTCCCCCGGCGGGGCGAGCTGGAGCACCTTGTTGAACGACTCGATCGCCCGGTCGAACGCATCATACTGGCCGCCGAGCCCCTTGTCCGTCATCGCCAGACCCAGATGATAGTGATACATCGGCTCGTCAGGGTTGCGGCTGATCGCGGTGTTGAACTTCTCGATCGCGGCATCGACCTGCCCCTTCTTGTACAACTCATACCCTTCGGCATGCACGGCATCGGCCGGACTGGCCGCCGAGGCGACGGTTCCGGCAGGGGCGTTGGCCGAGGCGGCGACGATCGCGGCGGAAGCGGCGGCGGCTTCGGCGGCGGCGGCCTGACGCGCGGCCTCGCGGGCCTCTTCGGCACGCTTGATGGCCTCTCGTCGGGCTTCTTCCTCCTGGCGCCGCTTGTCGATCTCGTTCCAGACCACCTGGAGACGTTCTCCGAAGGGGGTTTCGGTCTCGCGCAGCGGCTCGAGCAGTTTGAACGCCTCGTCGACCGAGCCGTTGTAGAACTGGATCATACCGTAATAATAGACCGCCTCGGTATCGCTGGCGTTCGCCCGACATTTCGGCTCGTAGAACTCGAGCCCCTCTTTCAGCAGCCCCCGGTCGTCCTGTTCTACGACCGTCCGGTCGCGGCCGGCAAGCTCGAAATACGTGTCGAGCGCCTTCGCCAGCCCCGCGACCGACCGCGCCTCGAAAACGGCCGCGAGCGGCCCCTCCTCTTTGGCGAACGCGTCGAGGCCCGCGGCGAGACTGGCCTGCCCTCCGCCCAACGCGGGTTCGATCGCCACCTCGACATCCTCGAACGCCGCCACGGTGGCCGAAGGAACGCCAGGAGCCCGCACCTTCTGCTCCGGCACCACCAGTCCGAACGGCCGCAGTCGCGTGCCCGACCCGAGCAGCGTCAGGGCCTCGTGCATCACCAGATCTGTCTCTTTCTTCGTGACCCGCGGCTTGTCCGGCCCGAACAGCTTGTCCAGGGCGACGACCCGCGCATGGGAAGGCATGATCTTCTTCGCCTGGGAAAGCATCTGCCGGGCCTTGAACATGTTCTTCTGATCCGCGTAGATCTGCGCCAGCCAGATCAGCGCCTCGAAGTTCTCGGGCTCGAGCAGCAGCACGTTCTCGAACTCGAGCGCGGCGCCGGAAAGATCGCGCTTCAGATAGCACGCCTGACCCCGCTGCAGGAACTCCCGGATATCATCCGCCTCCTGCGCGTCCAGGACGGGGAGCGCCGCCATCCCGACCGCCCCGATCACCAGCCCCACCGCCACCAGCCTTCCGCAGCGCTTCGCGAACGCCCTCATCAGAACGACACCTCGCTGCCGAGCACCGCCATCCGGATCTGCACCCGCGCGTTCGTCGGGATGACATGGAGCTGGTCATCGGTGTAGTTGATGCCGCCCGTCGCGATCATCTCGAGATACCCGTCCCCGTCGAGATCGGCAAATGTCAGCGGCGCTATAGATTTACCGATATATTTCGGATACCCCGGCAGCGGGTTCCCGTCACGGCTCAGGGCCATGACGTAGCCGGCCTGTTTGCCGACCCCTTCGGGGTTCCAGGCGGTGAACACGACGTCCAGCCGGCCGTCCCCGTCGATATCGATGATCTGGGGGGTGTGGTAGATCGAATGTTTCGTCTTGAACGGCCAGCCGGTGAGCGGCTTGCCTTCGCGATCGCACACCATGACGACACCGTCGGCCTGGCCGATGACGAACTCGTCGCGCCCGTCACCGTTCAGGTCGGCCAGCCTCGGAGCCGAGTGCGACGCGTCGGAGAGGGCAAACTGGGTCTTGACCGTGCCGTTTCTGTCCCAGATGATGAACTTCTTCTCGGGCGTCGTCGTGAAGATCTCCTTGATGCCGTCGCCGTTCGTGTCGCCGGCTCCGGCCTCGAACGGCCAGGTGAGATTCGGCACGGTCGCCTGGGGCCACCCGTGCTCCGGGGTTCCCCGGATGTTCAACACCGTGACCTTGCCGTTGTCGTCCTTCGCGACGACCTCTTTCACTCCGTTCCCGTCGATGTCGGCCGCCGTCACCCGCGACGAAACCGACGTCGAGAGCGGCACTTCCCAGACCACCCGGCCCTCCTTGTCGATCCGGCTCACGGTGCCCGCTTTCGAGCCGATGAACACCGCCATCTCCCCCGTCCCGTCGACGTCCGCGACTTCCGGCGCGGAAAGACGGATCGTGCCGCGGGTGTCGACCACCCATTTCTGGACGCCCTGGCGGTTCATGCAGTAGACCTTGCCGTTCAGGGAGCTGGCGATGATCTCGGAATCCCCGTCCCGGTCGAGATCGGCCACCGACACGTCGGAGAGGATCGGCGCCCCCGTCTGTTTCGGCCAGTTCGGGGGGCGGATGATCTCCTTGCCGTTCGCCGAGAAGAGATGGATCTTCCCGTCCGTGGCGCCGAAGATCAGATCTCGCTTCCCGTCATTGTCCATGTCCTCGATCACGCGCGTCTGGCCATAGATATCGCCAGATACTTTTGCTGAGAAGCCGCGGAACTGCGGACCGTCGTCGCCGGCCTGCGCCATCGTCACGCAGGTCATCGCGGCCAGGCTGCCCAGCACAAGCCCGCGCAGCCAGTTCCGGAACCCGCCGTCCCTCGTTCGCGCTGTCATTCCGTCCATTTCGGCTCCTCCCCGTTGCGGTGCGCGCCCTCAGTATCGGGCGAACTGCCTGATGACCTTGACCAGGGTCTCGACCCGGGCCCGGATCCCGCCTTCGGACACTTCCCCGACGACCACGACCTTCCAGACGTCGTAGGTGCCGGTGACCGTCTGGCGCTGCACATACGGCACCGCCGTCATGATCTTGCTGCTGCCCGGCATCGTGTAGGGCTGGACCGACTCGACCCGGTACATCCCGTCGCCGAACTCGACGTTGTATTCCTTGTCGGTGCGCTCTTTGCTGAATTTTCCCGGGTAGGTGAGGTTGTGGTTGCCGAGCCGGTACTGGTTCAGGATGTTGATCATGACCTTCTCGACGCCGGCCTGGGCGAGGTTCCGGGCACGGATGCGGCCGGCCTCCTGGACGATCGCGCTCGTCGAAAGCCGCGAAACGGCCCAGTAGGAGATGCCGAAGATGCCGAGAATCAGCAGCAGGATGAAGGAGTAGAAGGCGATGAAGCCGCGGCGGGCGCCTGTGGATCGCGTCATGACTCGTCCCTCTCCTTCACGCAGACGAGGTCGGTGTCGAGATGCACCGCAAACGCCAGCTCCTCGACCAGCTTCGGGTTCATGTCGTCGGCGATCCGCATCGTGACGGCGATCTCGTTGATGTCGGCGGGATTGCGCCGGAAATGCAGGTCGCTGACCCGGTCCGAGATCACGACCCGCGACCGCGAGCCGTTCTGATCCGTCGTTTCGCGCATCAGGGCGTCTTTCTCGAGGAACAGCCGCACCTGGACCTTCTCGCCGGGCCGCGTGTAGCTGGTGTGGAAGAAGACGAGCTCCTCGCCCCCGTTCGCCGGCTCCTTGTCCGTCTCGACCACCTCGATGACGTTCGGGAACAGGTCGCCGATCCGCTCGCCCTGGAACCAGAGGTTGCCCAGCGTGTCGGTCTGAACGACGGGATTGATGCGCTTGATGTCGGTGAACACCTGCTTCATGGCGAGCTGGAGCTTCTGGTTGAACTCCATGCGCTCCTGGCCCCATTTCCAGGTGGCCAGATTGCTCCGGAACACGGCGATCAGAACCAGTCCGATCAGCACCACGATCACGGCCGAGATCGACAACTCGACGAGGGTGAAGCCTCGCCGAGACCGGGACCCATTGAATATTACATCATACATATTCGTGACGTCCCTCAAAACTTCGCCGAGGTCTTCAGATCGTAGCTGTTCGTGTTCGCGCGGTAGGTGACGAGGCGCGTCTGACGCGGGAAGTTGTTCTCGACCCACCGGATGATCACGCTGATCTGGATCAGGTTGGTCTCCTTGTCCCCCGTGCCGATGACGGTGTGGCCCGGCGCCTCTTCGATGATCAGCGTTCCGGAAGCCTTGTATTTCTGCGTGAAGAAGGCCGGCAGCGCGAACTGGGGATGGTCGGGATCGGGGAAATCGAGCGTCAGCGGGATGTTCCCCCAGAGGAACGCGTCGCTTTTCGCCCGATCGAGGATGTTCTGGGCCGCGATCGTCGCCGAGAGCAGCACCCCGCCCTTTTCGACGGTGCGCGATCCGGTCAGGAACAGCGACAGGACAGGCACGACGCCGGCCCCGATGATCAGCATCGCGAGCAGGACCTCGATGATCGTGAACCCTCTCTCGTTCGGTTCTCTCATATTCGGTTCGTCCGTGGGAGGCAGTTGCGGCTCATCGGCCCAGGCCGCGGCGTTTCCGGTCTTCGACTTCCGGTGAAACGTACTCCGCCTCGTGTTTCTGGAAATTTTCGAGGTATTCGATGCCCGCCTTCGCATTGTCCGCGGCGGGCGTGCCGGGATACTTCTCGACGATGCGCCGGAACACCTCCAGCGCCCGCTGGTTCGACTTGTTCCGAAAGTAGATCTCGGCCAGGCAGTATTCGGCCACGCTCGCATCCTGCGGATCGGCGCTCTCGTTCAGGAGCTGTTCGAAGATCCGGGAAGCCTCGGCGTAGTCCTGCTTTTCGAGGAGTTCGATGCCCTTCTCGTAGCGCCGTTCGAACTCGCGTCGCATGGCGGGATTCATCGCGTTCCGTCGTCCCGTCCCTGTGCCGGGAAGGATGCCGCCGGCCCCGGAGGCCGTGCCGTTCTGCCCGGCTCCCGCTGCCGTCACGGCGGCGCCGGAAGCGATCCGGGCGACATCGGAAGCCGCGCCCGCCGTTTCCCTGCCGGGATCCCCCGTTTCGGTGCCATTCGCGGTCTTCTTGCCGCAGCCGGCCGTCACCAGGGCGGCCAGCAGCAGGGCGAGCCCGACGGCGCGCGTCGCGCAGGCAACGGAGGATCCGGCGGCAATGCGCAAGACGGGCTCCTCAGCAGAGGTGCGTGGAGATCGCCTTCGCGATCCCGTCCACCAGATGCTTGATCTCGCGCTCGTCGGGGCCTTCGGCCATGACGCGGACGAGATTCTCGGTTCCCGAGGGGCGAACCAGCACGCGGCCGCGGCCGGCGAGCTTTTTCTCGGAGTGGCGGATTTCGTCCTGGATCTGTGGGAACGCGTCGAAGTTCTTGCTCTTGACGCGGATGTTCACGAGCACCTGGGGCAGTTTGCTCATGACCTCGCTCAGCTCTTTCAGCGTCGCCCCCGTGTCCCGGATGATTTTGAGGATGAAGCAGGCGGTCAGCAGGCCATCGCCGGTCGTCGCATAGTCGGAGAGGATGATGTGGCCGGACTGTTCGCCGCCCACGATCGACTGGGACCGCTTCATCTCCTCGAGGACGAACCGGTCACCGACCTTCGTCTTGAGCACCTTGATGTCGAGAGTCTTCATGGCCAGATCGAGGCCGAGGTTGCTCATGACGGTCGTGACGAGCGTGTTGCCGGGCAGGCGGTCCTGCTGTTTGAGATACCTGGCGGCGATCGCGAGGATGTAGTCCCCATCGATGATGTCGCCGTGGCTCGTCACGGCGATCACCCGGTCGGCATCCCCGTCGAAGGCGAAGCCGGCATCGAAATGCTCGCGTTTCATCATCTCGACGAGATTCTGGATATGCGTCGAGCCGCACGAGGCATTGATATTGCGGCCGTCGGGGTTGTTGCCGATGGCATCGATGCTGAAGCCCAGATCGGTGAAGAATTTTCCGGCCCACGGGGCGAGCGCCCCGTTCGACAGATCGAGCGCCACCTTGAGACGCCGGCTGCTCTGCGTCTCGCCAAGCACCTTCGCGAGATGCGACAGCCAGAACTGGACCGGCGCGGTGTCGGTGGTGATCCGGCCCAACTCGGCTCCGATCGGAAGCGCGAGAGCCGTCGAGGCTGCGACATCCTTCTCGATGGCATCTTCTATAGCATCAGGAATTTTATATCCGTCGGCGCCGAAGATCTTGATGCCGTTGTCCTGGAACGGGTTGTGGGAGGCGCTGATGACGATGCCGCCCAATCCCTGCATCTCGCGGGTGATGTAGGCGACGGCCGGGGTCGGCACGACGCCGAGCAGGCGGGCCTCGGCGCCCATCGAGGCGATGCCGGCCGCAACCGCGTGTTCAAGCATGTCGCCGGAAAGCCGCGTGTCTTTTCCCACGAAGATCGGCCGGTCGTGTTTCTTGTGGTTGAGCAGCAGATGGCGGGTGCCATACTGGGCAAGCCGGAACGCCATGTCCGCCGTCAGCGGATACTGGTTTGCCACTCCCCGAACCCCGTCCGTACCGAACAATCGTGTCATAGAAGCCCTCCGGGCAAGGAATATGGGTCGATTATACCACACCCGCCCGCCCCCCGACGAATCCCCAGCCGACGAGTTGAAATCAGAAGGTTTCGGGTATATAATACCCGTGTCCGAGGGAAGCCCGGGTCCATCCGGTCCGGGTTTTCCCTTTTTTGTGTTATCCGGCAAACGGAGACACGACACCGACAGCCACCGCTGAATTCAGGGAAAGGGCCACGCACACGACATGTTCCGCTGGTTGCTGCAATCGACCCATGACTCCATCGTCGGCCTGATGTCGCATCTGACCGGCTGGCTCAGCTTCAACGGCGAGATCGAATCGCTGGTCGATGCGGTGAATCACAAACTCGACGAACCGCCCACCCGGCTGAACATCCGCCATCTCTCCCATCCCGGCGGCTTCATCCGGGACTTCGGCAAGCGTCGTCTCAGCATCGCAGGCGCCTACATCAAGATCGCCCGCGACCTGTCGCCGAACTCGGCGGAAGAGCGCCTGACGGCCCTCTCGATGCTGGTCGACCAGTCCCTGCACGCGAAAACGATCAACATGCCGCTGAACACGGCGCGCATCCAGATCGATCTGATGAAGGAAGTCGTCAAATCCCGCAGCAACCGCCGCCGGCAGATGGAAGCCATGGCCGATTTCGGCCTGGTCTCGTTCGGCCAGGAAGCCGTCGTCCGCCGGTTCCTCAACAAACTCCACCTCGTCGAGGTCCCGGAAGAGGAGCGGCCGCTGCGCGAGCTCGACATGGGCTGGGATGACCACGTCCACGATTTCCTCTCGGAAGGCCGCAAAACCCCGACGCAGGTGCTGCTTGACGCGTTCGTGAAGGGCATTTCCCGGCTGACCCTGGTCTACTCGAACCTCGACGAGCGCCGCATGATCCACGAGGCGATCACCGCCGGCAATCTGCTCGGCATCAAGGTCAGCATCGGCATCGAGTTCAGCGTCGGCCGCAGCGGGGCCCGGCGGCATTACATGTATGTCCCGCCCGAAACCGCGGACAGCAAGCAGTTTTTCGCCTTTTTCGACGAGCGCCGCATCGTCTTCGCCCCGTTTCTGACGGGCCTGCGGACGAACGCGACCAGCCGCCACAAGACGATGGTCGCGGCCGTCGAACGGTTCAACACCCTCCAGCGACCACGTCTCAACTCGGGCTGGGAACCCGACAGTCCCTGCTGGTTCCCCCCGCTCACCCTCGAAGAACTCGACCGGATCGTCGCCTGCGGCCAGATTTCGCGCGTGCACATCGGGGAGCTGCTGTTCCAGAAGTTCCGCGATATCCTCCAGCGTCGCGTGCTCCAGCTCAAGGCCCAGGTTCTCGCCGCCCGGGACCGGCTCACCCGCGGCATCTACAGCGAGTGGGAGTTCAAGAACATCACCTCGCAGTACGAGAGCGTGCGCGAGCAGTACGAGACGATGACCCCCGAGAGCCTCCGGTCAGCCTACATGGAGGGCCGCGACGTCGTCGATTACGACAGTGAGTTCGCCGAGGAGGAGCCGATCCTCGACACCCTGATGAGCCAGGGCGGCCGCATCGTGATGATCCACCCGCTCGAGATCGGCCTGAAAGACTCGATGCTGCATCTGCTCAGGCACTCCGGGCGGATCACCCACATCGAAACCCTGAACCTGCGCGACAGCTCCGCCCGCAATCCCAACGACCTGATCGTCTTCAACAAGTTCATCTACCTGCTGAACAACGGCACCGAGGCCGATGTCCTCCATTTCCTCGAGCAGCACGGCATCACGGGCGGCGAGCTGGTCAAGAACACCCTCGAAATCACCCAGAAAAGGCCTCTGGTGCCCGTCTGCGGCAGCGACTCGACCGGGCGGGACCCGACGATCCCGGGCATGGGCTTCATCAAGGTCAACAATATCCCGGAATCCGTCCGCCCCGAGTTTCTCGAGTCGCATTACAAGGTGCCCCGCCCGATCGCCGATCTGGTCATCCGGGAAGGGAAAAAGGACGAAAGCCCCGACACGCCGATCGGAAGCGCCTCGGATGTCGTCTGCATGGGCAAGATCGGCAAGCCGTTTCGGAACCTCGTCGGCGACGAGGAGACGCTTTCCCTGGTGCCGCCGGGCGAGTTCTGGGCCTACCTGAATCCCGGCCTGAAGTTCCTGTGGCGGATCGCCGTCGGGTTCGTCGTCGCCTTCTCGTTCATGAACTTCCAGTACGGCCAGCTGCTCGGCGTGTTGTTCGCCGCCCTCTGGTTCGTCATCACCGGCTCCAGGAACATGCTGGTCGATCTGCTGGCCAGCTCCGGCATCGCCATCCGGAACTGGAGCCTGCGGAACGTCAACTTCGACAACATCTCCCAGTCCCTGTTCTGGACCGGCTTCAGCGTCCCGATCCTCGGCCTGATCAAGATCGCCTTCGACGACTCCTGGCCTCTTGAAAAGGCCGGCTTTCTCTTCGAGGGCGCGAAATTCTTCTTCCTTTGTATATCAAATGGTATCTATATCAGCACGCATAACCGGCTGCGCAACTTCGACCGGCGCGTGATCCGGGCGAACTTCTTCCGGACCGTTCTCGCCTGGCCGTTCGCCACGGTGTTCGCCCCGTTCGGCAACCTGATCGGCGTCCCCAGCATCGTCCAGGCAAAGTTCTGGTCCGATGTCGTCGGCGGCGTCATCGAAGGGTCGGGGAAATACCGCCAGCGCGTCGTCATCCGCATCCGCGACCTGGGCGAGCTCCTGCCCCGCCTCTCGGCGGCCGACCGGGACATCCGGCTCACGGCAATGCTCGATATCCTGTATATCTGGGCCCGTCAGCCCCGCGGCCACACCTGCCTCGCCAAGCTGCTGCATGACACGCCGACGCTGCTGGAGCGGATGCGCCTCAGGCGCGCCCGCCACACCCCGGAAGAGACGCAGCAACGGAAAGCCGAAGCCAGGAAGCATCTCGATCGCCTGCTGGAGCTGTTCGGCGATCCGGGCTGTCTGAATCTGCTGTCGGAGTTCGTCCTGAAAAACTATCAGGAGCGCGAGGCCATTCTGCTCACCGAGCTGATCGGCTCCCAGACCGAGCCATTCCTGGCCTGGCTCAAGGAGATCCGCCAGACAAGCGGCGACTGAGCCGTCAGAAGATGTGGTTCAGCGACCACTCCCATCGCCGGTACCGCCGGTCGCCGCCGGCAGCCGCCTCGATCCTGCGCCAGTCCGAATAATCGGTGACGATGTCCACCCGCGGAGCGAGCCTGTAGCGCAACGATGCATAGGTTCCCTGCATGTTGAGCCGCTTTTCATAAGGGACGAAGCTGCCCGGCACGGCGTCGGCACCGGTCTGGAAATACTGGGTGATCACCTGGAACCGGCCGACACGCTTCATCTTCCCGAGCAGCAGCGTCACGTTCCAGGCATCGCCGCCCCGGTGCAGCGGGCCCGGGGCATCGGCCAGCAGATTCCTCGCCCAGTCGAACGTCACCCGCACCTGGGAAGGCCACTCGGCCGCGACATAGGCATTCATGATGCGGTAGCCCGGCGCCGAGGTCCGCACCCAGCCGTTCGTGTCGATCCCGTACTGGAACCGGTCGAGACGCCACTCGAGCTGGGTGTTCCCCCGCTTCGGCCTGCCCATCGCCCCAAGCACGTACAGCCGGTCTCCCCGGAACCGCTGATCACGATGGATTTCGAACGCACCGCCATGGAGAACCGCCGCTGCTCCGAGTCGGCTCACCGGATGCTCGACCCAGAGGCCGTCCCAATAGATGTCGTTGTCCCACAGCATCTCGCTCTTGAACTTCAGAAACGGCACCTGCGTGCGGCCGATGCGGACCAGGGTCTTCGAAGGCGACGTCCACTGGGCATACAGATTCACGAACGAGAAATCCCGGACGGTCAGGATATGGTTCCCTTCCCGCGCCAGGGTCTTGAGGGAGGAGGAGAGATGGCTGCTGTCGAGCGTCGACAGCGACACCAGCCAGTTCCAGTCGCCGTCTTTCCCGAGGGCATTCAACCGGACCCGTTCCGCAAAGCACCGCCGCTCCGACTCGGCCCCGTTGTCCGCTTCCGTCAAGGTTTTCGCCATGAACCGATGGGAAAGATCCCCGGTCAGATACGTCATGCCATCGGCGTTCCGTGCCGTTTCAGCAAAAGCCGCCCCGCCGCCGGACAACACCAGGGCGGCGCACACGATCATCCCCCTCAACCACCAGTTCCCGATATTCGCCGTCATCTTTCCCATCCTTGTTTGCGCAATGTTGCTGGTGTCCCGAAACGAGGCACACCGACACCCACATGCTACTATACACAATCTAAGACAATTTTATCAACACTCTTTTTTCCCGAAAGAAATGTCGGGTTTTCCGGCTGTACGGAAAACCCGACATCGAGTCGTGCAAAGCCGTTCCGGCTCCGCAGAAGGGAACGGCTTACTTCGCTCCCACCGCCGCGGCGCCGGCTTCGAGAACCGGTTTGGCGAGCGGGGAGTTGAGGATCTGGAGGCCGAACACCATCCCGAAGATGCCGACGGTCTCGATGATGCCGAGGGCGATGATCAGCAGACCGAAGCCCTTGCCGCCGTTCTCGACCATGCACCGGACGCCGGCCGCGCCGATCAGGCCCTGATACCAGGCGGAGAACAGTTCGATGAGGCCCGTGCCGAGCGCGACACCCAGACACAGCAGGGCGTTTGCGGGGTTCCCGGCGACCTTGATCATGGTCAGCATGACGATCATCGCATACAGCGTCTGGCTGATGGGAGCCGCCACCATGATGATGTACTGGAACGACAGATTCTTGCCCGCTTTTCCTTCACTCGCCCAGGCACCGGCAGCGGAGGTACCCGCGGCCACGATGCCGAGACAGCTTCCGATGCCGCCAAGGCCGAGAACGAGACCACACGCAAACAAGCCAAGCAATTCGATCATGATGTCAGCTCCTTACTTTTTGCCAAACGGGTCGTATCCACGGCCCGTCCATTCCATACCGAGATGATTCGAGAACTCGAGCAGGTTCAACCGAACCCCGTGAGCGAAGATCGCCACCAGTCCGAGCGCGAAGTTCAGCAGATGCGCCGCGATCAGGATGAAAATGACGATCAGCAGGGGAAGCGGCCGCACCATTTCGTTGAAACTCGCCGCCAGGACGCCGCCCGCGAGGCCGACGGCCCAGAGGCGGATATAGCTGATGATATCCCCGAGGAAGCTGGCCGCGTTCAGGGCGACCGCGCCGAGCCCCTTCCCGACCGCCGCGAACAGGTTCCACGAGAAGTCGGTGAACAGGATGATCATGAACAGCGAGACGCCGAACAGCGGCAGCATCCAGACCGGAGCGGGGCTCTCGTTCACGAGCACCTCGACCAGCGCCCACATCGCCCAGATGAACAGCACCCAGCCGACCTCCGCGATCGTCGCCAGATTCACCGGTGCGCGGCGGATCTTCCAGATGTGGGCGATCGTCAGATGGACCGCGCCGATGAGGAAGCACAGTTTTTTCAGGAACAGCTCGTTCGTCGGAATCAGCGACTCCTTCAGCAGCGGCGCGCCGAACCAGGCGTTCGTGAGAATGCCCCAGCCGGCCACACCGGCGAACAGGATCGTGAACAAGGTCAGGATCTGGTCGGGCACGCCGCGCGAGATCAGCGGGCGGCGGGCGGCGAGCAGCGCCACAAAGGCGACGATGCCATATCCCGCATCCGCCACGAGCATGGCGGTGAAGATGACGAGGAAGGGCAGGAAGGCCGGACTGATGTCGGCCTCGCGATACCCGGGCGTCACCCCGAGAAGGGAAAACAGGCACTCGATCGGGCGCACCCAGGGGGAGTTCGCAAACGCCGTCGGCGGCGCCTCGTCATCGGCCGGCGGCTGGGCCACGACGCCCACGGGCAGGCGCGTTCCCTCGAGAGCCGTGTGCAGCGCCTCGATCCGGTGTTCGGGCACCCAGCCCTGCAGGACGAAGGCCGGCCCCTCTTCGGCCAGGCCGGTTTCGACCTGGTGGAACGTGATGCGCTCGCGCAGCTCGGCAAGGTAGGCACGCACGTCCTCCCGCCGCATCGCGAGTTCGCGGAGGCCGCCGCAGAGCCGGCGCTCCTCTTCCCGGAGCGTCCCCAGAGCCGCCTCGATCTCGGTGGCATCGCGGGCCGGAGCGGGGATCTCCTGAGCCGGCGGCCGGATGTCGACGGCACCGCGGCCGATCGCGAGCACGGCCGACGTTCCGTCGGTCACACCCACCTCATGAATGATATCAGCAGTTATAGAATCTTTCAGATACGCCGACGGGCAAAGGCAGAATCGCACGGTCAGGCCCGCCTCGTCGAGTTTTTCCAGATCAGACTGGCTGATGCGGCCCCACGGCCGGACCTGGGCCAGCTCCCGCTGGAGTTCGGCGCGGTCCGTGTGGAGGCGCTCGATCAGCACCAGCTGGGCATGCACCTCGTCGATCAGGCGCGCCGGGGTGCCGGGAGGGGCGGCGGCGGCATCGGTGGACGGCTCGACCGCATCAATCGCCTGGAGGGCCTTTTCCCCGCGCGCCAGGTCCTGGGAAAGTTCCGCCGGCGGCTTGACGGCGTCGGGCCGGGCCGCCTCGACATGGACGACCCCCGCGGCATACAGGGCCGCAAGGATGGCCTGCCGGTCAGACTGGCGGCCGGCGATGAACACGCGCTTCATCGGCTGGATCATGCGGCGCCTCCTTCGGCGGATTTGCCCTTGGCGATCTTGGAACGGCCGACGGCGGCCGTCTGCTCCTCGGCGAGGTTGATCCGGATGGTGCGGATGTTCTCCTTCGCCCGTGGGATCATCACCTTTTCGAACAAGTTCACCCGCTGGGTGACCTTGCGCAGCTCCTGCTGAAGCAGCCGCTCCTGTTCGAGGAGCACCTTGAGGCGTTCCCGCTCCTGGAGCAGGTTCTTCACGAACTCGACACCGGCATCGACCCAGGGGGCCGTGACCAGCCGGCTGTAGGGCTTGATCTCGTATTCGACGTGCCGAAGCACGGGCAGCCGGATGCCGGCGACGTTCATCTCGCCGCGTTCCAGGCGCTTCACCCGCACCAGGTCCGTCACGCGGCCGGGCAGCTCCTCGCTGAACAGCGTGACCCAGGGTTCGATCTGCCGGATCATGCGTTCGATCTCCTCACGGATGCGCTTCCGCTGGATGCGCACCTTGAGGATCTCCATCTGGATCTGCTGTTTCTTGAGCAGCAGCGTCGGCAGGAACCGCTGGAACAGGGCCAGCGATCGTCTCTGCTTCAGCAGCTCCGGACGGGTTTTCTTGATCTTTTCGGCCATCGGCGATTATCTCCGGAAGGTTCAGGCGCTGGCGGGGACGGTCTCGACGGCGGCGCCCGCTTTCTTCGGCCAGTATTTCTCGCACAGCGCGGACCGGATGCCCGTCTCACGCGGTTCGAACACCTCGGCCAGCAGTTCCCAGCACCGGTCGAGGGCGACGGTGAGGGTGTTGTTGACCGAGAGGTCCATCATGCGCTTCTCGAACTCCTCGCCATACCGGATCAGCTTCAGATCCCAGGGCGACATCTCGAAGCCCATGGCGCGCTTCTCGCGGGTTTCGCGGCATTTCGCATAGAGCTGGATGCAGCCATCCATGATCGCGCGGTGATCGTCGCGGGTGCGGCCGTTGACGAGCTGTTTGAGGCGCGAAAGCGAGCCGAACGGCTCGATCCAGCCGCCCTTCAGGTAGAACTGGCCTTCCGTAATATAGCCGGTGTTATCCGGAACCGGGTGGGTGACGTCGTCGCCGGGCATCGTGGTGACGGCCATCGTCGTGAGCGAGCCGCCGTTGTCGAACACGACGGCCTTCTCGTACCGCGAGGCCAGCTGGGAATACAGATCGCCGGGGTAACCGCGGTTCGAGGGGATCTGCTCCATCGTGATCGAGATCTCCTTGAGCGCGTTGGCGAAGTTGGTCATGTCGGTCAGAAGCACCAGCACGCGCTTCCCCTGGACGGCGAACCGCTCGGCGACGGTGAGGGCGATGTCGGGGGTGAGCATGCACTCGACGACCGGGTCGGAGGCGGTGTGGACGAACATGATCGTGCGCGACAGGGCGCCGCCTTCCTCGAGCCGCTGCTTGAAGAACAGGTATTCGTCGTATTTGAGGCCCATGCCGCCGAGCACGATGACATCGGCTTCGGCCTGGAGGGCGATGCGCGCGAGCAGCTCGTTGTAGGGCTCGCCGGGGATCGAGAAGATCGGCAGCTTCTGGCCCTCGACGAGGGTGTTGAACACGTCGATCATCGGGATGTTCGTGGCGATCATGCGGCTGGGCATGAGGCGCACGGCCGGGTTGACGGCCGGGCCGCCGACCTCGATCAGGTTCTCGGTGAGGGTGCTGCGGCCGTCGCGCGGCTCGCCGCCGCCCGTGAAGATGCGGCCGAACAGGTCTTCGGAGAAGCTGAAGCGCATCGCCGAGCCGAGGAAGCTCACGCGGTCGCCGGTGGACAGGCCGCGGGTTCCAGAGAATACCTGGAGCGATACATCCTCGCCAGACACTTTGATGACCTGGGCGAGTGAGCGGCCGACACGGCCCTCGATGATGGCAAGCTCTTCGAAGCCGACGCCGGTGGCCTTGAGCATGGCGACGTTTCCGGCGATGCGGTCGATGCGGGTGTAGTATTTACGCATGGGCGGCCTCCTTCTCGGCCAGCAGACAGGCTGCGATCTTTGCTTCGGCATCCTTCATGGCATCGGCGCCGACCTTTGCGTAGTTCCAGTTGCGGAACTGTTCGGTGAGCGTGAAGAAGGTGTCGCGGGCCTTGTCCTTGTCGGTGAAGGTGAACTCGTGTTCGAGCACGCGGCAGACGCGGCCGAACAGGTCTTTCTGGCGGTCGGGCGGGCAGGCGGCGTCGACGTCGTCGAACGAGTTCTGCTGCAGATACACCGAGTCGAGGAACTCGCTCTTGAGGTAGACGACGTAATCGTCCATCGAGGTGCCCTCTTCGCCGACGACCTGCATCATCTCGAAGACGGACCGGCCGCGGCGCAGGAACGAGCGGGCCCAGGCGACCTTCTTCTCGTCGATGATGCCGTGGTATTTCGACCAGGATTCGAGCGGATCGATCGCGGGGAAGCGGCGGGCGTAGGAGCGGGCATACGAGAGGCCGAGGAACGAGCCGACGACCTTGAGCGTGCCCTGCGTGACCGGCTCCTCGAAGTTGCCGCCGGCGGGGCTGACGGCGCCGCCGATCGTGAGCGAGGCCTCGCGGCCGTCGCGCAGCTTCACCGAGCCGCCGCGCTCGTAGAAGCGGGCGATCGAGCTTTCGAGGTAGGCCGGGAAGGCCTCCTCGCCGGGGATCTCCTCGAGGCGGCCGCTCATCTCGCGCAGGGCCTGGGCCCAGCGGGAGGTCGAGTCGGCCAGCAGCAGCACGTGGAGCCCCTGGAGGCGGTAGTATTCGCCGAGCGTCACGGCCGTGTAGACGGAGGATTCGCGGGCGGCGACGGGCATGCTGGAGGTGTTGCAGATGATGATCGTGCGCTCCATCAGCGTCTTGCCGGTGCGCGGATCGGTCAGGTGGGGGAACTCGCGCAGGGTCTCGACGACCTCGCCGGCGCGCTCGCCGCAGGCGGCCGAGATGACGACGTCGACCTCGGCGTGACGGCTGGTGATCTGCTGCAGAACGGTCTTGCCGGCGCCGAACGGGCCGGGGATGCAGTAGGTGCCGCCGCGGGTGATCGGAAAGAAGGTATCGATGATGCGCTGCTTGGTGACCAGCGGGGTCGCGGGCAGAAGCCGCTCGGCGTAATGCGTCAGCGGGATGCGGACGGGCCAGCGGTTGATCATATTGACCGCTATAGTTTTCCCCTCGGCATTCTCGAGTTCGGCGATCTTGTGATCGACCGCGTAGGAGCCGGCGCCGACGAGGCTCTTGAGCTTCCATTCGCCCTCGAGATCGAACGGGGCGAAAATGTAATGGTCGAAAATGCTTTCCTTCACCTTGCCGAGGGCATCGGCGGCCCGGACAGCGGTTCCGGGCTTCGCGAGCGGGGTGAACTCCCACTTCGTCGAGCGGTTGAGCGGCTTGAAGTAGTTGCCGGGCTCGAGGAACTTGCCCACCTTCTCGGCAAACTCCGGCAGTGGGTTCTGGAGGCCGTCGTAGATCTGGCCCAGCAGGCCCGGCCCGAGCTCGAGCGAGAGCAGCTCGTCAGTCACATCGACCACGTCGCCCACCTTCAGGCCGCGGGTCAGCTCGAACACCTGCATGTCGGCGCGGTTCCCGCGGATGCGGATGATCTCGGCCATCAGCCGCACGCCGTCGGCGCGGTGGCAGTAGGCCACGGCGTTCTGCCGGATCGCGCCATCGAATTCGGCGGTGACCATATTACCAAATATTGTAACAATGCGTCCGGATACGCTCACAGGGCGGTGACCTCCTCGAGTATCTTGAGCGCCGCGCCCCGGTCGAGAGCCGCATACCGGGACAGCAGTCTGAGCTTCAGCAGGTAGAACACCAGTTCATCGAGTTCGAACGAGTAGCGGGTCGACTCGGCGGCGAGAAAGGCGAACCGCGCCTCGTCGAGTTTGTGCTCGCCGGTCATCGGGTCGGCGGCATTGCTCCACTCGTTGATCAGCGCGGCATAATCATAGGCGGGGGCGTCGGGGGGAAGCGGCCGGGCCTGATCGGGAGCCGATACGGCCGTGTCCCGCGTGTTCGCGAGCAGGACGGCCAGGGACATCTCCCAGGTGCTCCAGCGCTGGAGCAGGCGGGATCCGACGCGCAGCCCGGTCTGGTGCATGTACCGGAACCAGGCGAAACACACATCCTCATGCCAGGCCACCTCGTCCTCGGCGGAGGGCCAGAGGGCGACCCGCTCACGCAGGGCCTCAGGAAGCAGCTCCATCAGCTCGGCCGGCGGCTCGGCGGCGTGGCCGACCAGACGGCTTTTCTGCATGGCGCGCAGGGCGGGCTCGACGGCGAAACAGTCGGCCAGCAGATCGAGCGTCGGGTCCTCCTCGGTGCGCATCGCGGTGAGAACGTTCTCGAGGCTGCACGGAAGAGGCTCACCGAACCCGGGAAGCGGGGGCAGCGAAGAAAGAAGATAGAAAAGTCGCGAACTCACGGCTGCGACTTACTTTCCGGTTTGCTCGGCCTTGTCCAGGAGGGCACGGAGTTCAGGCGCGATCAGGCGGCCGAAGGCCTCGGAAACGGAGGCTTCGGTCAGTTCGACGACTTCGCCGGAAGCGGCGTCGCGCAGGGTGAAACCGGCGGTCTTGAGCGTCTCGCCGAGACGCGCGCGGCCGTCGGCCGTCTTGAACAGGTCGGAGACGGCGGCCTGGGTCAGCTTCGCGCCGACGACGGGGCCAAGCGCGACTTCCCACTCGCGACCGGTCTTCTGGGTCTTGAGCAGTTCCTTGATCGAGGCCTCGACGACGTCGGCAGCCGACAGCTTCTCGGCGACGACGGGCTGGAGGAGACCGCGGGTGAGGTTTTCCAGACGTTTCTTCACATCGAGAATGAGATCCCGGGCGGCAAGGCGCAGCTCGGCCTCGACCTTCTGGCGGTGGCGGGCAGCTTCGGCTTCGCCTTCCTGGACCAGTCGGCGGGCTGCGGCTTTCGCCTGTTCCTTCTCGTGCTCGGCTTTCGCCTTCGCATCGGCCAGAATCTTCTCGGCCTCGCGGCGGGCGGCTTCGATCCCGTCCTCGCGCAGCTGTTTGGTGAAGGTGGCGACATCGATACCCATTGCTGAGACTCCTTCAGTGACCTGCCGTCATGTTCCAAAGAATGACCGGGTTGGTGGGTTATACCACAGATTCCCTGCCTTGGGCAAACACTCATCCGTCTTCTGCCCAAACTCACGGTGCTGTCGGGAGGGCCTTCCAGAGAATCGATTCGTTCCCGCGGCGCACGTGCCGGAGCGGGTAACGGCGTTCGCATCTGCCCTGATCGATACCCTGAGCGTGTCGGCGCACATGCCGTGTTCGTCATCGAAGGTTGGTGGGTAAACATCCTGCCCGAATATGCCGATGATGATACCGAATCGTCTGGACCCTTCGAGGAGGTTTACCATGAACCGAGGAATTCGAGCCGTCGTGCTGGGAGCTCTGCTGGTCGGAGCAGGACCCGCGCTGCCGGTGTCAGCAGCCGTTGGAATGACAACCGCCGGACAGGCCGTCCAGGTTGTCCGCACCATCCCGGCGGACATGGCTGCGGATGTCCAGTCCTCGACGCCGCTGACCGTCGAGTTCGGCGGCGCCCTGTCACAGGCGTTCTATCAGACGATCAACCTCAATCTGTTCCGGAACGGCCAGTCGATCGACGGCGAGTTGTTCTACAACCCCGCCGCCCGGCAGGTCATGTTCAAGCCCAAAACCCCTCTGCAGACCGGTCAGATGTATACCGCCCAGCTCAGCTTCGGTGACGGCTCCGGCGGAACCGCCGAGAAGATGTGGAACTTCCGCGTCGTCGGCGCCGGGAACGGCCGCTCGGCAGCGGCTGCGGGCGGGATGTCGGATGCCATGCAGGCGGCGGGCTCAGCCGGAATCGCGGTTCCGAACGTCGCGGCTGCCGCGTCGGTGAAGCTGGCGATCACGAACGCCAACATGGCCGGCGGCACCCTCAACCCCCAGAATCCGCTCGAAGTGAGCTTCAGCGAGGCCCTCGACATCACGTCGCTGAAGGATGCCCCCGTGAAGCTCCTGTGCAACCGGGAAACCGTCGGCGTCGATTACCGGCTTTCGCGCGATCTCAAGACCCTGACGCTCGTTCCCCGCCAGCCCCTCCGGCCCGGCAACGAGTATGGCGTCGCGATCAGCCAAACGCTGTCGGGAAGCTCGGGTGCGCGGCTTCCGAAGAACACCGTGATTCCGTTCCGCGTCGGGGGCTCGTCCGCTGCGGATTACGAGGTGCCCGCGAATGTTCTCGAGGAGGCGCCGGCGGACGCCGCCGCTCCCGTTTCGGCTCCGGCCCGCCGCCAGGGCCTGATCAACTCGGGAAGCTTCGATGCGCCCGCCCCGGATGCCTTTGTCGCCGCGCCGGTGCAGGATGTGGCACCGCTCAAACTCGTCGGCATGTCGCCGCAGAACGGCTCCGTCGTCACCAACCTCAGTCAGCCCATCACCATCGCCTTCAGCCAGGACGTGCGGCCCGAGACGCTCAACGAGTTCACCTTCCGGGTCGAGGACGAGTTCGGCCCTGTGCCCGCCAAGATTCAGTATCTGAGCGGCCAGAAACGCGCCATGCTGACCCCGGTCGGGGTGCTCGACGCGAACCGCTCCTATCGCGTCATCATCACCCAGGGCATCACGGATCTGTCCGGCCGGCCCCTTCATGCCGGCTTTGCATCGACCTTTGCGACCACCTCGCCGGCCGCCGCCCCGGCCATGCCCGAAGCCTTCGCGGCTGCGCCCCGTCAGACACGCCCCCCGGCGCGCCAGGCCGTCGTGAAAGAACCGGTGCAGGAGTCGCGCGAACTCGAAGTGCTCGACGACGAGGCCGGCGCAACCGGCGCCGCCGCCGACGGAGCGATGGAAGCCGATGCCGACTGGAACGCCCCGGCCCCCCGCCAGGCGGCCCCGACCGCCCGCCGCGCCGCGCCCCGCGAGACGCTCTCCACCTTCAAGGTGACCGGGATCCTGCCCGCCGCCAACGCGGAGCAGGTAGCCCGCAACTCCAAGATTTTCATCCACTTCAACGAACCGGCCAGCACGAACACGGTCAACCCGATCAACATCTCGGTGTTCGGGCACCAGGAACGTGTCGAAGGCCGCGTCTCCTATGATGCGCGCAGAAACCGCGCGATCTTCATCCCGGCCGCCCCGCTCGAGGCCGAAACGCAGTACAAGGTTCTCATCAGCGACAAGATCAAAAGTCAGGCCGGAGAACAGCTTGCAGCGCGGTATTCCTGGCAGTTCACCACGCAGAGCGAGCGCCAGTCGCGCACCACGGCCATCCGCAAACCCCGCGCGGCCGAGGCGGATGCGGCCTTCTACATCCCTCTCGCCGACGGTCGGACCGTGATGCCGGCCGCCGCCGCCGCCCGCCTTTCCCAGCCCGCCACTCCCGCCAGCACGGGCTTCGTGTATGTCCCTGCCGGCCACTGGACCTTCAAATCCCTCAAGCGCGTGATCTCGAAAGGTCTCCTGCCCGGCATGCCCTTCTACGATGTGTCGAAGGTCACCCGCTACGAGTTCGCCAGCGCCGTCCGCTCCGCTCTCGACAACCTGCGCGGCATGAGCACGTCCCAGAAGAAGCCGACCCTGCGCGTCGGCGATCTGGTCGAGCTCGAGCAGCTCGTCATCGCATTCCGCGGCGAACTCCGCTCGTTCGGCGTCGACGTTTCCTGGTTCGAACGGTTCCTGGCGGCCCAGGGCGTCAGCATTGCGGATGTCGAGCGGCGCGTCGGTCTGAACGGACAACCCCGCCAGGGCTGAGGATCGCGTGCCCAGCGGCAGGAAACAGCTCGGACAGCCGGGAAGATTCGCCGGGAAGGCGCTTCCCGGCTTTTCCATGACGGTCGATGTCAACCGCCTCGAGACCGAAGCCTATCTGTCGATCGAGCGGTATCCCGAGGTGTTCGACGCCACCAAGGCTGTCGAAATCATCCGGAAGGAGATTGCCGACTGCCTTCCCTTCGGCGTCGACGAGCGGTTCCTGAAGACGGCCCTTCCGGAAGCCGTGGGGCGCCGCAGACTCGTCGCCGGCCAAATTATTGCTTCTGGTATACAACCTGTCGACGGCGACCCTGCCGAAATCGAGTTCCTCATCCCCCGCCCCTCGAAAGAGTGCCTGATGCAGCCCGACGGGACGCTCGATTTCAAGACCCGGGATCTGTTCCGGTCCGTCTCGACGGACGAGATCATCCTGGTGAAGAAACAGCCAACGCCGGGGAAAGCGGGCATATCCGTCTTCGGCACTCCCATCCCGCCCGTTCCAGGCCGTGACCGCCGGGTGATCGCCGGAAAAAACGTCTCGCTCCGCATCGAAGGCGGGATGGAGGTCTACGCAGCTGCCTGCGAAGGTCAGGTCATCATCGAGAGTGGCGTGAAATCCGTGACGGTGCATGTCGCCCCGGTGCTCGAGATTTCCGGAAACGTCGATTATGAAACGGGGAATATCAGCTTCAAGGGCTCGGTCATCGTTCACGGCTCGATTTTGAGCGGGTTTTCGGTGAACGTCACCGGCAATCTCCGCGTCGACGGTCTGATCGAGCCGGCCACGACGGTCACGGTTGGCGGGGATCTCGACGTTGGCAAAGGCATTCTCGGCAGCGCGGACACACCGGAGCCATCTGAAACCACCGGCGGCATCCGGGTGTTCGGCAATCTGCGGGCACTCTACGCCGAAAACGCCTTCCTGGCCGTCCAGGGCGACCTGTTTCTCCGCTCCGCCCTCAACTGCCGGATCCGGGCCAACGGAGAGGTCGCCATCGAGAAAGCCCTGATCGGCGGCGAAACGATTGCCTTCCACTCCATCACCGCCGGGGAGATCGGCAACGAGGTCGGCCTGAAAACGATCGTCTCGTGCGGCCTCTCCCCAACGACGCTCAACCAGCTGAACCTGGTCGTCAAAGTTCTCGACGATATCCGGAAGCAACATGCCGAGCTCGAAAAGAATCTCCACTTCGTGATCCGGCATCCCGAGCGGGTTCCCGGTGATAAAGCCGCCCTTCTGCGCACCAGTCTCGAACAGAAACTCGTGAGTCTCGCGGATCAGGTGACCAAACTCGAAGTCAAGAAAGCCGATCTGGCCCTTCTTCTCCTCGAGGAACATATCGCGACGATCTCGGCAGGCACCCTGCACGAGGGCACCGTCCTCTCGATCCGCAACTCGCGCCTGGTCATCGACACGGAACGCCGGTTCCTCACCTATGCCCAGAAGCTTCCCGAAGAGATACTCGAGTGCCGTCCTTACCAGCCCGGGAGCAGAAAATCCGGCAAGGTCAGGCCCTGAGACAGGGTGGCGGGCTCCATTCCCGGCTCGGTCACGAAACCGCTCCAGACACCGCCCTCATAATCTCCGGCAAGATGCAGGCTTGTTCCGTCCGCACCCGCGAAGCCGATCCGGGTTTCGAGCCGGTCAGGAACGGGACCATGCGCTTCGAACACCACGCCGATTGGCATCTGCAGGTCATTTCCGATCGTGGCACCGCCGGCACGGATGCGCCTCAGAAGGTCCGGAAGCTCTGATTCCGCCGTCCAGGCCGAGCAGACATCCCAGCGGCCGCCATGCCCCTCGTCCCTCCGGAATCGCAGCATCACGGCCGAAGTCGCGATTCCCCGCTTCCTCAGCGAAACAAGCGCCGAGCCGTTCACCAGAATCCCCGGCGTCGGCCCGTCGATACGAGCCGAGAGGCTCGCCGTTCCATCCAGTTCCGGTACTCCGTATCCGTATCGGAGCGCCCAGGGAAGCGTGGCGACCAGTTCTCCGAGAGGAACCTCGGGAATACTCAACTCGAGACTCCAGTCGGGGCGGGAAGGTGCAGCAAATCCTACCGAGCCGGTGATCGAGGCGGGAAATCCCAGAGCCTGGCACCCGCGATCGGTAAGATGCATCCGGCCGTCGAAGAACCGCCAGTCGGCGTTCACCTCGGCAAGTGACAGATTGAATCCGGTCATGATGGCGACGACATGGTTCAGTTGCCCCTGAAACCCGCTCAGCATACCCATTTTAGGCTGATAGATCCAGGTCCCGCTTCCGGTGATCTCACCGGAAAAGGCGAGCGGATAATTCTTCTTCCAGAGCGGATCGAGCCACTTCGTCAGGGAAGCCAGAGAGACATGGAGATCGTCCAGCCCGATCTCGGCGGCTACCCCATCCCGTTGGAGCTCGAGACGGACGGCCGCGCCGACCGGGAACAACGCCAGCCGTCCGTCCAGACGGCCGCGAAGCTTTCTCTGCGCAGCGTGAAGTTCGCCGGTGAAACGGGCGGCGAACAGATCGATGCCTTTGAAACGCGCATGAACATCGAACTCGACGGGCTGGGTTCCGGAAGCACCGGTGATCGGGTCGATCGAAAGCGAGGCGAGGCCGATCTCGACCGGCCCCGAAGCCGCCGGCATCCATTCGATGAGCCCCAGGCGGAGGCGATTGACCCCGACGGGAAGCTGCGAAACGACCTGGCACTGGAACGGCGGCAGGTCGGGAAGATCGGCGAGCCATCCGGGGTTCGGGGCTCCCCACACCCTGACCCAGGGGCATTCGAGCCGATCGATGACGAGCCCCCGTCGGATCGCGTCTCGCAGCGTCAGGTTCAACTCGACCCGGCCGGAGGCAAAGCCCAGCCGCGTTCGGCGAAGGACGCCGTGGATCCCTTCCAGGGTCAGACGGTCGAGAACTGAGCCATGGAGCGGCCCGAGCCGCACCTCGGCATCGAGATTCCGCTCGAGGGTGGCGGCGGCCCACTGCGCCAGCACCGCATTGCCGGATGCGGAAGACAGCACCAGCCAGATGGCTCCCAGGGTGGAGAGACAAAGAATGGTAATTCCCAGAAGCAGACGTAACGGACGCATGCGGGTATGATGCACGAGAAAAACGGCCCGGCGCAAGGGCTTCCTCAAAAACTCCGCCCCGCACGGGAGGGTGCGGGGCGGGGCATGAGGCAGCAGAAGAGGCTCAGGTGTAATACAGCCAGTCTCTGATCGACAGATCGTATTCGAGCAGCTCCTGCTCCCCGAAGTAGATCGCCGATTCGAGCGCGTAGCTCTCGGCCGAGTCGGAGCCGTGAACCAGGTTGTGCTTGGTGTCGAGAGCCATATCTCCGCGAATGGTTCCGGCTTCGGCGGCCAGCGGATTCGTCGCGCCCATCAGCTTGCGTACGATCGCGACGGCGTTGCGGCCTTCCAGGATCATCGCGATGACGGGCCCGGAGAGCATGAAGGCCACGAGAGAGTCGTAGAACTCTTTCCCCTTGTGGCAGGCATACTGGCGTTCGGCCTGGTCCCGGGTGATGCGAAGCATCTTCATTGCAACCAGACGTAACCCTTTACGTTCAAAGCGGGAGAGAATCTCTCCCGCTTTGCTGCGTTGAATGCCGTCAGGCTTGATCAGGACGAAGGTTCGTTCCTTGATGGTGTCGGTGGTCATCAGTCCTCGTTATGATTGAGCTGGAAGAGCATCGTCGCCCGGGTGCCCCGGCCGGCGGAAGTCTGAACGACCGCCTTGTCGGAAATGCCCTTCATGATGCGCATGCCCCGACCGCGCTCGAACAGGAGATCCGATCCCGAGAGGGTGTCGATCTCGCGCTCGCGGGCCATGCCGTTGCCGAAATCCTCGACGACGATCACGAACTCCGTGCCTTCAACCGAAAACTGCAGATCGATCTGGCCGCCTGAACCGTTGTATGCATGTTCGATCGAGTTCATCAGCGCCTCTTCGACCGCCAGAACGACGCGACCGGTGCGTTCATCCGAAAGACAGAGATGATCGCAGATCTCCCGCAGCGTCAGCGTGGCATTGGCAAGATAGATGCGCTCGGCAGGAATGCGCATGTGCACGGACAACCCTTCGGGGGAAATCCGGACCGTGCTGCTTTCACTGCCTTCGACCGGCTGTACGATCGCCATACCCTTTCCTCCTGATGACCCGGGAGGGTCATTCCTTCGAGGCGATGATCCGGATGACGTCTTCCTTGGTCTGGGCTTTCTTCAGATCCTCGATCAGATCCTGGTAGCGAAGCAGACGGGAGATGCGCGCCAGAAGCTTCAGATACAGGCTTCCGGACTCGATCGGGGCGGCAAGAAGGAAAATCAGGTGAACGGGGTCACCGTCGACGGAGTTGAAATCAACTCCCTTTCCGCAGCGGGCAAAAGCGATGGAGACTTCGTTGACCGTGTTGGCGCGGGCATGGGGAATGGCGATACCGGCACCGATGGCCGTGCTACCAAGTTTCTCCCGATCGAGAACGGCACGCACGAACGAGCCACAGTCGACGACCTTGCCGGACGTGGAGAGCATGGTGGACAAGGTGGCGATCGCGTCATTCTTCGACGATGCATCCAGATCGAGGTTGATGAAGTTTTCCTGGAGCAGTTCCGATATCATATTCTTCTCCTGCGTATGACGCTCAATTTCCATCTTTGTTCTAGCAGGATTCATGCCAGCACCCGACCCTTGCGGGTACAACAGCTTCGATGATCGTCATGTGAAATTTTTCCACATCCCCCCTCTCTCGTGTGCTTTTCACACATCTCCGTGACGCGGGTGATGCCGGAACCGCCCCGCTCACTCGTCCTCTTCGAGACCGTGCTTTTTCATCTGGTGCCGGAGCGCGAACCGGCTCAGCCCCAGGCGTTTCGCCGCCTCGGTCTTCTTTCCGCCGCATTCTTTCAGAACATCCTGCACGATGCTCTTTTCGACCGAATCGACGTAATCCTTGAGATTGAACCCCGGGACATCCCAGGGACGTTCGGCCGCAAGCCCCACGGAAAGCCCCGCAGCGGGCATCTCGGTTCGTCGCCAGGAGCGCAACTCCTCGGGAAGACTGGCGGGCCGGATCTTGTTCGTGGACTCGAGCAGGGTGGCCCGCTCGATGAGATTCTTGAGTTCGCGGACATTGCCGGGATACGGATACCGCTGGAGCGTGTCGCAGGCTTCGGGCGTGAACCCCGAGATGTCTTTCGAGAATTCTCTCCGGAACTGGTCCAGGAAGGCGCGGGCCAGGAGCAGGATGTCGTCCGGTCTCTCCCGCAGCGGGGCCAGGAAGATGGTAAACACATTCAGCCGGTAGAACAGATCCCGGCGCAGGCGGCCTTCTTCCATCGCCTTTTCGAGGTCGGCGTTGGTTGCGGCGATGATGCGCACGTCGACGGAGATGTCGGCCGAACCGCCGACCCGCCGGAACCGCTTTTCCTGAAGCACGCGCAGCAGCTTGGCCTGCAGGTTCGGATCGAGATCCCCGATCTCGTCGAGGAACAGGGTTCCCTTGTCGGCGAGTTCGAACACGCCTTTCTTTTGCCGCTGCGCATCCGTGAACGCCCCCTTTTCGTGACCGAACAGTTCGGATTCGAGAAGGGTACCCGTCACGGCGGCGGCATTGACGTCGATGAACGGCTGGCCCGCTCTGCTGCTCTGCAGATGGATCTGGCGGGCAACGAGCTCCTTGCCCGTGCCCGACTCGCCCCGGATCAGCACGGTCGTGCGGTCGCTCTGGGCAGCCATCGCGATGTGCTCGCGCAGTTGCTTCATTTTCAGATTGTCGCCCAGGATCTGGGAATAGTTGGTGTCAACGCGCTCGCGCAGGTGCTGAAGCTGACTTTTCAGCAGCGTCGTTTCGACGATCTTGCGAATGAGCAGATTGACCTCGGCGAGGTTGTAGGGCTTCGAGAGATAATCATAGGCTCCGCGTTTCATCGCGGTCACGGCGGTTTCGACATCGCCGAAGGCGGTCATGACGATGACCGGCACGTTCGGATCGATCTGCCGGATTTCCAGCAGGAGATCCAGTCCGCTCGCATCGGGCAGCCGCACGTCGAGCAGAACGATATCGCCGCCCTTTTCCGTAAAAGCCCGCAGGAAATCCCGGCCGTTGGCGAAATCGAACACCTTGTAGCCTTCGCCTTCCAGGGATTCCCGGAGGGTCCAGCGGATCATATCCTCATCGTCGACGACGAGAATGTCGATGGCCATGGCTCAACCCACCAACCGGGCGCGCCGGACGGCCGCCACGATTTCGGGCCGCAGCTTTTCGTCCGAGCGCTGGAACAGGGTGAGGAACGTCTGATACAGCGTCTGGGAGCGGCACTCCGTGAGCAGACGCAGGATATGGCGGCACATCTCGATCTCCTGGTCATGGAAGGTGCGGGCGATCATGCCGAGCGCTTCCCGGGTACCGATCTTGATCAGGGCTTCGGCCGCGGCTTTGCGGGCGCGGACCGAAAGGTCGGTCAGCAGCTCGTTCAGAGCCGTCAGATCGCCCGGGTTCTGCGTCTCCTGGAACCGCACCTGGTGGCAGGCGGCCCGCACGGCGCCATCATCGTCGCTGGCAAGCTCTTCGGCATGCTTGAGGCAGTCGGTGCCGGAAATGCGGGCCATCGAAAGCACGGCCTGATACCGCACCATCCAGTGGGCATCCATCATCGAGGCCTTGAGCAGAGGAATGACCTCCTGGCTGCCGATGCCGCCAAACGCTTTGAGAACGGCGCTGCGGATCACCGGGCTCTTCGATTCGGGCAGAATCTTCTTGAGCATGCCCAGAGCCCGGGCATCCCCGATCTCGGCGACGGTCGAGAGGGCTTCGAGGGCGACCTTCTCGTCGGGATCGCTCAGCAGGCTCAGCAGCGGCCCCAGATCGTCGAGCTCGAGATACCGGAACGCGACGGCGACGGCGCGCCGGGCATGCGCCTCTTTGTGAGTCGCGAAGGCGAACATCTCTTCCTTCTTGTTCCAGCCCATGACCTCGAAGAATGGCATGGGCGGCAGCGGCGAGCGAAGCTTGATCGGTTTCCATTCGCGGAAATCGAACAGCGGCAGCGAAAGCCGGTGGATATCCTCGTCGACATACACCATGAAGTCCCCGGCCGCTTCGGAAAGGGTTTCCGCGACATACACGGCCTTGCCGGCATGGGCGATGGGGCCCAGCGGCCCCCGTTTGATCCGGCCGATCATGCCGCTCGAGATCCCCACGGCGAGGCGCGCCCGCTTCTCATGCAGCACCGGCTGCGACTCGAGCGCCTTCTTGAACCGGCGCATCGCATCGAACGCGCAGACGATGGCCTCGAAAATCGGGTCGTCGCGTTCCTCGTCAATGCCGAACAGCCAGAGCTGATCGAACTGGCGGGTCAGATACACGCTGAAGGGGAACGGCGCCTTTTCCGGGGCGAGAATCGCTTCGGCAGCGGCCAGTGCCTCGGCCAACGTCCCCTGGCCCGCCTGGAATTCTTCCGGGAAGCGGATCTGGACGACGACAGCGACGCCCTGTTTCATCACCACATCGGTCGGCGGCGGCACTTGTTCGTCGAGCAGCAGCCGATACTGAAGATCCTGTTCCGAACCGGTTTCCACGAAGTCCGGAGCGGGGGGCCTGGCGGCGGGAACCGGTGCAGCGGGAGCAGGCCGCGCCGCCGGGGCCTGGGAACCCGCCGGAATCGCGGTGGCAGGCGGTGGTTCGTTCCGGGTACCGCGCGGCTCGGCCGGTTGTGCCTCAGCGGTGCTCACCGGCGCGGCGGAGGCCGGCTCGGACCGGGTCTCTCCCTCATCGGACGGCAGTTCTTCCTGGTCGTCGAGGGAAAACATGACGAATACCAGCAGGATGACGATGACGGCAACGACAACCATCAGGATCGAATTCATCAGTGCTCCTCAACTCTCGTAGTCAGCCCGGCACGCATGCCGGCGCTCACCGGTCGCGGTATCCGAGGTTTCGCACCCAGGTATCCTGCTTCCGCCAGTTCGGGCGAACCTTGATCCACAGTTGTAAATAGATATCACGCCCGAGAATCCCGTTCAACCGTTCCCGGGCAATCGAGCCGACGGATTTCAGCCCCGATCCTTCGCGGCCGATCAGGATCTTGCGGTGACTCTCGCGCTCGATCACCAGGTGGGCCTCGATGAAGGTCTTCCCGTTCGGCCGCTCCGTGAACTGCTCGACCAGAACGGCCACCGAGTGCGGCACCTCATGGTAATACGTCTCGAGAATCACTTCCCGGATCGTCTCCTCGACGATCTCCCGCTCTGTCTGGGAGGTAAATAAATCCGCCTCGTAGGCGTGCGGACTCGGCACGAGCAGCCCCAAAACCGCTTTCTGAAGCTCCTCGAGCCCCGTTCCCCGTTCGGACGAGACCCGGAACACGCCGGCGAAGGAAGCCAGCCCCGCGTATGCCTCGGTGATCTTGGCCGGATCGGCTTTTTTGGGGTTGTCCATCTTCGTCAGCACCAGAAACAGGGGTGTTTCACGGCCAAGCCAGCTCTGGAGATCCCGCAGATGTGCCTCGTCCTCCTCGGTGCGCGGATCCGTCAGATCGACGAGATACAGGGCGCCCTGAAGCCCCTCGGCCGTCGCCTCGATCTCGCGCGCCATGAAGGCGTCGAGCCGGTTCTTGATCGCGTGAAGGCCGGGCGTGTCGCAGAAGACGATCTGGGCCTCCCCCCGCGTCAGAATGCCGAGAATGCGGCGGCGGGTGGTCTGGGGACGTTTCGAGACGATCGAGACCTTTTCCCCGACCAGCGCGTTCACCAGCGTCGATTTGCCGGCATTCGCGCGGCCGAAGACGCCGATGGCCCCGAATGTCGTTTTGATGCCTTCTTCGGTCATGCCTGGGTTCCTCTCCCTGGTCACAGGTTCCGGGTCTGGCTTGCAGAAGCCGCGGGAGTTGCCTTGGAAGCTTTTCTGGAAGACGCTTTCGCAGCCTGGCTCGCCGGCTTGGCCGGGATCGGCGGATTGAGGCCCAGATACGCGACCATCGTCTGGGGAAGCGGCGGATCGAAGGCGACCCGGTTCGCCGGCGAGATCACCTGCACCCAGACCGGGCTCTTGTTCGAGAAGACGAACGGTTTGCCCGTCTCGTCGTAGAACCGCGTGAACTCGCGTGGGGCGGTCTTCTTCCAGGTCACCGGCCGGGCCGTTCCGCCATACAGCACGAGGCCGCGGCCCTCGCCGAGGAAGCTGATCTCCTGGCGGCCCTTGTCGTCGATCACCCGCATGTTCGCGAGCTGGAGCAGAACCGTGCCGGGAGCCACCGGCTGGAGCGTCACACGGTCGACCTGCTGCGTCCCGTTCATATACCGGTCATACCGGCCGGTGCGGGCGTTCATTTTATATGATGCAGTATAATTTCCGTGATACCGGATCGCGATCCCCCGGCAGGGGATGGTTCCCACGGACGGAGCCGGCCCGTACAGCAGCGGCAGGCGCTGGTACGGCAGCTCCATCGGATGCCGCTGGTTCATCACCTCGATCACCTTCTGGGGTTTCGCGTAGAGATTGTGCGGGGCCTTGCGCGAATTGTCCCGGAAAAACGGTGTACCATTGCTGATCTCGTCGATCGCGAACACCTTCTGCTCCCCGATATACCGATAGCCGTTCGGGCTGCCGCCGCAGTGCACGTAGAGGGCGTTCACCTCGAGGGCACGGTCGACGAAATACTCACGACAGCTGCGCACGGGGCCCACCGCGGCCGGAACGTGATAATACAGCGCCATGAACCGGGTGATGCCGCCCTCGACGGGAATCTCGTAGACCAGTTCGGCCTCGTGCATGCCGGTCTGCGGCCGCGCCTGATTGTGGTTCTCGATCATGATCGCCAGGGGGCGCATCCCGGCCGTCTGCCGGATCTGGGGGTCTTCCCCGGACCAGGGTTCGAGCGGTGTGAAGGCCGCGGGAGCCTGGGCCACGGGGGCCGGCAGCGCCGGGAAGGAGGCCGGAGCCGGCTGAACAGGCGGCACCGGAGCCACAACCACGGCCGAAGCGACGGGCGGCATCATTACGGCAATGGTTGCCGGAGCCGGTGCCGTGACAGGGGCGACGGGAGAAACAGGCACTGGCGCGGCCACGACGGGGGCAGCCGGAGGAATCACCGGCACCTGGGGGGCCGGCCGGGAAGGCGGCACGACGGCCGGGACCGGAACCGAGGGAACCAGGGTGCGGACACCGATCGGATGGAAGAACGCCCGGCGTCGCGCAAGCATCTCTGACGTCGGCCGGGACACGGCGGGCATCACTGCCGCCGCCGGCTTCGGCCGCGGTGCCGGTGTGTGCGCAATGACGAGTTCGCGCTCCGGTTGCTGCGGAGCTGCGGGCTCGGGTCTTGGCTGCACGGGCGGGGGCGGGACCAGCACCTGGCGGACCTCGGTACGTACCCCGAGGGCGCGACGCTTGACGAAGTGCGGATACAACGACCGGCACTCCTCGAGCATCCGGGACAGGCGATCGTTGTAGTAGACCGACAGCGGGGTGTTCTGGGTTCGGAACCGTTCGGCCTGGCCTTCGAGCCAGGAAAAAATTTCACTCACTTCCTGCTCGCCCCGCGGGTTGGTGAGGAGAACCGAGTCCGTCGCGCCCGAGACGGCACGCTGAAGCTCCGCCTTGAGGGCAGCCGCGGCATCACGCACCTCGAGATAGCTGCGGATCTCATCGATGGCGGGCGCAGGCGTCCCGCCTCCCGCGACCGACAGGAGGACGGCCAGGGCCAGGCCTTTTGCGATGTGCTTCCAGTTCTGCGTCTTGTTCGTCATACGGCGTCGTTCCTTCATGGTTCAATGCGGGATCGTGAAATCCTCGCCCTCGCTCCCGACCGGTGTCCCAACCGGCTGGGAGGGCTTCACGAGACCGCCCGAGATGACCAGTTTCATGGCGTCTTCGATGCTGATCTGCACTTCCCTGATTTTCGACCGGTCGACGATCAGCAGAAATCCCGAGGTCGGGTTCGGCGTCGTCGGCACGAATACACATATCATACGCTGTTCCGCGAATGGCGGCACGGCATCCACCAGAAAATCCCCGGTGACGAAGCCCACCGCCCAACTGTCCTCTTTCGGATACTCGAGAAGCACCACCCGCTTGAATTCGCCCCGATGCTGCTGGAGGACGACATCCGAAACCTGCTTCACCCCGACATACAGGGAACGCACGACCGGCACCTGCTCGAGAGACCGGTCGACCCACTTCAGCACCTGTTTTCCGATCACGTTCTGGGCCACCCGGCCGGCGATCACGAACAGCAGAACCGTCGAGATCACCCCGAAGCCAGGAATCCGTCTTCCCACCACCTGGCTGACCGCATCGCCGAGAAAGCCGTCGGCGAACATGAACAGCTGGTACATGATAAACAGCGTCACGAATGCCGGAACGACGAGGATGACGCCGGTGATGAAGTAGCTGCGCAGAATGTCGTGAAGGGCCTTCAGCCCGTCGAGAACGAGCTTCACGCCCTCGCGAAGCCGGTCACGATGCCGTCCGCTCATGACTCCTCCTTCTCCGTGCGCGTCCGTTTCGACTCGATGCGCACCTTCTGGACGCGCCGAGAATCGGCCTGCAGAATGTCGAACCGGATTCCCTCTATCTCGCACGCGTCGCCCGTCTGGGGAATCCGGCCGGTGAAGGCCTGGATCAGCCCGTTGACGGTCGAGGCGCCTTCCGTCTCGGTAAACGAAATTCCCGTCTCGCGGCAGAAGTCCGTCAGGCTCATATCGGCAGCTGCCGTGAATGTACCGTCGGCATGGGCTTTGACACTCGTGATCGGCTCATCAAGCTCGTCCTGGATCTCCCCGAACACCTCCTCGAGCAGATCCTCGAGGGTCACCAGCCCCGACAGCGAGCCGAACTCGTCGAGCACGATCACCGTGTGGTAGTTCTCGCGGCGCATCTCCTGGAGCTGCTCGAACGCGTTCCTGGACTCGGGGACGAAGACGGGCGGGGAGAGAATCTCGCGCAACGTCGCCGGCTCCTCGGGCCTCAGATACAGATCCTTGAAATACAGCATCCCCACGATCTGGTCGATCTTTCCCTCATACACCGGCACCCGCGAGTATCCCCCTTCCATCACGAGCCTGCGGGCCCGGGAGAGCGGAAGGTTCACCTCGAGGGCCGTGATCCGGGGCCGGGGAATCATGATATCGCTGAGTCGGAGGCTTTTCAGGCCTATGATGCCGCGCGCCATGCGGGTCGGCTTCTCCCGCAGCACGCCCGAACTCGCCCCCTGGCTGAGCAGGATCAGCAGCTCATCACGCGAGATGTTCCGCCGCCTCGTCGAGCCGAGGCCGAGCAGGTTCATGATCCCCCGGGTGAACCATGTCACGGCAAGGATGGGCAGCCGCAACAGCCACTCCGACCACTCGACCAGCCAGAGACAGCGTTTCGACATGTCGAGGGGCTTCGCGGCAAACACCATCTTGGGCAGCATTTCACAAAAGATCAGGATCACGAGCGACATCGCAACCGTTCCCGCCGTGACCAGCAGCGGGCTGTAGATGTGCAGCAGCTCGGTCCAGATCGAGGTGGCGAGCACCATCGTCAGGTTGATGCCGATCAGGGTCAGGGCGAGAAACCGCTCGGGCTGTCGCAGGATGCGCACCAGCGAACGTTCGGCGAAGGCGCCCGGCTCGTTGGCCTGGTGCCGCAGCATCTCCTGATCGATGCTCACGAACCCTGTTTCGATGCCGGCGAACGCGCCGACGAGAAACAGGCACAGCACCACGAGCAGGAGCGAGATGAAAAGGGTCATGACGGCGCTTCGATCCCGGGCCGGCGGCTAGTCCGCCAGTCCTTCGGGTTCCGGGGCGGGAGCAGGAGGCTCGGGATGCTTGCGCGTCACTTTCAGACGCAGGATCCGGTTTCCCTTCAGGTCGGTCACCTGGAAGCAGGCGGCGGGCTCGTCGAGCTTCTCGTCGCGACGCGGAATGCGGCCCAGTTTTTCCAGCACGTAGCCGCTGACCGTCTCGGAATCCTCGTATTCGAGCTCGAGTCCGAGCTCGGCCTCGAGATCCGCGATGCCATACCGCGCATCGACGCTGAACACATCAGGCTCGAGGCGGATGATCGGGGCCTGTTCGTCCTGATCATACTCGTCGACGATCTCGCCGACGATCTCCTCGAGCAGATCTTCGATGGTGACGAGGCCGGAGATCCCGCCGTATTCGTCGACGACGAGAGCCAGGTGCATCTTGCGCTTCTGGAACTCGCGCAGCATGTCGTCCAGCTTCTTCGTCTCGGGAACGAAGCAGGCCGGCCGCAGCAGCTTCGAGAGGTCGTATCCGGCTTTCAGCTCCTCGTATCGCATCAGCAGATCCTTGACGTAGAGGATGCCGACGATCTTGTCGAGCGAGCCGTCGTAGACGGGGAACCGCGAGTGGCCGTCGTCACGGACGAACTTCAGCAGGGCATCGAGCGGCATGGTCAGGGGGACCGCCATCACGTCGGGCCGCGGCACCATGACTTCGCGCACGAGCGTTTCGCCGAACTCGAACACCGAGCTGATCATTTCCTTTTCGTCGCGCTCGATGATGCCGACCTCTTCGCCCAGGGAAAAGTAGCTGTCGATCTGGTCGAGCGAAGTGGCCGAACCGAGTTTGCGGTTCCAGTCGGCGTAGGAGGGGATGATCCGATGCAGGGCGGCATCCAGCAAGGTCGTAACGGGCCGCAGAAGGAAGATGACGAGGCGCAGGGGTTTGACGGCGATGCGGGCATACCGCTGGGCATTGAAGATGGCGAGCGTTTTCGGCGTGATTTCCCCGCACACCAGCAGCAGAATCGTCATGAGGGCGGTCGCCACGGCAATGCACATCTGGGGCGACGCGCCGAGCGGGGAGGCGGCGAGCCACGAGATGGCCGGCAGCGTGTGCACGAGATAGGCCGTCGCCATCGCGGTTGCCGCGACGTTCACGAACGTGTTCCCCAGCAGCAGCGTGATCAGCAGCCGCTGTTTGTCGGCCAGCACGCCGAGGATTTCACCGGCGCGCTCGTCCCCCTCGTCTTCGAGCTTTTTCAACCGGAGGGGCGAAAGGGAGAAAAATGCCGTCTCGGTGGCCGAGAAGAACGCGGAACAGCAGAGCAGGAGCAGAAAAACGAGCGCATACCCGGGATCGGGCAGAAGCGCAGAGCCGGAGTCATCCATCGAGGTGCCGACCTCCGGTCTTCTTCGTCTTCCGGGCGGGCTCGGCAGCCGGCTTCGGGCCGGCGGCGCCGGAAGCCCGGCGCGGTGACGGCCGGGAGGCTGCGGTCCGTTCGGTCCGGCCGATCAGCGTCGAATGGCCGATCTTCTCGAGGCTCTTGAGCAGTTTTCGATCGCACAGATGGCGGCAGATCGCCGCCTCACGATCGCGCATCCGAAGCTGGTCCGAACTGGTGTCGTGATCGTAGCCCATCAGGTGGAGAACGCCGTGGATCAGCAGGAAGGCGGTTTCGAGCCCGACCGAGTGGCTGAGTTTCGCGGCCTGGCGGTGAGCCGTCTCGATGCTGATGACCACGTCGCCGATCGCCCGGACCTCGGCCTCGAGCTCCTCGTCGTCGATCGGGAACGAAAGGACATCCGTCGGCCGGTTCCGGCCGAGGTAATCGTTGTTCAGCTTCTGGATGAAGTCGTCGTCGCACAGGACGATGGACAGCTCGACGTTCTCCGGCGCGTCTTCGAAGCGCAGGATCTCCTCCGCGACGGCGCGGAGACGGGTGAGGTTGAATCTAGTCTTCTTTTGGCGGTTGCTGATGAGGATTTCCATCCGGGCCTCCCTTTGGCTGATTCGACAGCTTGCCGGGGTAGTCGATTCTCCCATGATACATGGAAGTCAGAACGCGGATAAAGGTCTGCTCGATCCGCTCGATGTCTTTGAGGGTCAGATCGCTCTCGTCGAGCTGGTTTTCGTCGTTCAGCTTGTTCTCGACGATCTTTTTCACCAGCCCCTCGATGCGGCTGTGCGTGTGCTGCGGCAGGGTGCGCGAGGCCGCCTCGACGGCGTCGGCCAGCATGATGATCGCGGCCTCCTTCGTCTGGGGTTTGGGCCCCGGGTACCGGAACCGCTCCTCGCTGACCGCCTGGCCGTCGGTATCCGTCTTGGCCTGCTCGTAGAAGTAGCTGATCAGGGTCGTGCCGTGGTGCTGCGTGATCAGCGACACGACCCGCTCGGGAAGGGCGTATTCGCGGGCGAGGTCGGCCCCGTCCCGGATGTGGCCGACGAGGATCAGGCTCGACATATACGGCGTAAGCTGGTCGTGCTGGTTGCGGTTCGTCTGATTTTCTACGAAATATAACGGACGCTTTAGTTTTCCGATGTCGTGGAAATAAGCGCCGATCTTGGCGAGCAGACCGTCGGCATTGATCTCGTTCGCGGCCGCTTCCGACAGGTTGGCGACCATGATGCTGTGCTGGTAGGTGCCTGGCGCCTCCTCGGCGAGCCGCTTCATCAGGGGCTGGGACAGATCCGCCAGTTCGAGGAGACGGGAGCCGGTGGCAAGGGCGAAGTAGGTCTCGACGTAGGGAAGCACGCCGTTCGCCGCGATGCCGGCCACGACGCCGTTTCCGAATCCGCAGGCTATCGTCACGAGCATGCCGCGCAGGTTCGCAAGATTGATGTTTTCGGCGTCGAGCATCAGCAGGCCAACCAGGGCGATCGCGTTCGCAAGGCCGGCTTTGAGGCCGGCACCGCCGATCATTCCCCGCAGGTTGCCCTCGCGCGACGAGTGGAGCGTCAGGGTGCCCAGCACGCCGCCCAGCAGGCTGACGATGGCGAGCCGGGCGTTCGCCTCGGCCAGGACGCACAGGAGGATCCCCAGAAGGAGCTGGTGGAACAGGGCAAGCTGGAAATCCAGAAGCAGGACCATCAGCAGGCCGATGGCCGGCAGCGGCGAGAAGAGCAGGCACAGCTCCATCTGGTCGTAGGCGCTGGCCACCGCGATCACGATCTTCGCCGTGAGCAGCGTCGCGACCCAGAGACCGGCCGTCAGGCGGAACAGCTCCGACTCTTTCAGGATCTGGTGGCGCGTCAGGCGCAGGTGGGAAAGACAGATGGTCAGCAGCAGGCCGGCCAGCAACAGGTTCCCCAGGAAAGCCAGCGCCCGGTTCTTCTGGAGCTGCTTTTCCAGGGTCTTGAGGACGTACACGTCGTCGGCCGTCACGATCACGCCGCGGTCGACGATCTTCTGCCCCTTCTGGAAACTGCGTTTGACGGGCGTCACGGACCGGCTGGCGGCCTCGCGCCGGGCACGCGTCGCCTTCTCGTTCTCGATCGAGTTCACCATCAGGGTGTTTCTGACAATATCGGTCAATATCTTTTTGAACCCCGGCTGGCCCGGCATCGAGTCGGTGTTCTTCTTCACCTCGCCGCGCACGCCGTCGAGGGTACGGGTGGTGATGATGGTCTGGTTGAAATTCAGCAGCATCTGCCGGCCGGTGACGTTCAACCGGTCGATCTCGGCGGAGGAGAGGGCGCTCGACATCCGCAGCCCCTCGTCATCGAGCAGTTTGTCGGAATGGAAGTAACTCGCGATCGTCTCTTCGTGCAGCTCCATCGGGTCGCGGTCCCGCCAGTCCTGGGTGAACCGGCCCAGCTCGCCCATGAAGCGGCTGAACCGGGAGAGCATCTCGGCCTCGGCGTTGTCGATGTGCGTGATGACCGGTTCGACGCGCTCCTCCTCGAGGCGGCGCAGTTCGGCCGTCTTGCGTTCGTCGACGAAGCTGATCGCGCGCGGGGCGACGATCGTCTTTGGTGCCTCGTGGCCCTCGACCACCTCGGGACTGAAACTGGTGAAATCGATGAACAGGATCAACACGACGGCCCCGAAGAACAGGCCGAACTCGCGCAGGAAGCTCGGCTGCCGTTTGGCCGGCAGATCCAGCCAGCGCATCAGGGCCGAAAAGATCGAGGCGGCGCGTTCGCTCATGCCGGGCCGCCTTTCCCGGCGTCGTAGATCTCATACGCCTGGATGATGCGGCGCACCAGCTCGTGCCGGATCACATCCTGCTCCCCGAGGTCGATGAAGGCCAGCCGGTCGATGCCGCCGAGCACCTGGCGCAGCGAGTGGAGCGAGGAATCCCTCGCCGAAGGCAGGTCGATCTGCGTCCGGTCGCCCGTGACGACCACGCGGGAACCGTATCCCATGCGGGTCAGGAACATCCGCATCTGTTTTTCCGTCGTATTCTGCGCCTCGTCGAGAACGATGAACGCCTCGTTGAAGGTGCGGCCGCGCATGTAGCCCAGCGGTGTGATCTCGATGACCCCCTGCCGGAGCAGTTGCTGGAATCGGGCGATGCCCAGGAACTCCTGGAGCGCGTCGTACAGGGGCCGGAAGTGCGGATCCACTTTTTCCATGAGATCGCCGGGCAGATAGCCGAGCTTCTCGCCGGCCTCGATCGTGGGCCGGGAAAGAATGACCCGGCTCACCTGCCGGTCCCGCAGGGCCCGCACGGCCATGGCGCAGGCGAGGTAGGTCTTGCCCGTGCCTGCAGGACCGATCGAGATCGTCACCTCGTGCGACCGGATCGCATCGAGGTAGGACTGCTGCATCGCGGTCTTGGCCCGCACTGGGCGGCCGGAATGCGTCACGAGTAGCTCCGGATAGGATTCTCCCGCCTGGCGGGGCGGTTCCTGGCCGTTGCGGGGCGGCTGGACATCCCCGGGCCGCTCCCCGACACATTCGGCGAACAGCCGGCGCAGGTCGCCGGTGGCGAGGCCGCCCTCGGTTGCAAGCCGGCGGGACAGGGCTTCGACGAACTTTCGGACCAGCTCGATCTTGGCCGGTTCACCGCCGACGAGCAGCTGGTTCCCGCGGGCGCGAACCGTCACCTCGGGAATCGTCCGCACCAGATCGAGACCGCGGGACTCTCCCGCCCCCAGCATGTGCCGGCAGACGTCCTCGCCGAGTTCGAAAATCTCCTCGTGCCGGCTCATTCCTCCGTCACCTCGACCGTCTTCAGCGCCTCGACCATATCGGCCGCCTCGAGCGTCACCCGGCCGAAGCCGCCGCTCTGGAAGCGCTTCACCAGATCCTGGGCGGCGCGACGCTCGTCGGGAACGCCACCGCGGGCCAGGAAGTTCATCCGGCGCGCATACAGCGGCAGGAAGGCATCGAACGAGCCCCCGGCCTCGCCGGCGAAGCCGGGAAGTATAGCATCCAATTTAATATTTTTGAGTATTTCACAAAGCCGCCGGGCCTGGGAGGTCTGATCGTCATCCCGCCCCGGCACGGTGTTGATCAACCGGAGGACCTCGCCCCGCTTCAGGAGGCCGAAATCGAGAACCCCCGGAAGATCCAGCAGCTCGAGGCTGCCGGCAAGCTTGATCCACTGGATGTCGCGCGTCACGCCCGGCAGGTTCGCCACGCGCGCGGCCTTGCGGCCGGCAAGAGCGTTGATGAGCGTCGATTTGCCGACGTTGGGAATGCCGATCACCATCATCCGACGCACCTGGCGCTGGGATCCGCCGGCTTTCGCCGCCGCCTCGGTGACCGCGCGCAGCCGGCGGTTGAGCTCCTTCACCGATGCCGCCTGGCGGGCATCGAGCGGCTGGCACGGCTGTCCTTCGGCCTCGAACCGGTCCACCCAGGCCCGGGTCTGGTCGGGGTCGGCCAGGTCCGCTTTTCCCAGGATGACGAGGGAGGGCTTTTTGAGCCGCTTGACGAGGCCCGGCAGGCGCGATGAGAGGGGCATGCGCGCGTCGAGCAGTTCGACGACGAGATCCACGACCGGGATGAACCGCTCGATGGACCGGAAAGCCTTGCGAATGTGGCCGGGGAGTTCCCTGTTCATACGAATGTGCCCGGTCAGTTCTCGCCGGAGGCGGATTCGGCCGGTGTTCCGGGGATGCTGTTCGGATGCGGGTGGCTGCGGATCGGCCGGAACCGGGCCATCGGCCAGTACAGCAGCACGGCCTGCCCCTTCAGGTTCTTGAGAGGCATGGGCCCCCAGAACCGGCTGTCGGCGCTGTTGTTGCGGTTGTCCCCCATCACGAACAGGCTGTCGAGCGGCACGCGGGTCTCGAAATCCTGCCACGGCGGCTCGGCAATGTAGGGCTCGTTCAGTGGAACACCGTTCACCGAGACGACCCCCTCGACGATCCGGATCGAATCGCCGGGAAGCCCGATGACGCGCTTGATGAAATCGCGCGGCGCGGCGTTGGGGTTCTTGTCGGGATACTTGAACACGACGATATCCCCGCGTTTCGGGAGAGAGAACCAGTAGCGGGGGCCGAACGGGATCCGGCCGTCGAGCGAGAGATCCGCCACGTACGCGAACCGGTTCACCAGGATCCGGTCACCGGCCCGGTTCAGATCATTCGTGACCGGGTCGCGCTTCTCGCCGAGCAGGGTCGGCTCCATGCTCCCCGTCGGGATCCAGAAGGCCTGCAGCACGAGACTGCGGATCAGGAGGGCCAGCAGGAACGCGATGAACACCGTCTCGTTCCACTCCCGGAACGAGGATTTGTAATGGATCGTGAACCGGCACTCATCGACAGGCCGGCTATCGGTGTCGGTGACCCGGATGGCAATGTCGTTCGCCCCGTTCCGGAGGGTGACGGCGGTTTCGAACCGGCCGCGGTCGGGCGGGGCAAGCAGGAAACGCAGCGGCGACCGGCCGCGCGGATGCTGTTCCAGGATCAACTGGAACCCATCCGGCAGCCGGCCGGCCACCGTTCCCAGGATGGTGAGGGCGGATTCGCCGAGCACCTCGTCGGGATCGAGACGGTCGATGGCGATGGCCGTCGACTGTCCCGACCGGACCGAGACATCGTGAATCTCGACCGCCTTCGCGCCGGTGGCGGACCCTGCCGGCGCCGGGGCTTCGTGACTCACTCTTCGGCCTTCGCCACCATCAGCTTGTCTTTCACGCGGGTCTTCTTGCCGACGCGATCGCGCAGGTAGTACAGCTTGGCGCGGGCCGTCTTGCCGCGGCGAACGACCTTGATCTCGGCCAGGCTCGGGGAGTTGAGCAGGAAGGTGCGCTCGACGCCGACGCCGTAGGAGATCTTGCGGACGGTGAAGTTCTCGCGGAGGCCGGTATACCGCTTCGAGATCACGACGCCTTCGAACGCCTGGAGGCGTTCTTTGTCGCCTTCACGGACCTTGATGGCGATGCGCAGGGTGTCGCCCGGGACGAACTCGGGAAGGGCTTTGCGGTCTTTCATGTAGCCGCGTTCGATGCTTTCGATGGTGGGGTTCATGTCTCTGCTCCTTCAGGGTATTGAATGAACCGGGTGGCCGGTTCAGCTTGTCGTTGTTGGGGAAATCGGGACCCCGTCGTTCCCGCCCGCGGCGATCGCCGCCTGCAGGGCGGCTCTGTCGCTCCCGGACAGTTCCTGGGTCGTGAGGACATCCGGCCGCCGGATGGCCGTCGTCAGGAGAGCCTGACCGCGGCGCCAGCCGGTGATACGCCCATGATGCCCTTCCATGAGCGTCGCCGGCACGTTCCTGCCTTCCCAGGCGGCGGGACGTGTATACTGCGGATGATCGAGGATACCGGTGTAGAACGAATCCTGTTCGACCGACTCGTGCCGGCCGACCGTGCCGGGGATCATGCGCGAAACCGCATCGACGAGCGCCATTGCGGCAATCTCGCCCCCGGTCAGCACGTAGTCCCCGATCGAGACCTGGAGATCGAACTCGCTCCTGATGCGCTCGTCAAAGCCTTCATACCGGCCGCAGACGAGAATCAGGCGCGGGCAGCCCGCCAGCTCGCGCACCAGGGTCTGGGTGAGCGGAACGCCCTGGGGCGTCAGACCGATCACCGCCGCCGGGGGACCGGCGCGACGGAGGTCGCGGATGCAGGAAACGAGCGGTCCCGGCTTGAGGATCATGCCCGGACCACCCCCGAACGCCGTGTCATCGACCGTCTTGTGGCGCCCGTCGCCGTACTCGCGCAGCGAATGGAGGCCGATCTCGACCAGCCCCTGACGCCGGGCCGCTCCGAGCACGCTTTCGTCGAAAACGCGGTCGAAGACACCGGGCAGGAGGGTGATGATCTCGATCTTCACGGGTTCTCCTTCTTCAGTCGACGGGAACGTGCCGCTCGAGCGGCTCGCTCAGTCTGACCGTTCGGGTCTGGCGGTCGATGCCGGTGATGCAGGCGCGCCGGTAGGGCACGAGCACCTCGCCGAGCTTCGGCGACCGCACCGTGAGGTACGGGGACGGAACGTCGGCAACGAGCTGTTCGACCACACCTTCGTTCGCGCCCTGGGGCCCGATGACGGTCATGCCTTCGAGCTCGTCGGGATAGAACGCGCCTTCCGGCGGCGGAACGCGCTCGGCGCGGTCGATCACGAACTCGCCCGGAATCAGGGTGCGGGCGGTGTCCATGTCTTCGATCCCTTCGAACATCAGATCGATCTGGGCGGGCGACGAGGTCTCACGGACATCGACGACCGTCAGCAACCGCATCGGCTGGCCCTGCCGACGCAGGTTGAGCGTCGAGCCGGGCGCGAAGCGGTCGAGATGATCCGTGTTCAGGGTGACCCGCACCCACCCCTGCAGGCCGACGGCCTTCGCGAGGCGGGCTACGACCACCGTCCCGGCTTCGGTTCCCCGAGGGGAATCGGCTGCCAGGCCGGCGGCGGGCTCCAGGATCTTCGCCATGGGTCAGACCAGCTCCATCATGACGCGCTTCTCTCCCGGGAGCGACGCGGCTCTCAGAATCGTGCGCAGCGAGTTGATGGTCCGGCCCTTCTTTCCGATCACCTTGCCGTTGTCTTCGGGATGCACCTGCACCTCGTAGACCACGGTGCCATCACCCTCGATCGGCCTGACATGCACCTCGTCCGGATGTTCGACGAGGGCACAGACCAGAACGTGAATCAGTTCCTGGACGGGATCGTGAGTCACTTCGGGCACACTCCTTTTTCAGAGAAAGGGGAAAACCGGTTCAGGCGGTCTTCGTCCACTCGAGGCGGGTCTTGCCGTTCTGGCTGACCTGGCTCTGGCGGATGCCCTTCTGGCGAAGCAGGTCGCGAACCGTTTCGCTGGGCTGGGCGCCGGTCTTCAGATACTCCATGACCCGCTCTTCGTTCAGGATGACGTGGGCAGGGTGGGAAATCGGGTTGTAATGGCCCAGATTCTCGAGGGTCTTGCCGTCGCGGGTCTTGCGGCCGTCGACTGCCACCACCCGGTAGCACGGGCGGTTCTTGGTCCCCAGCATTTTGAGGCGGATACTGACAGACATGTGTGTACTCCTTTTCGATCTTCCTGCCGGGCGATGCCGGCCGGTGTATTCCGTTGGGGTCAGGCACGGCCTCCGAAGAATTTCGAGAGCCGGGAATGTTTCTTGGACATGGCTCCGAGATTCTTCATCATCTGCCGCATCTGAGAAAACTGCTTCAACAGCGCGTTCACGCTCTGGATGTCATTGCCGCTGCCGGTCGAGATGCGCTTGCGGCGGCTTCCGTCGATGACGTCGGGAAACGAGCGCTCCTCCGGGGTCATCGACAGGATGATCGCTTCGAAGCGCTTGAAGTTCTTATCGTCGAATGAGAGCTGGTCGAGCCCCGGCACGGACGAGAAGCCGGGAATCATTGAGAGAAGCTGGCTGAGAGGTCCCATGCGCTTGATCTGGTTGAGCTGGCTGAGAAAATCGTTGAAGTTGAACTCGGCCTCGCGCAGCCGCTGTTCCATCTCCTTCATCTTCTCTTCATCCATCGTCGCCTGAGCCTTCTCGATCAGGGTGAGGACGTCGCCCATCCCGAGGATCCGCTGGGCCATGCGGTCGGGGTGGAACGGCTCGAGAGCCGAGGATTTTTCGCCGATGCCGACGAACTTGATCGGCTTGCCGGTTACTTCCCGGATCGAGAGGGCCGCGCCGCCGCGGGCGTCGCCGTCAAGTTTGGTGAGGATGATGCCGGTCAACTCGAGAAGGTCGTTGAAGCTCTTGGCGCTGTTGACGGCGTCCTGGCCCGTCATGGCATCGACCACGAGCAGGATCTCGTGCGGCCGGGTCGCCTCTTTCAGCTCGCGCACCTCGTTCATCATCTCGTCGTCGATGTGCAGCCGGCCGGCGGTATCGATGATGACGGTGTCGAGCTCCTTGTCGCGGGCGTGCTCGATCGCGGCGCGGGCGATCTCGACGGGGCGGGTGCCGCTGGGCATCGTGAAAACAGGGACGTCAAGCTGGGCTCCGAGCACCTCGAGCTGTTTCACGGCCGCGGGGCGGTACACATCGCAGGCCACGAGCAGGGGCGACTTGTGGTCACTCTTGCGCAGGTGCAGAGCCAGCTTGGAACAGGTGGTGGTCTTGCCGGAGCCCTGAAGGCCGGCCATCAGGATGACGGTGGGCTTCTGCGGCGCAACGGTCAGTTTCGCGCGTTCGCCGCCGAGCAGCACGATCAGCTCGTCCATGACGATCTTCACGACCTGCTGCGTGGGGGTGAGGCTCTTGAAAATCTCGGCACCGACGGCCTTTTCCTTCACGCGCTTGGTGAACTGCTTCACGACGCGGAAGTTGACGTCCGCCTCGAGCAAAGCCATTTTCACTTCGCTCAGGGCGGCGTCGATGTCGGCCTCGGTCAGCTTGCCCGAACGACGAAGGCGTTCGAAGACGGCGGAAAGCTTCTCCGAGAGATTCTGGAACATGATTCAAACCTCTTCCTGTGATCAAAAATACGGATAGCAGAGGGGCAGTATACAGCAGGAAGGGCGGCAAGTCAAGGAATGCGGGTACCCCGCGGCATCGGTCACCGGGTCCGCCCGGCGTCTGCCCAAGCGATTTTCATCCGGGATGATATTTTCGTCTTGACACATCACGTGCGTTGTGCCATTATTGCGCCGATCCGCAATAACTCAATACTCTGGCACGAAAGGGGATATTCGCCATGCCGACGAACGACTGGTTGATCGAAGAGGAGATGATGTCTCCGAAGAAGCGCTGGGAAGACGTCGACGAGGATGAGAAGGACGAAGAAAACCAGGAAGACGAACTCGAAGACGACGACGAAGCCGAGGATGAAGACGATCTAGAAGACTTCGACGACGAAGACGAGGAAGAGGACCTGGAAGACGACGACGAAGACTTTGACGACGAAGACGAAGACCTCGACGAAGAGGGCGAAGACGACTTCGACGAAGACGAAGAAGACGATTTCGACGACGAAGACGAAGAAGACTTCGACGACGAAGACGAGGACGACGAAGACGAGGACGAAGAGTAATCGACGTCGGTTATCGGTTAAGCCATCCGCGTTCACGGACGACCCGGCCCACAAGGGCCGGGTCGTTTTTTATCTCCGAAACGTTCATCTCATCGAGGACGTGGGAACCCGGTCAAAAAACCATCGCCGGACCCCTGCAGGGGCCCGGCGATGTGATGTCCGGTCGCGTTTCGGTTCAGCGGTTCAGCCAGTAGCGGGCCTTCTCGCTCTCGAGGACCGAGCCGATCTCGGCTTCCGAGGCCCCGGTCTCGCGGATATCCTGGCGGTTGATGAGCCACAGCCAGTCGTCGTGGTTCCAGGTGCCGTTCTTCATGTGGACGAACTCCCGCAGCTTCCCGATCAGCATTTCGCGAGGCGTCAGAGGCGCCTGGGACTGCGCGGCGGGCAATTGGACAACCTCTTCCTGGGCGGTCAGGCGAGGGGCCCGGCCGTGGAAGGCATACACTTTGAGGCCTTCCCGTTTTCCGAGCTCGATCAGGTATTCTTCGCGTACCATCGCCTGGAACAGGCGGTACATCGAGCCCTTTTCGTTCTTGTCGAGGCGGTTCTTGAACAGATCGCGATTTACATCGTTCGCCGTCAGATCGTCGCGCTGTTCGATGTACCGCATGATCTTCTTCACATTCTTCGAGATCACCTGGTGCAGGTGAATGTTGCGATCGTTGTCACAGCGCCGTTTGTTGCGGGTACCCTCGACGACGCCTTTGCAGAATGGGAGCTCACAGGTTCGCTTCCGTCCCATGCATTACCTCTTCGCTTTCGCTCTCGCTCTCGAGCATTTTTCGGACAAACGCACGGCGTGACCTCGCGGATCACGGCGCGATGCCAGTGTAACCGAGGGATGACGGCTTGTCAACGATTTTCGGAGCGAGGGTATCACTCGGCACGGGACCGTGCATTCCGGAAATCATCCGGAGCAAGAAACGCCGTGGGCGTTGCGATCGCGATGCAGGCATAGTATACTTTCTGACGATTCGGGGGAATTCCAGGAGGTCAGAATGCCGCAGCTGCGCAAGGACCCGGTCACCAAACGCTGGGTGATCGTCGTTCACGAAAAAGCGAAAAAACCGCAGGACTTTCCGACGGCCCACACCCGGGCGGGAAACGGCAAATGCCCGTTCTGCCCCGGCCAGGAGGCGATGACCCCGCCCGAGGTCATGTCCTACCGCGAGCCCAATACTCTTCCGAATCAACCGGGCTGGCAGGTCCGCGTTGTACCGAACCGGTATCCTGCCCTCCAGATCGAAGGGGATCTCGACCGCACCGGGCTTGGTCTGTACGACATGATGAACGGGGTCGGCGCCCACGAGGTGATCATCGAAACACCCCTTCACGAGCAGGGCTTCGAGGCCTATTCCAAGCAGCACGTCCTCAAGATCGTCAGTGCCTACGCAGACCGGTACCGCGACCTCAAACGGGACCGGCGGTTTCGGTACATCCTGCTGTTCAAAAACTCGGGAGCGGCGGCCGGGGCGAGTCTCGACCACCCGCACTCGCAGCTTATAGCAACCCCTATTATTCCTAAACGGGTCATGGAGGAAGTGGAGGGCGCCCGCCAGTATTATTACTACAAAGAGCGGTGCGTCTTCTGCGACATCATCCGGCAGGAGCTCAGTGCGGGGGAGCGCATCATACACGAGAACGAGAACTTCGTCGCCTTCGCGCCCTTCGCCTCGCGCTTCCCCTTCGAGACCTGGATCGCGCCAAAGGATCACAAGGCCTCGTTCGGGGACATCGAGGAAGGCGAACTCGACAGCCTCGCCGAGATGATGAGCGGTACACTCCGGCGGCTCATCAAGACCCTCGACCAGCCGCCCTTCAATTACATCATCCATACGTCGCCCTGCGACGAGCACTGCGCCGATTATTTCCACTGGCATATCGAGATCATGCCGCGCCTGACCAAGGTCGCCGGCTTCGAATGGGGATCGGGCTTTTACGTGAACCCCGTTCCGCCGGAACACGCCGCAAAGTATCTCATCCAATCGACTCTGGCCGAGGATGAACCGGTGCAGCCGCCCTCCAACCCCGGGAAAAGCTGAGGTACCGCATGCCGCAACTCCGCAAGGATCCTGTCCTCAAGCAGTGGGTCATCATCTCCCCCGAACGCGGGAAACGGCCCCATGACTTCCCGGTCCCCCCCACCGCCCCGGACGACAGGATCCGATTCCGCACCTGGTTCCACGTCACCGAGGACGGCATCTACCTCGAACATGGCAGTCAGTACGACCACCTGAACGGCGTTCGCCACGCGATGCTCCCCTACACCAGGGATCG
>Ga0116157_10000106_pt1 | contig 94514 bp, 71 predicted proteins | sample AD_UKC048_MetaG_FD_89882 | JGI IMG/M metagenome (GOLD analysis project Ga0116157, IMG submission 89882) | Active sludge microbial communities of municipal wastewater-treating anaerobic digesters from USA - AD_UKC048_MetaG | ecosystem: Engineered > Bioreactor > Anaerobic > Digestate | place: USA... | reverse complement strand
TATCTTTCCTAAAAAAATATACCTCAAGACTTCCGTCTCGCTGTACGCTTGCTTTCCTGTTCTTTCTTTCTCGGTACCATCGCGTCAAAGAACGCGCGGACTTCCGTCCGCCTGTATTGCTCACCCCCGGCCTCCGCCGGCGGCGTGTTTTACCTATTCCAGTCTTGCTCTATCACCCCATCCCTTCGGATCGGGAGCGCAAAGGTAGCAACTTTTTCCTTTCCTCCAACTCTTTCGCCAAAAAAAATTTTTCTTTTTTCTCAGCCCTTCAACCCCTCGCAGAACGTCGCTATTCCTTCAAAGCGGGTGCAAATATAGACCCTCTTTTTTTTATATGCAAGTGCAGGTGCAATATTTTTTTATTTTTTTTCTTGTTTAAACTATACCTACCTGATTTGCAGGTAGAAAATTTTTTAAAAAAATATGATTTGGGTAAATCTTAACACAAAAAAAGTCCATCTGAAGCTACAGATGGACCAAATTCTATATTAAATAGACCCTGATTTACTTCACAGGAACATTCTTTAATACCTCTACAAGATAATCCCAGAATTTCTGAACCGTTGCAATATTCACTTTCTCATCAGGAGAATGTGGAAAGCGAATGGTTGGACCAAAAGATATCATATCCCAATTAGGATATACACCACCGAGTAATCCGCACTCCAAACCTGCGTGAATAGCCTTTATCTCGGGAGTTTTGCCATATTTATTTTTATAAACGTCCTGCATCACCTTTAAAATAGGAGAATTTGGGTTTGGCTTCCAGCCTGGATAGCCTCCTGTAAAATCTATTTTTGCACCGGCAAGTTCAAATATAGCAGCCATCTTGCCAGCCAAAGCATCCTTAGATGTTTCAACTGAACTACGCATTAAACATTGACCATAAATAGCGGTTCCATCAGAGTAAACACGTGCTAAGTTGTTAGATGTTTCAACAAGCCCCTGCATAGTATCACTCATTCTGATAACACCATTTGGACAACCAAAGAATGCACGAGTAGCATTAGATTGAACTTTATCATCAATTATAGATAATGGCATCTCTGTTTTCTCAACAATAAAAGAAAGACTAGGTTCGGTAACTGCAAATTCTGCCTTATATATATTAAGGTGTTCGGTTGCTGCCTTCTCAAACTTTGCTAAACTTTCATTGGGCACAACAACTACAGCAAATGCCTCGCGAGGAATTGCGTTACGCAAACTTCCTCCGTCGATAGATGAAACTTTAACGTCTAAAATCTTTTCAACATTATAAAGGAATCGGAATAATAACTTAATGGAGTTAGCACGGCCAAGAACTATATCCATTCCTGAGTGACCACCCTTTAAACCTGTAATTGCAATACGGAATGCGGTTACTCCACTTGGAACAGGAGCAGATTTGTACTCAAACTTAATATTGGCATCAAGTCCACCTGCACAACCTACATAAAGTTCCCCCTCGTCCTCGGAATCAAGATTCATCAATATGTCACCTTTAAGTAACCCAGACTTAAGGCCAAACGCACCAGTCATTCCGGTTTCTTCATCAATAGTGAACAATCCCTCAACTGGGCCATGAACCAAATCTTTAGCCTCAAGTACAGCCATAGTTGCAGCAACACCAATACCATTATCAGCACCAAGAGTGGTTCCATTAGCAGTTACCCATTCTCCATCTACATATGCTTCGATTGGGTCTTTAGTGAAATCGTGATTCTTGTCGCTATTCTTTTGAGGAACCATATCGAGGTGACCTTGAAGAACGATGCCTTTACGATTCTCCATACCTGGAGTAGCAGGTTTACGTATTATTACGTTTCCAACTTCATCGACAATTGTCTCAAGACCGTTATCCTTACCAAATTTAACCATAAAGTCAACAGCAGCCTTTTCATGCTTCGATGGACGTGGTATTTGAGTAAGACTATAAAAATGTTTCCACACACGTTGTGGTTCCAACTTGAAAATTTCTTTGTTCATAGTAAATTTATTTAATGATATTATTTCGTTTTTAGTGCCAATAAAATTACCTACAATTTTTAATCTACCCAAATTAATATGTGTTGATAGTGTTAAAATGACAAAATACAGGTTAACGCTATGTTGAACTATTTGGAATAACTTTTGTCTATTCTATAAAAATTTATATTTATAATTACATTTGCCAATCAATAAATTACAATTATGAAAAAAGTTACTTTGCTACTAATTACTTTCATATCATTAACCACTGCGGTTAATGCTCAGGAAATATCATCGATTAAGTGGTACACATTGGAGGAAGCGTTGGAGTTAAACGCGAAGCAACCGAAGAAAATTTTCATAGATATTTATACAGATTGGTGCGGTTGGTGTAAAACAATGGATAAAAACACTTTCAGTAATCCATACATTGCAAAATATCTATCCGAGAATTTTTACCCTGTAAAGTTTAACGCTGAGGGCACAAAGGAGATAACCTATAAAGGTCAAGTATACAAAAATAGAAATCAAGGTCAACGTTCAACTCACGATTTTGCCATAGCTCTATTACAGGGCAAATTATCGTACCCATCGGTTGCTTTTCTTGATTCTACAAATACCCCAATAACATTTTTGGCCGGTTATTTAACTCCAGAGCAGTTTGAGCCAATTATTGTTTTTATCAGCGAGGATAAATACAAAACGGAAAAATGGGATGTTTTTCAGGCGAAGTTTGTTAGTAAACTCCCTAAAAAAGACTAGTTTTTAATTAAAAGGTGCTTAATAGGTAACTTAGCAGTAGGACCATACTGGTAAATCAGTAATCGCTTACTGGCTAATTCGTTTTTTCCATCGGAAATTTTCACCAAAGCATTGATTGGTATTCGGTAATATATCTGGTCGAACTTGTTCTTGTCCGCATTTATTGCTGATGCACTGAAAAAACCACTGTACGATTCAGGAATTTCCTCAGGTTCTATCTCAATTAGGATTGGATTCCCCGATAAATCATTTGAAGCCACAATTCCTTTTGACAATGAGTAGCGGAAGGCAATACTCGACTCTCCCTCAGGTTTTGAAGGTGTATAAAGGATAGTTTTTGAGATGGTCTCAGTATGTAATTTGCCAATAAATAATGATAAATACTCATCCTCTAACCTGTTAATCTCAGCAAACATCAATTTCAAGGCCTCTCCATCGAAAGGATTATCAACATCGATAGTCATAAACTCCATACGCTTTTTGCGTAACGAAAATATAAAGTCCGATGCCTCCTTGGCTTTCTCCTCATTGTTTCGCTCAATAATCATACTTTTTTGAACAGGAACCCTGATAAAACTGCTATCGCGTTGAACCTTTGAGTAAAACGTGCTCTTCTCTTCTGCAATAAAAGGGGTTGGCGACAAATCCTTAAACTCGACATTGCTATAATTTTCTTTTGATAAATTAGTCTTCATAGATGAAATTGTTTTAAAGTCGCCAGCAGGAATAACTATTCCTGAATTAATTACTTGAAAAAAGTCGCATACGGATTTATCGCCCAAAAACGCGGAGTATAATGCTGTTGGATCCGATTCAGATTTTCCATCAATACTAATTGAAACAACGCTATACTCTTCCTTTTCTTGAGTTGCAGCATTCGAAATGCCCAAAAACTTCTGAGCATAGGCAGCATAGGGTCCAGGGTTGATGACGGTCTTTGCAACATCAACTTTTATAACTACAACCGTTCTAGGTAAACTATAAACAATACCATTTGACACATAAGTTGAATTATGTAAAGGTGATACCTGGATGGTTTTGTTGTTGCAAGCAACAAAAGCCGTTGCCATTATAATTATTGCAAAGTTAGTTAGCTTCATATACATTGATTTTTATTCTTGCTCGAAATATTTAAATGCTAAAGATAATGATTCTGCTATGTTTTGGGCGCTTAACGATGTTTCTCCAAAGTTAATTTTAGCTATATCGCCAGCTACTCCATGAATGTAAACACCCATTTTAGCAGCATTCAATGGTGTGTAACCTTGAGCCAGAAGCCCACCAATAACGCCAGTTAAAACATCGCCACTGCCTCCTGTTGCCATACCTGCATTTCCGGTGGAGTTAAAGTACACGCATCCATAAGAGTTGACAATTTGGGTATGAGCACCTTTTAGCACAACTATCAGTTTATACATTCTTGCAGCCTCAATGGCCTTTTTCATTCTTTCTAGTCCACAAGTGGATTTTCCAAATAGTCTATCGAATTCGCCTGGGTGTGGTGTAATAATTGTGCTTTCGGGTAAAGCAGAGAGCAACCCCTTGTTTTGAGATATGATATTCAACGCATCGGCATCAATAATTAAGGAAGATTTTGCTCTGCTGATTATTTCCTCTAGCATGGTAACAGTTGTTGGATTTGTTCCCAGGCCCGGACCAATACATATTGAATTGTACCTATCTAATTCTGAAACATCTGTAATGAAATACTCGTTCGAATCAACCTTACACATAGCTATAGGAACGAGTTGCTGTAACGCATCATATCCGCATTTGGGGATGTGCGCAGTTACCAGTCCTGAACCTGAACTCACCACGGCCTTTGTACAAAGTGCTGCTGCACCTATCATTCCATAACTTCCAGCAACAATTAAACAATGGCCATAGGTTCCTTTATGAGCGAAAGTGGGTCTAGGCCTAAGGATGGTCTTTATATCATCACTTCCTAAATAAAAAAACTGAGTAGACTTTTCCTCAATAACTCTAGGATGAAGCCCAATTGGTAATACAATCCAACGCCCTACATACTGCTCATTTTCTGCAAAAAGAAAACTCAATTTAGGGAATTGAAGAGTCAAACAAACCTTAGCTTTTACAATAGTATTATTATTTGGATATGGATTTTCGTTGCTAAATAATCCAGATGGAATATCTATTGATACCACATCTAAACCGGATTGATTTATATGTTGGACAAGTTTTGCCATTAAGCCATCGATAGGGCGACTCAATCCTGAACCATAAAGTGCATCGACAATAATATCATTATGGCTTAATAATGGAAAGTCCGATTCTCCTATAATTATCTTTAAATCGATGTTAGTTTTTTTCAGCCTATTAAGATTGATTGTAAAATCGGATGAGTATGATGTTGAATCAACATAGTAAACAGAGGCGTTAAACCCTGCAAAATAAATCATACGGGCAACAGCCAAACCATCGCCACCATTATTGCCTGGACCACAGATAAAAATAAATCTTTTGGTGGAAGATAAATTCTGAGCCATCCATTCAAATATTGCATTGGAAGCACGCTCCATTAAATCAACAGAGGCAATCGGCTCGTTGGCTATGGTGTAAGAATCAATATCTCGAATCTGTTCGGAACTGAAAATTTTCATCAAAGTCAAATCAATGAAATACAATACCAAAAATACGCTAAAAACGAATAAACCTGATAATTATTTGGTAGGTTATATAGATGTTTTTTTTGTTTTATTACTAAATTTACTTTATTGATTTATAAATTGATGCGTATTAGGTTACATGAAGAAAATGATTTTACAACATTATTTTAACAGTTGTACATAAACCAAAATGGAGTATTTTTGTCCAATTCTGAATAAAATGAAATAATTATTAACCAAATAACAATTAATCTATGTTTAAAAATCATCCTAAAGGATTGCTTGGCGCGGCTCTTTCTAATATGGGAGAACGTTTCGGATTCTACATTATGATGGCGATTCTTACGCTATTCATATCAGCTAAGTTTGGTTTGTCCGAAACCACTACAGGCTATGTTTATTCAGCATTCTATGCATCAATCTACCTGCTAGCATTGGTTGGTGGATTAATTGCTGATAGGACAAAAAGATACAAAGGAACTATTCTTATTGGTCTTATTATGATGGCCGTTGGGTACTTAATTATTGCCATACCAACCCCAACACCAGTTCCAAGTATGGGTCTATACCTAGCTTTAACCTGTTTTGGATTATTGGTTATTGCCTTTGGAAATGGTTTATTCAAAGGGAACCTACAAGCTATTGTAGGACAAATGTATGATAATAATGAGTATTCTGATAGACGTGACGCAGGTTTCCAGATATTCTATATGTTTATCAATGTTGGAGGTTTCTTTGCTCCTTGGATAGCAATAGGTGTAAGAAACTGGTGGTTAAAGGTTAACAACTTTGATTACAATGCTGGTCTACCTGAATTATGCCATCAATATCTTAAGCAAGGCGATGCAATGCCTGCAGAATCACTAACTCGTTTAACCGAGTATGCGAACAAAGCATATATTAATGCCCCCGCAAGCATTGACCTTACCACTTTTGTCAACAACTATCTTGATGTATTCAATCGTGGTTTCCAGTATGCATTCATGGCAGCAATCGTGGCTATGGGAATTTCGTTGGTTATTTACTTAACCAATAAAAGCAAATTTCCTGACCCTGCCCAAAAAGTTAATTCTAAAGCGGGTAATGCAATAAGCAAGGAAGAAATTATGATGAGTGCTAGCGAAATCAAACAACGCATTTATGCTTTATTTGCTGTGTTTGGTGTTGTTATCTTTTTCTGGCTTTCATTCCACCAAAATGGTTACTCTCTTACATATTTTGCTAGGGATTATGTAAACCTCGATGTTATTGATATTAATCTTGGTTTCACGAGAATTAAGGGTGCTGAGATTTTTCAAGCGGTTAACCCATTCTTTGTGGTAACACTTACTCCACTTATTATGTGGCTATTTGGAAGTCTAAAAAGACGCGGTAAAGAGCCTTCAACGCCTATGAAGATTGCTATTGGTATGGGTATTGCTTCATTAGCATATATATTCTTAATGTTGTTTTCTTTAGCACTACCTGCAAAAGAATCATTGGCATCGATGAGTGCTAACGATATTTCAGCAATGCAAGTTACTCCATGGGTAATGGTTGGACTATACTTTATTTTGACAGTAGCGGAGTTATTTATTTCTCCTCTTGGAATTTCTTTTGTTTCAAAAGTTGCACCTCCTCACCTACAAGGTGTAATGCAAGGATGCTGGTTAGCTGCTACTGCAATTGGTAATTCGCTTCTATTTATTGGAGGTATCCTATACACAACTGTTCCTATTTGGGCATGCTGGTTGGTATTCGTGGGTGCAACTGCAGCTTCAATGATAGTTATGCTTCTAATGGTTAAATGGTTAGAGCGAGTTGCTAGATAATTATATAACAATTCTTAGAAAGGGTTGTCCGTTCGGATAACCCTTTTTTATTATATTGGTTTTTTATAAGATTTATTTTATTGGATGGTGTTTATCCGAAAATAAGACGTACCTTTGCACAAATTTGAGAAATAAGCAGCAACGAAAACGCTTTCTGTCATCACAGTTTTTCCCGACTAAAAGATAGAAGTTATTGACTTAGGGCTCGAAAAAATCAATCATCTAATTTAATTTAATTTATGAACATTTACGTGTCAGGTCTGAGTTACAGAATCAGCGACGATGACCTAAGGCAACTTTTCGAAGAGTATGGCGCGATTAAATCCGCCAAGGTAATTACCGACAGGGAAACTGGGCGTTCTAGAGGTTTCGGATTCGTTGAAATGGATAACGATGACGAAGCTAAAAAAGCTATTGAAGAGCTTACAGGTGCTGAGTATGATGGTAAAGTTATCAGTGTAACTGAGGCTAAACCTAAAACCGATAAACCTCGTGGAGGTGGCGGTTTTAACCGTGAACGTAGCGGTGGTGGTGGTTTCAACCGTGGCGGTGGCCGTGGTGGATTCGATCGCGATAGCCGTGGCGGCGGTGATCGTGGTGGCGAGCGTCGTGGTGGTTTTGGCGGCGAACGTCGTACCGGTGGCGGAAGAAGAGAACACTAGAAATAGTTTGTGCGATACTAAAGGCAGCCTGTTGGCTGCCTTTTCTGCTATTTCCGTTTCACACGTTCCACTTCGACTGCAAAGTATTTAGTACTCCCTCGCCAAGGAACTCGGATATACCTTTTTATGTAATGAATATTTACTCGCTCTCCTGTTAAAGCAACTTCCTGCAATTGTTTAACTATGGAATCTTGCTTGGTTGACACAGAAAAATCGAAAGTTTCAGCAATAGGACTTGTGCCTTTCAACGCTCCAAACGATTCAATGCTGAGTTTTGCCTCGTATGTTTTAAACACATAGCCTTTCTCACTAATCCTAAGAATTTTTCCTGCCATCACTCCCTTTTCATAGGTTCCCCAGTATAATAGAGCGAAGAAACCTACTATTAAAAGAATTAATACAATGAGAATCCGTTTTACTATTTTCATCTTTTAAATTATTTAGATCCAAAATTAATGAAATTCTAATAACGATTCGTGAATTCCTTTGTGTAATTCGTACCAAAAATCTAGCGCAGCAGCTCTCTTGTCAGTTTCAAATGCCGATATCCACTTGTCCAATTCTGGATTATTTACACCATCAACCTCTTTTTTCTTTTTTAGGAAGGTGAAAACATAATCGATGTTGCGTTCGCTTTCCCAGAAAATTGAGGCATTCCGACTATTAATTCGGCTGGCAGTAAGTAGTAACGAACGCTGGAATTTATCCCTTAAACCGTAAAGCGATTCTATTACCTCTGGCAGTATATCTTCCGCCCAAGCTCTATGGAATCGGCACATTCCCAAATTATCCATCACCAACTCAAGCAGCATTCGTTTTGCATTCTCGCGGCCAAGCTGACGGGGTGGTACAAAATCCTTTCCGTAGTACATATAGTATTTACCCATAATGGCCATTGGTGAAAGGACGCCAGGTGTCCAGTACTGATTGGGAACTGTCCAACCTGAGCGGGCAAAACCAACATACACAAACTTGTCGAGCACGGCAGTTCCTTTTCTGCGGGCAAAGTGGCGAGCAAGTTTTCTGGCACCCTCCTTCATATGGAATACTCCTTTAGGATTAACCATTTGATCCATTAACGCAATGCCTATATTGGCATTATGCATTGAATCTTCAACCACTTTAAATCCATCAGGATTAAAGATTGGAGTACCGGTGATACCTAGTTCCTCGGGTTTAATCAACCCTTCAACTACACAGTCCATTAACCACGATAAAACACCACCAATCGAAATTGCATCAAATCCAAGCATATCAGCATAGTGGTTAATTTTCTCAGCAGCACGCTGGTCAAAAATTCCACAAAGAGGCCCCATTGTTTGGTAAGGCTCGTAATCCTTTTTAAACTCGCCTTGCATTTTTTTACAAACAGCACTGCATGGCTCGCCACAAGTTTTCTGCTGTTTTGTTTTAATTGTTTCCTCGTTGAACTGCTTAAGGTAATGGTCAACAATAAAATCCTTATGTATTTTAAGGCGTTCTTCCTCGGTCATATAAATAGTACGGTAGTTGAAGGCCATTGTATCGCCTTTTAACGTGGCGTAGTTTACGCCAAATGTTCCACCAGTTTCAAATTTTGGGTCGAAGCGATATTTTGTAGTAGCCTCCATATCCTTTGCAGCCAAACGTTTCTGGTATCTATCCTCAAACCAACTATCGGCAACTGACCTGTCGCGAAAATCATCATCAACATAAGTACCACCGTAAATAATGGATACAATTCCGTGCTGTTGAACCATTTTTGTGCCAAATCCGCCACGGCCAGCCCAAGTATCAACAAAAGTAACCTCGCCTTTTTTGATAGGAGCTGAAGCAATTGCGCCAAAATCGGTATGGAGCGATGCAGGGCCAGCGGCAAGAATCCGTGGGTCGTTTTCATACCTGCTACCTAACAAATCCAATGTGTGCTGCATCATTGAGTATACTCCACCACGCCCCTGACTCCAAACAGTATTTTGTTTGACAGGAATTAATTCTACCTCAATTTCCTCGCCGTGAATACGGTTTAGATATAGTATTGACGGTGTTGGTGTTTTGCCAACTATAGAGAACATGTTTATACCTAAATTGTCGAAAACTAAACCTGCGCCACCCATCGATGAAATAAAAAAACCATGCCAGCTGGGCGAAATACCATTCACAATTAACCTATTTGAACCAGGAAATATTGAACCAGCCAATAAACCAACCCCAACGTTTAAACTGTTGTACTTATGTGCAAGATGAATTCCTAAATCTACTGGGCCAAAGAAATCGCCCACGTTATAGCGTTGCACCTTGTAGAATCCGCTTGCTGCATCAATCATTAAAAGTTTAAGGGTAGGATTGCTGGTAATCATATTTTTATGTTTGTGATAAATTATTCTGCAAAGATAACCCTTATTCAATTACTGTTATTTCAATAACAGCAAAAGATGCTCCTGTTTAACAAATATTATGGGTAAAAGAAAAAGGCTGCAAGTTGCAGCCTTTTCTAATTATATATCAACTTATTAACCTACTCTTTTCTGTCGTTATTCATAAAGCCTTGCTGTTCCAAAACGCTAAGTAAAGTTTTGGAGAAAGCCACATTATCCTTTAATGTGTAGCGCTTATCAGTAAAAATTTGTGCAAGAGTTTCCTTTTGATTTTCCTCCAGAAGTTTTTTTGTAAGCGGTAAGGACTCTTTATGCTGATAAATTTGGTCGATATCGCCCTCGGAATAATCCTGATAAATTTCCTGGTGAAGTATGCTTGCAAGGGGTAGGCGGTCAGTTAACTCAGGAGTTTCATCGGGATATCCTAATACAACTGTAGTAACAGGAACAACACCTTTGGGTAATTTTAAAACCTCAATAATTTTAGCGGCTGTATATGTTGTAGTTCCTAGATAGCATATTCCAAGTCCATTTTCCTCTGCAGCAATACATACATTCTGAGCAGCCAAAATGGCATCAATTGCACCAGTAAAAAACGATAAAAAGTTATCGTAGCCAGGCTTCGCATTTCTTTGGGCACACCATTTATTAAAACGATTGAAATCGGCACAGAAAGTAAGTACAACTGGTGCCTGCGTAACCATTGCTTGATTGAAATGGCAAGGGACTAATTGCTGTTTAATCTCCTGACTTTTGGTAACAATAATGCTGTAAACTTGCATATTGCCAGTGGTTGATGCACGTGTTCCTGCATATAGAATATCGTTAAGCAGGTCTTCTTCAATGGGATCGCTCTTATACTTCCTTATGGAGCGATGGTTTAAAATAGCGTTCATAAACAATTTAGAAATCAATTCAACTGAGCAAAGAAAAACCATTTAGCGCGAAGTTGTTCGAATGAGTTAGTGTTGTTGAGCATATTCTGTTAAAATAATTTTTCGAGTTAATAGTATTAACCCCAGCAGAATGCTTGGAAATGAGGAATTATTGTTGTAACTTATTGAAATTAATTCAAGTATAACTAATGTAAACAAACGTCAAGATTTTTCGTTATTCGAATAAGACTAAAAACTGACCGATGAGAAAGGTTCAACTTAAACTAAAAAGCAAGTTGCTGGTATATATTCTTTCTGCATTTACAGTAATTTATGTGATTGCTCTCTTTTATATTAGTAGCAACTTTAAGAAAAACGCATATCAAAACGCAAGCGAGATTATTAAGCGAACCTCTTATGAGTATAAAAACAAGATTGAGTTCGATTTAGGCAAGTTGATGGAAGTTGTTATTAGTAAAAGAAACATTTACAATATCTACCAATCAATTCCTAAGGAATCGCTTAACTTTTTTTATGACCAAATTTGCTATAGTTGGTTACAAAACTCACCTGATATCCTATCCGTATGGCAGGTATGGGAAATAAGGGCTTTTGACTCAAAATACACCTTAAAGAATGGAAGGCACAGAAATGTATATATAAGGAAAGACGGACAACTAAGTGTTCTGAGGCAAACTGTTGATATGAATAACTTAGATATTGATTTACCATACTACCATTCTCGGAAAAGGAATGTGGAGGAAATTTGGAATCCATACTACGATATCAACACCCCTGAATTGGCTAACATTTTAATGACATCGATTGTTGCACCTATTCAGGATAATGGAAAGTTTATTGGTATTATTGGTATCGATATCACCTTAGAAAGCCTTGGGAGCATTGTTAATCAGATAGATCCATTTCAAGGAGTTGTATCGTACTTGATTTCTGAAAATAATACCGTGGTTGCACACTCCAAAAAGGAAAATATCGGGAAAAAATTTCAGGATGTTTTTTTTAATGATACAAGTAGATTCCTTAAGGGAATTTCGTCTGTTCATAAACTAACCGACGATTCTTTTGAGTACCTTAATAAATACGCAAATCAGAAATACATTGTAAGCCTTGTTCCTGTCAGTTTTGGTAATAATAATACTATATGGACTCTTGGCATTGAGGTTCCCGTTGATGTAATAATGAGCCAAGCCAATAAAATTTTCTACAGAAGTATTATAATAGGATTCTTTGGATTGATAATTATGTACATTATTGTTTGGCTAATTGCTTCGTATATATTAAAGCCAATAAATAGAAGTGTAGAGTTTACCAAAGAGATTGCCAAAGGGAACTTAAGCGCCAATATTAATGTTAGCAGTAACGACGAGATTGGCGAACTCTTATCTTCACTCAAAGAGATGTCTGTTAAACTAAGGTCCATAGTTTCTGATATAGTCAATAGTTCCAATCAAATTGCAGCAGCAAGCGAAGAGTTAAGCGATTCGTCCAAGATTTTACTTGATGGGGCCTCGGATCAGGCAGCCTCTTCGGAGGAAATATCATCGTCGATGGAGGAAATGGTGGCAAATATCCAGCAAAATAACGAGAATGCAAAGGTTACCGAGAGAATAGCCATTGTGGCGTCGGAAGGAATTAAAACCAGCTTTGAGTCGAGCAAAAAGGCAACAACAACAATGTTGATAATCGACAGCAAAATCTCAATAATTAGCGATATTGCAAAACAAACCAATATTCTAGCACTTAACGCAGCAGTTGAAGCAGCACGCGCTGGTGAATATGGACGAGGGTTTGCTGTAGTAGCAGCCGAGGTAAAAAAACTCGCAGAAAAATCGCAGGAAGCGGCAAAGGAAATAATCACTCTAACCAAGGAGGGTGTTGTTGTAACAAAGAAATCGGGTAGCGAACTTGAAGCAATTATTCCGGAGATAGAGAAGACCACACAGCTTATTCAGGAAATTGCCCTTTCCAGTTTAGAGCAGCAAAGCGGCGTGGAGCAAGTGAATTTGGCGGTTCAGTCGTTCAACGAAACAACTCAACAAAACACACAAACAGCTAATATAGCTAGCGAAAATGCTAAAAACCTGGCACAACTTGCCGAACACCTTAAAGAGCTGACGTCTTACTTTAAGATATAGTCGAATTGGTCAATTTGATTACATTTTGAATCCAACCACCAGCATATCGTCGGTCTGGTCAGCATTTCCTTTCCATATCTGAACAGTACTTTCAAGTTTTGAAGCCTGCTCATTCATTGGCAGATTACTAATAGAATGAATTAGTTTTCTAAATTCAACTATTTTGAATTTTTGCTGCGAAGAACCTCCGACCTGATCGGCATAACCATCGGAGAATATGTAGAACTGATCGTTGGGCTGACAGTCAATTACCTCATTCTGAAAAGGTAATTCTTTCATGTGTACACCAACTGGGTTGCGAATCGCCTTAAATTCAATCAATTCAGCATTTCTAACCATATACAGAGAGTTATATGCCCCAGAGAATTGAAGTTTATTGCTAGTTTTATCTATAATGCAGAGGGCTATATCCATTCCATCCTTAGCCTCTGTTTTATATTCTGTTTGGTTCAATGCTTCTTTAATTTTTACTCTTAGTTCTTCTAAGACTTCAGATGCAGTTTTGGGATTTGAGTATGTAAAAACTTCATTCAGCAATGTTACTCCAAGCATACTCATAAATGCGCCAGGCACGCCATGTCCTGTACAATCAGCAGCAGCAATTACAGTGTAGTTTTGGTATTCCTTTATAAAGTAAAAATCGCCACTAACAATATCCTTGGGTTGGTAAAGTATAAATAAATCCTTAACGGGCTTAGGCAATACCGATGATTTCCCTAGCAAAACACCCTGAATTCGTTTTGCATAGTTAATACTATCGGTAATCTGTGTGTTTTTTTGCTCTATCAATCTTTTTTGCTCGCTCAAAAGTTGATTATCGCGTTTCTTTATCCTGTACCATCGGAACGAAAAGAATGCCAATGTGGAAGCTAGTACAAATGCAAGTATTAGCAATCGTTGTATCGATTTATTTTTATCGAGTTTGATGTTTTGCAGGGCAATTTGTTGCTCCTTCTTCTCTGTTTCGTACTGTGTTTGGAGCTCTGCTATTTGGAAATGTTTCTCGGCGTTAAAAATAGAGTCTTTCAGGTAGGTGTATTTGATAATACATTTATAAGCAGAGTCGTATTTCCCCCACTTTTCATAAGCAACTGAGAGACTTTGGTAATTTTTAATAATATCCTCGTAAAGTTCCATCTGAATGGCGAGTTGCTGCGACTCCTCCAAATGCTTTACTGCATTTTCATATTCTTGCCTTTCGAGGTAAACATTACCCATTATTGCTAAAATTTCGGAGTATCCTCTATTGTTGGAACTCGATTTAAGAATTTCGAGCCCAGTTTTTAGGAGGCTTAGTGCTTTTTGGGTATTTCCTTTGAGTAAATAGTATGCTCCTAAATCTCTATTTGCTAATGCCACCCCATAGTTGTCTGAACTTTCAAGAAATTTTTTACGAGAGTTTTCAATATATATATACGATGAATCTGCTATATTCTTTGAAAGCAAGGCATTACCAATTGCCAGTAAAGAATATCCTTCGGCATTAGCATTTTGTTGCGCCTTGGCCATACTAAGAGTATATCTACAAATCCGTTCTGACTCATCGAAATTTCCCCAAGCTTGATTTATATAGCCAGAAACAATATAACAATTAAGAATACCTTCCTGATCTTCAAACTTTTCAAAAAGACTAATATTTTCTTGAATTTCCTTTTGCGCTTCGTGATATTTCCCCCAGTATTTATAGGTCAAACCAATCATGTAGCCCTTCCAACCCGCAAGGATGCTATCATTCTTACTTAAATAATAATCCTTTGCTTTGCTATAGTAATCAATTGCAGTGGGGTATTGTCCCACCCAGTAATTAGTAAATCCATACCTACTCCAAATGCTAGCAAGTATAGCAGAATCGCCTTTTTTCATAGCCAATTCTTCAACTTGGGCAAGAATTTTTTTTGTAGAATCAGGATTACGTGTTGTGTTTACTGCAATTGCCAGTAAAGAATCGGCTCTCTGCTTCAAATTATCCACTTCTTGAGCAAGCGAGATAATTGGAAACAATACTACTAGAAAAGACAATATTCTCATACTAGTAAAATTTGATAAGCATTACTTGCTATGCATCAGTATCTTTCTCTATTAGATACTGATTGCGGTCGGCAGAACTACGCGAAACCAATTCGCCAATAAAGCCTGCCATAAAGAATTGTACTCCAATAATTGCAATAACCAAAGCGATATAGAACAATGGTTGTTCGGTTACAGGCCTGTACTTCAGCTGATGCGCTTGAGCCCAAAGTTTACTAATTATTAGCCATAATGAAATTACACCACCCGACATGAACATTAGAGTTCCCAATGTTCCAAAGAAGTGCATGGGGCGTTTCCCGAATTTGGAAACAAAGGTTACGGACATTAAATCGAGAAAACCATTTATAAATCGTTCCCATCCGAATTTAGAAACACCGTATTTGCGTTCCTGATGATGAACAACCTTTTCGCCAATTTTCTTGAATCCTGCTTGTTTTGCAAGAACAGGTATATAGCGATGCATTTCGCCATAAACCTCAACGCTTTTCACCACGCGACCTTTATAGGCTTTAAGCCCGCAGTTCATGTCGTGAAGTTTTATTCCAGTAACTCTCCTAACAGTTCCGTTGTAAAGTTTGCTAGGGATTCTTTTGGTAAAAAGAGGATCGTGGCGCTTTTTCTTCCAGCCCGATACAATATCGAAACCGTCTTCCTTTATCATCCTGAAAAGTTCAGGAATTTCATCGGGACTGTCCTGCAGGTCGGCATCCATGGTAATTACCACATCGCCTTTTGAGGCGGTAAAGCCAACCTGCAGAGCAGCCGATTTGCCGTAGTTACGGCGAAATTTTATTCCCCTTAGGGTTGAATATTTCTGTTTTAAACTTTCAATAACGCTCCAGCTGGAATCGTTACTACCATCATCAATCATAATTACTTCGTACGAGAAATTGTGCAGATTCATCACACGCGAAATCCACTCCATTAATTCGGGTAACGACTCTTCTTCGTTGTAAAGCGGAACAATAACAGAAATATCCATACTTAAAAATTATTCAATTACTTTTTCTTTCTCAAAAGGGTTCACATCTTTTTTAAGGATAGCACCATGAACCAGAGAAATAAGAAAACCAAAGAAAACACCAGATAAAGTTCCAAATATTACCATCATAGGGATAAACATTTTCTTTGCAATTGAAAGCCCTTGTTCAATTTGAGAGTCATCCATACCTCTTTGCATCATTTGATCAGCTGAATCCTGCAGTGCAGTATCAATTAACCCTGGGTCAATAACAGTGAAAAGTATCAGAGTGAAAATAATTGATATTATAGTTCCAAAAAGACTTATAAGTACACCAGCGCCAAGAGCTTGTCCATAACTCATGGTTCCACCAAGATATTGATCGCGATATGCCTTAATACCAAAATACAATACAATTATTGTAATTAGAATCCCAACATAGCTAGCTGGTTTATTTGTTATTAGACCAGCAATGTATAAAATAACAGTAAAAGCAATACTTGCTGCACCTAAAATTAATCCCCAGTTTAGGGTCGCTTTTAATAATTGAGGTTTAGTTGTGTTGTCCATAGTGTTTAATGATTAGTTAGAGTACAAATATAAATAAATTTATAAGTGAATTTGATAAAAAAAGTTAGTGAGGTGTGCAGAATTAATAATATTTTATACTTTTGCACCGGGTAAGTCTTATACGACCAGCTCCTGCAGAACTCCCCCAGGACCGGAAGGTAGCAAGGGTATGTGGTTGTAGCGGTGCGATATAAGTAGCTTACCCACTTTTTTTTATACCTACCCGAGAAATTAAAAGCCAACTCAAAGTTACAATTCATAACCAATAAATAATTTTCAATTAAACATTTAAACCTTTTTGCCGTAAAACATCTAAAAATTGTTAGGTGTTTTGTTTTTTATGCCTTAACTTTGACGTCATATTAATGTCCAATTTTTAAAAACTGCAGCTATGCAAAATCTCGATTGGAAAAATCTACCGTTTGGTTACGTAAAAACCAATTATAATGTACGTTGCACATACAAGGATGGCAAATGGGGCAACCTTGAGGTGTCAGATTCGGAGTACATCAATATTCATATGGCCGCTACTGCATTGCACTACGGCCAAGAGGCCTTTGAGGGTATGAAAGCATACCGAGGTAAAGATGGTAAAATTCGTCTTTTCCGTTGGGATGAGAACGCTAAACGCCTACAGCACTCCGCAGAAGGCGTGCTTATGGAAAAAGTTCCAACGGATCTTTTCCACGAAGCAGTTATTAAAGCCGTAAAACTTAACGAGGAATTTGTTCCACCATTCGGGACTGGCGCTTCGCTATATATCCGCCCATTACTTTTTGGTTCTGGCGCCGAAGTTGGTGTTCGCCCCGCTAAAGAGTACATGTTTGTTGTATTTGTAAGTCCAGTTGGCCCATATTTCAAGGAAGGTTTTAACCCTGTTAAAATTGCAATTGTTCGCGATAGCGACCGTGCAGCGCCACTCGGAACAGGAACATTTAAAGTTGGTGGAAACTACGCTGCTAGTTTACGTGGAGTTATTAAAGCCCATAAAGCTGGTTACGGCTCACCAATGTACCTTGATACCGTTGAAAAGCGATACATAGATGAAATTGGTGCCGCTAACTTCTTTGCAATTAAGAACAACACTTATATTACTCCAAAATCACCTTCAATTCTTGCCTCAATAACCAACATGAGTTTAATTCAACTAGCCGAGGACTTAGGCTTAAAAGTTGAGCGTAGACCTGTTGCTGTTGAAGAACTTGAAAGTTTTGAGGAGGTTGGAGCATGTGGTACTGCTGCAGTTATTTCTCCTATAGGCGAAATTAACGATATTGATGGTGGCAAAATTTACAAATTCTGCCAAAATGGTAAACCAGGCCCAATATCAACTAAACTATACGAAACCCTTGTAGGTATTCAGTATGGCGATATTGCAGATAAACATAACTGGGTTACTATTATTGAGTAATTAAACATACTTACTAAATATCGACAAAAGCCTCTGATATTATTCAGAGGCTTTTTTTTTTGCAAAGCACTAATTAGCGTCATTTTTACTTTGTAAGAAATAATCGCTACTTTCGCTGCAATCATAATCAATAACCCTAAAAAATGAAACGATTAAAAATTTTATTGATAGGACTTTTACTGCTCTCTCCAATTTGGAGTATTTCGCAGGAAGTTGAAAAAATTAACCACGGAATTAAACAGTTCACGTTAAGCAATGGACTTAAAGTTATACTTGACGAAAACCATTCTCAACCAGAGGTTTTTGGGTTAGTTATTGTAAAGGCTGGAGCCAAAAACGACCCCTCCGATGCTACTGGAATGGCACACTACCAAGAGCATATGCTTTTTAAAGGAACTACCACCCTTGGTACCATCAGCTGGGAAAAGGAGAAACCACATATCGATAAAATATTTGAACTCTACGATGAGTTAGGCAAAACAAAGGATAAGGCAAAACGAGCCGAAATCCAAAAAACTATTAATGATGAATCGTTAAAAGCAGCAGAGTATGCAATTCCCAATGAGATGAATAATCTTATAAACGAGATGGGTGGTTCAAACATCAATGCTGGCACAGGATCCGATTATACAGTATACTACAATAAGTTCCCCTCAAATCAGGTTGAGAAATGGATTGACCTTTACGCTCATCGATTTTCAGAGCCAGTATTCCGAAGTTTCCAAGCAGAACTTGAGGTTGTTTATGAAGAAAAAAATCTTTACAACGACCAATTTCAAACGAACCTATTAGAGGCATTTCAGAAAAATTTCTTTAAAAGCCATCCTTACGGACAGCAAACCATTATTGGAACAGTTGAAGATTTAAAGAATCCTTCGCTCACAAAAATGTACGAGTTCTTCAAAACATACTACGTACCCAACAACATGGCATTGGTGCTTTCGGGCGACTTTAACTCGGAAGAAATTCTTCCAATAATTGAGGAAAAGTTTGGCAAATGGGTTAAGGGTGAAGTGCCTCAGCAAAAAACTTGGGAGGAAAAACCTTTCAATGGTAGAGAGTTTTACCAAGCGAAACTGACACCAATAAAGGTTGGACTTTTTGGATATAGAGCTCCATCGAGCAAGGATGAAAAAACGCTAACTACCGAAATTATTACCCGATTACTCAACAACAGCTACTCCACAGGCTTACTCGATAAACTATCGATTGATGGAAAAGTGCTTATGGCACAAGCAATGCAGATGCCATATCAGGACTACGGTGCAATAATTATGTTTACAGTCCCAAAAATTGTTGGACAAAGTTTGGAAAAAGCAGAGGCTATTGTTATGGCAGAAATTGACAAACTGAAAAAAGGAGAATTTGACGAAACAATGATCGAGGCTATTAAACAAGAAATGTATCGCCAGCATATTACCAATATGGAGAATATCCAAAGCAGGGCGTTGTTTATAAGCCAAGCATTTGTTAAAGACCAATCAATAGATGATGCTTTTGACTACCCTAACAAAATCAAAAGTATAACTAAGGCTGATATTGTTGAGTTAGCAAATCAAATTTTTGGACCCAATTACATTGCGTTCTATTCAAAAATGGGCTTCCCAAAAAAGGAAAAGATTCAGAAGCCAGGTTACAAGCCTTTGCTTACAAATGCAAATGCAAGAAGCGATTACGCAAACCATTTCTCTAGCATCCAATCGAAATCACCCAGCCTGAAATTAATTGATTTTGATAAGGATATTGAGAAAGTATCATTAAAAGGAAATCATGGTCTTACTAAGGTTGAAAACCAGTTAAACGATGTCTTCTCTCTTACTATCAACCTTAAGGTTGGTAAAAGTACAATACCAATGCTGGAGTATGCTAACCAAGGCATTTCAATGAGCGGTGCTGGAGATTACAATGTTAACCAACTTAAATTAGAATTTGCAAAAATTGGCACATCGTACAGCATTTGGGCCGATGAAACAAACACATACATAGATATTCAAGGCATTGAAAACAACCTGGACCGAAGCATAGAACTAGTTGGATTATTGATGAAAGATCCCAGGTTGGAACAAACAAAAGTAAAAACCATTGTTGACGGTGAATTAACAAACCGTAAAATGGAAAAATCTGAGCCCGACAATGTTGCTCAAGCACTATTTGATTACGGACTATATGGCAATAAATCGAACTATATTGATAGGCTACCTAAAAAAGAACTAAAAAAACTCCAGGCCACAGAGTTGACAGTTGCATTTAAACAAGCAACAGAGTATAAAACTCAAGTTCGATACTGTGGAAAAACATCCTCGCAAGATGTTGCCCAGTTAATTGAAAAGTACTTACCGTTAGCCGAAAATCCTAAGATAGATAATACTCCTCTGGATAAACCAACAAATCAATACTCAGAAAATACAATTCTATTTGTAAATAAATCCAAAGCACGCCAAAGTAAGATGTTTGTATTTGTAAATGGCGAACCATTCCAACCTCAAGATGCAGTAGCAATTGAAGCGTTTAACGATTATTTTGGAGGAGGGTTTTCAGGTCTTATACTTCAAGAAATTAGAGAGTATCGTTCTTTGGCTTACTCAGCAGGCGGAAGTTTCCGTTTCCCACGAACAAAAGGAAGCCCTGTAAACTTTGTGGGCTATACAGGCACTCAGGCCGACAAAACTTTAACCGCAATGGAAACATTTAACGGATTAATTCGCCAAATGCCTGAAAAAACAGAAAGGATTGAAATGATTAAGAATCACCTAGAGTTGGGGTCACAAACAGGGCGTCCAAGTTTTAGAGGATTAGCATCGTCAATTGAGCGCTGGAAAAATCTAGGTTTCGATAGCGATCCGGCATTACTTAAATTGCCTATGTATAAATCGTTGGAGTGGGAAACCATAAACCAATTCTATAAAAACAAAATGCAAAACAAGCCAACTGTATATATGATTGTTGGTGATAAAAAGCAGATTGACATGAAGGAACTTGCCAAGTACGGCAAAATTATTGAACTTAAAGAGGATGAAATATTCACTAATTAAGAAACCTTATAACAAATTCATAAAAGGGAGTAGCATTCGTTACTCCCTTTTGTTTTGTACTTGCTATTAAACCATATAATCGCTAAATTGGTCATACTCAAAACCAACTTAACCAAGTACTATGAGAAAAGTTACCGCACCTCTATTCAGGATATTCATTTCAATTCTTCTAATCTCATCAATAGCATCCTGTACTGAAACCAACAAACAAAAAAGTAACGACACATCGTACCTAGAAGAAATTACCATTGCCCAACTTCAACAGGGTTACAAGGATGGAAAATTCACTATTACAAAAGTTGTTAGTGATTATCTTACTAGAATTGAAGAAATCGATAAAAATGGTCCAAAACTGAACTCTATTATCTCCATAAACCCCGATGCTCTTAAAATAGCCGCGGAGTTAGACAGAGAACTTGCCGAAGGCAAATGCAGAGGTCCGTTGCACGGAATTCCGGTTATTCTAAAAGACAATATAGACACAAAAGATAATATGCCTACAACAGCAGGCGCAGTTGTACTTAAAAACTCGTTTGTAGGAAAAGACAGCTGGGTTGCAGCAAAACTCCGGGAGGCTGGTGCAGTAATTATTGCCAAAGCAAATTTGAGCGAGTGGGCAAATTTTAGGGCAAGCCTTTCGTCAAGCGGATGGAGCGGTGTTGGCGGACAAACACGTAACCCATACGAATTGGATAGAAATCCTTGTGGATCGAGTTCTGGTTCCGGTGTTGCCGTATCGGCAAGTCTTTGCGCCTTTGCCATTGGAACCGAAACTAACGGTTCAATAGTTTGCCCATCGAACAACAACGGAATAGTTGGACTAAAGCCAACCGTTGGATTGATTAGTAGAACTGGAATTATTCCAATTTCCTTCACCCAGGACACACCTGGCCCAATGGCACGCTCAGTTGAGGATGCCGCCATAAGCCTTGGAGTTATGGTAGGAGTTGATTCGACAGATTCAAAAACACTCAATCCTAATGCAAAAACATACACCGATTATACCCAATTCCTAAAATCCGACGGACTTAAAGGCAAAAGAATTGGGCTACTGACAAATATCTCTGGATTCCATCATAAAGTAGATACACTGATGAAAAAAGCAGTTGCCGACATGAAAAATGCCGGTGCTGAAGTGATTGAAATATCGTTCCCAATTCAACGTGAAATAAACAATGCCTCGTTCGAAGTGATGCTTTTTGAATTCAAGGATGGTCTAAACAAGTACTTTGCGACTTTAGGTGATAATGCACCAATTAAAAGCATTGAAGAACTAATTGCTTTCAACCTGAAAGACTCTATTGAACTAAGATATTTCGACCAACAACTGCTAGCGTTGGCTCAATCGAAAGGCAATATTGAGTCGGCAGAATACAAAAAAGCTCTTGCATTGATGATGAAGGGAATTCGAGAGAATGGAATCGACAAAGTAATGGATACCAATAAACTTGATGCGCTTATTGCCCCAACTGGTGCCCCTGCTTGGAAAACAGATCCAATAAATGGAGATAATTTCCTAGGAAGTAGTTCATCGTACGCGGCAATTGCCGGATATCCAAACATCACTGTACCAATGGGCAATATCGACGGCTTACCTGTTGGGATATCAATCTTCGGAAGAGCCTGGAGCGAACCTGTATTAATTGAAATTGCATACTCCTACGAGCAAGCAACAAAGCATAGGATTAAACCGGAATACAAGTAAAAACAATAAAGAAAAGCAAGGGAACCCTTGCTTTTCTTTATCTCCAAACACAACAAACTAAACACTACTGCTTATAAACTATTGCATTAATATTCATTCCAGCACCTACTGAAGCAAACATAATAATATCGCCCTTGTAAATTTTATGATTTTCAACCTTATTGCTAAGGATTAAATCGTATAAAGTAGGAATGGTTGCCACCGAACTATTACCCAACTCTTTAATGCTCATTGGCATTAACTCTGCTGATGTTTTACTCAATTTACATTGACGAATAAAACGCACTACAATAGCCTCATCCATCTTCTCGTTGGCCTGATGAATAATAATCTTCTTAAGTTCTTCGGCGGGAACTCCCGATTTATCCATAGCAATTTTCATGGCTGCAGGCACATTATTCAAAGAGTACTCGTAGATTTTCCTTCCATCCATCTTAATGTAACGAACCTTAGGATCTGCATCGGGATGGTACGATTTACCCATATAAAGATAATCGACTTCTGGTCCAGCATGCGACATCATTGCAGATGAAATAATACCAAACTTTTCCTCGGATTCAACCGCTTCAACAATGGTTGCCCCTGCCCCATCGGCAAATATCATACAATCACGGTCGTGTTTATCAATTACTCTAGACAATGTTTCGGTGCCAATTACCAAGCAACGCTTAGCCAGCCCAGACTTGATATAGGAATCGGCCTGAATCACACCCTGAATCCAACCTGGGCAACCAAATAAAATATCGTAAGGAATGCACGACGTATTTTTAATATTCAGCAAATGCTTTACCCTTGATGCCAAACTAGGCACACCATCGGTTTGAATGGTATCACTTTTAACATCGCCAAAGTTATGAGCAACAATAATCTGGTCGATAGTTTCGCGATCGATACCGGCCGATTTAATGGCCTCTTCTGCCGCAATTGCTGCAATGTGCGAAGCGCACTGATTGTCGGTAGCCCAACGTCGCTCCTCAATTCCAGTAATATCCTTAAACTTCAATATTACCTCTTCAACCAAAGTCTCAATGGCCGATTCATCCTTATTAAAAAAGATGTGGCGGGCAAACTCTTTATTAGTCACCCTAACGGAAGGAATATAACTACCCGTTCCGGTAATTACGGAATTAATATACTTCATAATGCGTAAAACGTTTGTTTAGTCCCAGTGTAAAAGTAACGATTTGTAATCAATATCCAAATCTAATCAAATAAAATAAAACTATCACACTTACAAACAAGACGTTGAAAACATTACAAAATGAAAGTAAAACCTAAAATTTCTGATATAAGATAATAGGACCCGGAGCAAAAACTAACTCGAACCAATCGCTCAAGCTCTCGTTCAACGTCCCCATCCACCACTCAGGGAGTGCTTGATTCACAATGGGATATTTTAAATTCTTAGAGTAGATTACAGTTTCGTTATTGGTTGAGAAAATTGACACCTGCTGTCCTTTGTAACTTTCTAGTTTAGTTGATCTCAACAATGGTTTTAAAATTCCAGTATCGGAAACCATTTCCACCTCGACACCCAGCCTAGCATAATTAATAAGTAAACCAATATTCCCAATGGTATGATCCTCCCGCTTACCGGTTGCGCCAAGTATTGTAATATTCTTAATTCGTTGATCAATGCACCATTTAACTGCTTTGGTAAGATCGTTGGAATTCTGGTCGGGATCGTGATGAAGGATGCTTTGGTACTTATTCTTTAGATGATCGTTAACAGAGTCCAAATCGCCAACCAGTGCATTGGGAGTAATACACAACGATTCCAGATGTTCAATGGCTCCATCGCAGCAAACAATCATGGGTGCATGAAGAAGCATACTTAGGGGTTTAGGATGTTCGGGAAATTTCCCGTTGGCTAGGATAACTGCTTGCATATTTAGTTGATTGTTGTTAGTTGATCGTTGTTAGTATACATTTCCTTTCTCCATTGGTAGTAACCAACAAATGACATTGTAGTGTAAAACACAAATAGTACAGATGTTGGGTAAAGTCCTTTGTAAATGTATAATCCTAAAGATACTGCATTAACAATAACCCAAAGCCACCAATGCTCAATTATTTTACGAGCCAGCATCCAGGTTGCTGTAATACTTAGCGCTGTTGTAAATGCATCGCCAATTGGAACAGGAGAATCGGTATACTGCTCCAGTATAAATTCGATAACGAAGAAAAAGGCTATAGTTACAATAGCAAGCCAAGAAATCTGCTTCTTTGAAACATGAGTTACCTTTAATGAATCGATCTTTCCCTTATTACCGCCATAAAGCCAATGGTATAATCCATAAACACTAATAACCAAGTAGTAAACCTGAAGTCCCATATCGGCATAAAACTTCGACACATAAAAAATGTACACATAAAAGGCCGATGTGATAAAACCCAAGGGCCAAAGCCAAAAGTTTTGCTTAATCTCCAAGTATAAATATATCAGCCCAGCAATAGCGCCAATTACCTCGATGTAGTTGTTTGATAGCCAATTTAGCATTGGAATAGTGTTTATTTAAAGCGTTTAGTGGTGATAAAACATCACCACTAAACAAATATTAACTAAAATTCAACTCCTAGTTTTAGAGCAAAGTTGATTGGAGCCTGAGGATAATACCCAATACCTACATACTCAGGGTCGCCACTTTGATATCGAGTTCTATACACCCAAGCATTGGCAGAATATTCATTGTTAAGTATATTATTTACCAAGCCTTGAACATAAACAGTCTTTACGCCGTTAGTTTTAAACCTATAGTCAACTGAAAAATTATTAACCAAGTATGAGTCGAGCATTCTTCCACTATTTTCGGTATTATCTAAATATTGTTTACCAACAAATTTTGCAATCCACGAGAGGGTTAATCCATTTGTCGGCATCACACTTAGTTTTCCTCCAGCAATAACAGAAGGAGAATATGAAATAGTTGTTTTTCCAACATATTCAGGAACAGTCAAGCCCGTTTCATCTCCATATGGTTTGTCAGTAAGAATTGCATAATTAGTATAATCCTTAATAATATTCTTACTAAGAGTAGTGTTAACGTCAACCTTTAACCACCTTACAGGTTTTATTCCAAAAATCAACTCAGCACCAGTCCTATAACTACTGGGCACATTATCCATCTTTGCGTATCCAACATCAGTTAACTCTCCTGTCAATACAAGTTGATTCTTGTATAGCATATAGTAAAGATTGGCATTAAAGGCAAACATAGAATGCTTAAACTTATAACCCAACTCCCAATCGTAAAGTCTTTCTGGTTTTGGAATATAGTCGTCACCATACTTTTGACCATCCTTTAAATCGCTTCGTGCAGGCTCTCTGTTAGCAATGCCAAAGGAGTAATACACCTCGTGCGATGATAAAAACTTAATAACAGCGCCAGTTTTGGGATTAAAGAACGTCCAATTGTGATCCTGATCAATATCCGCAACATCGGAATCCAAACCCTTTAATTTATAAGAAACACCACGATACTGAACATCTGCAAAGATATTTATGTTGTCACTGACTTGCCATGTAGATTTTGCAAAAAAGTTCCAATCCGTTTTAAGTCCATTATTTTTATACCACTCATGGTTTTTGGGTAATCCAGTGTTATATTGAGCCCAAAGAATTTTACCAAAGTGATCCCCATCGTGCCTATTCCATCCACCTCCAAGAGCTATCTCTAAAGAGCCCTTACTATAATTCAATGACGAAATTGCACCATAAAAAACATTATCCATCCATTTCTGATGAATAAAATCACTAGTATCAATAAGTTCAGTTCCAATGATAGCATTAGGCAACCCATATTTCTTCAAAGCTCTATCCTCCTTATACTCTTCATAATAACCTTCTCCATCGGTGAAATGCAGAGTAGCATTCATCGTTAGATAGTTATTAAAAGAGTGACTAGATATAAGTTGATAGTGTGTTTGCCAGTAATTATCTTTCTGGTCTTCATAGTAACGAGTATTTCCATCTCCATCCTTATACTCTCCTGCCAAATTATAACGACGATTAACACTCATCATATAATCAGGCGTACCTTCCCAGGTTATTGCGGTATGCTCCTCGCCATGAATAATATTAAAACGTACTAAACTCTTTGTTCCGTGCCAAGCACCTGTGAAAAACATAGACTTATGGTCGGAGCCTGCGCGCTCAATATAACCATCGGAGCGTAACTGCGAGTAACGCCCTTCAAAACTGAAATTACCGTTTATTAACCCAGTACCTACTCTACCCGAAATCTTTTGGGTATTGTACGAACCGCCAAATAAATCAATAGCAGCAAAAGGCTCTGGATTTAAAGTTACGGTTTGAAAATTCACAGTTGCCCCAAAAGCCGCAGCTCCGTTGGTTGATGTTCCCACGCCACGTTGCACCTGAACATTATCCACCGATGAGGCAAAGTCGGGCAAATCGACCCAGTAAACACCTTGCGATTCTGCATCGTTCAAAGGAATACCATTTACGGTAACGTTAATACGGGTATGGTCTGTTCCTCTAATGCGAAGTGTTGTATTACCAATTCCTGTACCGCCCTCCGATGTTGCTACAACCGAAGGTAGCATTTCCAAAAGGTAAGGCACATCGAAACCAGAATTGCTGGCTCGAACCATTTCCTTATCCATTGTAGATTGCGCAATTGGCATCCGTGTTGATGCTCGGGTAGCGATCACCACAACCTCCTCGCACATTAACGATGATTCATTTAGGGAGATGTCTACATAAACATTATCGCTTACTGATACGTCAACCTTTTTTGTATCGTACCCCATATACGATACCACTAGAGTGTAATTACCCGATTTTAAACGGCTAATCAAAAAACTACCATTTTTGCCAGACGATACGCCCAATAAAGTATTTTCAACCACTACGGTTGCCCCCGCCAGTGGATTACCATTGGAATCGGTAATTTTTCCACCAACGGAAAAACCTCCAAAATCGTATAGATTTGCAAATGCAAATACACCAATAAACTGCAAAAGCAGTAAAACGTAAAACCTTTTCATTTTTGTAAACCCTTTTTAAGTTGTTCAACATAAATTATCGAACTTCCAAAGCGCAAATACGGCGTGCACTCCCAATTGGGCTTTGGTTTTCGAACTAAAAAAGGGGGAAGTAAAAAAACTTGAGATTGATAAAAACGTAAAACTCTTTTTCCCTTCGTCAGTATTATCCGAATCAGGTTCAAAGGGTGTAATCTCAGCCTTAAAGGCACCCCCAAAAGTCGGGTCAAAGTTAGAAAGGATTATTGGGGTGTGCAAATGTTTTTGAATAAGAGCAAAATTATTTCACGTCAAATCCAAAAAACATAAGAGCGTAAAATATTAATAATCTGAGCTTTCAAATAAGTCAATATAAACTGGCAAGTGGTCGCTGAAGCCCCCGTAGTAGCGATATCCCTGAAATGTGCGGAAAGGCTTTTTGCCAACAAATGCATCATCGGTCTCTAGAAGGAATTCAGCATTAAAAACATTTGCATTTGTAGGTGTAGTATAAAGTTTATGCTTTTTTGTAAGCAAACTGCGAGAAAGAATTATTTGGTCTATTATTCCCCATACACCCTGATACTTATAACTCCCCTGCCCTTTTTGTTTTAAAATTGCTGAGATGTTGACAAAATTACCATCACACGATGCATCATCAGTAATACAAGCACCAAAACCTTTTACCACAGGGTCAGACTCGGGTTCATCGTTTAAATCGCCCATAATTAGTATGCGTGCATCGGAGTAGAAAACCCGAATGGAGTCAACCTTGTGTTTTAAAGTGTATGCAGCAGCATAACGTCCTAACTCAGACTCCAACTCACCACCAAACTTCGAAGGCCAATGGTTTACAAAAACGTGAAGGGTATCTTTGGAAATCAATCCCTTTGCATATAAAATCTCACGGGTACGACGTGCAGTATCGTCGGGGAAAACTACTTTGAAAAAATTCTTTTCAATCAACTGAAATCTATCTGGCCTATAAATCAATGCCACATCAATACCTCTTGGGTCAGGCGATTCGCGATGAACCATTCTATAATCGAATTTTGACAAAGGCGTTTCTTTAATCAGTTGATGAATTACAAAACCATTCTCAACCTCACAAAAACCTACAATTACAGGTGGGTCAAACTCGCCAACAGCCATTATCACCTTAAAAATCCCATTGATTTTTCGTCCCATCTTGTTCCAGGTCCAATGACGAGCACCATCGGGGGTGAACTCATCGTCGCGGGTAAGGGAATCGTTGAACGGGTCAAAAAGATTCTCGACATTGTAGAACATTACTCGACTCCTTACTACTTGAGAATAAGAGAATGAGAAATTGAAAATTAAAAAAAGGATAAGTAGAAATCTTTTCATCTAAAAATAGAAATTGGTTCTAACTAGTTATAAAGTTAAAACAAATCACATATTTACAAAAACTACTCTTCCCTTTCAAACGCTCCCAAATCGGGTTTTGTGTCGGTTAAGCGGTTAAAATTCTTTAAATCTATTGGGTACAAATTAGAAATATCAATATTGGCCACATCTTTTGCAGGGCTTAATGTATCGAGCAAGTAAATATGTTCATAGGGATTTTTAAATTTGGGGTCGAGCCTAAGAATATTCTTGAATTTACTCTCGTCGCTTAAATCATAATCCGAAGGAACTTTAACTATACAATCCTGAAAGTAATAGTTCATTTGCGCATTAACAGCTTGGCCGTTGACTTTGTTATCAACAGAAAACTCAGTGCTTATACTGCCATAAATAATGCTATTGTAAAACGCTGCCTCGGTCAAATCTCTCGGCTCTACATAGTATGGGCCATTTTCCACCAACTGATAAAGGTAATAGTTATTCAGCAACAACGCTGGACCTTTTCGGAACATATAGTCGCCCCAGTAATTTGCTACTGTGCAATGATAAAAACGATAGGCTCCTCCCATTGTTAACGCTACTGAAACTTGGGCAGAGTTTGCAAACAGGCAATTATCGGCATCAATTTTTGCACCACGGGCAAGTAACCCAATGTAACTGGTATTCTCCACCTTTGAATGGCTAATTGCAACCGTAGGAATTCCAGGAGTAACACAAGTGTCGACAATTAAACCTACAATGGAGTTCTTTATTTCAGCCCACTGAATTATATTATTCTTACTGCCGGCGTAAAGCCAAACACCATTCCACTGTCCAGCCTTATCGCGGTAAAACTTCTCAAGCCTATCGCCCTCAAAAATCACAGGTTTCTCGGGTTCTCCGTTAACTTTTATAGTTCCTGCTACTATTAACTGCGAAAAGTTATGGAAATGCAACTTCGCCCCCGCCTCAATAGTTAACGAAACGTTGGGATTTACCAAAAGATAATCATAAATAAGATACGGCTTGTCAGCCTGCAAAACTGTATCGGTGGTGATGGTTTTTGATTTAAAAAGATGCACATCCTGACCCCAAGCAACCAAGTTTACATCCTGAACATTTCCGTTTGTTTGAAAAACTATAGAATCGGGAATTAATAGCGGAGAGTTCTGCGATGTTGGGTCGACAGTAACCTCAACAAATACAAATAGACTATCCTTTGACCTTAGGGGTATATCTGAAAAAGTAGTACCGCTCATTCCATCAACATTAATCCGGAATGGTGATATTGAGCCACCAGCCAATCTTATAGATGAAATGCGAACATCGGAATTGCTTTTATTGTAAACTTTCAGGTATCGAGTAGATGAGCCAATTGTAGTAAAAACTGTATCGAAAAGGACTGTATCGGCTGAAAAATTCAATTTCAGCGAGGGACTATCGGAAAAATTATCGCGTTCGCAGGCAATTATTCCAAAACCTAATGCAATTAAGGCTATGTTGTATAAGACTTTCATTATCTATTTTAAAAATTCAAAACTACAGATTTTTTTGGTTAGTCGGTTATAAGGGGATTGAGTTATTGAGTTACTAACACATCAAGGTATTGCATACTCATGATTTTACAAAATTCAACATCATTTTATAATTCAAAACAAAAGATTAAATTTGGTTTTTCTAGTAACCCTGAACTTTTAAACCAATGATTAAAAATACATTAATAATCCTAACCGCAATCTCAGCAATGGCTTGTATTAAACGCGAAAAAGTTGATTTAATTGTAACTAACGCAAAAATATACTCAGTTGACTCCGCCTTTACAGTCCATAGTAGTATGGCCATAAGCAATGGAAAAATTGTTGCTATTGGCGAAAAAGAAACTATAGAGAAAAAGTACGAATCGACAAACACTTTTGATGCTACTGGAAAATACATTTACCCTGGGTTTATTGACCCCCACTGTCATTTTTTAGGCTATGGACTTGGTTTACCGAACGCTTGGTTGGCGGGTGCAAAGAATTGGGAAGAGGTTGTAAAGCGATTAGTTGAAAACCAAAACCGATACTCCACAGAGTGGGTGAAAGGTAGAGGTTGGAACCAGAACGAGTGGGCTGTAAAGCAATTCCCCACAAACGAACTACTCAACAAGGCTTTCCCCGACAAACCCGTTTACATTGTTAGAATTGATGGCCACGCTGCAATAGCCAATCAAAAAGCGCTTGAGATAGCAGGTATTACCGCCAAAACAACCATCAATGGTGGTGAAATCATTAAAGTCAATGGAAAACCTACAGGAGTTCTGGTTGATAACGCAATGGAGCTTGTGCGTAAATGTATTCCTGAGTCAACAAAAGAGGAAAAAACCAATGCATTAATCAACGCACAAAAGAACTGCTTTGCAGTTGGACTAACAGGAGTTCACGATGCAGGATTGGATACCGATGAAGTTTTTCTTGTTGATTCGTTACAGAAGAGTGGCTCGCTAAAAATGCGAATTAATGCTTGGCTCAACCCAACAAAATCGAATTACGAAACTTTTGTAAATAAAGGAGTTTACCAAACAGACTGGCTAACCGTACGTTCAATTAAAATATATGCTGACGGGGCTCTAGGCTCACGCGGAGCGTTACTGTTAAAACCATACTCCGATGACCCCAAAAACATTGGAATTCAAGTTGAAACAACCGAAAAACTTGACTCTGTATGCAAAATTGCAAGCGATGCTGGCTACCAGGTTTGCACGCACTGTATTGGCGATGCAGCCGTTAGATTAATGATTGATATATACTCAAAATATCTAGATGAGAACAACGATAAGCGCTGGAGAATTGAGCATTCACAGGTAGTTGATCCACAGGATATGCCTCGATACGGTAAGTACAATATTATTCCATCAATCCAAACCACACACGCAACATCGGATATGGATTGGGCCAACGAGCGTTTGGGCGATAGAATCAAGTATGCATACGCATATCAGGAATTGCTCCAGCAGAATGGATGGTTGCCCAACGGAAGCGATTTTCCAATTGAGCATATAAATCCACTCTACGGATTCTATTCAGGGGTAGTTCGCCAACACTTTAACGGCGAGCCCAAGGACGGATTCCAAATGGAGAATGCTCTTACACGCGAGCAAGCGCTCCGCGCTATGACAATTTGGGCAGTAAAATCGGCCTTTGAGGAAAATATCAAGGGTAGCCTTGAAGTTGGAAAATTTGCCGATTTCGTTGTGCTAGATTTTGATTTGATGAACGACTCCATTAAGGATGTACCCTACATTAAAGTTCAGCAAACTTATATAAATGGTGAAAAGGTATACGATGTAAACCAATAGATATGGAAATATCCAAGGCCCAAAAGCACCAACTATTGGCGGTGCTTTACATAATAAGAGAATGCTCCCGTCAACTGCTCGAAAAGGGCGTTAAGTACTGGAACAATAGCATGGCCGATTTTAATGAAATTGCCACTGATATAGAGAAGGGCTTCGTTTACGTTGTTTTCTACAACCACGTTCCTGTTGGAACAATAACTCTTAAACCTGACGAAACCAATAAGCAAACCCTAACATTAAGTAGGTTAGCAATTTACCCTGCATTTCAAAAGAAAGGTTTAGCACATCAACTATTAACTTTTGCTTTAGACTTTGCAAAGGACAACAAATATAAAGTCATCACGGGTTATATTCCTGTTGACGACAAATCGATTGTTTGCTTACTTGAGGAGAATGGATTTGAGAATAAAGGCATTGCGCCTCCACCAAAGGAAGAGTTTGTGAAAATAATTTTTGAGAAAACGCTTTAATTACCTTTTCCCAATCAATTGAATTAAGGCGCTAAATAGAACATTTACATCTACGGGTTTCGATATAAAGTTGTTGCACCCCATTGCGTTACATAAAACTTTCTCGTCGTTGAATACGTGTGCGGTTTGAACTATTATTGGGACTTTTGGACTTACCTTGCGAATTTCTTTTATGGCCTCAAAACCACTAAGTTCTGGCATTTTTAAATCCATAAGAATTAAGTCAACATCTGGGTTTTTGAGGAATAGGTTAACTGCATCGCGACCATTTAGCGCTTCCAAGCAAGCTATGCCAGCGTTCTGCAACACAGTTTTCAGGTAAAATAAACTATTGGTATCATCCTCGGCAATCAAAATCCGTTTCCCCTTAAGTTTATCCATTACCTCATTGAATTCGAATTGGGTATCGGATTTGGCAACAGGTATGGCAGTTTTTATGAATGGTAAAGTGAAGTAGAAAGTAGACCCAATTTCAGGTTGAGAATCAACCCAAATATTACCACCCATTAAGTCCACCAACGATTTTGATATTGCCAACCCAAGCCCTGTTCCTCCAAACTTTTTGGTTATATCTATATCGGCCTGGCGGAAACGCTGGAATATCAGTTCAATCTTATCCTTAGGGATTCCTATCCCGGTGTCCTTTACAAAAACCGTACATAATTCTTGTCGGGGGCTAGTTCGTAGCCAAACTCAACACTTCCATCCTTTGTAAATTTCAGCGCATTACCAATTAAATTATTTAGGATTTGGCGCAGTCGAACCTTGTCTACAACAATACTCGATTCAGCATCGGAAAGCGAGGTTGTAATCCTAAAGCTAACGCCACGCTTCGACAAATCGGGATTTGCTGAGTAGTAAAAGGTATAAATCTCATTAAGCAAGGCGTTGAGGTTGATTGACTCTGGTGCAATTTTTAACTGTCCCACTTCAATCTTCGAAATATCAATAATATCGTTGATAAGATTCAACAAATGGTCGGCACTGTTACATATAATATTAAGAAACTTCAAAGTTTCTTCTCGATTAGTATCTGGGAAATTCCTCAAATACTTAGAAAATCCAATAATACCATTGAGCGGGGTACGAATTTCGTGACTCATATTTGCAAGAAATGCAGATTTTAACCTATCGGATTCCTCTGCCTTCTCCAATGCTTCAACAAGAGCTTTCTCGTAACGCTTGCGCTCTGTAATATCAGTAGAAATACCGAGTACACCAAGAACAGAACCGTTTACATCAAAAACTCTACGTTTAAACACTTTAATGGTATGCTTATTTCCATCGGTAAAGGTTATTTCCTCCTCGGTCTCTATTGGTTCATCTGATTTTAAAGCCACATCATCACTTTTCCGGCAGTGCTCTAACTCCTCCGAAGTCATTGAGAACATTGATGTGCCATAGCCTATTAATTCAGAAAAGTTTTTGTTGATGATTGGATATGAGCCATCGGGCTTAGATAGCCAAATACCCACAGGGGCAATATTAATTATTGTATCGAGCAAATTACGCTGATAGCTAAGGGCTATTTCTGCTTCTTTCTCTGCAGTAATATCCTTTAACGCACTAATCAACCTTACAGGACGCCCAGATTCATCATACTCAGGGAAAACCGTATTGTTAACCCAAAACATTTTCCCTTTCTTGTCAATAATTCTGAAATCCAACGACACCTTTTGGCCTTGCATTATTTTTCCCACGGCCTCTTTGTAGGGAAGAATATCATCAGGGTGAACAATATTTGCCCACTTCTCAAAGGAATCTATTTCGTCGGGAGTATAGCCAACGGTATGTAGCAAACTATCGCTAAGCCACTGCCTATTGAAAGTTCCATCGGGGTTAAAACTTAACACCGAAGCAGCATCGGTGGTAAGCGATGAAAGTATACGGAAATCTTGTTCCTTCTTCTTAAGTACTTCGTCGGCTTTTACACGCTCCGTAATATCCTCAACTATTCCAATGCCTCCTTGCATATCATCGGTTCCATCAACAATAAATGGAACAGTCTTTAAACTAACAGATATTATTGCATCGCTGGTGGTAACATGGTATACTCCTTCGTAAAATCCTTGAACTCCTTTAATAGCATCTAAACAAGCATTCAGAACAGACTTATCTTTCAAATTATGCATATCGAGCCCGATAACCTTTTCTCGGCTTGACTTTAGTATATCAATAAATCTATCGTTACAGTCTATTATGATTGCATTATTGTCAAACTGAAAGATTCCAACAGGCGATTTCTCAAAAAGCAACCGATATTTTCGCTCTAAATTTTGATTGGCTTTTTTGAAGTTATCCTTATTATCGAATGTCGAATTATTATCCATATACTTAGTATTCAAAAAATTGAGATAAATCTCGCATGTTGAAGTTAAGGCATATTCAAATTAAAAGCAAGTTTTATAACGAATATGTTAAAAAACAGCACTTGCAATCCTAGCAATATTGTTGGATTTGCCCATAGTGTAAAAATGTATTGCAGGTACATTGGCACTCTTAAGTTCCTTTGCCTGATTAATTGCCCACTCTATGCCCAATTCGTACACCTCACGGTTTGTTTCACATTTCTCAACAGCACTTACTAGTTCCTGCGGAATTTGAACACCAAATACTTTGGGCAACAAACTAATATGCTCCTTTATTGATATTGGTTTAACTCCAGGAATTATTGGGACTTTAATGCCTGCATTCCTACAACTTTCAACAAATTTGAAATACTTGGAATTATCAAAGAAGAGCTGAGTGACAATATAACTTGCGCCGGCATCGACCTTTGCCTTTAAATGCTTAATATCCGATTCAAAATTGGGTGACTCTGGATGCTTCTCTGGATAACCTGCAACTCCAACACAAAACTCTGTTTGCTTAGGGGTTTCCATAAGATTCTCAAGGTAGATGCCCTTATTCAACTTCTCCACCTGACGCACCAAATCCACAGCATACCTATGCCCTCCCCTCTTGGGTTCGAATTTTCCGGTTATCTTATCGGCATCGCCACGGACAACTAACACATTCTGTATCCCAAGGAAGTCCAAATCGATAAGCGCATCCTCGGTTTCGTGGGTGTCAAAACCTCCACAAATAAGGTGTGGAACAACATCAATTTTGTATCGCTGCTGAATTGCTGCTGAAAGCCCAACGGTTCCTGGTCTACGGCGCACTTTCACTGGCTCAACTCCCCCAAAAGGGTCCGGTCTATAAACGACCTCTTCCTTGTGGTATGTAATATTTATGTATGCTGGATTGAACTCAACCAACTTATCGATGCTATCAAAAATAGTTTGAATGTTATGACCCTTTAGAGGAGGAAGCAACTCAAAGGAGAACAACGTTGATTTCGACTTTTTTAGAATGTTAATTACTTTCATTTCGTGTAAGATTAATCGTTAATCAAAAAAAGCAAAATAGATTCCTGCTTACGCAGAAATGTAGAAACTGCTTTACCTGTAGGCTAAATACGTTGGAATAAACTTCTCAACCTCCTCAACGCTCAGCTCTAGACGATGAGCATAATCGCGCACCTGATCCTGCGACACTTTCCCCACTGTAAAGTACTTGGATTCGGGATGAGAGAAATAGTAACCCGCAACCGACGCCCCCGGACTCATTGCGAGGTTCTCGGTTAAGGTCATTCCTGTGTTTTGCGTTACATTGAGCAAATCGAAAATAAACTGTTTGCCACGATGATCGGGGCAAGCAGGATAACCCGGTGCGGGACGAATGCCACTGTAACGCTCCGACAGAATCTGCTGCAAGGTCAAATCCTCGGCTGGGCTGTAAGCCCATATCTCACTACGAATCTTTTGGTGCAATAATTCCGCAAAGGCCTCAGCAAGCCTATCGGCAATAATTTTTACCATTATCGCCTTAAAATCGTCGCCGGCGGAACGGTATTTTTCGGCCAACTCATCCGCTCCGTGCCTAACTGTTACTGCAAAGCATCCAACCCAATCGTCATTTGCGCCAACAGGTGCAATAAAATCGGACAAACAGAGGTTTGGCAAACCATCGTCCTTCTTCTCCTGATTACGCAGTTGGAAAAACTTGGACTTTATCTCCTTTCTCGATTCATCAGAAAAGATAAAAATATCATCGCCGCTTGCTGCTGCTGGAAAAACTCCAACAACACCTGAGGCCTTTAGCAATTTCCCCTCAACAATCTCATCGAGTAAAGCATTAGCCTCATCGAACAAACGCTTTGCCTCCGCTCCTTTTAACGGGTCGTTGAATATCTCGGGGTATTTACCATTGATATCCCACGAAAAGAAATAGAAAGTCCAATCGATATACTCTCTTATCTCTTTCAAAGAGTAATTATCAAACCTGATAATTCCAGTTTGCTTAGGAACAGGTGGATTATACGCATTCCAATTCAATTTCAAGGAGTTGCGACGGGCATCATCCACCGAAATCAAGGATATATTCCTAGCGCTATAGGTTTCTCGCAACTTAGCGTAATTATCTTTCACCTGATTAATGTATGCGGGACGCTTTTCGTCACTCAAAAGATTAGCCACAACTCCGCTGGCCTGCGATGCATCCTTTACGTGAACCACAGCCCCAGAATAGCCAGTATCAATCCGCAGCGCAGTATGCAACTCCGATGTGGTTGCTCCTCCAATAAGAACCGGAATTTTGATATTATTGCGTTCCAATTCCCTAACCACGTGGGCCATTTCGTCGAGCGAGGGAGTAATAAGTCCACTCAGTCCCAAAATATCGGCTTTATTCTTCACAATCTCCTCAATAATTCGCTCCACTGGAACCATTACTCCCAAATCGATAATTCGGTAACCGTTACAGGCCAACACAACGCCCACAATATTTTTCCCGATATCGTGAACATCGCCCTTGACAGTGGCAAGCACAATTGTGCCTTTCTGTGCTTGGTTTTGCTCAAGTTCAGCAGTGCCATTCAGGTAAGGTTCAAGAACTGCCACGGCAGCCTTCATTACCCTAGCGCTTTTCACAACCTGAGGAAGAAACATTTTTCCTGAGCCAAACAGATTGCCAACTTCGGCCATTCCTTCCATCAAAGGGCCTTCAATCACACTAATTGCAGAGCCCAAATTACGATATGCTTCGTTGGTATCGTCAACTATAAAATCGGTAATTCCCTTTACAAGTGAGTGCTGTAAACGTTTAGCCACCGGTTCGTTACGCCACTCCTGAATTTTATGTTCCTCAACTTTTTCCTGCGAGATATTTTGAGCAAATGCAAGCAAACGCTCAGTTGCATCGCGTCTACGATTTAAAACTAAATCCTCAGTCAACTGCAACAAATCGGGCTCAATTTCCGAGTAAACCTGCAAAAGCGATGGATTCACAATGCCCATATCCATTCCCGCATTTATAGCGTGATACAGAAAAACTGAGTGAATGGCCTCGCGAATGGCATTATTCCCCCTAAACGAGAACGATAAATTGCTAACGCCGCCGCTAACCTTTGCACCAGGAAGATTTTGCTTAATCCACTTGCAAGTTTCAATAAAACTAACAGCTTGCGATGCGTGTTCAACCATTCCGGTTCCAATTGCAAGAATATTGGGGTCGAAAATGATATCCTCGGGCTCATAGCCCGCAACTTGCGTAAGAAGTTTATAGGAACGCTCTGCCACAGCAATACGATGCTCGGTGGTTGTGGCCTGCCCATTTTCATCGAAAAGCATTACCACAACTGCTGCTCCATACTGCCTTATTAGTTTAGCACGACGAATGAATTCCGCCTCGCCCTCCTTCAAACTAATTGAGTTAACTATGCTTTTGCCCTGTGTACACTGCAAACCAGCCTCTATTGCCTCAAACCTCGACGAATCAATCATCACAGGAACTTTAGCAATATCGGGTTCCGATGCAACCATATTCAAAAACTCAGTCATTGCTTGAGGTGCATTAATCAGGGCATCGTCCATACAAATATCAATGGCCTGCGCACCGCCATCAACCTGCTCGCGTGCAACTGATATGGCCTCGGCATACTTACCATCGGCAATTAGTTTTGCAAACTTTTTGGAGCCAGCCACATTGGTACGCTCGCCAATGTTCAAAAAGTTGGTATCGGGTCGTATCTCCAGCAATTCCAAACCTGATAATCGGGTATACTTTTGGATTGAAGGAACTTGTCGGGGTGAGTAGCTATCAACCAAACCTGCTATCTTCTCAATATGCAAAGGAGTTGTACCGCAGCAACCACCAACAATATTAACCAAGTTCGACTTCAATATTCGCTCAACAACAACTGACATTTGCTCCGCCGATTGGTCGTACTGTCCAAGTTGATTTGGCAAGCCAGCATTTGGGTGAACGCTTATTCTAAACTTTGACTTGGCCGATAGTTCCTCGATATATGGCAACAACTGCTCAGCACCAAAAGCACAGTTCAAACCAACGCTAAGTAAAGGGTAATGCGATACCGAGGTCAGAAAAGCATCCAAGGTTTGACCAGCTAGCAAACGACCACTGACATCGGCCACAGTTGCCGAAACCATTACGGGAACATCTCTCTGCAACTCATCCAAAACATTGGATATTGCGAAAAGGGCTGCCTTGGCATTGAGCGTATCGAAAATGGTTTCAACCAAAAGAATATCAACACCACCCTCAATTAACGCCCTAACCTGCTGGCTGTAAGCCAAAACTAAATCGAAGAATGTGACAGAACGATAGCCTGGCCTGTTCACATCGGGCGACATTGATGCGGTGCGATTGGTTGGCCCTATTGAACCCGCCACAAATCTTGGCTTACTTGGATTCAGAGCAGTAAATTCATCGGCAACTTTGCGGGCAATACGCGCCCCTTCAATGTTAATTTTCTCAACCCAATCCTGCATTCCGTAATCGGCCTGCGAAATAGTGGTTGCGTTGAAGGTGTTTGTCTCAATAATATCGGCACCTGCAGCCAAGTAATCGCGATGTATTGACTCAATTACATCGGGCCGGGTAAGAACCAACAAATCGTTATCGCCCTTAAGGTTCTGGGGATGATTTGCGAATAGCGAACCACGGAAATCGTCCTCCTGTAGTTTAAATCGCTGAATCATTGTTCCCATTGCACCATCCAGAACGAGGATTCGTTGGCTTAATTGGTCTGTTAGTATGTTGTTCTTCATTTTGTTTTCTTTAGAAAGTGACGAGTGACCAGTTACATGTGACATTAAATCCTCTTAATAACCAATAACTATTAGCCTAATCACTTAAATTACAAGTTACCACTTTTGAAATCCGAATTTCCAGTAAAAGCGATAAAAAGATTCAACTTTGGAATTAAATCCTTCACTTTTATCAGCGTTGAGAGCTTAACCTTTGCAATTACCCAACGATGCTCAGGCCCATTGTAACGCTCAATCAATTCATAAATATCGAAGATTGAAAGGTCTACCATATCGTGGTAACGGATAAACAGTTCCAGCGTAACATCAGTTGTGTATGCTGGCGGAGTAAAGAAATTTAACTTTTTATACTCGTAACGGTAATTGTGGAAACGCGCCGAAATATCGCTTAAAACAGCAGAGCCCGTTGGGAATCCACCAGCACCCTTACCAAACATAAACTGCTTATCGTAGTAGGCGCCCTCAATTACAACTCCGTTGAACTCGTCCTCAACATTGTAAATGTAATCGTCGGAATCAACAAGGGTGGGCAAAACAAATATGGTAAAGTTGTCGTTGTCGAGTTTTCGGAGTGTTGCAACAAGCTTAATCTTCTTACCTTGCTCCTGAGCATAGCGAATATCGTACTTTGATAGGTTATGGATTCCGTAACAAAAAGCATCGTTAGGATGAATGTACGTTCCGAAACCGTGCACTGTAAGAATGATTAACTTATAAAGTGCATCAAAACCCATTACATCGAAGGCCGGATTACTCTCGGCAAAGCCCAAGTCCTGCGCTTTTTTAAGCGCAATATTATAACTCTCGCCGTGATTAAAAATTCGCGATAGAATAAAGTTTGATGAGCCATTCAGAATACCCCGAATTGAAGTCAGCAAATCGTTATCGTAGTACTCCTCAAGGTTACGGATAACAGGTATGCTGCCACAAGCCGATGCATCGTAGAGCAAAGCGCTACCTGTTTCGCGCTGAATACGAATTAACTCATCTAAATGATGCGAAAGCATTGTTTTATTCCCCGACACAACGCTCTTACCCAAAAGCAACGATGCTTTCACAAATTTGTATGCATCATCAGCATTATCAATTAACTCAACCACAAGGTTGATTTCTGGGTCATCAAGAATTACGTTTGGGTCGAAAGTGATAAGTTTCTTGTCAACTGGTCGCTCCTTAAACTCTTGCTTCACGCAGATTTTCTTGATATACGCCTTTGATGCTGGCACACCCTGTAATACGTGGTAAAGCCCCTGCCCTACGGTTCCAAACCCGAACAGACCTATAACCTGACGTTGAATCAACTGACTCTCTTTAACTTGACTTTGTTTCGATTTATTTATTGATATTGTTTCCATTGTTTTTTTGTTTTTTGATAGTCGATAGTCGATAGTCTACAGTCCATAGTCCATAGTCCACAGTTTACAAGCGATATTTCTTCGTCAATGGTCTATGGACTATTGTCCATCAACTATATCTCTTCATTAAAATCCTTTAAATATTTCCGAATAATTTCGGTTAACTGCTCATACTCAATCAAAAAGCCATCGTGGCAGAATTGCGAGTGAATCTCGTAGTACTTTGCATTTGGAATTGAACTGGCCAAAAACTTCTGCTCCTCAACTGGGAATAGAATATCTGAATCAATTCCTACAACCATAGTATTTGCCTTAATTGAGCCCAGCGCACTCTCCAACGAACCACGTCCGCGTCCAATATTATGGTTATCGAGCGTTAACGTTAAGGAGTAGTATGTATAGGCATCAAATCGTTTCACCAGTTTTTCGCCCTGATAGGTTTGATAAGTGCAAGCACGATAGTTCTCCAACAAATTATCATCCTCGTCCTGTTGGGTTATATTGTAACTACTACGTCCCCTATAGCTCAGCAGTGCTATGCTACGCGCAGCGGATAGTCCGTTTTTACCTCCATCCACCTCCTGACGAACAAAACTCTCGTCGCTAAGTAGCGCCAAGCGCTGCGATTGACTAAAAGCCTTAACCCAAGGTGACGATTTTGCAGTAGTTGCAATTAACGCAAGATGCTTTGTTGTTCCGGGGAATAAGTATTCCCACTCCATTGCCTGAAAACCACCAATGGAACCGCCAATCATCAACCAAATTCTATCTATCGACAAATGCTTTTTCACAGCATTGTTTACCCGAACTACATCGCGGAATGTAATTAATGGAAAATCGCGCAGATAGGGTTTTCCCGTACTTGGATTGATAGACATTGCACCGGTTGTTCCATAGCAGGAACCTAAAATATTAGCGCATACAATAGGGGTTTTGTTGGGGTCGAAAACCCTTCCTTCGCCCACCATCTCGGGCCACCAATCGGCAGGATTACTGTTAGCCGTAAAAGCATGGCAAATCCAAATTACCTTATCGGGATTCTTTGATATATCGCCTAGGATATGGTAGCGCACATTGATATCGTTAAGGCTTTCACCACACTCCAATTTAAGATTCGAGATTTTAAGATTTGCTTCAGTAACCTGCATATTGTTTAATATTTTAGTATTTGAAAAAAGTGCCTAGAGTACTTCGAATACTTAAAGTAAGATTCTAGGCACTTTAGATTTTAGGCATTAATTGCATTCAATGCTTGCTCAAAATCGGCAATTATATCGCCAATATACTCAATTCCAACCGAAACCCTTAAAAGGTTTGGCTTTACACCTGCCGCTAGCTGCTCCTCAGCCGACAATTGCTGGTGAGTAGTTGCTGAAGGTTGAATTATTAGTGTTTTGGCATCGCCAACATTGGCTAAGTGGCTAACAAGCTTTAGACTATCCACAAACTTTGTGGTTTGATTTCCATCGCCCTTTATTGTAAACGAAAGCACACCACCATAACCATTGCGCAAGTACTTTGATGCAACAAGATAGTAAGGGCTGCTCTCCAATCCTGGATAGCTAACACCCTCAACCTTTGGATGATTTTCCAACCACCGGGCCAATGCCAATGCGTTGCCACAGTGGCGCTCCATTCTTAACGATAAAGTTTCCAACCCTTGAATAAGCAAGAATGAGTTGAATGGGCTTATTGCAGGGCCAAAATCCCTTAAACCTTCAACCCTCGCCCTTATTGCAAAAGCAATGTTTCCGAATTGGCTTTTATCGCCAAATGCATCCCAAAACACTAACCCGTGATAGCCCTCCGATGGCTCTGAGAACTGAGGAAACTTCCCGTTGCCCCAATTAAAGTTTCCACCATCAATAATAGCACCGCCCATACTTGTTCCGTGTCCACCAACCCATTTGGTAATTGATTCAACCACAATGTTGGCACCGTGCTCAATCGGTTTACATAAATACCCTGCACCGGCAAAAGTATTATCAACAATTAATGGGATTGCGTACTGATTGGCCAATCGGGCAAACGCCTCAAAATCTGGCACACAGAAACTGGGATTGCCAATTGTTTCAAGGTAAATAGCCTTTGTGTTTTCGTCAATCAAAGGCTCAAAATCTTCAGGTTTCAAACTTGGTGAAAACCGAGTCTCAATTCCTAACCTTTTAAATGCAACCTTAAACTGATTATGGCTACCGCCATATAAGTAAGGCGATGAAACAAAATTATCGCCAGCACAAAGTATATTGCTTAATGCAATAAACTGCGCTGCGTGTCCCGATGAAACAACCAAGGCAGCCTTTCCTCCCTCCAATGCCGCCAAGCGCTTTTCTAACACATCGGTGGTTGGATTACTAAGGCGAGTGTAAATATGACCAAATTCCTTCAGTGCAAACAGATTGGCACCGTGCTCCGAGTCTTTAAATAAATACGATGTTGTTTGGTGGATGGGTACAGCCCTCGACAGCGTTTCGCCATCCACCCATTGACCTGCGTGAACCTGCAGGGTATCGAAATGATATGTTTGTGACATAAGAGTAGTTGTTCGTTGATAGTTGTTCGTTGATTGAAATTCAATGAGCAACATTCGTTATTGTATTGTGAAAATTCATTTTGATGCTACGCATCAAGCACCCTCGCGTTGCCCGCAACGCGATAGGTTAAATCCGTAAGGATTGTAACTGATTATCTACCGCATTCGACCGAAGCGGCGCATTCGAGAAGTACCTCTGAACTGGTTGTAAATAAGTAACGACAAGCAGGTGTAATAACCTGTTGTAACAATTGAACCTGAAATGTTTAAACTCAGCATAACGTTTAGTTTAGAGTTATAATTACCCTTTCGGGTCAGGTTTTAGCACCTTGCTTTTAGTAGCAGGTTGCTAGAGGTTCATTGAGCCTGTTCTCTCCGCTCTTCTCTATAAATCTATCCTTTCGCTAAAAGAATAGTATTTTGAATGGTGCAAATATAACGATACTTTTTATTTAAACAATAGCTTTATGGATTAGTTATTAGTTAATGGTTATTAAGTTATTGGTGAAAAATCAATACAATCTGCCTAATTTTCTAAGGATTAGTTATAAAAAAATCCTCGATTAAATCGAGGACAAAAATATCTTTATTGTTAAGTTTAGTTGTAGATTAATTCCCATCAACAGCTACAGGCTGCTTTCCAAACTTATTGCTAAGCGAATCACCAAAGTTTATTTTCTCGTACTTAGGTTTTACAACCTCTTTGCCTTCCAGCGAAATAAATCCCCAAAGGCCATCCTTTTGAACCATTGCCCAATCCTTCTGGAACTGACCAAAAGGTTTTATTTGATCATACTGTGGTTTAATAACTTCCTTGCCCTCAAATGATATAAATCCCAAAAACCTATCCTTTTGAACCAATGCCCAGCCCTTTGTATACTCACCAAATGGAGACACCTTATTGTATTGTGGTTTGATTATTTCCTTACCTTCACCATTTATAAAACCCAAAAGACTCTCCTTCTCGACTAAAGCCCAATCCTTTTGATACTCACCAAAAGCACTAATTTTTTGGTATTGGGGTTTAGCCACCTCATTTCCATCGATAGAGATAAAGCCAAAAAGTCCATCCTTTTCAACCAAAGCAAGGTTTTTGTAATGCTCTCCAAATGGATGAATTTTACTATAAATAGGGCTAATCATTTCGCGCCCCTCGTTGGAAATAAAACCATACAAACCATTCACTTCAACTAATGCCCAACCTTTCTGCAACTCTCCAAAAGGGTGAACCTTTGTATACTGAGGTTTAATTATCTCTTTCCCATCAATCGATATAAATCCAATAAAACCATCCTTTTCAACCTGAGCCCAGCCTCGCTGAACCTCATCGAAAGCAGATACCCTTGTGTACTGTGGTTTTATAATCTCCTTGCCTTCGCTTGAGATAAATCCATAAAGCCCTCCCTTCTCAACTAAAACCCAATCCTTGGGGAAAGGTCCCGATTGCTTCTTCCTATCGGTTGCATTTTGAGCACAAACAGTTAAAGTCGAGAGTAGAACTATCAGAGTAAGAATTATCCTTTGCATAATTCAAAGTTTTAGCATCAATGAAAAGAGTTTTTGGTTCAAATTGAACACAAATACAAACCTACATTAATTTTTGCAAAAAAAATAGATGTTAATTGGAAAAGTTAAAAAGAGTGCAAACTCTATCACATCAACTTATCAACAAGAATAAAAATTACTGTTAATATACGTTAAGAATCCAGAATAACAAAACCCTTACACTACTAAGACAATATCAACCAAAACATAACAATAGGCAGTAAAAAGAAATTTTTAAACGAAATAACTATTGGTTTATTCTTAAACTTCACAAAAACTTAAGAATAATAAAACACAATTACTATAACCTTTATTGAATCATCTCATTACATTTATCGCACCAACCTAAAACCTATTATTTATGAAAATCAAAAGATTAACTACTAGATTATTGCTCATAGCATCCATTTCTGCTATGGCCATTTTGGTTTCCTGCGAAAAGGAAGAAATAATTATTCCAGAAAAGGTTACTGAAACTCCAACTGAGGACAATGGACAAAAAGCCACTGCTACTCGCGATAACAATATGGCATTGGGTAATCCATCGGGCGCAACCACAAGCACATCAAATGCCAACAATTACCTAATGACCAAAACCCAGTACACAATGTCGTACAACAATAGCAAAAAAACTTGTAACTGGGTATCGTGGCATCTTAGCACTGCATGGATAGGCTCTGCTGCTCGTCAGGATGATTTTAGAGCAGATGCAACACTCCCATCGAGTTGGGTAAAAGTAGGTGGAACCGACTATAGTGGCTCAGGATTCGACCGTGGACATATGTGTCCAAGTGCCGATCGCACAGGATCAACCACCGACAACTCTGCAACTTTTCTAATGACTAATATGATTCCTCAGGCCCCCAAAAACAACCAAATAACCTGGGCTAACCTTGAAAACTATTGCAGAACTTTGATTAATGCAGGAAATGAACTTTACATTATATCGGGACCTTACGGACAAGGTGGAACAGGTTCGAGTGGCACAAAACAGACAATTTCATCAAAAAACATTGTTGTTCCTTCGTATGTTTGGAAAATTATCGTTGTGCTACCAGTTGGCTCAAGCGATGTAACTAGAATAACCTCATCTACACGCATTATTGCAGTTTGGATGCCAAACACCCAAACAGTAAGTAACCAAGCATGGGGTTACTACCGCACAACAGTTGATTATATTGAAAGCAAAACAGGATACAACTTCCTTTCCAATGTATCATCAACAACTCAGACTACAATAGAGGCCAAAACAGATACAGGCCCTACCAGTTAACATCCCATTCCAACCTAAACAAATAAAGCCTCCAATTGGAGGCTTTATTTGTTTTTTTGTCATAAACTATTGTTTTAGTTTCTGGTTAGCCAAATCCTTGTAAGGTGAATCACTTTTTACAATTGCCTCTAGCAAACTCTTTGCTTCATCGTTTCGTCCAACCTCTGCTAGCGATAACACATAGTACCACTGAGAATCGTAAAAGAATTCGCTTTCCTCTTTGCCATTCATTTTCTGAAAATCCTCAATTGCTTCAGCAAATGAATTCAACCTATAAAAACTCATTGCCCTGTAGTATATAACGGTATCATTGCTTGCATTTTGACTATAAATAGCATTAAATTCAACAAGAGCCTTCTTATAGTTCTTTTGATTAAAACTCTTCAACGCGCTCTCAATAGTTACTTTTGATTCCGCAAAACCAACTGTTGAAATCATCGCTTTTTTCGATAATCTTGCGCTTTCACCAGCAATGGCTAGTTCTTCTCTTTTCGCTTCGGCACTTGCGGCCCTTAAAGCATCGGCTTGTTGACCCGCCACAGCGGCATTACTAGAAGCAATAGCTGCACTATCTGCTTTAACAACTTTTTCGGCAAGAACAACCTCTTCCATTTCGTCCATATCAGTCACTTCTGCTTCAGAATCGGCAATAAGAACCTCCTCCGCAATCTGCACATTATTGGCAATAATTGTTGGTGCTGCAGGCCTTTCAACTAGTTTACTCTCCTTTTTTTGTGATTCCAACCGTTCAGTGGCATCCTTAGGTATGGCAATCACCTCAAGAGGTGCTGTACTATCAGTCACTTCAGCCGTTGTGCTTGGCATCTGACTTTCCGACATCATTGTTGGAGGAGTTGTTTTCAGAACAAAGAGGTAAAGCAGAGTCGATACACCAATGGTTAGTACTGCAACAGCGGCTACTCTGTAAACCACCTTTGGATTAAGCCAAGAAATTCGTGGCATAGTCCGCTGGTCGACCATAGAATTCAATTCTGTTTCAATTTCAACTATTCTCTCTGGTTCCAAAAGATTCGTCAAACCCTCAAGTTCATCGCTACACATCTCACACTCCAGCAAATGTTTCTCCACAAGGTTTCTCTCCTTACCCGAGAGTTTGCCTTGCAGGTATTCCAGAAGAGCATCCTGACGGATACATCCTGAACTTTCATCGAATATGTTATTGTTTTCCTGCATTGCCAACCAAACTGATTATCAAATTGCGCTTACCATTCTGTATGTAACTTTTCACCTGATTCAGCGAATAGCCTGTAATTTCCGCTACCTCTTGGTAGCATTTATCTTTCAGATAGAAAAGTTCGACGCACACCCTCTGCTCCTTCGAAAGATTGCCCAACTCACGTTCCAACTCAGCAACTCGCTCTTCCAGAACATTCACACTATCTTGATACAAAAAGAGCTGATTTTCCATAACTTCCTCCTCGAAATTTGAAAAATCTTTCATTTTCTGATTCTGATACTTTGAATCCCTTATTATATGTAAGCAATGATTTCGAGTAACCGAATGCAACCACGATTTAAAGTTTGACACCTCGTGCTTGAGCAAATCAACAAACAACTTCTCAAAAATCTGCATCACAGCATCCTTGCTGTCATCCTCATCTTTAAGGTATTTCATACAGATTGAAAACACAAAGCGGGTGTACCGTTTATATACTTCACCAACAATTTGCTTATCGCCGACTTTTTTGTAGAGGTCAATGAGTTGCAAATCACTAAAAGCAGATATGTCCTCCTTGTCTTTATTCACTGTTAAACTCTAAATACTAATTAATCGAAATAAAAATACAAAAAATATTAGTCCACTTTATGGAAAATCATTCCCCATTGTATCCACTAGATAAACAATCACAAGTTTAACTTAATTCAGAATACAATGAAAACTTTAATTTCAACAATCGGAGTGCTACTAATCAGTTCGCTTATGACTATTAGCGCACAAACTGGAATGATATCGGGACTGATTACCGATAATTCCACTTCAAAAACAATTGCTGGTGCAAAAATTCAAGTATTCCAAAATGGGAAAGTAGTTGCCGAAAAAGCAACTAGCGCCAATGGTGCTTATGCCCTATCGATTGCGGTTGGAAAGTATGACATCAAAGCATTAGTCAGCGGGTACGAGGTTAGCGTAAAAAAGAATATCGATGTAAAAGCAAATTCAACCACACGGGTAAACTTTGCGCTAAATCCTATTCAACTTGTCGAGATTAAGGAAGAAGAGCGAAGCGCAAAACTATCAAAGATGATGGTTGTTGCAGAATGCGCTGCCCCAGTCTCATTTGCAGGCGGAGTTGCTTACGATTACGATGCGACAGAAAATTTCAACACCGAATCGTACGATGTTATCAACGAGAATATTTTTAAGGATGTAGTAAACAACCCGCTTTCAACCTTTTCTGTTGATGTAGATAGAGCATCCTACTCCAATGTCCGCCGATTCCTTACCCAGAACCAAAAACCTGTTAAGGATGCCGTAAGAATTGAAGAACTCATAAACTACTTCGATTACGATTATCCTCAACCCAAAAATGGTCACCCATTTTCTATTACCATTGAGGCCGACAAATGCCCTTGGAACACAAAGCATCAACTGTTTTTAGTAGGTTTAAAGGGTGAAAATATCAACGAAAACGAGATTCCTGCAAACAACCTTACCTTTTTAATTGATGTTTCTGGCTCAATGAACTCTGCCAACAAACTACCATTGCTTAAGCAAGCATTCAAGTATTTGGTTGAGAACTTGCGCTCACAGGACAGAGTTGCAATTGTGGTTTATGCAGGTGCTGCAGGTGTTGTGTTGGAATCAACTTCAGGAAATCAGAAAGAAAAAATTATTGCCGCTTTGGATATGCTACAGGCTGGTGGCTCAACTGCAGGTGGCGAAGGAATAAACCTAGCATACAAAATTGCAAAGCAGAATTTCATTAAGAATGGGAATAACAGGGTGATTCTTGCATCGGATGGCGATTTCAACGTAGGAGCCAGTAGCGATGCCGAAATGGTACGATTAATTGAGGAGAAACGAAACGATGGTATCTTTCTATCAATACTAGGATTTGGAATGGGCAACTATAAAGATTCTAAGATGGAGCAAATATCGAACGCAGGAAATGGTAATTACGCTTATATTGACAATATCCTTGAGGCAAAGAAAGTATTTGGAACAGAGCTTTGGGGAACTCTATACACCATTGCTAAGGATGTAAAAATCCAGATTGAATTCAACCCCACAAAGGTTAAAGCATACAGATTGATTGGCTACGAAAACAGAATTTTGAACAAGGAGGATTTCAACAACGATAAAAAGGATGCGGGCGACATTGGTTGCGGACACACAGTTACTGCACTTTACGAAGTTATTCCAGCCGATTCCGACGAAGAAGTTTCAAATATTGACCCTCTTGAATACCAACAACAAACCAAGGTAAACAGTAAAAACCTTATGACCGTAAAGGTTCGTTATAAAAAACCAAACGAGGATACCAGCAACTTAATTGTTGAAAAAGTTGAAGCAGGAAAAAATAAAAGCACCAATAACCTAATGTTTGCATCGGCAGTGGCTGAATTTGGAATGCTACTTCGCGAATCGGAATTCAAAGGCAATGCAACATTTGCTGATGTTTTAAAGCGAGCAAAAACCTCCGCAGGTTTAGATGAGTACGGCTACAAAGCCGATTTTATAAAAATGGTTGAAATGGGCGAAATGCTTTATAAGTAAGATTAGATATTCATTAATAACAAACCCTGTCAGAATTACTCTGACAGGGCTTATATTAATGGAACAAAACTTAATCAATCATCTCAAACCCGCAGAACGATTGAAGCACCTTAGGCACTCTAATACCATTTGGGGTTTGGTTATTCTCCAGTAACGCTGCAACTATTCGGGGCAATGCTAGCGAACTTCCATTTAAAGTATGAGCAATTTGGGCCTTCTTATCACCATCCTCCTTGTAACGTAGCATCATGCGGTTTGCCTGGTACGACTCAAAATTCGAAACGGAACTAACCTCCAACCAACGTTGCTGAGCAGTAGAGAAAACTTCAAAATCGTAAGTCAATGCCGAGGTGAAACTCATATCACCACCACAAAGTTTAACAATGCGGTATGGCAACTCAAGTTTCTTAAGAATTCCCTCAACGTGCGCAACCATCTCCTCCAACGAATCATAGGAGCGGTCAGGATGCTGAACCTGAACAATCTCAACCTTATCGAACTGGTGCAAACGGTTCAACCCACGCACATCCTTACCGTACGAACCTGCCTCACGACGGAAGCAAGGTGTATAAGCGGTCATCTTAATAGGTAATTGCGATGCGTTTAGAATTACATCGCGGAAAATATTGGTAACAGGAACCTCCGCAGTTGGAATCATATAGAAATTATCAACCTGCATGTAGTACATCTGTCCATCCTTATCAGGTAGCTGACCTGTTCCGTAAGCAGAATCCTCGTTAACCATATGGGGTGGTTGAACCTCGCGATAACCTGCTGCAGTATTCTCATCTAGGAAAAAATTGATAAGAGCACGCTGGAATTTAGCGCCTTTACCTTTATAAACAGGAAAACCTGCACCAGTAATCTTAACACCCAACTCAAAATCAATAATATCGTACTTTTTAGCCAAGTCCCAGTGAGGAACAGAATCCTTTGGCAACTCTGGCACCAAACCTCCTGAACGAACAATTACATTATCCTCGGCACCATGCCCTGCTGGCACAGAAGTATGCGGTAGGTTTGGAACTTGCATTAAAAGTTTTTTCAACTCGGGCTCAACATCGGACAACTCCTGCGACAATGATTTTGATGTTTCTTTTAACTCGGCAGTTTTCGATTTAGCCTCGTTGGCCTCGGCAGTTTTGCCATCGGCAAACAATTTACCAATCTGTTTTGCAAGCGAGTTCTGCTCAGCCAAGTTATTATCCAGTTGTAACTGAATTGCTTTACGTTTATCGTCCAAAGCAATTATGCTATCAACAATAGCCTTTGCATCGAAATGTTTAATGGCTAAACGTTTGATAACCTCTTCCTTGTTGTCGCGAATTACTTTTAATGTAAGCATATATGGAAATATTAAATCGATATTAAACTAAAAACGCCAGCTAAATTACACTTATTAGCGAAAGGTTAATCAGTTAATTATATAAAAGTTGATAGAAAAACTATTAAAAAAAATCTCCTGTACAATACTTGCACAGGAGATTCTGTATTTTAGATAGATTTCTCTATGCTTCTGCAGGTAATACAGATACGTACGACTTGTTATCGGCCTTTTTGCGGAACGATACAACACCGTCGATTAAAGCGAACAATGTATGATCTTTACCAATTCCTACATTCTGACCAGGATTGTGTACAGTACCTCTTTGGCGAACTAGAATATTTCCAGCCTTTGCCGTTTGACCACCATAAAGCTTAACGCCTAAACGTTTGCTATGTGACTCTCTACCGTTTCGTGAGCTACCAACTCCTTTTTTGTGTGCCATGACTTGATAATATTTTTGTTATTACGCAACAATTTCAGAAATCTGAATTTGAGTATACTGTTGACGGTGACCGTTCTTAACCTTATACCCTTTACGTCTTTTCTTCTTAAAGATGATTACTTTATCACCTTTAACGTTGTTCAAAATTTTAGCAGTTACCGAAGCATTCTTAACTTCTGGTTTTCCAATGGTTACTTTACCACCGTTATCAACGAGTAGAACTTTCTCGAACTTAACTTCAGCTCCAACCTCGCCTTCTAAAAGGTTTACAAAAAGTTTTTGATCTTTTTCAACCTTCATCTGCTGTCCTGCAATATCAACAATAGCGTACATCGTATCTTAGTATGAAATGTTTAACTTATTTTGGCTTGCAAAAGTATAAAAGAATAATTAATCGGCAAAGAATTAATCACTTTTTTTCTTAAAAAGTATTACTAAACAGCACAACTCCTGTCACATAATGACTTAGGCTAACTCTACTTGTACCATTTAGGTTCCATTTGCGAATGGGTGTCCCGAATTAACTTGTTAACATCTTTGGTCAACTCGGCCACATCTGTATCCTTAAATGATTCGTAAGGAATTTCTGGCAACACTCTGATGGTGAAAGTTTGAATCAAACTTATAACTCCAGGCTTGGGTAAAACATCCTTAGAGCCCTCAATTACCAATGGTAGAATAGACACTTGTGCTTGCTTGGCCAACAAGAATGCACCCTCCTTAAACCGTTTTACTCTTCCATCAGGGGTTCTTGTCCCTTCGGGAAAAATCAACACAGAACTTCCCATTTTCAGATTCTTACCACCCTCGTGGAGCAGTTTTTTACTGCTAAAAGCATTCTTTCTATCAATAAGGATATATTTGTTCAATAGCAGATTCCACCCGATAACAGGAACTCTTACCAACTCCCGCTTAGCAACCCACTTGAAGTGTATATTAATTCTATAAAGCAAGGCTATGTCGAAAGCACTTTGATGATTAGATACAATAACATAGACTTTATCTTTAACAATATTCTCTTTGCTCTCAAACTTTATCCTCCAGAAAGGATTTAGGTGAACATGGAACATCGCCCAAAAAATGGAGTAACGATGCAACCAGAAGAGCCTTTTATCCCACCAGAAGGTTAGCAACCACACGGTAAAATCGCCAAAAAAAAGAATAAAGGCCAATACTCCCATTACAATCCACACAAATGCAGAACCTAAAAGTTGTAAAGAATATTTGAGTTTTTCCATAGTGTTTAATATCTTTGATAAAATAAGACTTCGCAAAAGTACGTTTAACTTCTAAACACACAAAACATGAAACCATTTAAATCTGCACTACCATTCGCAACATGGCTTTTACGCATAACGTTTGCGGCATATATCTTTATTAACAACATTAAGGGCGTAAACCCAATTAACCCAGAAAGTTTGCACTTCTACCTATCGCTAACAATGCTTGTGCTATCTGTACTACTTATCATTGGAGGCTTCCTCTCTAAACAAACAATCACAGTACTTTCGGCATTGCTCATCGGGCTTATTCTTGTTTACAGGCTCGCAATTCCGCTTCCCGATTTAATCGCAACATCTACATTTAAGCAACTACTATTAATATCCTTATCCTTTTTCTTTGTTGCAAGAGGAAACTAGCTATGCTTAGATAAAACAAAAGTCCACATATAACTTTTCCTAACTTTTTCACGTAAGTTGTTATATCAATTTTATTAATGGATTATCAGATTATTAAATAAATGGCATTAACTTTGCAAAGTTTTATGAAACAAAAATTTATGAAAAAACTTATTGTAATACTCATTTTTTTTGGTTTTACCTCGATAGGCTATGCACAAGATGATGGCATGATGATGGATACAATCATTCTTGTTAGCAACAAAAAAATTGTTGGAAAAGTGCAAAGTGTGGGTTCTTCCAAAATAACCTTTTACAAAGCAGACACTAAAAAGGTTGAAGATGTTACACGCAAACAAATCCACAAAATTCTTTATAGCAATGGCAGAGTTGAAGCCTTTAACAGCATGGCTTACCAAGCCCTAGATGAAGCCAATTTCCAATCAGTTATTGTTACAGAAAATCCATCTGATGTTGATGGTTTATACGCATACGGGGAGATTAAAGCGAAATCTGGAACAAGTAGCAAAACAGCAAAAGCCGCAGAAAAAAATGCCCGAATTAGATTGCAACGTAGAGCAGCGGCTCTAGGGGCAATATATGTTCTTATAACTAAAAATGAGACCAGAGGTGGCTACAAAGAAGTTCCAACTCACTACTACGAGGGAATTGCATACGGAGTTGATCCTCCTAAGGAAGGTCAAAAAAAATAGTCTAACAGAAATATTCATGAGTTAATTTAACGGATAGGCGATTTTGAAAGAAGTCGCCTATTTTGTTATCGGCAATTGCAATAGCAATATCTTTGGCAGAATGTATCTTACCAACAAGTAGAAGTCTTAAGCGCTCGACAATCTCATTTGAAATATCGACCCCGCTAAAACTCAAATCATCAACATAGCCCTTAACTACATTTACTTTTATAGTTAACTCTCCTGCTGATGTTTCAATATTTTTTATCACCTCATAAACAGGGGAATAGCCATAATTCCATTCCCAAGTCGAATACTTTGAATCAATTAATGTACCTATAGCATCGATATCCTCATTAGTTAGGGAGTATTCCTCTGATTCCTGAAAGTAACTTAGCATAAAGCCAATAAGAATCTCCTCAAAAAAAGCAACATCCATTGGCGATGGAAGGAAATCGGAAATATTTGCCACAGTGCTTCGAATTGACTTTACAGCATTATCGTGGTACTTCGACAAATCGACCCGAATAGCCTCGTTCAGCCTATCCAAGTCCGATTGAAAAAGTAGTGTGCCATGGTGTAAAACTCTTTTGCGGTAAACATGTTCAGCATTACCCGATATTTTCTTATCACCCACTCGAATATCGTTCTTGCCGCCCAAGAATGCATCAACCCCAAATCCCTGAAGAATATCAATAATTGGCTCGGTATAACGCTTAAAATCCACCAACTGTCCCTCTGCCCCATTCATTATAAAGCAAAAATTGATATTACCCAAATCGTGGTATACCGTTCCACCACCCGACAATCGCCGAACAACAGGAATACCATAAGTTTCCACAAACTGATGATTTATCTCCGCATTGGTATTCTGATGTTTTCCCACAATCACCGAAGGATTGTTTCGGTAGATTATGAAGAAATCATCCGCTTTATTCTTAAGCAAATACTCCTCGGTTGCTATATTGAAGTAAGGATTATGACCGCGTTGATGAAGAACTTTTAGCATACAATCTGTTTTGAAAGCCAAATATAATTTCTCAATTTGATAATTTGACAATGATATCTAAAAAAAAGACTGATTACGAAAAGCAATCACAGCAATCCGATATATCCATTTTGACAAAACAATTCATTTTATTTTCTTTGCGTTCTCAAAAAAGAACAAGATGGAAACCTACGAAAGCAAAGTTGTAGCAATTAGCAAGCGTGCAGAGGATATTTACAAAATACTATCGGATTTCAGGAATTTCACTCCACTTGTGGAGGGTAAGGTAGATAATTGGCAAGCCGATGAAACTAGCTGTAGCTTTAGCTATCAGGGAATGGGGCCAATGGGACTAAAACTTGTTGAGAAAGAAGAGTTCACCACCATAAAACTTACTGGCGACGAACGTGTTCCTTTGCAATTTTTCCTCTGGGTACAACTAAAAGAGGCTGCCGCCTACGACACCCGAATGAAAATTACCATTAAGGCTGAGCTCAACATGATGATGAAAATGATGCTTGGCAAAAAACTAGAAGAGGGTGTTAATGCTCTTGCCGAGGGTATTGCAAAAGCATTCAATGCAATTTAAATCACAAAAACAACCTCCTTAAAAGCAAATGAACGCTCCCCACCTTTTTCGGTTTGGAGCATTAGTTCGCCTGTTGGTTTCACCCCAACAATTTTTGCCTTGAACTCATCGTTACTTGCGCGGTAGGTGCAGTAAATATCTTTCCTGTATAACTTGTTCAAATACTCCGAATCGATTAAAGCCAACTCACCGCTCTTTGCCTGCCTGTAACGCTCGTTGAAACAACTCAGAAACTCTTGTAACGCATTGCTTAAATCAAAAACTCTGCTTGTTTCAATGGACATGGAAGTTGGATTGGGCAAATCGGCCGAGAACTCCTTTTGATTTAAGTTGATGCCAATTCCCACAACGGAAATATCGAGCTTTGATGAACTAAAACTATTCTCAATAAGTATCCCAGCAACCTTATTGTTCTCAATGTAAATATCGTTGGGCCATTTTATTGCAACATTCTTATCACCTAAATACGCACCAATCCAATCACAAACCGATATTGCAGCAATTTTCGATATAAGAAATTGTTCATCTACCCTTAAGAAATCAGGTCGGAGGAGAATGCTAAAAGTCAAATTCAACCCCTGCTCGCTCTCCCAAGTATTGCCCCGCTGTCCCCTACCCTGTTCCTGATATTTTGCGGCAACAACAATTCCCTCATCACTACCACTACGGGCAAAATCCATGCAAATATCGTTGGTGGAGGAAACTTTATCGTGCCAAACCGTTTTAAATTCTAAACTATTGTTGCTTTGCATTTTAGTGCTGATATGCCTTTCAGTAAAGTTACAATTTTATTCCCAAACTATACAAACACAGGAAAAATAAACGGATTATGATTAGTTTAGTTACAAAATACACGCAAGTTTTATTGAATATTTATAACTTGTCCTGACAATTGACATCTAAATGAAACCTGTATTTTTTAAAAACGGAGCAGAATTCAGAGAATGGCTATCAAAAAAACATCTCTCCGAGAAAGAACTATATGTTGGATACTATAAGGTAAACACTGGCAAACCAAGCCTAACATGGTCGGAATCGGTTGACCAAGCCATATGTTTCGGATGGATTGATGGTGTAAGAAAATCCATTAATGAGGAATCCTACTGTATAAGATTTACACCCCGTAATCCCAAGAGCAACTGGAGCGAAGTAAATCTTAAGAAAGCGGAAGAACTTATTTCGAAGGGTTTAATGCAACCCAAAGGGCTTGAACTGTATAACAACCGCAAAATTAAATCAGACAACGAGTACAGCTATGAGAATAAACCCAAGAATCTACCAAATCATTTAGAAAACAAAATAAAAGAGAATAAACTTGCATGGCAGTTCTTCAACGCACAATCCGATTCTTACAAACGAACAATATACCACTGGATACTTTCCGCAAAGCAAGATAAGACAAAGGAAACCCGAACCGAAAAACTAATTAAACTCAGCGAACTTGAACAAAAACTGTTTTAAACAAATGTCTAAACTTAATACCAACCTAATTGTTTTATAATTCATAATCAAAACTTTTGCGTATGGATATAAGTACAGCATTGCAAAACCTAAACTGGTTAGCAGTTCTAGTAGCAGCGTTATCCACATTCCTGATAGGTGGAATCTGGTATGCTATATTTGAGAAAGGATGGATGGAAGCGAATAATTTTACCAAAGATGACCTGCACAAACGAAACATTGTCCTTGTTTTTGGATTATCATTTGTACTTGCCTTTGTAATGGCACTAAACCTTGCACTTTTTATTGGCGATGGCGATGTGACATTTGGCACAATTGCCGGATTCCTTGCAGGCTTTGGCTGGGTAGCGCTAGGGTTAGCCATAATTTCGCTGTTCGAGAATCGCTCCCTAAAGTATATTTTGATAAATGGGGGCTATATGGTTGTATCGTTCACTGTAATGGGGATAATTCTTGGCGCTTGGAAATAAGCATCTTTAAAGTTTATCAATAAAGACCTACTAGTTAATGCTATAGGTCTTTTTTATATATTATTAGCCATATTTTTTGCCTCAAGTTGAAATTTGCACTAATTTGGGTGGAACATAAACAAACCTTACACGTTAAACCATTATAAACTCTAAGCAAAATGGAAGCATTACATATTGAAGGACGCATTGATTCTCCGCAAATTACAGCTGATGGCAGCAAGGGCTATTTCGAAATTAGAGGAAAATCGTTACCCGAAGATGCCATCGAGTTCTACCGGCCATTAGAACGATACATTGTAGAGTATGTTAAAGCACCTCAACCTCTAACCAGAATTGACCTTAGGCTTGAATACCTGAATTCATCATCATCAAAAAAACTGCTCGACCTTATTAGCCATATCGAGAAGATTGCCAAGGAAGGCTACCAAATTGAACTTAACTGGTACCACCGTGACGAAGACCAAGATATGATTGATGAGGGTGTTGAGTTTGCGCATATGACATCGTTAAAAGTTAATTTTATTGCAGAGCAATAATTCCTTAAGGTATGATTAAACGACTTTTACTTTCCGTATACTTTATTTCATTATGCTTTTTGGGTATAGCCCAAACAAAATCCTTATCGTCCACACAACAAAAGGAAGTTCAAGACAACATCAACCAAGCCAAGGAGTTGGAGGCCTCAGGCGATTTCAACTTAGCCATATCAATTTACACAAAAACAGCTACAACATACTGGGTTGCAGGAAACACAACCGAAGCCAAAACACTTTTCCAAAAAGCAATAAACCTTAGCCAAAGCATTGGCAACAATAATGCACTAAAAATTCTCTACACAAACATCGGAATGATTGATGTTGACCAGGAAAACTACTCCGATGCAATATCATATTTCGAAAAATGTTTAGTCATTAACCGACAACAGAACCGTAAGCCCGAAATAGCATCAACTCTAATTAACATTGCTAACGCCTATAATGACTCTGAACAACCTAAGCAAGCATTAAAACCTGCAGAGGAAGCCAACACCATTGCCAAGGAGATTAATGACCCAAAACTTCTCCGAAACACATACTCATTACTATCGGAAATATACGATGCGTTGGGCGATTCCAATAAATCTGCCGAATATTTCTCACTATACACGGCATTCAGCAGAAAAATACAGCGCGACGAGGTTCAGAAAAAAGAGGCACAAGCAAAAGAATTGGTAAACCAAGCCCAAAACGAACTCTCCGAAATAAAAAATCAAAAAGAACTTACAGAGCAAGAGTTGCAGGCTAAACAACAAGCATTAGAAACTGTATCGGACAGCCTTGCAAAGGTTGAACAAATAAGCCAAGAGCAGCAAATGGAGATAAACCTCCTAAACAAAGAAAAACAACTGCAGGAAGTCACCATAAAGAATCAAAGACTTGTACGCAACATATTTATTGTCATAATTCTTGCTGTTTTAGGTATTGCCGTTATGATTACGCGGTATTACCTGCAAAAAAAGAAATCGAACGAAAAACTCGAAAAACAAAACCGAGAAATTGCAGCTCAACGCGATTTGATTGAGGCCAAAAGCAATGAGCTTTTAGTTGCCATGCAACAAATTGAAAAGCAAAACAGGGATATTACAAGTAGTATCAACTACGCACAAAGAATTCAGGAGGCACTACTGCCAACCTACGATATGTTGATACCTACAATAAACGATGCCTTTATTCTGTTTCATCCCAGAGAAATTGTTAGTGGCGATTTTTACTGGTTCTCGGGCTACACTGGAAGTAAATCTATAAAAACATCATCGAACCGTCACTTTATACAACTCCCCAACAAACTAGAGAACGAAAGCGGGTTTCTGATTGCGGCGGTTGACTGCACAGGTCACGGAGTGCCTGGAGCTTTTATGAGTATGATTGGATTAAACCTACTCGACACTTTAGCTCGTAGCGGAATAACATCTCCTAACGAAATGCTCAACGAAATGCACCGCTATGTACGCTACTTACTAAAACAGGAGAACAATGACAGCCGTGATGGAATGGATATGGCCCTTTGCAACATCACAAACAACGGACAAACAATTGAGTTTGCTGGGGCAAAAAACCCACTTTACTATATAGCAAACGGTGAATTGTTCCAAATCAAAGGCGACCCAGTTCCAATTGGCGGTTTACAAAAGGAAGAAAAACGCGAGTTCACTTTACACACCATCAATATTGACTCACCAACAAGTTTCTATATTTTCTCCGATGGTTTTATCGACCAGTTTGGAGGGGCTGACGGACAAAAGTTCTCATCGAAGCGTTTCAAGGAGTTGCTGTTTAAGATTCACGATTTGCCAATGCTTCAGCAACAAGAAATACTTGAAACTACACTTGAAGAGTGGCGAGGTGAAGAATATCAGCCGATAGATGATGTCCTAATTGTAGGATTTAGGCTAAGCGGCAAGCCAATTCAAATTTAAAACCAAATAATATTTAAGCACAAATAGTTACGAATAGTTTGTTTTGTTATTTTTGCTATTTAAAATCAGAAAATTTATGAGTTTTTACAGGTTTTGTCTTTTTATTCTTATTGCAACAACCAGCCACAGCCTATTTGCTCAGGAAGCAAATTCGAATATATACATTGACACAAATGGCCAAATATATGTTAAGGCAGATGCCCCAATATACTTTTTCGTATCGACCAACAATGAACCCAAAAACAAGGTATTAATCCCTAGTAGCGACAGTTTAGCTAACCCTATGTACTTTGATGGCCCTGGTAAGCACTATTTTGTTTATGCAAACAAAGGAGAAAGGATACGCTATCTTATTTTAGCCGATGCAAAGGGACCAAAACCAAAGGTAAAGGTTGAAAAAGGATTACTTTTCGGGAAAGAGAATCGGTTTTATGTTGATGTTGACTCTAAAATATCTATCGATGCAAAAGACGATTATTCTGGACTAAAGCAACTTTACTATTCGGCAGATGGTTTACAATTCAACCTTTACTCTGAAGCTATATCGTTCAACAAGGAGGGTGAGTCGGAACTTAAGGTTTACGCCATTGATAATGTAGGAAATATTGGCGATACAGCAACATTCAAGGTTATTGTTTCGCCCGAAGCAATTTTTAAAATTGACAATATCTACTTTGAAACAGGTAGCGCACGCATACATAACGAATCGTTGGATAACTTAGCGGAAATGCTCCAGTTGATGCGAGAATTCCCCGAGCTGATTCTTGAGATTAGAGCATATGCCGATGCCCGTGGCTCGTCAGAATCGAACAAAGTACTATCGGAACGTAGAGCACAATCCGTTGCCAACTACCTAACATCAAAAGGAATTGAGGCTCGAAGGTTGAAAGTTAAAGGATTGGGCGATTCAAACATCCTAAACGATTGCGTAAAAGGTGTTCCTTGTCCTGATTCCAAGCACAAACAAAACCGTAGGGTTGAGTTTAAGTTTTCGTTGCCAAAATAGTTGAATTGATTATGCTGAAATTATATAGATACTCATTTATATGCGCTTTAACCTTGCTGACAACAACTGTTTTTAGTCAGCAGGAGACCAAAACAATTTATGTTGATTCAACAAATCGCCTTTTTGTATCGCCAAGCGCTCCAGTAAACATTTATGTTGGAACAACACCTGACGGCACTAATGCGGTTAAACTGATTGGTATCGACAAAAAAGGAGACCCACTCTACTGGAATGGACACGGCCCAATACAAATGACTCACCTCGACCTTTATATTGGACGTAAAATTAAATTCGAGTTATTTGCCGATGGCGTTCCTCCTCAGTCAAAATTGATGTTCAATAAATCGACCCAAAAAGAATCAAAAGATATACTTTACCTATCGGGCGGAAGCATTGTTGAAATTACTGCAACTGATGCCGATGCAGGTTTGAACAAAACTTTCATCTCCGTTAATGGCGAGCCTTACAAGGAGTACACCCAACCGATTGTCTTCGATAGGGAAGGAATGTACGAAATCAAAGTTTACTCAGTCGACAATCTAGGAAACAAGGAGGACGAAGTTATACGAAGATTTATTGTAGATAGCACCCCTCCCACCTCAACCCTATCGATTGAGGGCGATAAACACGAAAACACTCTTTCGGGAAGAGCAATCCTTAGCCTAACTGCAGTTGATTCGTTTGGTGTAAACAACATCAAGTACAGAATTGACTCTTCGGAATTTGCCGTTTACCAAAAACCTATTCAAACTGCAAGAATAACCGAAGGCGAGCACACACTAACGTGGTTTGCAACCGATAAGGTTGGGAATATTGAGAGTGAGCAAACGTATACATTCTTTGTGGACAAAACCCCGCCTATGGTTTTTGAGGAGATTGTAGGAAACTCTTACATGGTTGGCAATAGGGAATTTTCGTCGGGCAGAAGTCAACTAAAAATTGCCGCTGTTGACAACAAAGCAGGCGTTAAGGAAATTTTCTACTCGCTTAACAACGGCGAATTCATTAAATACGAGAAACCTGTGTTGCTTTCGGATATAATGGGAACAATGAACGTTAAATCGTACGCCGTTGACAATGTAAACAACCGCAGCCAATCGGGCGCTAGCACCGAATCGTTCAGTATGCCAACCATCGATATTACAGGGCCCACATTAACCTACAAGCTCGATGGACCCAAGCTTCTACAAAGAGACACAATGTGGATTGGCCCATCAACAAAAATCCATATCAATGCAAAAGACAACGAGGCCGGAGTTAGCAGGGTTGTTTACAACATAAATAAATCGGCAGAAACAGAATACTCTGCTCCTTTCACAATTGAGCAAAGCGGACATTTCCTTATTAAATGTACTGGTTTCGATAATGTTGATAACTTAAACTTCCTTTCGTTTGAGGTTGGAGTCGACAATGTTGCTCCCGAAATATTTTACCATTTCAGCGTTAAACCACACAAGCAAGTAACTGAAAACAATGAAAATATTGATGTTTATTCATCGGATGTTAAAATATTCCTTGCTGCTACCGACAATCTTTCGGGTGAGGTTACCATTAATTACAATATTGATGACGGCAAACCAATTGCATACAGGAATCCAATTGAAAAACTAACATCGGGGAAAACCTACACATTAAATATAAGCGTAGTTGATAAATTGGGGAACAAAAAAGAGGAAGGAATAAAGTTCAAAGTAGAATAAAAGGAAAAGGGATATCGTTTTTGATATCCCTTTTCCTTTTCAAACCGTAAACTACTCTTCAATCTTCAACTCCTTAATATGCTGCTCATTCTTATCATAAACTGTTTCTGTAGAGTCATTAACCTCGGTTAACTCAACGCTCTTTTCCTTTTCAAGGTTTACTTTTGCATAGGCAACTGGTAGCGTTGCCACAGCAACCCATTTCACACCATTTCTGTATACATAAACGCGCTTAACATTGTCCCAGTAAAAATTATGACGAGGAAAATAAATCCAACGATGATAGTACGTACGATTGGGTGCCCAATGTGGACGATACACCACCTTTTTAACCTTCCCGTTCTTGTTTTTTACCACAACGGTTCTATGATGTGGATTCGACTTTACCTTTGCCATCTTTTGCGAGTATGCGTTTGAACTAGCAAACAAACCAACTAGAAGAACTATTCCAAGTGTTTTAACAAACAGTTTCATAATATTCAAATTTGAGGTTTAAACTATTTACTAGTAATACATCTACACAAACAAATACCCTACCAAATTGATTCAAAATTTAAATTAACCAAACCTTAACCTTAGGGCAACTTAAAAGATTCTGGGAATTGAAAACTTTGCAGCATAAAATTTTCAACCTATGAATCTCAGGCGCTACACCATCAAAAAACTGCTATACTTCTCAGCAGCAATAATTCTAATATCAATAGTTGCATTCACTTCAATATTTTTCATACAGCAGAAAACGTCAGAGCATGATAAGGAATTACTCCTTTCGCTGGAGCGATTAAGCCAGTATAACTTAATGATGCAGATTGCAAAAGATGAATTCCTATTTAGAGATGCCTTCAATAATCAACTCTACAAAACAGGCAATAGTACAAACTCCAGCAAATTTGACAGTTTGATGAGTAAAACACAGGATGAATTATCTTTGCTAGATAAAAGTTTCGATAACCAGCAAATTATCGACTTAAAAAAACAAGTAGTTGACTACCATAAAAGCTTCTTGAACTTTAAAGAATTGGTTATTGCCCGAGGATTTAAAGACTTTGGACTGGAAGGTGAGCTTAGAGGGAAAATTCATCAGGTTGAAAAAACAATTAACCTAAAAGTGGACTATAGGTTAATGAGCCAAATGCTAATGCTCCGCCGACACGAAAAGGATTACATAATAAGAAGAGACACATCGTACCTCCGAAAATTCTCTGAAACAGTTCAAACTACCTTACTTTACGCATCGAACCATTATGGCGGTGTTAAAAGCGAAGTTGCGCAGCAACTTATTGATTACAGCCGATTATTCCAAGCCTATGCAGCCATTGATGCCCGAATAGGTCGCAACGATAACGAAGGTGCTTTAGCTAATTTAAATAATCAGTCAAAAAACTACAGTCATAGCCTAAGCGAGATAAGTAACCTATTAACAAGCAAAATCCGGAAAACCAGTTACAAGGCATATATATCGATGCTTATGCTGATTATAACTATTTCGTGCCTTGTACTATTAATCTTTGCAAAAATCAGCGGACATATCACCAAGACAATTAAATCCATACAAAGTACCGTAAAAAAACTAGGCAAAGGAGAGCTACCTCAACCCATCAAAATCAAAGGAAACGATGAGTTCTCTTCAATGGAAAACTCCATAAACGACTTAACCATTGCCCTTCGCAACACCCGCGACTTTGCAAACGAAGTAGGAAATGGAAACTTTTACTCCGAAGTAAATGTATTTGGGAATACAGGTGAGTTGGGCTCAGGCTTACTCGAAATGAGAAAAAAACTTATGGAGGTGGCCATTGAACAAGAAAAAAATATCAAGGAAAATCAACGCCGTAGTTGGCTCAACGAGAGCTTAGCCAAAGCATCGGATTTGCTCAGGGCAAACCATAGCGATACTGCAACACTATGCTTTGAGTTTATTCGGTTTTCCATTAAAAGTACGGATGCATTGCAGGGTGGAATTTTTCTCGTAAATAAAGATGAAGAGGACAACAAGGAATACCTAGATTTAGTTGCATCGTACGCCTACGACCGACGGAAGTACATTACCAAACGTTACGAAAAGTACGAAGGCATAATTGGCTCGTGCCTCTACGAAAAGGATATTGTATTCCTTACCAATATTCCGAAAGATTATACACACCTTACAACTGGACTTGGTGTTGGAAACCCAACGTGCGTGGTTCTTATCCCACTTATAACCGATATGGATGAAATACTAGGCGTTATGGAGATTGCTAGCCATAGAATAATTGATGAGGTACAGGTTGAGTTTCTGAGGAAAGGATGCGTAAACCTAGCATCATCCATAAAGTTCTTCAACATGATTAAGGAAAACGAAAAAATTATTACGCAGATGAAATTCCAAACCGAAGAGTTGATGTCGAGCGAGGAAGAACTAAAGCAAAACATGGAGGAACTTAAGGCCACGAGAGAGGATATGGAACGCAGAGAGCAGGAACTGCTTGACGAAATCAAAGAATTAAACTACAAATTGATTAATGTTGATTTTGAAATAAAAACCCTCGTAAAAAACTAAAATTGGTTCAACCCCCAAAAAACCAACTTCACACTCAAAAAATTACCACTCATCGGGATTTCTTTTCTAGGAAAGAAAACACCATCTACTTTTACAATCGGCACAACACGCTGATTTAACAGAATTTATGAATTAAACTGTAAAAGTTAACAAAACAAAATAAACCTTCGGAAACGTTTTTTGTTATTTTTGTACCCATTGTTTCCAACGTGTAATTATGAACGAAGAACTAAAAAAAATACTAGAAAAAGTTAGCGAACTGTACATCAAGTATGGTATAAAAAGCATAACCATGGATGATGTTGCATCGCACCTAAGCATATCAAAAAAAACCCTTTACAAGTATGTAAGCGATAAGGGCGATTTGGTAGGAAAGGTAATTGATATCCAAATTGAAGTATTACGCTCCGAAATGGACTGTAAATGCGACACAGGTCTTAATGCCATTGAGGAACTACTTATAGTTAGCAAGATGATTAACTATAAGATGAAGAACATGAACCCTGGCACCATATACGACTTAAAGAAGTATTACCCCGAGCATTACTCCAAATTCTTGAATGCTCGTAGGGAAAAGATGCATAGTAACATAATTGACAATATTAGAAAGGGTAAAGAAGAAGGATTATACCGAAACGACTTGGACGAAAACATAATTGCTAAACTACAAATATCAAGGATTGAGAACATTATCGATAGCGATTTTTTCAGCGTTGAGGAATTCACGTCCACTAAATTCTTCCAAGAGATTTTTGTTTACCATATCCGAGGAATCGCAAACGAGAAAGGAATCGATTTCCTTGAGAATAAATTACAGAACTTCGACATAGAGGATATAAATAACTTATAGTGTAAATATTTAATACTTAAATTATATGAAATGGATTTATAACGGATTATTAGTTTTAATTGGGGTTTTTATCTCTTTTTGCACTTATAGTCAGGAAACTAAAAGTGACACATTAAAGTTATCCCTAACCGATGCGCAGAACTATGCAATTCAATACAACAGGTCTGTTCAATCGGCTAAAATTGATGTTGAATCTGCCAAAAAGAAGGTTTGGGAAACCACAGCAATTGGTTTACCTCAGGCAAGTTTATCGGCCAACTATCAGCACATCTTTAAGGTTCCCGAATTCAGCCTTCCCATGGTAGGATTATCGGCAACTCCACTGCCACTTATAGATGGACTGCAACAACGAGAAACTTCTCCAGGTTCTGGAGTATGGCAATACTATATGGAGGGAGAAAAACTCTCAATGGCTGTTCAGGACAACACCACTTTTGATTTAACTGTTTCCCAACTAATATTTAGCGGTGAATACATTGTTGGACTTCAAGCATCAAAAGTATTCAAAGAACTGTCGGAGAAAAGCTTAGCCAAAGTTGAAAACCAAACAATGGAGAATGTAGCCAACTCTTATTACATGATTAAAGTTGTTGATGAAAACATCTCCGTTTTAAGCCAAAGTCTAGAAGTAATGGACAAAACCTATAACGACCTTGCAAAAATGAACGAAGTAGGTTTTAACGAAGAGACGGATGTTGATCAGATCAAAATTAACAAAACCAATATCGAAATACTTATCAACTCGTTAAATGCTCAGAAAGAGATTCTTACAAAACTCTTAAAACTTCAACTTGGTTTAGACTATAGCCAACAGTTGGTACTAACTGAGAAACTATCGGATGTTATTGAAAAGTGCAATTTGGGATTTATTGGCACGCAGGAATTCAACGTAGAAAACACTGTTGATATGCAACTGATAAACACGCAAGTCAAACTCTCCGAATTAAGTCTAAAGAGAGAAAAATCGACATTTTTACCAACCATATCTGGCTTCTACAAACACCAAGAGCAACTAAATGAACCTTCGTTCAGTTTTGCAATGAAGGATATAGCTGGCATTTCTCTTAGCCTACCAATATTCTCAAGCGGAATGAAGATGGCAAAAGTAAGTCAAGCAAAACTTTCGTTAAAGCAATCACAACTGAACAAAACAAATGTTGAGCAGTCGTTAGTAATGGAGTACGACCAAGCTAAAAGCGATTACTTAACAGCCTTTAGCAGTTATAACATGAATAAGGAAAGCATGGAGTTAAGTAAAAAAATATACGATAAAACCATTATCAAATACACCGAAGGGGTTGCATCGAGCTTTGAGTTAACTCAAAATCAAGGACAATACCTAACAGCCCAATCAAACTATTTCAACTCAATGCTTCAACTTTTACAAAGCAAAGCAAAACTCGATAGAATTTTAAAGAAATACGGAAATCAATAACAATTAAGACAATAAAACACTAAATAATATGAGAGCAATTCAAATAGTAACAACAGCAGCATTAGTTTTCGGAATTCTTTCATGTGGTTCGGATAAGAAAGCTGAACTAGCAAAACTGAAAGACCAACACGATCAAATTGCTGAGAAAATCAAAAACCTAGAAGCAGAAATAAAGGCAGAAAGCGACTCTACAAACAACCAAAGCAAAACAAAGTTTGTGGGAGTTACAGAAGTTAAGCCAACCGAGTTCAATCACTTTGTACGAGTTCAAGGATCGTTGGACGGCGACCAAAACGTTGCAGTTACAGCAGAAGCACCTGGTACAATTGCTGCAAAATACGCCGATGTTGGCCAGCGCGTAACCAAAGGTCAGGTTTTAGCCCAAATTGACGACAAGGAATACAACAGCCAACTTCAAGCACTTGAATCTCAATACAAATTGGCAGAGGACGTTTACAATAAACAGAAAAAACTCTGGGATCAAAAGATTGGAAGCGAAATACAGTACTTGCAAGCAAAAACTAACAAGGAAGCTCTTGAACAACAAATCATATCAACAAAGCAACAAATTGATAAATTTAAGATCAAATCCCCAATCGCTGGAACAATCGAGGAGTGCAACATCAAAATTGGTGGCATTGTTTCGCCCGATCCAAGATTGGTTGCATACCGCGTAGTTGCTTTTAACAACCTACGAGTTAAAGCTGAGGTTTCTGAAACTTACTCATCCAGAGTTAAAAAGGGAGATAAACTTATTGTTCTGTTCCCAGATATTAAGAAGGAAATTTCTTCTACTGTTGATTTTGTGAGTAACTACATCAACCCTGTTAACCGTACATTCTTAATTGAAACCCGCGTTAGCAGCAACAATGAAGATTTAAAAGCCAATATGGTATCGATAATACAAATTAACGACTACCAAAACAAGAATGCCATTGCTCTCTCCATGAATACTATTCAACAGGACAATAACGGACACTACGTTTTTGTTCTAAAGCAAAAAGATAATAGCTGGATTGCATCAAAACAGACAATAAAGATTGGATACAGCTACAATGGAATTGCCGAAGTGGTTAATGGATTAAGCATTGGCGATAAAGTTATCACCTCAGGTTTCCAAGAGTTAATTGACGGTGAATCTGTTAGATTTTAATTAGATAATTGATTAATGGGATAAAAAACATACCCATGGAAAAGAAATTTAAAGAATTTTTCGTTACCAGTTGGGCCATAGACAACAAAATAAGTGTTTATGTGCTGGTTTTCATAATCTCAGTATTTGGTATTATTAACTACTTAACAATACCCAAAGAACAGATGCCCGAGGTTGAGATTCCAATGATTATTGTGAACTCAATCTACCCAGGTACCTCTCCTGTTGATATGGAGAATTTGGTTACCCGACCTTTAGAGAAAAACTTGAAATCCATAAGTGGAGTTAAGAAAATTACCTCTCGTTCAGTACAAGATTTCTCTGCAATCATAGTTGAATTCAACACTGATGTTGAACTAAAGGATGCCAAACAGAAAGTTAACGATGCGGTAGATAAAACTAAAAAGGATTTACCTACCGATGAACTTTTTGTTGAACCTGTTGTAGCCGAAGTTGAGCTAAGTGAGATTCCAATTATGACCATAAACCTATCGGGCGATATACCATTGGATAAGTTAAAGATTTACGCCGATGATATGAAGGATAGGATTGAAGGCCTTAAGGAAATTACAAGAGTTGACATTGTTGGAGCACTCGACAGAGAAATACAGATAGATGTTGACATGTATAAGATGCGAGCAGCAAGTTTAACATTCAGAGATGTTGAACAAGCTGTAAACTACGACAATACAACTGTTTCAGGTGGCAATATCGACCTACAAGGAATGAGCCGCTCAATTCGTGTTGTTGGGGAGTTTAAGAGCATTGACGATGTAATGAATATTGTTGTAAATACATCTAGCGGAGCTCAAGTTAAACTAAAGGATATTGCAACCGTTAAGGATGGTTTTAAAAAAGTGGAGAGCTTTGCTCGTTTTGATGGCAAAAACGTTGTTAACCTAAACGTTGTTAAGAAAAGCGGACAGAACCTACTCGACGCTTCGGATCAAATAAAGGAAATTATCGACGATATGTCGAAAAACAATTTCCCATCAAATCTAAAAGTGGAGATTACTGGTGACCAATCGCACTACACTCGCAACACCCTAAATGAACTTAACAATACAATTATCATTGGTTTTATACTTGTAACTATAGTGTTGATGTTCTTCATGGGTCTTGTAAATGCTCTATTCGTAGCGCTATCGGTACCGCTATCCATGGCACTGGCATACATTGTCCTGCCACACATGGACTTTACAATGAATATGCTTGTGATGTTCTCGTTCATATTCGCATTAGGTATAGTTGTTGATGATGCCATTGTGGTTATTGAAAACACACATCGTATTTTCAAGAAAACCAACATGGATATTAAAACATCGGCCAAGTTTGCCGCAGGCGAAGTATTTGTCCCAATCCTTTCCGGAACGCTTACAACTCTTGCACCATTCTTCCCTCTAGCATTCTGGCCTGGCGTTGTTGGTGAGTTTATGAGTTATATCCCCATAACCTTAATGCTAACGCTTTTCGCCTCATTAATTGTGGCATACTTCTTTAACCCAGTATTCGCTGTCGACTTTATGAAGCACGATGAAGGTGAGCATCCAATCCCCAGAAAAACTCTATACAGAATACTAATATTCATGGGTATTGGTGCTGCACTACTTTATATAGCAGGGTTCTTTGGCATTGCAAACTTTGTAGTTCTACTGGGCATTATCATTGGGCTACACAATATCTATGGCTATAAAATGCTTAGAAATTTTCAGCACAGATTTATTCCAGCCATGATGCGCAAATATGAGAACTTGTTAAAATGGGTTCTTGAAGGAAAGCGTCCTGTAAAACTTATGTGGGGGATGATTGTACTATTTGTTGTAACAATGATATTGAACAATATAGTGCATACTCCTGTTGTGTTCTTCCCCGATAACGAGCCGAACACTGTCAATACATTCATTAAAATGCCAGTAGGTACTGATATCAACACAACCGATTCTGTTGCAAAAATTGTTGAAAAAAGAGTTATTGCGGTTTTAGGAGAAAACAACCCTATTGTTGAGTCAGTTGTTACAAACGTTGCATTCTCTGCATCGGAGGATGAGTTCGATAACTTTACAAAATCATCGCACCTTGCAAAAATTGCAGTAAACTTTGTTGAGCACGCAAAACGCGATGGGCAAAACACCAGCGCATACCTGAACGAAATGCGTAAGGCAGTAAAGGATATTCCCGGTGCTGAAATTGTAGTTGATAAGAACCAGATGGGACCACCTACCGGAAAACCTATCAATATTGAAATTTCTGGCGAAAATTTGGAGGAATTGATTAGTACAACGAATAGATTTAAGCGTCACATCGACTCTTTAAGCATTGATGGAATTGAGGAGCTTAAGTCGGACTTCGCAACTACTAAACCAGAAATAATCATCAACCTTGATAGGGAAAGAGCAAACATTGAAGGAATTTCTGCAGGAATGGTAGGCGGTGCAATTCGTACAGCCCTATTCGGTAGCGAAATATCCAAATACCGTGAAGGTGAAGAGCAATACCCAATTATGCTTCGTTTTGACGAAAGTCAACGCAACGATATTGAGCAACTACTGAATTTACCGATCACCTACAGAGATATGAATAGTGGTATACTTCGTCAAATCCCTCTTTCGTCGGTTGCTAAGGTTGATTACGTGAATAGCTATGGCCAAATCAACAGGCTTAACCTAAAAAGGGTTATCACCTTATCGTCTAACGTATTGGATGGCTACACCGCAAACGAAATTATTCCACAAATTCATAAGGCAATTCCGAATTTTGAGAAATCAACCAGCATCGACATAAAAATTACCGGTGAGCAGGAAGACCAACAGGAGTCGATGCTATTCTTAATGAATGCGATGCTACTTGCACTATTCCTAATTATGTTCATACTGGTAACCCAGTTCAACTCAATGTCAAAGCCAATTATTATAATTTCGGAGGTTATATTCAGTATAATTGGGGTACTACTGGGCTATATGTTATTTGATATGACAATATCGATTATTATGACAGGTATGGGTATTGTTGCTCTAGCAGGTATTGTTGTTCGTAACGGAATTCTGTTGGTGGAATTCACCGATGTTCTAATTGCAAAAGGAATGAAAACCCGCGATGCAATTGTTGAAGCTGGTAAAACTCGTATTACGCCTGTTGTACTTACTGCAACAGCAACAATACTTGGACTAGTTCCGCTTGCAATTGGAATGAATATCAACTTTGTAACCCTTTTCACAGAGTTAAATCCTCATATCCATTTTGGCGGCGATAACGTGGCATTCTTCGGCCCTCTTTCTTGGACAATTATCTTTGGATTAAGCTTTGCAACATTCCTTACATTGATATTAATTCCTGTGATGTACTTATTGATTCATACAAGAGCAGTTCGTAAGCAGCGCCGAAAATCGAATAGAATTGCTAAAAAAACAAACTTTAAGGAACTATACTAAGGTTATTGAATATGTTCTGGAAAGCCGCCTTAGTGCGGCTTTTCTTGTTTTACACCTTACTCCTTGAAAGAACGAACTATCATTAATCAACCCCCTCAAGGGCTTAAAACCCTTGAGGGGGTCGGGGCGGGAGTTAAGCAAAACTGTTAAACTAATTTTCATAATAGAAGTCAATAATCACGATTCTGACACCTAATGTCTTAAATCAAATTGTTCAATCGAAAATATCGTGTAAATTTGCACGATTTATAAAACAAAATACACAAATGGCAATAATAGAAGAACTTAGCGAACAGGAGATTATCCGTCGTCAGTCGTTGGACGAGTTGCGCAACTTAGGGATTGACCCCTACCCTGCTGCAATGTATCCGGTAACGCACACCACCGAGGATATTATCTCAAACTTTGAGAGTATGAGTTCCCAGCAAACCAATGTTTGCGTGGCCGGCCGTATTATGGCTCGCCGTATTATGGGAAGTGCCTCATTCTTTGAATTACAGGATGAAAAAGGTAAAATCCAAGTTTACGTCAAACGCGATGATATATGCCCTGGCGAGGATAAAACGCTTTACAACACAGTATTTAAACGCCTTTTGGACATTGGCGACATTGTAGGTGTTAAAGGTTTTGTGTTCCGCACCCAAATGGGCGAAGAGTCGGTTCACGCACAGGAACTTACTTTGCTTTCGAAATCTATCAAACCACTTCCTATTGTTAAGGAGAAGGATGGTCAGGTTTTCGATGCGGTTACCGATGCCGAGCTACGCTACCGTCAACGCTACGTTGATTTGGTTGTAAACCCACACGTTCGCGAGGTGTTTATTAAGCGCTCAAAGATTATCAATACAATGCGCGATTTCTTCAACTCAAAGGGCTACCTTGAGGTTGAAACCCCAATACTACAGCCAATTCCTGGAGGTGCAACTGCACGTCCGTTTATGACTCACCATAACGCGTTAGATATTCCATTGTACCTACGAATTGCCAATGAGCTATACCTAAAACGCCTTATTGTAGGTGGTTTTAATGGCGTTTACGAGTTTGCAAAGGATTTCCGTAACGAGGGAATGGACCGCACCCACAACCCAGAGTTCACCGTAATGGAAATTTACGTAGCCTACAAGGATTACTTCTGGATGATGGAGTTCACCGAGGAGATGCTTGAGCGCGTTGCGCTTGCACTGCATGGCACAACCAAGGTTACCATTGGCGATAAGGAGGTTGACTTTAAACGCCCATTCCGCCGCTTAACCATGACCGATGCAATTAAAGAGCACACAGGAGTTGATATCACAGGCAAAACCGAGGACGAACTTCGCAAAATCTGTAAAGATTTAGGTGTTGAAGCCGACGAAACAATGGGTAAAGGCAAGCTAATTGATGCAATTTTTGGCGAAAAGTGCGAGCATCATATGATTCAGCCCACATTCATTATGGATTACCCAATTGAAATGTCGCCGCTATGTAAGCGCCACCGTAGCAATCCGGAGCTAACCGAGCGCTTTGAGCTGATGGTTAACGGAAAGGAGCTCTGCAACGCATACAGCGAGCTAAACGACCCAATTGACCAGATGGACCGCTTCCAAGACCAGCTGCGCCTAAGCGAAAAGGGCGACGACGAGGCAATGTTTATTGACCTTGACTTTGTGCGCTCGTTGGAGTACGGTATGCCAACCTGCTCGGGTATGGGAATTGGGATTGACCGACTAACAATGTTTATGACCAACCAGCCATCCATACAGGATGTGCTATTCTTCCCACAAATGCGCCCCGAGAAGAAAGCGCAGAAGGATACAGTTGAAGCATACACCAGCAAGGGTATCCCAGTCGATTGGGTTCCAGTGCTACAGAAAATGGGGTTCAATACAGTTGCCTCGTTGGTTAACGTTGCCCCCGGCAAACTCTTCAACGATATTTGCGGGTTCAACAAGAAGAACAAACTTGGTTTAGCAAACCCAAGCATGGAAGATGTAAAACGATGGGTTGAATAATAGATTTGGACACGATAGCATTTTAAAGAGCCAGTTTATAACTGGCTCTTTCGTTTACTTGACTAACCACCTTATGTTACAACCCTTGTTCGAGCGCGTCGTCTTTAGACTCATGCGCTCCTTTAACATACAGAACGCATATGGAGGCGCACACTAATGGAACTATCAAGAATTAACTGATTTTAGGCAATTTAATTACAACGGTTGTTCCATACCCAACCTTTGAGTCGAACTCAATTGTGCCAGACATCTCCTTAACAATATCATAAACAATGGTTAATCCAAGTCCAGTTCCCTTTCCAGGGTCTTTGGTAGTATAGAATGGGTCAAAAATTTGACCTAAAGAGTCCGAACTAATTCCACAGCCAGAATCGGTTATTCTTATTTCAACAAAACCATCAACAACTTTTGTCGCAATTTTAATAGAACCATCGCCATCAATTGCCTGAATTGAATTGGATAGAATATTGAATATTGCCTGATGCAATTTACCCTCGTTCCCCAAAACAAGGATACTCTCATTTACATAGTTCTTTTCAACTTCTATTCTATTCATCAGTTGAATATTCAGCACCGACAAACAGTCGTTAATGACTGTATGAACATCGCATCGCTCCTCAATATTGCTAGTTTGTCTACTAAATCTATTTAAACCCCTAATTATATTGGTTGCTCTTTCCACACCAGTATTTACTGCACTGATAAGTGGATTTAAATTCTCGGAGTGCTCTTTAAGATGGGATTTGATATAATCGTCAATTGCATATACACCGCTAGAAATATAATTCAACGGGTTGTTTATTTCGTGTGCCACCCCTGAAGCCATAACTCCTAGCGATGCCATCTTTTCAGTTTGGACCAAATGCTTTTGGGCTTTGCGCAACTCTTCCAGAGTGCGTTCCAGTTCCTCGCGCTGAGTATGCAACTCTTCATTTATCGACAAAAGTTCCTCGTTTGCAGTTGCAAGTTCTTCTGTTCGTTCTTTTACCAGCATTTCTAGGTGATCTCTATACTGTTCCAGTTCCAACTCAATCTTCTTCCTTTCTGTAACATTAACAGTTGATGTAAGTATGGCTAATTGATTTTGAAGTTGAACCACTCTTGCTGAATAGTAAAGGAAAACTTGCTCTTGCGATTTATTCAAAATTCGCATCTCAAGGTTCTCAACAGTTCCTGATGTTGAAAGTTTATTTTGGATTTCATCCTTTAGAGCGGAATCAATTCCGAGATCAACTTCATCCTGCGATTTGCCAATTACTTCCTGTGCGGCATAACCAGTGTCGATGGTAAACGATCTGTTAACAGTAAGGTATCTACCATCAATATCTGTAATTGCAACTGAATTAGGCATAAACTCTATGGCGCTTCTAAACAGTTCTTCGCTTTTCTTAATAGCATCCTCGTAATTTTTTCGCTGGGTAATGTCAATTAATGTTCCTCTTAAGCCTACAACTTTACCATCGTCAATAATAGTGCTTGAGTAAACTTGAACAGGAAAAGTTGACCCATCCTTCCGGAGCGCTGTAAAGTCTTCCCCTTTGCTGCGCTCTCCGTTCATGACAGTCTTAAATCCCTCAATAGCCCTTTGATGATCGGCAGGAATAATAGTCGAAAAGATATTTATCCCTTGTAAAAAATCTTCCTGGGAATATCCAAAAAGTTTATAACCAGTATTGTTCACATAGGTAAATTTCCCATTAAGATCGGTCTCGAATATTGATTGAGGCAAAAGATCGGCCAGGTCTCTGAATTTCTTTTCACTTTTAGCCAGAGCCAACTCTGTTTCCTTGCGTTCTTTTATGTCGGCTTCGGCTCTATCTAATGCTCGTTTGTTTATTCGGTAGGAATTATATCCAATTAAACCAACCAGTATTAAAGACGATACTAGATCCAACAAAAAACTTCGCATTGATGCATCACTAATACCAATATCGTTTTTGAAAAAAATTACAAAGCAAGCAATTACAATAATGTTTATAATTGTATATATAAAAATGCTAACACTTCTTTTCCCGGTTAACAGCGGCACCATAGTTAAAGCCGCAAAGGTGTAGAAAATCGTATCGAGCCTACCAATAGCCTCGCTTTTATCAAAATATACTACTACCCATACAGCCACTAAAGATGAAATTAGCATAAGGTTAGCAGCCAGATTGTAAAAGCCCTTTACCAGCACAATAATGCATAGTAGGAAAATAAAAAATACTGTTATTTGAGGCGCTAAAACAGGCAAGTAGGGTTTCCCGTATGCAGGGTTGTATAGTTGAATATACCAAGTTAAAATCACAAGGGAGAACATTGCAAATGCAAGGATTATTGAAAGGTAAAAAACAAATTTTGCCTTCTCCTGTACCACATAATCGGATTTGTTGTAGCGCTTTAGAGCCTTAGGAAGCCCATACTCATTCTTGCTAAGCCAAAATGTATTGAAAATTCTACTCACAATCTTTCGAATTGATTCCATAAATTCAAATTGAGCATTTGAGCAAATCAAATAAATTTAACTAACAAGTTGGCGAAAAATTGACTAAAAGTCAATATGTTTTGACTAAACTGAATAAAAGTTACAAAAAAGCCCGCATAATATGCGGGCAATATATTCGCTGGGAATAACTTGTTAAAACAACGACGACATAGTTCCTGCAACGCCAGCCAAAATAAATATTAGAAGGTAAAGACTCAACACAACAATGGTAAGTATACCCATATATTTATAATGCTTTTTCAAATACAATAAGGCATTTGTTAATTGAACATTATCTTTATTTGCCAAGGCTATTTTCGACAATTCTGAAAACTTGAACAGGTAATATATTGGAAAGAAATAAATTACAATGAAAACTAGCATCATTATAAAAAACATTATGCCAAAGCCAAAACCTAAACCACCTGAACCGACTGTAAGTATAGCTAATGCAGCAAGCATCATTAATCCAATAAAAATAAAACCAAGAACCGACAAAAACATTGTCCACTTTCTAGTTTCAAATAAATGCATAAGACCTTCTTTCTCAATCTCAATTGACTCTCTCGCAATTTCAGTGTTTGTTTGATTTTCCATTTTTTAAAAATTAGTTAAGTATAGTAGCTGTTTAATAAACAATAGTAAAATTAACAAAAGAAATAACACTTACAACTAGAGTTCGACTAGGTATCGATATTAAAATAAAAATTACCTTATCATCTCCATTAGTTTACCTTTATTTATAATGTTAATCTCACGGCGGTTTACGGTTATTACACCTTCCGCCTCTAAGTCAGAAAACACCCTGGCCAGCGAGGGGCGTGTAACACCAAAAAACTCAGCCAACTCCTGGTGTGATTTTGGGAGAACTATGGTGGTTTTGGATTCGCTTCGAGAGATGTTCAGCAAGTAGTGTGCAATTTTCTCCTTAATGGTTTTAAATGAAAGGAACCACAACTTGTTGGAAAGGAACTGTGCCCTGTTGGATATAGCGTTTAGGTAGTTGCTAAGCACAGTGGCGTTCTGCTGCATAAGCCTCATAAAATCGGCTTTTGGGATAAATAGTATTTTGCAATCCTCCAACGCAACCACATCAACCGGGAATCGGTTACGTTCGCCAAACAGAAATGCATGTGCAATGGGCATTGGTGCTTGCATTTCCTCAATTTTCAGAATCTTGCCCGAAAAGTCCACCATTTCACCTTTAACGCTACCATCAACTATAATGCAAAGGTTTTTCACCTCCTCCTCGCGCTGTGCAATTGTTTGCCCTTTGCCAAACGATTTAACGGAGTGGCCTACACGTTCAATCAAACCTTGAATTTCGTCGGGCTTTAGGCCTCGGAACATTGGCGACATGGATAGTTTTGGGTACATATTGGAGTTTAAGTTATTGGGTAATTGAGTTAATAAGTAATTTTGTGATAATCTGTTTAATTTGTGTAATCTGTGTTCAAATTCAAATTACGGAATGACCAACAATATCACAAATATCGCATTTAATTCCGAAATTCCACCTCCGGTTGCACTCTGTTGTTGGAAACATCATTTAAACTATATTATAGCTGAACTAGATTGTATTAGGAAAGATAATAATGGTATAGAATCCATAAACAATATTTTCAACAGTATTGGAGGCACTTTGCTCGATATGTATACAGGTGAACTTTCGCCTACTGCAATTGCATTAGAATTATTAAACCACCCGGAGATGTGCCGAAATGCAACACCCGATTCTTTTCGGGACTGGATTGGTATGCATGGCAAGGACTATAGGTGCTTGTCTATTTCCGATGGTTCGCGTTGGGCAATAAGGTTTGGAAACTATGAGGGTAGGTTTGTGCATATTCACCCAGGTCGTAAGTCGGAGCATACCTTTAGGTTTAGAGCAGCAAATTTAAAGTGTGCCATGGCCTATAGAGTCCTTTTTGGATGGAGCGAAACAAATTACTCCCCCAGCATGTTAAACAGAGCAAGAGAACTCGCAAAACTTCCTCCGTTGGGTGGCAATATTAACTCTATTGGGATAGAAAAAGTGTTACGTTTTTTATGCGTTAAAAAGCATTAAAAATCGACAGTGTTTTATATTGTAACGTTTTGTTTTACAGTAAATATGAGGGTGTTAGAAATGGTGTTTTAAATCACCTTTTTTGTCTTGAATTTAATGAAACTTTACCCGTACCTTTGCGTTATAGTTAATAAATAATCAAGTTAGGTTTTAGGGTTAATAGTTGGTTAAAGGTTTAGTAGATTTAGGTTAGTTTTAGGGTGTAAAACGGGGTCGAATTATCGGCTCCGTTTTAGTTTTTAATAATTTGTTAATCTCCCAAAATTCCTTTAGGTTTGAAGTTGTTTCATCTATTTTTCTAATGCAAACTAAAGGGATACTTTCTGTTATTTTAATTGTTGGGCTATTTTCCTGCAAATCAACCATAAACAAGATTGACGATGGGCAGGTTTTTAGGTATAACGAGAGTAAGGGTGTAACCACCTTAGACCCTGCATTTGCCCGTAACTTATCGTTGATTTGGCCTGTTAACCAAATTTTCAATGGCTTAGTTCAACTCTCCGATTCGCTTACCGTTATGTCCTGTATTGCTAAACGTTGGGATATTTCACCCGATGGTTTGGTGTATACGTTCTATCTCCGTGGCGATGTTTATTTTCATAATCATTCCGTTTTCACAAATTCGCAAGGGCGAAGGGTGGTAGCCAGCGATTTTGTTTATAGCTTTAGTCGTATAATGGATTCAAAAACAGCATCGCCTGGCTCATGGGTTTTATCAATGCTCGATAGGAATGCCGAGGCTACTGTTAATGGGTGTAGCGCACCTGCCGACAGTGTTTTTGTGGTTCATTTGCAAAAGCCATTTCCTCCTTTTTTAGGTTTGCTTAGTATGCCTTACTGCTTTGTGGTTCCGCACGAAGCGGTTGAGCGTTACGGACAAGATTTCGGACGAAACCCCGTGGGAACAGGCCCTTTTTACATGAAGTTTTGGAAGGAAGGAGAGAAACTTGTACTCCGTAAAAATAACAGATATTTCGAAAAGGACTCTAAGGGTGACGCACTACCTTACCTTGAGGCAGTAACAGTAACCTTTATTGCCGACAAGCAATCGGAGTTTCTGGAGTTTGTTAATGGTAACGTTGATTTTTTGTCGGGTGTTCATTCGGCATCGAAGGATGAACTTTTAACACGTACAGGCGATTTAAACCCAAAGTATAGGGAACGGGTTAAAATGATTACTGGCCCATACCTTAACACGGAGTACTTAGGAATTCTAATTGATTCAGTTAAAAATTCTACTCTGGCCGATGTGCGAATCCGAAAGGCCATTGGCTATGGATTCGACCGAAGAAGCATGATGCTATACCTCAGGAGTAATATGGGTTACCCTGCTCATCAGGGCTTTGTTCCACCCGGAATGCCGGGCTTTGAGAACAGCACTTCAGGGTTTGACTATAACCCGGATTTATCCAGAAAATTACTTGTCGAAGCAGGTTTTCCTAATGGGAAAGGGCTTCCGCCCATAAAAATCTCCACAACCGACGATTATTTGGATATTTGCGAGTTTATTCAGCATCAGCTAGGCGAGTTGGGTATAGCTATCAATATTGAGGTGTTACCAGGTGCTGCTTACCGCGAAATGATGGCCAATTCAAAGTTGCAAATGTTCCGTGGTTCATGGGTGGCGGATTATGCTGACCCCGAAAATTATCTTTCGCTATTTTTAACCAAGAACCACTCTCCACAGGGGCCAAATTATACGCATTTTTCAAACTCCAATTACGATAAATTATATAATCAGGCTATGACAATGCCCGACTATGCGGAGCGCTTATCGATATACCAAGCAATGGACTCAATGGTATTGAGCAATGCAGTTGTTTTACCATTATACTACGATAAGGTGGTGCGTTTTGTATCGGCAGAAGTGGAAGGTATGACCGTAAATCCGATGAATTTATTAGTTTTGAAGTATGTTAGTAAAAGAGATTAGGAGTGTTGAGTTAATTAGTTCCTGAAATATTAATAGAATAATTATTAGTCAAATTATATGATAGTTGTTGCAGATAGCGGTGCTACAAAAACGGATTGGCGAATAATTCATGGCGATAGTATTTTGAATTTTGAAACCATTGGACTTAGCCCATACTTTAATTCGGAAGCCGATTTTTTATCGGCCTTAACACATAACTTTCCAAAAGGTGTAGACTCAAACAATGTGCGAGAGGTTTACTTCTACGGTTCTGGCTGTGGAGTTCAGGAACGTGGCGAGATGGTTGCCAACTATCTTCGGATGTTTTTCTCCAATGCCATGGTTAGTGCCCAGTCCGATGCTTTAGGTGCAGCCCATGCTCTGTTTGGCGATAATCCAGGAGTAGTTGTAATACTAGGTACCGGCTCAAATATCACATTTTTCAATGGCAAAACATTGGAGAGCAAAACACCGTCGCTGGGTTACGCCCTTGGCGATGAGGGTAGTGGTGCTTTCATGGGGCGTTTGCTGCTTCGCTCGTATCTTTACGGATACCTGCCCAAGGAGTTATCCGTTAAACTAGGCGAAAAGTACAATATCGAACTTAGCCATATACTGAATATGACTTACACTAGTCCAAGGCCGTCGGCCTACTTGGCTTCGTTTGTGCCATTTTTGGTCGAAAACCTTAAGCATCCTGCCATTGCTGCCATTGTGGAGGAGTCCATGGAGATGATGTATAGGCATCATTTATCTGTATTCAATAATCTGTCGGAACTATCTGTTGGTGTTATAGGTTCTGTAGGGTGTTTGTTCAGTGAACAATTTGATATGCTTGCTAAGCGTAACGGTTTTAAGGTGGATAAATACTTACGTTATCCAATTGAAAATTTAGTTCGGTATCATTCTCAAGGATAAGTGAATTCTTTCTTGAATCCCGATAGTTTCCACATACTTTTAACATAGTTCATACATTCGGCCGAGCGTTGGTGCTCTCCTAACTGCTGTAAAGTAATCGCTAAGTTTTTCATTAGTACCATCTCTACCAGTTTGTATTGTGCTATGCTGCTGAGTTCAATGGCATTTCTAATACAACTATAGGTTTCGTCCAAGTTGTTACTCTGTAGGAAGTACACCGATCTTAATGTTTCGCCGAATATTATCCCCATGTAGTTATTCAGAGGGTTAAGTAGACTATAAGCTTGCTCAATGGTGTTGCTTTCAGCGCTATTTATGGGTTTATTTTGGTGAAATAGCCTGTAAGTTTTAGTTAATAGAAAGCATATCGCCGATTGATGATTGGGCGATGCTAGGGTGTCAGTTAATTCAATGAAATTTGGGATGAATTCATACTTTTCCAAGAGAATTAGGGCTGGAATAAACGATTCTGCAAAATCAATTCTTTGGTTTTGATTTTTGTAGCAATGACAGTGTTCCAAAGCGTTGTCAACAATGCCTTTAGAGTAGATATCTTCGAAAAGATAGTTGTGTACAATTCTATTCGAAAACCAAAGTCCCGCGATGCTAGGCGATAATACTGCTGGATTTCCATTTGCTGATTCGTTGAAATGCCTTATTGCTAAAGGCGCATTTGTGGAAACTTGCCCAATATGTGTAAGTATAGTGTTTGCAAAAAGAGTCTCTTTCTCGTTTTCGGAGTTTTTTAAGTACTCCTTAATCTGTTTTGTATAGGAGTCTACTATGTGGTTAAAGTCGATGTTCTTTTCAAAAAGGAGAGCTCTGGCCTTCTTGTTTTTAGCATAATGAGGCACTAGTTCATTTCTCATTATTTTATCGGTTCTCAATGTTGATGGTATTGTAGGTGTCGAGAGCGCAGCTTGCAAGGCATTTTCCGACAAATCAAAGAAATTTTCCAGTTGATTGAATAGTCTTTCTTTGTAAGCCACCTTGAATATCATTCCAAGTATTGTTCCTTGAATTTCGGCACCCGCCAAGTTCTTATCAACCCACCTAAATAACGAATGATTTATGCCCTGCTCCCTTCTAATTAAGTTTTGCACTATAAGCATACACATCAATTGATGGTTGGCGATTTTGATATGCTTAATGTATCCCCCAAAGGTGTCAATTTGTGTTTCCTCCGTAATGATTCCGAAGGAGTAAAGTTCCTCGTAAGCTGTGTAGTAGTTTCCTGAAAGTTTTAGGTGTATTGGGTAGATTTTTTTTAGGTCATCCTTTAGCACATAGGTTAGGCCATATTCTGATTGAGTAATTATTTGATTCAGGATGTCTATCTTCTCGTCGGAATATTGCGAAAAGTAAATTTGTTTTTTAAGGAATTCTGCAAGTATGGCAATCTGATCGTTCAGCAAATGCTTGGTTTCTGGGGTGTACACCTGAATGAAAAGTTGTAAAAAGTAAGGATATGCTATAATGCTCCGTAAGTCTGGATGCATTTCATGCACGAGCGTACGAGAATCGAATTTCTGGTTTAAAGTGTTGTCAAGTATAGTTTGAATTTCTTCAAAGTTTAAAGGGGGTATATTTGCGCCGTCGTTCGTAAAAAGGTTGGTTTCTGTGAAATACCAATGGGAGGTATCGCTTATGTGGCTCGAGAACGATTTCCATGCAGGAAGTCTTGTGGATATAATGAGTTTTAATGAGCTGGATTTATGGAATTTATTGGCTAAATCGGCTAATGATTTGAATATTTTTTCCTGCTTTAATCCTTGCGAGGTAATCTCGTCAAGAGCATCAATTATTACGATGAGTTTTCCAGGTGTTTTAATGTTTTCTGAAATCATATCGTTCAGAAAACTATTGTCGGGCTTTAAGCCTAACAAGCGCATAAGCCAAGTTTCAATAAAAACCTCAGTGGGCGCAAACTGGTCGAGCATTTGAGCCGAGATGAAAAGAAATACATCTTCGGTTTGCTTTTTCTTTTTAACTAATCTGTTGTACCAAAGGGCTAATAATGTAGATTTTCCGTATCCGCCGGGGGCAATTATTGCGGTAGCTGCGTAATCGGAATTAATGAATTCCTTTAATCGGTCCTTGGCAAATTGCCTTCGAACAGTTTTTTCAAAGTCTATCCCAGATTTAAGCCTGATATTTTCAACCGTGTTGCTGCTTATTATTTTGGAGTTTTCCTTAATAATGCTCCACTGTTCAACGGATGAGCATTTTGTGGTTGGGTTGTTTTTAGTGACTTTTTGATTGAAGTTTTCCCAATCTTGAAAACCTACATACCGAGAAAGGATGTCGAGCGTGACACGTGACGGATTAGAATTCGTAGTTAAGAAACCAAATACTCGTCGCAAGGTTGCTGGGCTGATGTACTCTTTTTGTATCTCTAATATCATATTTGACAGCGTGTTGCAGTCTTTTTGGTAGGCGATTTTTCGCCCAAACTTAACCTCAACCTCTGCTTTAAGCACTTGCAGCATAAAAACTGTTTATTGATATGAATTTTTGTGCAAATATCCCAATTTTATTGATATACAAATATAAGTGTTTGTTTAAACGAATTGTTAAACAACAAAAAAAAACTTGACCGATTTGACATAATATTGACAAAAGGGGAAACCATACTTTTGCAACATGAGATATTTAAACAATACATTAAAAGTAACACCAATGAAAAAAATATCATATTTAATCAATAATGTGTCAAGGCGATTCAGTATTGATATAGGTGTGTTTGTTATTTTCTTTCTTGTTACCTTAATTTTTGTAATATCCATTGTTAATACCATATAGTAAAGCGAACTTAAACCAACACGATATGCTTACTAAAGTCTGGAAGTCCTGTTATGCCTCAGTTTGTAGTTTGAATTTCATCAATGAACGAGGTATTGTTATCGATACCTTGACAGGTTTTAAGGTGAACAATTCGCTGGTAACTTCAGAGCAAGCTTTTTATGTGCCCAAAGCTAAGAAAGTTGAGATTCGTTTCGTTGATGAGGATGCAAACACTATTACCGCATCAATGAAAATTGATTACAAGGAGTTTGTGAATGATCTTAAGATTGGCTTTTCGAATAACCACTCTGATTATGCCGTTTTTAATATTGATTTCCCAGAGTTTAAGGAGATTCCTAGTTTGAGTTTGTGTGAGCGTAGGCATTATCCAATTGGTCAGCAGGTTGCCATGTTTAGTTTTAGCTGTGGATGTCAAAATTTGGCAATTAAAAACGCTTTAGTTTCTTCCGTTTTTGCCAATCCTAATGGTTTAAGGTATTTGCAGATTGATGGCTTGACAAGCTTTGGCAATAGTGGCTCTCCTGTAATAGACATCAATACAATGGAAGTAATTGCAATTGTATCGAGAAGGAACACCCCTGCAGCTAAGTCTTACCAACAACTGCAGGAAATTATTGGATCGAATCTTGATGAGTTGCGTAAAATAGAAGGAACTATAAAAATGGCAGATATCGATCCTGTTCAAGTGCTTATTGCAAACCAGAATCAACTAAAGTTACTTGTAAATAGTATTTACAAGTATGTTCCAATGGGTGCATCACAAGCAATTATGCTCGATCAGATTATCACCTATTTCAATGAAAAATCTATAGAAAATCAAGATAGCATTAGAACAATTGAAAAAATTGGAGTAAATTTTATGGAAGGTTAATTGGTTTTATTAGAAAGTAAAAAAGGTGCCTCCAACAGAGACACCTTTTTTCATTGTAAACCTTAACGCACCACTTCTCAACCAGATAAAGAATAAAACACAGCATGATGAATACAAAAACAATATAAAAAAAACAACAAACAAATATTTTCGCAATAAAGTTGTTAACTTAACCCTAAAATTAAAAGTCGAAGCCATGAACATCAAAAAACTAGCCTACCTAACATTATTTATCTTCTTCATTAGTAGCTGCATCCAGCACAAGGAAAAAACCGAAATAAAGATACAACTATCCGAAATTGAATATTTTTATTCTCTATCTGGTCACTCTAGCGATTCCACATTCAACGCAATTTTTGAGCAAACCCTCAAAAACTACGACCCCGCAAAAGAAGAGTTCGTAACAACTTTTGAGAGAATAATAACTGAATCATACCCAGAGTTCCTCCTCTCCCCAATTTTCAACTCCTTTGAATTTAGGGATAGAATACGCTTCAACTCTACCAACCAAGAAATACTAAGCGTTTTGAAAGAAGATATTAAGCAAGCAAAACAAAAAACAATCGAAATCTTAAAGAAAAGGGTTGAGTTTGCATTACCGTCGAGCCTACTCAATAAAATTGAGGTTATTGCAAATGAATCAACCGAAACGAACACGTATACTATTACAGTAAATAGGAAAATAGATAAAAACCAAATTATAACACTGCTTGAGAAAAGAGGAAACCTTGAGTTCTGGGAAACCTACGAAATTTCTTCTATTTGGGAATTCTTAAACAACGCCAACAACGAAACTAAAGTTATTGCAAGCAGCAACAACAACAAATCGTTATTCGAAGTTTTAAACCCTGCCATCTCATCCGATGGCCAATTACAACGAGGAGCAATGATTGGCACCACCCATATAAACGATACCGCTATGGTTAACCAATATTTGAGGATGCCCAGCATTCTTGGAATGGTCCCAAGAGATTTAAAGTTTATTTGGTCAACTAAAATTCAGTACAGCAACGAGGATTACGTACAACTTTATGCCCTTAAGATTAGCTCCCGTGATGGCAAAGCTCCATTAACCAGCGAATGCATTATTAATGCCAAGGCCGAAGCATCAAACTACCCAAGTGTACTGATGGAGATGAATGCCGAAGGTGCCAGAGTATGGCAAAGACTCACTGCCGAGAATATTGGATTGCAAATAGCAATAGTACTTGACAATGTTCTATACACAGCGCCATTCGTACAAGCCTCGATTGAATCTGGAAAATCTCAAATAACAGGCGATTTCACATCGGAGGAGGCCTCCAGCCTAGCTGCCATCTTAAACGCAGGATATATGCAAAAAATCAATGTGAAAGTTATTTCAGTAGAATAGTAAACAAACAGGAAATATATTTATAAAACAAGAGGTTGCAAGTTTTAAACTTACAACCTCTTAATTTCCCTCATGTTCGCACGCATCTTCTTCCGTCGCGTTCGCTCTTTTACCCCCTCACCACCTCGCTGTCGCAAATACCTACCCTCCCCCCACTAACGCAACACCACAGCCAACCATTTATTTTTCAAGATATTACTTGTTTTTATTTAACTTTTTACCTACTTTTATAATGCATCCTCGGCTGCATTAATCTTTGTGTTTATATTATCATTCTCAAATGCATTTCTGATAAGTTTAATATGGCAAATAAGCAATTAATCTACCCAACATTAACCATGCAACTTATTTTAACAAAAACCTTACTCTAATGAAAAATTCAATCATCATTTTATGTAAAAAGGGGATTCTTTTGACTCTGGCTTGCCTTACCTTAACCAATTGTAAAAAGGAATTAGAGTCGACTCCATTGACAGTGACGGATATCGACGGGAACGTCTATGGTACTGTTAAAATTGGAGAGCAAATTTGGATGACCGAGAACCTTAAGGTCACAAGGTACCGAAATGGAGATTATGTTAGCACTTATTTGTCCAATTTTGAATGGTCAAACGTTCTTGCCGGAGCAATGTGCGACTACGATGACAAACCCGACAGCAGTGCCATATACGGCAAACTTTACAACGGCTATACAGTTTCTGATTCAAGAAACATATGTCCAGAGGGTTGGCATATTCCAACAAAAACAGAACTGGAAACTTTGGTAAATTATCTTGGAGGCCCATCAAATGCTTCAATAAAACTCAAAGAAAAGGGAACCCTGCACTGGATTTATGGGAATTCAAATGCTACAAACGAATCAAATTTCACAGCGTTACCCGGAGGCAACCGAGTTGCTAGTGGTAGTTACATGGATATCAACGCCTCCGGTTTCTGGTGGAGTTCCTCAACGTCTACAACCGATAAAATGTATTGCCTGCAACTGATTGATAATACAGATGCTGCATTCATATATGAGATTGACAATAATTACGGATTTTCAATAAGGTGTATCAAAGATAAATAACACTTTAAGCGTTGCCTAATTAATAATAAAACGCCCTGTTCGGCTGAGGCTGTACGCCTCAGCCGTTCTATCAAAATAGGCTTTGCTTATCATCTAAAGGCAAAAAAACACCCCCTCGCTGGCGCACATATTTTATCCCTACCATACCATTAAAAACCCCCTCTCCCCACACCACCCACAGCCAACCATTTATTTTCAGCAGATAATTTAATACTAAGATTTTGCCGCAGGAATATTGGCAAGCACTGAAAGATTCTGTTGAGAAACTTAAAGCACCTTACAAACTACCCAAAGCACTTCCTCAGCATTGGATAAACATAGCCATAGGTCGAACAGACTTTAAAATTTGTGCTATTGCTAATACTCGGGACAAATGGATAGGAGTTCAATTGGTTATTTCAGGCATTAATGCACTTGATAATTTCCGTAAACTTAGAGAGAAGTACGAAGATGACTCAAAAACAAACCTGTCAAAAAATATTGAGTGGGCTGAAAAAGAAGGTAAAGAGCATCATGTAAACTTAATCTTTACCGATACAGACCCAACAAACAAACTTGACTGGGATAAGCACCACAAAAATCTTAATGAATGGATTGGAAAATACTTTATCTACTTCAAAGATAAAGTTCGGGATATATAAACTGGATTTTAATCTATTTAAACATTAAGAGGTATATGTCTATAAAATGAAACCCAATTGCACAAAAAAGGCTTTAATTTTTATGCAAAAAATCACTTTTCTACTTGGGATTTATTCACTTTTTAACTTAGGGACTACATAGGAGCTACACAAGCAAATGGGATAAAAAAAAGGGAACTTATCGTTCCCTTTCGTAGCGAGAGGCGGGATTGAACCGCCGACCTCATGATTATGAATCTATTAATGAGGCACTTACGAGATTGTAGCAATATTTTCAAACCCTTTAAACGAATAACCCTGTATGAATTTTTCAAAAAATATTTGGTAGAAAAATAGACAATAAACAAGTTGACAATTTTGAACTTTTTCTATCAAAAAAAGACAAAATCGGACTCCAGAATCAGACTCTAAAAAGTCTTAAAAACTCAGTAAATACAAAGGGTACGACAAAGGTAAAAATATCTTTATAATAAAAAAATCTTCCCCTCAAAGACATTAGTTTTTGTTTCAACAAAAGCAAAATCGGTTCTTTATATGAAATTTTCTTATGAAAAATTTGAAGTCTTCAATACATTCCTAACTGTAAAACTATATTTCGGCAGCAAAATCTATTTGCTGCCAGAATATAGTTTTTTTTACTATATTTGCACTTAAATATTCATAATCATCGCAAAGTACGAAACATATATTGACCTCCTAAAGGAATCTTTCAAAGATAGAGAAACATTTGAAGGGTCTGATATTGTTGAGTTTTTCAAAAGCATAGACAATAATATTAAGACATCAACTGTTAATTGGAGAATTTACAATCTTGTTCAGACAGGGATTCTCAAACGTATTGGACGGGGGAAGCTAACTTTAGGCAATGGCAAAATCTATATTCCAGAAATCTCCATTAAAATAAAGTCAATAAACAAAAAACTGAAGAAAGCATTTCCATACCTTAACTTTTGCATTTGGAGTACTTCATCAATTAATGAATTTATGATTCATCAACCAGGTCGGTTTTATATTCTCGTAGAGGTTGAAAAAGATGCAACTGAATCAGTTTTCTACTTTTTGAAAGAAGAAAAACTCCCTGTATTTATAGAGCCAACCACTGACATTATCGAAAAATATCTTTTTGACTCGAAGGAAACACTTATTGTAAAACCCTTGGTTACAGAAGCCCCACTTCAAAAAATTGAAGGAATAAATACTATAACTCTTGAGAAAATGTTAGTTGACATTTTTTGTGACAATGTGATTTTTGCCGCTCAACAAGGCTCTGAATTAAGAACAATCTATCAGGAAGCCCTAACAAAATACTCAGTAAACGAGAATCGCATGTTACGCTATGCTAATAGGCGAAGAAAAAAAGATAGTTTACAAGAATACTTAAATTCTTTTTCAAATTTACGGCAGCAAGACTAAATTGCTGCCAATATATTGAATATGATAAACAAAGAAGAAATCACATTAAATTGGATAGAATCGGTTTCTAAAGCAAACCGAAATGCTGATAAAATATTGGTTGAAAAAGTAATTCGTGCCCTATTGTTACTCGAAGGTTTGGTTGAACAGAAACTATCCTTTGTGTTTAAAGGCGGAACAGCATTAATGCTTCACTTAAACTCAACAAAAAGGTTATCGATAGATATTGACATCATCATACCTAATAAACCCAAGAATCTTGACGAATTGCTTGATAAAGTAGCCGCAGAACAAGGGTTTATAAGAAAAAGTCTACAGCATAGAGTTGTTAACTCCAAGATTGATAAAGAACACTACCAATTCTACTTTAAACCAACATATAAAACAAAGAAAGAAGAAGAATACGTTTTACTTGACATTCTTTTTGAGGAAATTCTTTATAAAAAAGTGATTCAAATCGATATTAAATCACCATTTGTACCAAACATTGGCTCTCCCTCAATTGTTGAAGTTCCATGCTTAGAAGATATTGCTGGAGATAAGTTAACAGCGTTTGCTCCAAAGACCACAGGTATCCCCTACTTTAAAAATGGTGACAGCAAAAGCATGGAGATTATTAAACAACTCTATGATATTGGCAATCTTTTTGACAATGTAACTAACATCGATATAATTAAAACAACCTTTAAAAGATTCTCACAAACAGAACTTTTGTATAGAGAAAAAGATTCACTTTCCGAACTAGATGTATTAGACGATATTTATCAGACTTCTCTTTGCATTGTTACAAGAGGCGGTGATGGCAATGGAGATTTCAATCAACTGCAACAGGGCATACAAAGGGTTTCAAGTTTTGTGTTTTCAGAAAGTTACCACTTAGAAAAGGGTATCGTGCATGCTTCAAAAGCAGCATATCTGGCAACCCTAATAAAACATGGTGCTGTTAAGATTGAGAAATATAATGATGCAACGCAATTAAAAGACTGGATTATTGGTGAACCTTTGAACACAAAACTAAACAGGTTAAAGAAATCGAACCCAGAAGCATTCTTTTATTGGTATAAAATCTTTGATATTAACAGAACAAGTCACTAATAAACTCTTTCCCATCATTTTTTTGATGGACTCAAAAAAATTCAATCTCAGTCTAATTATAACTTTCAGTTGAAGAAAAAATAATGAAACGATTTGTTTCATTTACAGACTATTTTCTGTACTTCAGACTCTAGTTTTACACAATATATAAAATATAAAGACAATAAATTCAGATAGATACAAAACACTCGCATTGTAAACATCTCGAAATTCGTCATTTTTGAAAGAAGTTAATTTTGTATATAGAAGTAAAATGCCAAAGGAACTTTTGATTCAAAAAAAGCTAAGCCAGACTACTAGGAATCTTAAATTAAACTTAGAATAAGGGATTTATATTGTAAAAATAGTTTCTATTGAATTGGCATTAGCAGTTCAACCCTTGTTCCTGTGGCTCTCCCATCCTCACAGAGGTCTGTATAAAACAATTGAATGTTAGCATTGCTATTTGATGAATTAAGCAACCTAATTCTTTCCTCTGTAATTCTTGTACCTCTCGACTCGTGAGTTTTTGTCTGGCTGGAATACAATTCAGAGGATTTCGTCCTACCTATACCATTGTCTTCTATTATGCAACGAATAGTTTTTTCATCCTCTTTTTTAAACTCAATAGATATCCGACCCTCTCCTTCCAAGTGTCTTATTCCGTGCATTATCGAGTTCTCTATCAAGGGTTGTATCAACATTGGAGGAATAAAAACCTCATCGGTATCAATATCAAGAGCAAGAATAAATTCATAGTTCAAATTAGACACCCTACGTTGCTCAAGATACAAGTAGTTTTCCAAAAAACTTATCTCCTCAGTTAGTTGAATTCTTTTTTTACTTGAATTATCAAGTGTCATTCTAATAAGTTTTGCAAATCGTCCCATATAATCCAACGCATTCTTTGTGTCCTTCTGCAAAATGTAAAGTTGAATGGATGTGAATGCATTAAAAATGAAATGAGGATTCATTTGTGCCCTTAACGCCTCAAGCTTTAACTCTGACACTCGTTTGTCTATCCTCGATTTTTCACTAACACGTTTAAGTCTATTTTTAAAGATTTGGTATGTAAGCAGGATAACTAACAGAACAACTATACTATAGAACCACCATGCCTTCCACCATGGTGGACGAATTGTAAAATTTATAACAAGTTCTGAAATCTCATTTGGATTAGATAACAGCTTCCCATGAATAACTAATTTATAATTATCTGGACTTAGATTAGTAAGTACTATCTTTGTTTCGGAAGTATAAGGCGACCAATCACTCTGTACACCTTCTAACTTGTAACTATACCTAGCCTTATGTGGTTCAAGGTATTCAAAAAAGTGAAAATAGAAAGTAAGTGTATTGCTATTATGGGGTAAACTAATCTCTCCAACGGGCAATCCAGTCCATTTATCCGTATCATAGAATTTAGCCCAATCAATCTCTTTGAAGTTTACATCAATTCTATCAACTACTAAACTTGGTTTTTTATTATTCTGAACTAAAATATCTGGATTAATCGTTATGATATTGTCCTTCGAAATTGTTACAATTTTACCAGATTTATCCATCACTGCTTTATAGGTTGAATTATCAAAATAGCCGTTTTCTTGATTGTAATATGATAGTTCAACTTTATTTTCTCTGTATAGTTTTTCGAGATTTAGCATATTTAGTCCACTATTCGTGCCAAACCAAAGCCTATTGTTCAAATCTATCAAAGCCCAACTTATTTCTGTGCCAATTACACCATCCTTTTCTGTAATGGAATAACTCACCTTTAAACTATCGTTAACTTGTTCGAGAATATAAATTTTCCCTGTATTAGTACCAGCAATTAGGCGACCAGTTGAATCCTTGCAAAGAGTATTAAATTCGAGGTCAATCTGATTTGACAAACATGGAAATTTTGTGAGTTCATTGTTACAATATTTAAATAATCCATCTGTATTACAGTATATCCAGAAGCAATCTTTATCCTTAATGTACTCTAAATTTGATGACCACGTAGGATTTTTCCTCACATCAATCCAATTTACATTATTGTAATCGACTAATGAATAACTTCTAATTTGATAATGAGCTAATAAGTAAATAAAATCAGAAGTTATGCTTAGAATATTTGCATTTCCAATAGTAACATTATTCAATAGAAGGCCTTGGTTATCATTATATTTGAATACTCCTAGGTTTGAGCCAATCCATACATTTCCCTTAGTGTCTTCGAAGAAGCGATAAAAATCGACAACCCTTCTACTTATAAACATATTGAACTCTTCTGGATTATATAAAGACCCCTTTGGTTTTATTGAATCTCTATAAATATAAGGGTTGTATTTAGTTACACCTTTTTCTTTAAGCTTTTTATATTTTTCAGGACTACCCTCCTTATCCAACAAGAAACTAAAAAAACTTTTTACAAAGGCAATATAAGTTTCCAAGAAACTCTGATACTGTAATTTGACATTTTCTTTGCCGTTAATCAGAATTTTATCTCCAACAGAAATCCAAGAATTCCCTTTTGAGTCAATAAAATAGTCATTTATACTTGGCTTACTCACATTTAAGTCCGCTGCCGAAAAAAACTCAATCCCAGTAAGAGGAAGTTTATATATCCCTTTATTTAGAGTGCCTATCCACAAAACATTTTCCTCTTCATCGTGAAGCAAGCACCAACACTCCTGTGTATCTATTCCAAGTTTATAACTATAGTACTCTACTTTTTTGTCTTTGAAATAATAAACTCCACCTCTTCGTCTTTCAGGGGATAATCCATCGCTCCAAGATGCCATCCAAAGGCTGCCAGAATTATCTTCAACAATATCGAATACTTGTCCAACGCTATTATTTTCAATGACATTATCCTTTGAGAAAATCTTAATTCCAACAACTCCATTTCCGATGATAGTATCCTTATATGACGAGATAAAGCCAATAGTAGAAGTACCAGAACTATTGTTGAACCTATGATTTCTGTCTAAATAATTGAAAGTATTTTTCCTAGGATTAAATTCTAAGAAATACTTATTGGAAAAGAATGTGAGTAACTAAACCACTATGGATTGAAAATCCATAGGTTTTTAAAGCAGTAAAGAATGAAATTCTTTAACCTTATTCTAGTATCCAGTTACCCGTTTCACTGTTGGGTTTATCCCTATGGTGCTCTA